>ERZ827512.145-NODE-145-length-110862-cov-11.187172_pt1 | contig 110862 bp, 110 predicted proteins | sample MGYA00519916_ERZ827512 | MGnify/ENA primary metagenome ERZ827512 (study PRJEB31778, sample SAMEA3449335) | human gut metagenome | biome: human gut; feature: human-associated habitat; material: faeces | place: United Kingdom | collected 2010/2012 ...
TTACTAAATGCATTATTCTTATGTTAATTGTGCATTTAACTTTTTATTTAACTTTTTCTTATATTTTTTGTACCGTTTGACCTTCTTTTGAATCTTTAACAATGTATCCTTTTTCTTTTATTATATCTCTTATTTTATCTGATTCAGCCCAATCTTTGTTCTTTCTTGCCTCAGCTCTTTTTGTTAATAATTCTTTAATATCATCTGGTATTTCTTCTTCTTTGTATTCGTCAATTTTAATTCCTAAAACTCTATCAAATTTCTTTAACAATTCTGCTAACTTTTTAGATTTCTCTGTTCTTTTTGCTACTTCCCATACAACACTCATTGCTACAGGCATATTAAGATCATCATTTATTGCTTCATTAAAATCTTTTTCATATTTTGCTATAAGTTCTTCTGCTACATTCTCTGTTCCATTTAAATGTTTTTGATATGCTTCTCTTAGTCTGTCTAATGCTATTTTAGCAGAATCCATTCCTTCCCAAGTAAAGTTTAATTTTTTTCTATATTGTATTGAATAGCAAAATAGTTTATATACTAATGGATCATAACCTCTGTCAACTATATCTTGTAATAAATAAACATTTCCCAAGCTCTTTGACATTTTTCCGCCATTAATTAGTAAAAACTCACCATGCATCCAGTAATTAGCTGGTATCTTTCCACACATTCCTTTACTTTGGGCTATTTCGTTTTCGTGATGTGTTGGAATCAAATCAATACCACCTGTATGAATATCAAAAACTTCTCCTAAATATTTCTGACTCATAACAGAACATTCTATATGCCACCCAGGATAGCTTGGTCCCCAAGGACTATCCCATTTCATCAGATGATTTTCTGGCGCTTTAATCCAAACTGCAAAATCATGAGGATTTCTTTTTTCTGTATCTACTTCTACTCTTGCACCCGCTTTTTGATTTTCTACATCTAAATTTGATAATACTGGATATTTATCTAATTTAGAAATATCAAAATATATAGCTGTTGAAGTTTCATATGCATATCCTTTTTTTACAAGTTCTTCTACTACTTTTAGCATATCTTGAATATTATCTGTTGCCTTGCAAATTATTTCTGGAATCTCAATATTTAATCTCTCTAAATCCCTAAAAAATAATTTTGTATAATAATTTGCTATTTCTAATGGTGTTTTTCCTTCTTGTTTTGCAGACTTTATCATCTTGTCTTCACCTTCATCACCATCAGAAACTAAATGTCCAACATCTGTTATATTCATAGCTTGTTTTACTTTAAAACCATTATATTCTAATGTTCTTCTTAAATTATCTTGAAATATATTAGTTCTCATATTACCAATTGTTGCATCTTTATACACTGTTGGACCACAAGAATATATTTTTACCTCTTTTTCATCTAACGGTTTAAATTTATCCTTTGAATGTGTTAATGTATTATAAAAATATATATCCATAGTAGCCTCCTTCATTATTTATATTATTAAGAAAACATCTTAAAAGTATTTCTTTTAGGATGTTTTCTTATGTTTTATCATACACTATTCTGTTCTCGTAGCTGGTGGTTCTGTTCCTCCTGTTTCTTCATTGCCTCCAGCTGGTGGAGTTGTTTCTCCTCCAGTTGTTCCGTCTCCTCCACTAGGAGGGGTTGTTGCTCCTCCTGAAGTTTCATTTCCACTTCCTGTTGATGGCGGTGTAGTAACAGTATTATCAATTGTATTTGTTGATGGTTTTGGTTCCTCTACAGGTTTTGTATGAATAGTACAACTTTGCGTTGGAGGATTTCCATAATAGCCACTGTAATCAGATTTCCATTTAGCATTTTTCTCTCTTTCAGGGATTGTTGTATATGTCCTTGTATATGTACTTGGACAATATTCTGTTGCAATGTTTCCTGATTCAGAACATAATGTAACAGTAGTTCTACCACCGTCACAAGTATCAGTTGGTTCTGTACCACTTACGAATATTTCATTATATGTGTCTGAACATCTAGAACTTGCAAGTAAACCTGTATCTCTACATATTCTCTTTGTAACTATTCCACTTGGTTCCTCAAATCTTGCACTTTCTAAATCTTTATTTATACTTGTCATTATAGCATCCCAAATTTGTCCTGCTGGGTTTCTTCCTTTATAATTTACTTCTTTGTTTTCATCATAACCATACCAAGTTGCAGCTGTATAATATGGAGTGAATCCACAAAGCCATCTATCTTTTGAATCGTTAGTAGTACCAGTTTTTGCAGCAACATCCATTCCAGAAATTGCGCAATATGTTGCTGTACCATAGGTCTCTGTAACTGGGGCTGTTAAGATAGATTGTAAAATATATGCATTTTGCTCTGTCATAACCTGTTTTCTTTCTTGTTCTGGCTCTAAAACAACATTTCCATTTCTATCTTCAACTTTTGTATAGAATGTTGGTTCTATATATTCCCCATCATTTGCAATCATTGCATAAGCTCCTGCCATTTCTAATGGACTTATACCATTAGTTATTCCTCCTAAAGCTAATTGCACTGCTTCATCATTATGTGATTTATTTTCACTTGCTGTAACAAGTTTGCTAATTCCTGCTTCTCTTAAGAAGTTAATTGAATTTAATGGTCCTATTTCTGACATTGCTTTTACGTTAGGAATATTTTGTGATCTTGCTATAGCTTCTCTCATTGTCATAGAACCTTCAAAGTCACCACTATCATTTTTAGGTTCATATGGATTTGATTCTGTTCCAAAATTTGTTTTAACATCTGCATATACTGTTCCTGCTGTTATAACCTTATTTTCTAAGCCTGGCGCTATTACAGCTATTGGTTTAATTGTAGAACCTGGTTGCCTATAAGCTTGTGTTGCTCTATTAAATCCTGCAGCATTAACATCTGTTCCAAGTCCTCCAACAGTTCCTACTACTTGCCCTGTTGTATGATCTATTACAACCATTGCAGCTTGAGATTTTATTTTTTCGCCATTATCACCTTTTCTACTTCTTTGATATTTATCTGTTTTCTTAAATTCTTCTTCCATTGTTGATTGAATAGCACTATCCTCTGTTGAATAAATTACATATCCTTTACTTCTAAGTTGTAGATCCGCAAATTCTGCATTCCAGTTGTTCTTTTCCATTAAATCATTTTTAACTTGATTTATAGCTGCTGCTGTATGATAAGAATAATTTGCCGCATTCGTAGTTGTCTCTCCTTTATTAAAGGCTAATCCATTATTAACTTCTTCTACTGCTGCATTATATTCTTCATCACTAGTTATTGCTCCTAGTTCTTTCATTTTCATTAAAACAGTTTTAGTTCTATTTTTTATCTTCTCTTGCATTTCTGCATTATCTGTTTCGAATGGTTTATATGCATTAGGTGAATGATTTATACCTGCTAAAAATGCGCATTCTGCTAAACTTAAATCCTTGCAAGATTTATTAAAATAATATTTTGAGGCAACCTCTACCCCATATGCTTTATCTCCTAAAAAGATAATATTTAAATAAAGCTCTAGTATCTGATCTTTAGATATTAATCTTTCTACTTGATATGCTTTTGACATTTCTTTTACTTTTCTTATCATTCCTGCAACACCAGTATCATCTTTATCTGCTGTTAAGTTTTTAACTAATTGTTGTGTTATTGTACTTCCACCATATGAAGATGACCCACCATTAATTATGTATTGGAATGTTGCTCCAAGTGTTCTTTTTATATCTACACCATGATGTTGGTAAAATCTTTCATCTTCGATTGAAACAAATGCTTTTGGCAAATAATCTGGCATTTCTTCCTTCGAAACTACAGTTCTATTTTCTTCTCCTGATAAATTGGCAATTTCACTACCATCTTTATCTAGTACTACTGTATTCATATTCTCGATAATTAAATCTTCTTTAGTAATTTTAAAATCATCACCAAAAAGGCCAAAAAATATTCCTGCACATACTCCTGCTATTGCAATAATAAATAATACAAAAATAATTAATATGATTTTTAATATTTTCTTTCTTCTTGGATTTTTTACTTTTTCACTCTTACCTTTAGAATGGGTACTTTTTCTTTTTCTATTACTTTTTTCTTTTATATCTTTACTCCCCATTTTTACCCTCCTTAAGCAAAAACTTAAATCATGAATATTATATTATAAAATTTGTAAAAGATAAAGTTTTTTAAGTAAATTTTAATAATCTTCATCTATTATATCATTAAATTCAGTTATAATTTTTGCCCCATCTTTTATTAATTTATTTGTTCCTACCGACATTCTACTGTTAATATTACCTGGAACAACATATATCTCTTTCCCTAATTCTAAAGAAAAATCTACTGTTATCATTGTTCCACTTTTTTCATTTTCTGCTTCTACAACTACCAACTTATCTGACAAAGCACTTATTAATCTATTTCTTGCTGGGAAATTATTTTTTAATGGTTTAGTTCCTACAATATATTCTGAAATAATACATCCACCATTATTTATTATTTTTTTAGCAATTTCCCTATTCTGATATGGATATATATTATCTAAGCCATTTCCTATAACAGCTATTGCTCTACCTGAAGTGCTATTTACTGAATTTTCTTTTAATACTCCTAAATGTGAATTAACATCAATCCCTAATGCTAAACCACTTATTGTATGAATATTATTCTTAGATAAAAAAAATCCTATTTGCCTAGCAATATTTATACCATAATTGCTAGCCTTTCTTGCTCCAATTACAGCAATTTTATTTTTTCTATTTAAAATTCTACAATTTCCAATTGCATATATTACAATTGGTGCATCATATAAGTTCTTTAATTGTTGTGGATAATCTTTATCATGATAGCTTATAACTTGTATATTTTTTTCTTGCATATACTTAATGTATTTATCTATCTTTTCCTCCTGATTTAAATTAAAAATACTACATATTTCATTTATATTCTTATAAGTATGTAATAACTCTATTTTCTTTTTATTTGTTATTTTTTTATATTCTGCTAACATAAGCCAATTAGCTAATTCTTTATAAGTCATATAACCTCCTAAAAAAGCACAAAAGGAGAAGTAAAAACTTCCCCCTTTATTTATATAAACCCTTTTACTATTTACTTTGATTTTTTGCTGCTTTTACGATATTATTCATAAGCATTGCTATTGTCATAGGACCAACTCCCCCTGGAACCGGTGTTATATATGATGTTTTTTTAGAAACTTCTTCAAAATCTACATCTCCTGTTATCTTACCATTTTCCATTCTATTAATACCTACATCAATAACTGTAGCACCTTCTTTTACCATATCTGCTTTTAAAAATTTTGGTTTTCCCATTGCAGTTACAATTATATCTGCATCCTTTGTAATTTTCTCGATTTCTTTTGTTTTAGAATGGCATATAGTAACTGTTGCATTTTTAGATAAAAGACATTGTATTAATGGCTTTCCTACTATATTGCTTCTACCAATTATAACTGCCTTTTTGCCTTCTGTTGGTATGTTATATTCTTCTATCATCTTTACAATACCATAAGGCGTACAAGAAACAAAGCAATCTTGTCCTAAAGCTAATTTTCCTACATTTATTGGATTAAATCCATCTACATCTTTTCTATAATCTATTTTTTTAAATGCTTCATTTATGTCCAAATGTTTAGGTAATGGACTTTGTAATAATACTCCATTAATACTTTTATCATTATTTAATTCATCTATTAAAGCTAATAATTCTTCCATTGTTGTATTTTCTGGTAATAGATGTTCTTCGTATTCTATACCAATTTCATTACAAGCTTTATTTTTATTCCTTACGTATATTTTTGATGCTGGGTCATCTCCAACTAAAATGACTGCAAATTTTGGCTTAATACCTTCCTTTTTTAACTCATCCACATCTTTTTTTAGATTTTCTCTAATTTTTTTTGCTAAACCTTTTCCATCTATTATTTCTGTCATTTTTTGCCTCCGTTTTTTAAAAGATTTTATACTATATATCTTGTTTTTGCAATATCTAATCTTTTCTATTTATATTTTTAGTATGTTTCATATCCCCAGCTCTAGTTATAGTTTCGTACCCATATTTATCTTTAATTAAATCTACTACTTTATCTAATTTTTCTTGTTTTTTGGTATCATTATTTTCAAATATTGAAATTTGCTTTTCATCTTCTTCACATAAATTATCTACTCGAATTCCAATCAATCTAATAGGCTCACCTTTGTATAATTGCCTTACTAATTGTTTTGCAGCATTAAATATTTCTTTTGTTGAGTTCGTCGAAAAATCTAATTTCCTTTGATGTGAATAATTTTTAAATTCACTTGTTCTAAGCTGTACACTTACAACATTACAAAGCATTTTTATTTTTCTTAACCTATATGTTGTATGTTCTGTAAGGGCTAATAAAACTTCTTCTATTTTTTCTATATCGTTTATATCTTGCGATACTGTAGTGGAATTCCCTACACACTTTGGCTTCTGGTATGTATATACAACATCGGATTCATCTATTCCATTGGCATATTCCCACATAGTTTTGCCAAACTTACCAAATTTTTTTATTAGTAAATTTTTATCTACCTTAGCCAAATCTTCTATTGTTTTTATATTCATATTATATAATTTAGGAAGCGTTCTTCTTCCTACCATAAACAGGTCGGATATTGGTAATGTCCACATTTTTCTTGGAATCTCTTTTTCGTATAATGTATGTACTCTATCTGGTTTTTGAAAATCTGAAGCCATTTTAGCTAATAATTTATTATGCGCAACACCAATATTAACTGTAAATTTTAACTCTTCTTTTACTCTTTTACTAATTTCGTATGCAACATCTATTAATCTTCTGCCATTTAAGAATTCGGTCATATCTACAAAACATTCATCTATAGAAAATCGTTCTACTTTATATGAATATTCTAGCAATAATTTATATAGCATATCAGAATATTTCCTATAAACTTTAAAATTACTTTCGTAAATTTTTATTGTAGGACATTTTTTCCTAGCACTATATAGTGGTTCTCCTGTTTTTATCCCAAATTGTTTTGCCAAATTACTCTTGGCTAAAACGATTCCGTGTCGTTGCTTTTCGTCCCCACCAATTATTGATGGAATCGTTCTTATATCTAGCTTTTCGCCACATTCTAATTTATATACCGCCAGCCATGATAAAAAAGCATTATTTACATCAACATGTAAGATTTCTCTTTCCATTTATTTCACCATTGCAATTATAAAACATCTGTTCTTGTATGTCAATAAAAAAGAGCAAAATAATTTGCTCCCTTTTAATTTTAATATTAAATTTACATACTAAATAATACTAATCTATCAATAATCTTTTCTCTCTTAGTAAAAAAATTAGTTTTTACGATTAATTTTTGAATTGGGTTAAAAAAGCATTCTATAAGTGGAATATTTTTTAGTTTAAATTTTACTTTAATTGCATCACAAGTAAATAGCTTACAAGTAATACATTGTGTAGAACAATGCCTATCAACTAAATATGGACATTCCTTTAATTCCCCATTCATAGTTATTGGATGCTTAAATTTGTGGCAACAGCCCATTGTTACTCTTTCACTACAATTTCTTTTTCCTATACATACATCATCTTTAAAATCGCAATAATTATTTTTCGCAAATTCTTCATCTAACTCTTCACATACTTGGTCGTAAATATATTCTATTTTTTCCCTTTTTTCTTTAATAAAAACTGCTTTTAAGCATTTTATTATTTCTGTTTGATTGTCTTGTTCATCTGCTATTAATTCACCTATTATGTTTTTTCCTTCATATTTAACACCTAATACTAGCTTTTTTTGAATACATCTTTTTACTATTTTTTGAAGATTTTTTATTATTCTTTTTAATTTTGCACTCTTATTTATATGGATACTAAATAAAACAGGCAATTCTTTTAATTTAATTTTATTTTTCTTATCTTTTATTGTAATAATTTGAAAACGCTCATTTTTATTAGAGTCACTAAATTTCTTTAATAACTCTTTTTGAATATAGATAACATTCTCTTTATCTAATTCTCTTATATTATCCCCTATCAATTTTATTTCCCCTTTCTATACACAAATAGACACAGATAAAATCCGTGCCTACTCATCTTACTTTATATTTACTGATACTTTTTATATATTAGCCTCTGCAGGCACTATTTTACTAATCATACCATTCTAATTCCCAATCTACAACTTTTACTGTATCACCATCTTTTACCCCGGCTTTTTTTAATGCCTCATTAACACCTAGTTCATCAAGTTTTCTTTGGAAATAATACATTGATTCCGTATCTTCTAAGTTAACTCTAGACATTAATTTTTCAACTGCTGGACCAATAACTACATACATATCTTCTTCTTTTACTATTTGGAATTCATTCTTGTCTTCTTCTAATTTATATACTTTTCTTTGATTTGTTTCTATTAGATTTTCTTTTGGAATTTCTTTTAAAAGTTCTTCTACTCTTGTTAATAATTCCTTTACACCTTGTTTAGTAATAGATGATATCTTAAATATTTCTAAATTTTCCTTTTTTGCAACTTCTTCCAATTTATTATATAAAGATTCATCTTGCGCTACATCTAGTTTTGTAGCAACAATAATTTGTTTCTTTTTTGTTAATTTTTCACTATAATTTTTAAGTTCATTATTAATATCGTAAAAATCTTTTACAGGATCTCTACCTTGAAAACCAGAAACATCTATCAAATGTAATATTAATCTTGTTCTTTCTATATGTCTTAAAAATTGAATTCCAAGCCCTACACCTTCGCTTGCACCTTCTATTAGTCCAGGAATATCTGCAATTACAAAGCTATCTCCATTTTCTGTTTTTACAACTCCTAAATTTGGATTTAAAGTTGTAAATGGATAATCCGCAATTTTAGGTTTAGCATCTGTAACTACTGATAAAAATGTTGATTTACCTGCATTTGGAAAACCTACTAGTCCAACATCTGCTAATGATTTTAATTCTAATATTAGTTCTTTTTCTATACCTTTTTCTCCTGTTTGTGCAAATCTAGGAGCTTGTCTTGTTGCTGTTGCAAAATGTGAATTTCCTTTTCCCCCTCTTCCACCTGGCAACACTAATTCTTTAGAATCTTCTTCAGATAAATCTGCTACAATTTCTCCTGTTTCGGCATCTTTAACAACTGTACCTATTGGAACTTTTATATATAAATCTTGTCCTTGTTTTCCGTTACAGCGTGCTCCACTACCATTTTGACCATTTTCTGCTTTAAATTTTTTATTATATCTAAAATTAATTAAGGTGTTCGAATCTTTGTCTGTTATAAAATATACATCTCCACCTTTTCCACCATCTCCGCCATCTGGTCCACCTGCTGCTACATATTTTTCTCTCCTAAATGATATAGCACCATTTCCACCATTACCGGATTTTACAAATATTTTTGTATAATCTGTATACATTTTTCTCTCCTTTATTTATCAAAATAATTAAGCTTCATATTAGCTTTAACTTTTCTCATTGTTTCTTTTGCTATCTCTTGTGCTTTTTTAGTTCCATTAATTAGTATCTCATCTAATAGTTCTGGTCTTTCTTCATAATATTTTCTTTTTTCTCTAATAGTTCTTAATTTTTCTATGATATTTGCTGCTAATTGCTTTTTGCAAGCAACACAACCTCTTTTTCCTTCCCTACATTCTTGGCATACATTTTTAACATCTTCTGGGTTAGTAAATAAATCATGGTAATATGCCACCATACATATATCAGGATTTCCTAAATCATCCTTTTTTATTCTACCTGGATCTGTTACTGCTCCCATAACTTTTCTAGTTATCTCTTCTTCTGAGTCTGAAAGATATATCGCATTTCCTAATGATTTTCCCATTTTTTCGTTACCATCTAAGCCTTTAATTCTTTTATTTGAACTTAATACTGCTTGTGGCTCTTTTAATGTTTCGCCATATATACTATTAAATTTTCTTACGATTTCTCTACATTGTTCTATTAAAGGCAATTGGTCTTCTCCTACTGGAACTAATTCCCCTTCAAATGCTGTTATATCAGCAGCTTGACTTACAGGATATCCTAGGAATCCATATGTTACACTTTCTCCAAATACATCTTTCTTTTGAGCAATTTCGGTTTTTACTGTTGGATTTCTTTCTAGTCTTGCAATTGTTACTAAGTTTGAATAATATACTGTTAACTCCGCAAGCTCTGGTACCATTGATTGTAAAAAGATAGTAGTTTTTTCTGGATCTATCCCTACTGACAAATAGTCTAGTAAAACTTGATAAACATTATCTCTTACTTTTTGTGGATTATTAAAATTATCTGTTAAAGCTTGCACATCTGCAATCATAACAAATCTTTCTATACTATCATCTTCTTGCATCTTTACTCTATTTTGTAAAGATCCAAAATAATGTCCTATATGTAATCTTCCTGTTGGTCTATCTCCTGTTAAACTTCTTTTTTTATCTGCCATATCGCCATCTCCAATCATCGTCAATTCTGCTATATTATACTATATTTTCTAGTTTTTTACAATTAAATTGTAGCTGAAATTTTAAATTAACTATTATAATTATATTTTATTGCTATAAATGTAAAAAAGACAGGTGCTTAACCTGCCTTTTTATTCCTTAAGCATTAGCTGCTGTTTCTTCGTAAACACTTACTTGTTTCTTATCTTTTCCAAATTTTTCGAATTTTACAGTTCCATTTACTAATGCATATAATGTATCATCACTACCAATTCCTACATTTTTACCTGGATGATATTTTGTTCCTCTTTGTCTAATAAGGATATTTCCAGCTAAAACGAATTGTCCATCTGCTTTTTTGACACCTAAACGTTTTGACTCACTGTCTCTTCCGTTCTTAACACTACCTTGACCTTTTTTATGTGCCATTAAATTTCACTCCTTTCGTGGATAATATCTCTCTTTATATCTTAAGCTTCTGCTTTAGCTTTTGCAGTAGCTGTTTTTATTGATGTAATTTCAACCTTTGTATATGGTTGTCTATGTCCTTGTGTTCTTCTGTAGTTCTTTTTAGCTTTGTATTTGTATACACGGATTTTCTTTCCTTTACCATGAGAAACTACTTTTCCTTCTACTTTTACACCTTTAACATTAGGAGTTCCTACTTCGATTTTTCCATCATTAGATACTAAGATTACTTTATCGAATGTAACTTTTTTTCCTTCTTCTACGTCTAATTTTTCGAAGAATACTACATCTCCTTCTGCTACTTTGTATTGTTTTCCACAACTTTCGATTATTGCGTACATTATAAAATGCACCTCCCTATTTTTGTATACTCGCTAAGCATAAATACAAGGCAGTTAGCATAGCTAACATTTAGTTGCCCGACCTAGGCGGCTTACAGGTAATTATTTTACCATATCATTCCAAGGTTTGTCAACCCCTTAATTAGCTTTATTTTGGATATCTGCTAGCCATTTATTTAATTCTTTCTCCTTAAACATTTTATTTTGTCTAATTTTGTCAATCGATTATTTGCAATTTCTATTTACTTTACACATTATATATGATAACTTAATAATTATCAATCTATAGGAGGTGTGCTATGAAACGAAAAACAAAAAAATCACAATTGAATTCGTGTAAAGCACCAAAACCAGAAAGAGTTTTCACTCGGGATGATTTCGAAGTAAGACCTGTCACAAAAGAAGACAAATGGTGCCACTTCGAGAAAGGACCTAATAAAGAAGCTCCTTATGGCTATATTGTTGCCATTCCGAATTACTCAAAAAAAATGAACCTTAATCTTAATGGCATCATTGTTCGGACAAGGCTTTTTAAAAAAGTTTGGTATCTGCAAGTGGTAGAAACACCGGACCACAGAAGCTACCAATCTGCTGAACTAAAAAGAATCCATACTGGTAATAAAAAACGAACCGAGGATAAATACTTAAATATCTCTCGTCAGTTATAATCTTATCAGAACAATAGAAAATGCTGGAACTAGCGTTGCTAATCCAGCATTTTTCTATTGAAATTATACTAAAAAGAGCTTATAATTATATTATTATGAGAGATTTAGTTGTAGATAAAAGATATGATAATAAAAAATTAAGTAAATTATTACTAGATACATTTCCCGCATTAAAATATGGTACATTTGTTAAAGCTTTAAAGAAAAAAGATATTTTAATAAATGAAAAACGTGTATCTAAGGATTGCATTGTATATGAAAATGATAAAGTTAGAGTATATATTATAGATGATTTACTTTATAAAAAATATGAGATTCCAGTAATATATGAAGATGATAATATAATCATTTTTAATAAACCTAAAGAATTAGAAGTTACAGGTATTTATTCTTTAACTACATATGTTAATGAAAATTATAGTCCAAAATTTATGCCATGTCATAGGCTAGATAGGAATACCTCTGGTTTAATTATTTTTTCTAAAAGTGATGAGGTTAATAACATTTTAATGGAAAAGTTTAAAAATCACGAGATAGAAAAACGTTACCTTGCCAAAGTTATTGGAATTCCAGTTAAAAAGAAAGATACCTTAGTTCACTATTTATTTAAAGATAATAAAAAATCAATGGTTTATATTTCAGATAAACCAAAGACTGGATACAGGAAGATTATTACATCATATAAAGTATTAAGTTCTAACAAAAAAGAAAACACTTCTATTTTAGATATTAATTTAGAAACTGGCAGGACTCATCAAATAAGAGCACATTTAGCATTTATTGGTCATCCTATAATAGGTGATGGAAAATATGGTAATAATCAAATAAATAAAAAATTTAATCAAAAAACACAATTATTATGTAGTTATTATATAAAATTTAATTTTATTTCAGATGCAGGTGTTTTGAATTATTTAAATGGAAAAGAAATTAAGTTAGATGATATTAATTTTATATAAAAAAAGGTGATATTCAAATGAATATCATCTTCGTTTTTAATAAACTATTTTCAATTATTTAAATAAAAATCTTTAATGTCATAGTAACTTTTCTCTAGGTTTTGAACTAGGTTTAAGTCTACTTTCTTTATGTTAGTATACTCTTCATAGATAAGGTTTATTTCTTGCATTATATCATACAATTCTGCATTATTATTTCTATATAGTTCCATAATTTTATAAAAATTATTAGATTTTAAATCTTTTTTTAATTTTTCTTTTATTATTTTAATATTTATAATCTCTATAAGTGCTACTAAAGCTTTAAATGCCCTTTCATAATCTCCTTTTTTTATATAACCTTGTATCATTTCTTCTCTTTTCTTATTATCTTCCATAATTTTAATCCCTTTCAGTTAAAATATCATCTATTAATATTTTAATAGGTCTACTACCATTTAAATCAAAATTTAATTCCCAACCATCTCTTCTTTTATGTTGTACAAAATAATTAATTAAATCCGGATCAATTACATGTACTGAAATAGTAATCGGTTTTCCTTTTAAATCTTTATTATTTGTATCTACAGTTAAAGCATATCTATCAGCGTCGTCTTTTCCCCAATATACTCTTTCTTTCATATTTTCATCTTTTTGAACTTCTTCAACAATTTTTGCTGTAAACATAGATTTTATTGAATATGCACTTTTTACTATTTCTCTATTTCTTTTATTATCAGAAAACTCTTTAGAAAATGTTATCAAATCCCCTTCATAAAATGGATTGCTTCTTAATCTCTCTCCTTTAAAAGTATCAAATAAGTGAGCAATTTGATTTGCTAAGTATGCGCCATATGCATATTTGGTTAAATTATCTGTTCCCAATCTATCTGTAATTTCTTCTGTGACAATTTGTTTCTCCATCCTTTTACGAATATTATAGTATTTATCTGTTCTGCTACCATGTGGACGAGTATTTTTTGCTCTGATAAAAATAGATTCATTAATAAAGTCTCTATAAATTAAAAACAATGTATTTACATTATTAATCAAAGTCTCATTATTACTATCAGAAAAATCTATATCTAAAATTGAATTTAATTTACTTTTTATATTTTCAAATGTCATATCAAATTTAGGTAATACAGCATCATCTAATGGATTGCTAAAATTTTGATCTAATAACCCCATATCAATTCCCCCTTTTTTTATTGTACCTAACTTTACATAAAAAGTCAATTGTTGTAACTATTACTAGTATTCCAACAATTGACTTTTATAACATATATTTATTTTAATCATTAAATATCTCGTAAAATTCTTTTTCTGTTATTTTCTCTTTTTCTAGCAATACATTTGCAACTGCATCTAATTTATCTCTGTGCTCTATTAATAGTTTTTGAGCATTTCTGTATGCTGTATCTATTAATATTTTAATTTCTGCACCTATTGCATCTTGCATCTTTTCACCATATAAAATCATTTGATTTGGATTTTCTGAATCTTTTAAAGATATTGGTCCAATTGCATCACTCATACCATAAACAATAATCATATCTCTTGCAATATTTGTTGCAACTTCTAAATCATTACTTGCTCCTGTTGATATATCATCTAATACTAATTTTTCTGCTGCTCTACCGCCTAATAATGCAATTAATTTTTCTTCCATTTCTGTTTTTGAAATATAGTATTTATCTTCGTTACTCTTGTACATTGTATATCCACCAGCAACACCTCTAGGTATAATAGAAACTTCTTTTATATCATTTTGTGTTTCTAGATATCTACTTACTACTGCATGTCCAGCTTCATGGTATGCTGTTAGTTTCTTATCTTTTTCTGATACGACTCTACTATGTTTTTCAAGTCCTACTGTAACTTTCTTAATTGCCTCTTCTATATCATCTCTAGTAATAGAATCATGTTTATTTATTGTTGCTATAATTGCTGCTTCATTTAAAATATTAGCAAGTTCTGCACCAGTAAATCCTGCTGTATCTTCTGCAATATCTTTAAAGTCAACATTTTCGTCGATCTTTTTATCTTTGCTATGAATTTTTAGTATTTCTTCTCTACCCTTTTGGTCAGGTGAATTTATTATTATTTGTCTATCAAATCTACCAGGTCTTAATAATGCTTTATCTAACATTTCTGGTCTGTTTGTAGCTGCTAATACAATAATTGTTTCATCAGAATCAAAACCGTCCATTTCTACAAGTAATTGATTTAATGTTTGGTTATTTTCTGATTCTGCTCCACTTGCATTTGTTCTTCTTGCTCCAATTGCATCTATCTCATCAATAAACACAATACATGGAGCCATCTTTCTTGCTTTTTCAAATAATTTTCTAACTCTTGAAGCTCCAAGACCTGCAAACATTTCTATAAATTCTGAACCACTCATAGATATAAATGGTACATTTGCTTCTCCTGCAATAGCCTTAGCAATTAATGTTTTACCTGTACCTGGTTTACCACAAAGTAAGACTCCTCTTGGTACTTTAGCTCCCATTTTATAAAATTCTTCTGGTTTCTTTAAGAAATTAACTATTTCAACCATTTCTTCTTTTTCTTCGTCAAGTCCTGCTACATCTTCAAATCTTACATTTGTATCTTTTTCTTCGCTATCATATACTTTACCTTTATCTCCTAAACCTTGCATTTTAAATAACATTATTATTAATGCAATCATTAATAAAGTTGGTAAAACTGTAAAAATGGTATCCCCTATTGAAAGTAATACATTAGGCTTATTCTGTATAACCTCCATCTCATTTCCTTGCTCTACTTTTGTTTGAACGTATTCTGTAAATGCTTGCAAACTTGGTACAATAGTTGTTTTTTCTTCTTCTTCATCTTTTAACTTAACTTTTACTGTAGTACTTCCAGTTGTTAGTTCTATTTTTTCTACTGTATTATTATTTATATTTTGAATTAATTCTGTATATGGTAATATAAGTTCATTTTCTTTTTCACCATTATTGCTATAGATTAAATAGGATACTATAGCCAAAGCAATAATAATTACTAATAATATTATAGAAGAAATCCAAAACTTTTTTGAATCATTGTTCTTATCTTTGTTCTTATTCGAATTTTCCATCAAAATGATATCCTCCTTATCTATACTTCTCCATTAGCTTCTTTTCCTACATTATTATCTTTTTCTTCTTTTTTATCATTTGATTTATCTTCTTTGTTATCTTTTTGTTCATCCTTTTCTTTTGGTTCTTGTTCCTGTTTTTCCTTTTCTTTTTCCTCTAATTGTTGTTTTAATTCTTTTTGTTTTTGTACTATAGTTGTTAATTCCATCTGTTGTTTAATTAAATTTTGACGTATTAAGAAAACAGCTGTAATTACATATATATAAGCAATTCCTCTATACATAATATTAAAGTATTTAATTTCAAATCCAGTTGTCATTAATACTATAGCATATATTAATAAAAGTATAATTGGTAATGTCATAGCGTGTATAGAAATATTTACTAGTGCTGAAACTTTCATCCTCACTCTTAATAGCATTGCAATAATATTACTTAACAAAGCAAGAATAATTATATCTAATATACTCATAATTAAATAAGTTATAAAAAATCCTAAAAATACTGTAAACGCTAAACTAATACATAAAGAAATCATATTGATGTTATTAATATCATTTACAATATCCTGTTTTGTAAACTCACTTTTTCCATATATACTACCAATATCACTCATTGGTATTTCTTGCACATTAGTTCCTGTATAACTATTCTTTAAATATACTTTATCTTTTAGAATTAATACTCCTATATCATACAAATTTATTTTATCTTTATATTCATTTATTTTTGTTTCATCTATATCTTTTGTATCTGCAATAATTAGCATTTGGTCAGCAATATTATCTATTGTAACTGTATCCTCACTTTTAACATCTAATATTCCATCTGCATACGAAAAGTCTGGAATATCAGTTGCTATAAAATTTTTTACATTTGGTATTGTAATAACAACTTGTAAAATAGAAAATACTATTGCAATAATTGCTGAAAATAGCAACGTTATTTTTAGAAAATAAAATATTCCTCTTTTCATATCTTCTAACGCAAAATCTTGATATGAATCGAAATTAAATATACTATTTTTTATACTCATAAAAAAACCTTGTTTTTTAGTTTTTTCCATTATCTATATAACCTCCTAACTGAAGAATCTACATATAAAGGATTTGCATTCATTTTTACTTTTTCACCTATTTTAAAATCCTCTCCTTTTATATCTACAGTAACATGATACATTCCGATTCTTCCTAGTATTGGATATCTTTTGTTAGCTATTTCTACATATAATGTTGTATCCTTAAACAATCTCTTTATTGCTTGTATTATATCTCTTACTTTGTTTCCAAATGATAACATATCACTTGAAAGTTTCATATGATACCCTTCAGCATATCCTGTTGGTACAATAGCAATCTTAGTTTCTTTTTTAGTTTTATACGTATTGGAATATCCAATGTTCCAACCTTTTGGCAAATTTTTAATCTCAGAAATTTCACTTTCTAAATAACCAATCTTTTTAAGTCCTAATTTATTTGCTACTGCAACTCTTCCTAAAAAAGCAGAGCCTATTCTTACTGCACTTAGACTCATTTGAGGAAATCTTATAAATGCTGAAGAATTTGATATATGCTTTATAGGAATATTTATTTTATGTTCTTCTATTGTTTTTATGCCTTCTAAAAATCTTTCATATTGTAGGTTTGTCCATTTTTCTTTGTAAAAGGATGTAGAAAAATGAGAGAAAATCCCTTCAATTATTGCAAATTTTTGTAACTCTTTTATATCTTTAATTATTCTTTCTGTATCAGTATATAAATATCCATATCTTCCAAAGCCAGTATCTATTTTTATATGGATTTTAGGCTTTTTATTTACTCTTTTTATAATTTTAATTAATGCCTCTTTTGCTTCTGTGCTTCCAATTGTTATGGTAATATTATTTTTTAGCATATTCTCTAATTCTTGCTCTATCGCTGTGCTCGACATCATTAAAATATCTGCTTTTACTCCGGCTTCACGTAATTTTATAGCCTCTTCCGTACTTGCAACAGCTAAATAATCTATTCCATTATCTATTAAAAAATTGGCATACTCTTCTAAACCTAACCCATAACCATTGGATTTTACGATTGCTATTATTTTTAATTTATCATTTACTCTTTTTGCATATTCTTTTATCTGTTTTATATTATGCTTTAAATCTTGCTTTTCTATAACTAAAACGCCCATCTTTTCTCCTCTTATGAACTTTAAGCTCCGTCCCTAAAGTTTATTTTTTATGTCTATTCATTAAAAGGCTTCTAACTCTTTTAAACACAGTTTCTGATATTTTATATAATTTATATCTTACTGGTGAGTAATCCATGTGAAGTTCTCCTATAAATTCGGTAAATTCTGCACCAAAACCTTGTTTAAATCTATATAATCCATATTGAGGATGATTCTCGTCTACAACTCCTGAAACTCCTCTTAAATCGTATATGTCGTCACCTCTAGAAATTGCAAGTTTTATCATTTCCCATTGTAATAAATAATTTGGCATTAAATTTCTGTGTTCATTACTACTTGCACCATATAAATACCAAGTTTTATTACCATACATAATAGGTATAACTCCAGAAATTGGTTTACCATCATAATATGCCATTAATACTTTCATATGTTCTGGTGCTAATGCATCATACATTTGCTCGAAGTATTCCAATGGTCTTATCATAAACCCATCTCTTTTGCCTGTTTCTATCATTATTCTATGGAAATCTTTTAAATCTTCTCTATTTCCCTCTTTTACAGTAACTCCTTTTCTTCCAGCCAATCTTACATTATATCTTGTTTTAGAATGAAAAGCTTTAAATATCTCGTCTTCTGTTTTTCCTTTTATATCTAATCTAAATACATATCTAGGTTGAATCTCATCTCTAAAATCTTTTGCGTCATCTTTTATTTTAAATCCTAGTTTTGTTACTATTTCTCTAAATTCTTTATCATCACTTTTAATATCTGGCTCTATCTTTAATACCATCGCATGATATTTCTTAGCTAATTCTTTTGCACCATCTGTTAATTGTTTTAAAACTTTTTCATCGTGAATATCGCAAACTGGTCCTCTTGATGAATACATTAAATATCCGAAAATTGGTATTTTTCTAAGTAAGACACTTAATGAACCTATTATATTATTATTCTCATCTTCAGCTAAAATAACTTCATTTTTCCAAAAATTTTTAACTTTTCCCCATTCTAAAGATTGTTGAAAATTACATCTTTCATGATGTTCCAAAAATTCAGTGTATTTTTGTCTATCTTCTTTACTATTCATATCTAAAAATCTCAATTTAATTCCTCCAATGTACATCTATTTTCATTTTCATATTTTACACTAACTATCTTTTTTTTACAAGTATTTTTCCCCTATTTAAACATTTAAATAGGGGAAGTAACCAGATATGTTATATTAGAACTTTTTTAACTTAAGTATTTAAAAATTTAGCAACATCTTGAATTTCCAAAGCCTGTAAATAGCAATAAGAATATGATTATAAAGAATAATATTTCGCTATCTCCACATCCACAGCACATATTTCCAAATAATCCTCCATTATTACATCCACAGTTTGCTCCTCTATCTTCTTGCATTTTCTTCCCTCCTTTATTTGGCGAAGCCACTTTTTTATATGATATATTATGCGAATTTCATTTTTTATGTTACAATAGGTATGGATATAAAAAATAAAGAGGTGATTTTTTTGGAACTACTTGCTCCTGCAGGAGATTTTGAATGTTTAAAAGCTGCTGTTCAAAATGGTGCAGACAGCGTATATTTTGGTGCAAGCTCTTTTAGTGCTCGTGCTTTTGCCAATAATTTTGATAATGAAGCTTTAGAAATGGCAATTAACTATGCAAAATTAAGAAATGTAAAAACACATTTAACTTTAAATACACTAATTACAGATAATGAGTTTGAAGATGCTATAAAACTTGCAAAACACGCTTATAATTGTGGTATAGATGCAATTATCGTACAGGATTTTGGCTTAGCACGTTATCTAATTCAAAATTTCCCTGGTCTTGATGTCCATGGTAGCACTCAAATGACTATTCATAATTTAGAATGTGTGCAAACTTTAGAAAAATTCGGTTTTAAAAGGGCTGTACTTTCTAGAGAATTACCTATTTCAGAAATATATGATATTTGCCATAAAACTAATATAGAGACAGAAGTATTTATCCACGGTGCTTTATGCCTTTCTTATTCTGGTCAATGTCTAATGTCTAGTATGATAGGTGGTCGTTCTGGAAACAGAGGCAAATGCGCCCAACCATGTAGGTTGCCTTATAAAGTAAAAGGTATAGATTCTTCATTTAACTATTTAATGAGTCCTAAAGATCTATGCGGTTTAGAGTTTATTCCAAATTTAATTGATGCTGGGGTTACTTGCTTTAAAATAGAAGGTAGAATGAAAAAACCAGAATATGTTGCTACAGTTACAAGGATTTACCGTAAATATATAGATAAATACATAAATAAAGAAGATTACGAAATAGATCAAAAAGATATAAATGATTTACTTCAAGTTTTTAATAGAGGGGGATTTTCATCTGGTCATCTTAAGAACTCTCCAAATACTGATTTTGTTTATCCAGAAAAACCTAATAATGCTGGAATATATATAGGTAATATTTCTAATTATTCTGCACATAAAGGATATGTGTCTTTTACATTAAAAAATAGTCTTTCTATCGGAGATATTATTTCATTTGATAATGATCATAAAAAATATACTGTTTCTGAATTAATGAAAAATGGACTAAATCTGGCTTCAGCAGATATAGGTGACAAAGTTACTATTGGTAGAATGAAAGGTAAAATATCTATTGGTGCTAAAATATATAAATTAACAAGTAAAAGCTTGTTTAGTACTGCAAATTCTTCTTTTACAAATACTGAAAATATTAAGACTTATTTAAATGCAAATATTACAATAAAGGAAGGCGAGCCAATTGTATTAAAAGTTTCTACTATTAATAATAATGATAGTATATATAATAATATTACAGTAACAGAAAAGTCTGAAAACATACCTGTTCAAGCAATTAATAAACCTTTAGATATAGAAAGAATTATTACACAATTAAAAAAGACTTCTAATACACAATTCGAATTTAACGATATTAATGTTCAGCTAGATCCGAATTTATTTATACCTAATATAAGTATTATAAATGAGCTTAGAAGACAAGCTTTAGCTAATATAGAAACTACCGCTATAGAAAAATTCAAAAGAAATTCAGATATAAAATATTCTCCAGCTAACAGTATTGCACCACAAGTTACACAAAAGGATATAGCAGTTTGTTTTAATCTCCTAGATGAAACATTAGATTATACAAAGCTTAATAATTTTAGTAAAGCATATATACCTTTAAAATATTTTTATAATAATAAATATTTTGAGATTATTGATACAATTGCAAAAAAAGCTGATATCTATGTATATATGCCAATTATTATTCGTGGTAACTATAAGAATTTATTAGCAAATTATTTAAGAGCTGCTATAGAAAACTTTGACGTTAAAGGTATTGTTTTTTCTAATATAGGAAATGTTGAATATTTAAAATTTATTAAAGAGCAGTATGGCAACAAATTAAAATTAATATCAAATTATACTTTAAATGTTTTTAATGATAATACTATAAAAGAGTTACTTAATTATGAAATTGATTTAATAGAAATCTCGCCAGAACTAAATAAAACAAGTATTTTATCCCTTTGTAATTCTTATGGCAATAATATAGAAGTATTTGCATATGGAAAGCTTCCGGTAATGAATACAAATTACTGTTTTTTAGGTAAATCAAATAAATGCTATCCAAATTGTGATAAAAAATGTTTTGACACTTCTAAAAAATATGCTTTGGTTGATAGGTTAGGTTTTGAATTCAGATTTATTCCTGATAATATTCAAACTATTACAACTGTTTTTAATAGTAGAATCACATCAATTGAAACAAAAGATTTTAATGTTAAATCATGTAGAATCAACATCTTAGACGAAAGCATTGATGAAATTAATGAAGTTATAAGGACTGTTACAAGAGGAAATAGATTAGAAGGAAATATGTATACAAATGGTAATTTAAATAGAGAAATTTAGATACAGGGATTTAGGGACGTTCCTTTTTTCCCGTTTTAATATATATTTAGCAAATAAATACACAACGCCAACATGCAGACACTTTTTATAGTGTCTGCATGTTGGCTAAAGAGGGTTAATGTTTTCTAGAGACGAACGCTATCGCATGCGCTGTGTACTTTTGTCCATAATAAGTATCTACAAATGTTACTTCATACGCTTTAAACGAATGACGCATGGAAATTAACTTTCCATTTTTTGGTTTTTTTTCAAGTATTAATATGTAATGATATCCGCTTGTCAGTCTTTTTAAATCCTGATAGTCTGACAGCCGGTCATACAACCAGTCTGTTTCCTTTAACACTTCACCATAAAGCTTATTTAACAGCCATTTGGGAAAATCAGGTGATTCACTTCCTGAATATGCTCTAACTTCATTTCCTTCAAAGATAACTTTTTTCATAATATTTGTTCTCCTCATGTATTTATGTATCGTTTACAGTTACTTTATATAATCAGCCAATTGGCTGGAAAGAAATTTAAAATTCTAACCCCCTTTATTATAATACTACTTCCGTATAATTCATTATATCACTATTTACATAAAATGTAAACAAACCATATAAAAAGACATCCTGTTTAAGAATGTCTTTTACTGTTACCCTATTGTATAATTTCTAAGCTGCTTATATAGGATTACTGCTTAATTTAATAATTAAATCCATATTATCGTCTTTTGCAGCTTTATTTTTTCTAATAGCTCCACATTTTTCACATCTAAATACAATTACATAACCCTTTTTAGAATTCAATTCTATCCCAATTGGTTTTAAAATTCCATGACATGTTTCTGCCCTGTCTCCTGGATTTATATCTACATGTTTAGAATATAAACAATATGGGCAATGATTTCTGCAAGAATATTCTAATTTAGGCACTAATTTTCCACAGTGTTCGCAAATAAATTCTTCATCTATTTCTGTAAATTTGCTATCTTTTAACATAATTAACTCCTAGTATTTAAAATCTCCATTTCCTAAAAATTCCCTTAATAAAGAATTGGTTGGTATTAAATCTTTTGGTATTTCCTCAAAATATTGTAAAATTTCGCATAATCTTTTTGCTTCTGAATATTCTGGCTCTGAACTATCAATTTCCTTTAATAGTGGTAATGCCATCGTTTTTAATACTGACATTTCATATACTAAAGAAGTATTAAACATAACATCTGCTTGTTCTTGATAAGGGAATATATTTTTTTGTTCTCCTCTATTTACAGATGGCCACATTCTTAAAGTATGAAGCGCAGAATATCCTCTGAATTGATAATCTCTTACTATTCTTCTTATTAATCTTGAATCTGTTGTTGATATTCTATTAAAATAATCAATATTTAATACAGTTAATGCACTAATATATATTTTAAACTTATTTTCTTTTGGAATACTCTCTGTTAACTTATCATTTAAACAATGGATTCCCTCTATTACAAGTACATCATTTTTGTTTAATTTTAATTTATCTCCTCTATACTCTTTATGCCCTGTATGAAAATTAAATGATGGTGTTTCTACTTCTTCACCATTTAATAAACTTAGAATTTGATTATTAAATAAGTTCATATCTATAGCATTTATATCTTCAAAATCATAATTTCCATTTTCATCTTTTGGAGTATCTTCTCTTTCTACAAAATAGTTATCAACTGATATTGTAACTGGTCTTAATCCATTTAGTTCTAGTTGCAGACCTAACCTTTGTGCAAAAGTAGTTTTACCAGAAGAAGATGGACCTGCAATTAAAATAACCTTTGCATTTCTATTTTGTGCTATTTTATCTGCTATTTGAGAAATCTTTTTCTCGTGCAAAGCTTCATCTAATAAAACAATATGTTTTGCTTCACCATTTTGAACCTTTGTATTTAACTTATATAATGTATTTATATCTAATAATCTATGTATATTCTCGTAATCTTGTAGTGCAGATAATAATTTTGGATTATCTACAAATGGTTGTAATTTTGTTATATCCTTTCTATTAGGATATCTAATAATAAAACCATGTTTATATTTTTCTAATTTAAATATTTTCATATATTTTGTAGATATTGGCATAACACCATAAAAATAATTATAATAGTCTTCACAATAATATAAAGTAACATGATCTCTTTCTTTTATATCTTTTTGTAATATTCCTTTTAATGTTTTATTTTTTTCGTAGAACTCATCTGCTTCTTCTTTAGTCATTATAACTTTTGTAATTGGTAAGTCTTCTTGAACTATTTCATTCATTCTATTACTTACTGCCTCTAACATTTCATCTGTAACTTTCATATTATCAATTTCAAAAAACATAGAATTTGATAATTGATAATCTACTGTTAATAAAGCTTTTGGGTATACTTCTGAAAAGGCTTTTGCCATTATATAACTTAATCCTCTTATATAAATTCTAAGCCCATCTTTATCTGATATATCTATAAATTTTATATTAGTGTCTTCTTTTAATATATGATTTAATGATTGTATTTGATTATTGCAAATACATGCAATTATATGCTCATTACATACATCTTTAAACACATCAATTACTTTTTGTGGCTCTTGTATCTCTATAGTTTTATCTTTATATGTTATTTTCATAGCATTCTTCCTTTCGTTTTTACTGCATAATATTTTATATTATATTGCTATTTAAGTCAAACTATTCTTAAAATCTGGCACATATTCTTCTTCGTGTTCTCCTAGATCTTGCATATATCCATTTTCTATCCCAATTTCATATATATAATCTTCTATTTGTTTGTATTCTTCATTATTTATTTTTCTATTAAGCTCTTTTATCTGCTTTGCTTTATATGTTGGGAAATATTGCGCCATAATACTTACATAAACTTCTTTTCCGATATTATCTATAATCCACTTTAAAATCTTTTTACTATTCTCGATTTCGTTTGGTAAGATTAAATGCCTTATTATTAAACCTCTTTTTATTATTCCATTTTCGTCTAATTGTGGTGGTCCAACTTGTTTATACATTTCTGTTATTGCTTTTGATGTTACTTCAAAATAATTATTTATATTTGAATATTTTCTGCCTAATTCATTATTGGCATATTTAAAATCTGGTAAATATACATCAATATATCCTTCTAATAATCTTAACGTTTCTATGTTCTCATATCCATTTGAATTATATATTATTGGTATTTTTAATCCCTTTGTTTTTGCTAGTTTGATTGCTTCTATAATATGATAAACATACATTACTGGTGTTACTAAATTTATATTATGTGCACCTTTTTCCTGCTGTTCTATCATGCTTTTTGCTAAAAAATCTATATCTACTTCTTGCCCCATTCCTTCTTGACTTATTTTATAGTTCTGGCAAAATACACAATTAAAATTACAGTTTGAGAAGAATATTGTTCCAGAACCATTTGTACCACTTATACATGGTTCTTCAAACTGATGTAATGATACTAATGATATTTTTAATTTATCTGTAGCTTTACATCTTCCTACTTTTCCTTCCATTCTATTTATTTTGCATCTATGTGGACATAGTTTACATTCTTTTAATTCTTCTAACATTTTTCTACCTTTCTTTTTACGTCTATTAATTATTATACCTTAAATTAACAAAGAAATGAAGAGACTAGATATAAAATATCTTTGCCCCTCCATTCTATACATTAAAACTCTACAATAAATCTATTCATATTTTCACCTAAATTTATTGTATCTTCTTTTTCTATAACTAAATCATAATCTTGTATATCATTTAAAGGAATAGATACAACATATCCGTTACTTGAAAAATATGCTATTGCCATTCCCAATCCTGAATTTCCTTTTTCCTTATTAGAAGAAAATTTCATTGCACTTCTTTGAACTTTTGTTTGCTGTTAACTTTAAAAATAAAATACAAGTTTAGCTTGTACTTTATTGGTGGGCAGGGATGGATTCGAACCATCGTACTCAAATGAGAACAGATTTACAGTCTGCCGCCTTTAGCCACTCGGCCACCTACCCATATTATTAAATTAAAAATGGTGCTCCCTCAAGGATTTGAACCTTGGACCCACCGGTTATGAGCCGGTTGCTCTGACCAACTGAGCTAAGGGAGCCTGTCGACGAAATTTAGTATACTATTTTTAATATAATATGTCAATACTTTTTTTACTATTTTTTTATTTTTTAGGAAAAATTTTATATTTATTTAAAAATACTATATTACCCCAAAATAGGTAATATAGTATTTCTTGGTATATACTGATGTAGTTTTATCTACAATTTTAATTTTCTGATTTTCCTTCTGGAAGTGCTGGAACTTCAAGAACTACTCTTATACTCATAATATATTTAATTGTTCTTACAAATTTGCTGTTTTTAAATCTTTGCCATAAGCTTGGTTTAGCTTCAAATGTTTCTGCTACATATTGTTCTTGTTGTGGTTTTTCTACTTTTTGAACTGTTTCTACTTTTGGTTGTTGTTTTACTTCTTCCACATTTGAAGTTTCAGCAATCGCTGCAACATTAACTTTCTTTTCTTTCTTAGCTTTTACTTTTTTAGTTTTTTGAACTGGCTCAATAACAGGTTCCACTTGTTCTTCTACTACCTCTTCTACAGGTGCAGGTATTTCTTTTAATGCGTCTGCTATTTCAAGTCCAATATAACTTAATGCTTTTGATCTATCTTCTATTCTTTCCATATCTATTTCGATATGTAAGTTTGATTCCAAATTAGATATTCTTGCTTTTAAAAGTTTTAAAGCATCTTTATAATGATCTGTTTCTTTACTTCTACTTCTTCCTATAATTAATAAAGTATTTATTATATCTTCATCAAAATCATCTTGAGCTTCTTTAACTGCTTCTTTCCAATTCTTTTCTTTTGTTTCAACTTTCTTTAGAAGTTCTTTTAATTTTCCTCCTAAACTTATATTTAATTCTCTTTGTCTAATTAAATTTTCTATTTGCTTAGTATTATCTTCAAATTGGCTTGTAGCAAATTCAACTAAATCAAAAGCAGCATTATAAACACTTGCAGGGAAATTTTGTTTCTTTGGATACTCTACCAAATATGTTTTTATAGCTTCTACTAAATCCTTAAAATAAGTATCATCATCTAATTGAATTATTTGTTTCTTACTCTTAGGATTAATCATTTTATGTACTTTTTCTATATTTGATAATATCTTCTCCTCAGTTATTACCATTCTAACATTTACTATGCCAGATCTAGACATGTAAATTCCCTCCTTCATCATACGTAAATTCCAAAAACTAAGTTTATTATACATCTTTCTTCATAATTCTACAATAATATTACCTTTAATTATTTATTTCATTTTCGTAATATTTTCGTAATAAATATGTAATATTACTTCATTATACCAGATATAGCTATCTTTTCTATTTCCTTATACATTGATTGAATATCTAATTTACTTTCTGTTTTTAATTTATATATAAGGCAAGAACTAGTAAGACTAAATATTTCGGAAGCAATAACCTCTGGATTTCTATCTATAATTTCTCCCTTTTCTATTCCTTCCCTAACAATCTTTTCTACTATATTTAAATATTCAAATACATATTGTCTGCTTCTTTTATTTCTTTCTTCTTTACCCCACATTTGGCTAAGAATTATTGTAATTAAACTTTCATATTTTACTATTACTTTAATTTGAATTAAAATAATAGCTCTAATTTTATCTATATAGCTTGAAACTTTATCAGTTTTTATTTGAATACTATTTTTTAAAAGTTTCATACCTTCTTCTACTAAGAAATTAAATATTTCTTCTTTACTAGAAAAGTGATAATACAAAGTACCTTTTGCTACACCTACTGTAGCAGTAATTTCCTCTATACTTGTAGCCTCATACCCTTTATCTGCAAATAATTGCATAGCTGTCTCAAATATTTTTCTTTTTGTCTTATTCATTAACATATCTCCTATTTCTTTTAAATTTTAAAATAAAGAAATTTCTAATTTTAGTCCATCTACTTACTTTAACAACTAAATAAAATTTATTTGGATCTTTTTCTTCCATTGCTTTCTCCTTTGTATAACTTCTTTTTTAGTTTACTATAATTCTTCTTTTTTATCAATAGACTTCTTCCAATTTTCCAATTAAATCTATACCTTCTTCGCCTATAATTTTTGCTGTAACTATCTTATTTTGCAAATTTTCTGCATTTTCTTTAATTTTTACCATTATATAGTTTGTAGTATGTCCTTTATAATAACCATCTTCTAGTTCTTCTATTAACACTTTTAAATTAGTATTTATATATTTTTTATTTTGCTCTTTTTCATTTTTATCAGATAATTCTATTAATTTTCTACTTCTTTCTTCTTTTATATTTCCATCCACTTGATTAGGCATTTTTTCAGCTTTTGTTCCATGCCTTGGTGAATATTTAAATACATGCATTTTATAAAAATTAATATCTTTTAAAAATTCATAAGTAATATTAAATTCTTCATCAGTTTCCCCAGGGAATCCAACAATTATATCTGTAGTTAATGCAACATTTGGATATGCTTTTCTTAATAATTCTGTTGCTCTTTTAAAGTCTGAAGTAGTATAATGTCTATTCATTCTTTTTAAAGTTTCATCACATCCACTTTGTAATGACAAATGAAAATGATCACAAATTTTATTTAATTTGCTTAATCTATTAACAAAATCTTCTGTAATTAATGTTGGCTCTAATGAGCTTAAACGAATTCTTTCTATTCCATCTATCTTATTAATTTCTTCTAATAAATCTATTAAGCCAATATTTTCTTTTAAATCTTTTCCGTATGATGCAACATGAATTCCCGTAATTACAATTTCCTTAATTCCTTTTTTAGCTAATTCTGTAACCTCTTCTTTTACATTTTCTATTTTTCTGCTACGTATACGTCCTCTTGCATATGGAATTATGCAATATGTACAAAACTGATTACATCCATCTTGAACTTTTATTGCAACTCTATTTTTATCTGTATAATTTACACTACCAAAATCTACAAATTCTTTTTGATGCATTACATCTGATATATGTTCTTGTGGCTGTTTATTAGCTAATGCCTCTTCTACATACTTAACTATTTCTGTCTTTTCACTTATACCTAATATTAAATCTATATCTTTTATTTCTTCTAATTTATCTGCTGCTACTTGTGCATAACAGCCTACTGCTACTACAATTGCATCTGGATTTAGCTGTTTTGTTCTTCTAATCATTTGTCTTGACTTTTTATCTGAAATGCTAGTTACTGTACAAGTATTTATTACATAAATATCTGCTTTTTCTGAAAAATCAACTAATTCATATCCTTTTTCTAAAAAAGCTTGAATCATTCCATTTGTTTCATATTGATTTACTTTACAACCTAATGTATAAAATGCTACTTTCATTTTCCTTCCTCTTTCTTACATTTAGTGTTTATTATATCAGCAAAATGCTTTTTTTTCAACAGGGAAATAGGAACGTCCCTAGGTTCCTATCACTAAAACACAAAATAGGAATCCAAAGAACGTTCCCGAATCCCTATCTTCTATTTCTATTTTCTTAATATTCTTAAAGCATTTAATACTGTAAGTAATGTAACACCTGTATCTGCTAATACTGCAAGCCATATTGGCGCTGTTCCAAATAAGCCTACAATTAATACAACAAGTTTTGCAAGTAATGAAAATGTTATATTAAATTTTACTATCCTCATTGTTTTTTTAGCAACTCTTATTATCGTTGGTAAAGTTGAAATGTCGTTAGATATTAAAATTCCATCAGCTGTATTGTTTGCAATTTCTGACCCTGTTCCCATGCTCATTCCAAAATCTGCTGTTGCAATTACTGGACTATCATTTATTCCATCACCTAAAAATGTTACTTTATTTTTTTCTGCTTGTAATTCTTTTACTTTGTTTAATTTTTCTTGTGGTAATAATTCTGCATATACTTGTGATATTTTTAATTTATCTGCAATATTTTTAGCAGCCTTTTTGTTGTCACCTGTTAATATTGCAACATCTTTTACACCTGCTTCTTTTAAATTATCTAATATATTTTCTACATTTTCTCTTAATTCTTCTTTTAATGTTATATATCCTACAATTTGTTTATCTACTGCAAGTGTAATAGTATTATCAACATATTCTGATGTATCTACATCGTATTTTTCCATTAGTTTTTTATTTCCGAATAAAATTTCTTTTCCATTAATAATTCCATATAAACCATGTCCAGAATATTCGATATAATCTTTTACTTCTAATTTTTCTACGTCTTTTTTATAACTTGCAACTGCTGTTGCAATAGGATGATTAGATAAACTTTCTATACTATAAATATATTCTAACATCTCATTTTCTGGAATTTTTGTTGCTTCTAATTTATCTATAACCATTTTTCCTGTAGTTAATGTTCCTGTTTTGTCAAATGCAATTATATCTGTTTTTGATAAATTCTCTATATGTTTTGTTCCTTTTATAATCATTCCTTTTTTAGAAATTGCACCTATACAAGAGAAGAATGATAATGGTATAGAAATTACTAAACTACATGGACAAGATGCTACTAAGAAGAATAAAGCTATATCTATCCATTTGTCCATATCTGCACCTAATATTAATGGAACTATTACTAATAAAATTGCAATTACTATTACAATAGGTGTATATATTTTAGAAAATTTTGTAATAAACTTTTCTGTTTTTCCTTTATTATTTGTTGCTTCATATACTAAATCAATTATTTGTGAAGCCATAGAATCCTTATATTCTTTTTCTGCTTTAATATAAATTACACTATTTAAATTTATACTTCCAGAAATAACTTCATTATTTTTTTCTACTTTAACAGGTTTGCTCTCTCCTGTAATTGGTGATGTATCTATTTGAGATGTACCAGATATAACTATTCCGTCAACAGGAATCTTTTCACCAGGTTTTACAAGTAATATGTCACCTATTTTTACATCCTCTACTTTAACAACATTTACATTGTCTCCTTCAACTAAATTAGCATTATTAGCTTTAATTTTAGTTATATCTTCTATGTTTTTATTTGATCTAGCTTCTGCAAATTCTTCTAAAAATTCGCCTAATTTAAATAATAAAACAACCAAACAACTCTCTGGATAATCACCTTTTATAAACGCTCCAATTATAGCTATTGTCATTAATGTACTCTCTTCGAAATTAAACTTAAATAAGTTTTTTATTCCTTCTATTAATAAATCATATCCTGCAAGCAATACTGCTACTAAATATATCCAAATTTTATATTCTGCTAAAGCCGGAATAAATCCAATACCAAATAGAACTAATGAAAATATATACAAAACTATTTTGCTTTTATTTTTTTCCTTTACTTCACATTCTTCATGATTATGACTACAACATGCCATGCTTTTCTTCCTCCTCTAAAATATGATCTAATGCCATTTGTATAATAAGTTCTACGTGCTCATCATCTAAGCTGTAAAAGATTTGCTTTCCTTCTCTTCTAAATTTTACTAATTTACTATTTCTTAAAAGCTGTAATTGATGAGAAACTTGTGATTGATTTAAACCTAATAATTCGCATAAATCACAAACACATAATTCTTCTTTTAATAAGCTACAAATTATTTTTAATCTAGTTTCATCTGAAAATAATTTAAACATATTAGATAATTTTTGATATTCATCAGCTTTTGGCTCAAGTGATTTAACATTGTTTATTTTATTTAAATGTGGACAGTTTTCTGCACACACTAATTTTTCTTCTTCCATGTTTACCTCCTCTTACATCATATGAGCAAGTGTTCATATGATTGCTTATTCATATAATAAATCAAAAAAAATAATCTGTCAAGATATAACAGATTATTTTTTAAAATTATTATTCATCTTTCTTTGTTTCTTCAGTAGCATCTTCTTTTACTTCTTCTTTAGCTGGTTCTTCAGCTTTTGGAGCTTCTTCAGTTTTAACTTCTTCTACAGGTGTAGCTTCTGTTTCAACTGTTTTAGCTTCTTCTACTGGAGCTTCAACTTTTTCTTCTACTACTGGTTCTTCTTCTATAGTTGCTTTTACTGTAATTTCTTTATCTTCAATTCTTGCACCAATTTGTTCTTTAGTCTTAGCAGCTTTACCAACTCTGTCTCTTAAGTAGTATAATTTAGCTCTTCTTGCTTTACCTACTCTTACTAATTCTACTTTTTCTACTAATGGTGAATGAATTAAGAATGTTTTTTCTACACCAACACCAGAAGCTATTCTTCTAACTGTGAATGTAGCATTTAGTCCTCCACCTTGTTTTTTAATAATAATTCCTTCAAATACTTGAATTCTTTCTCTATTTCCTTCTTTTATTCTTTGGTGAACTCTTACAGTATTTCCAACCTTAAGAACTGGTATCTTCTCTTTTAGATGCTCATGCTCTATTGATTTAATGATATCCATTATTTACTTCCTCCTTCTTTTAAATTTTTATATTCACTTAACATTTTTTGTTCTTTATCAGATAATTTAATTTCTTTTAATAAATCTGGTCTTTTTAAATATGTATTTATTATTGACTGATTTCTTCGCCATTTTTTAATATTTTCATGATGTCCAGAAAGCAATACTTCTGGAACTCTTTTACCTAAAAATACTTCTGGTCTAGTATATTGTGGATATTCTAGCAATCCATCTGTAAAAGATTCTTCTTGTACAGAATCCTCTTTTAGAACTCCTTCTACATATCTACTAACACTATCTATCAAAACCATTGCTGGTAGTTCCCCACCAGTTAATACATAATCACCTATCGAAATTTCCTCATCTACTATTTCATCAATTACTCTTTGGTCAATACCTTCATAATGTCCACAAAGTAATATGATATTTTCTTCTTTAGCCAGATCTTGTACTATTTGTTGATTTAAAGTTTTTCCTTGTGGTGACATATATATAACTTTAGCATTTGGTTCTTTAACAGAACAATATGCATCATATACAACTGTTGGTTCCATAACCATTCCTGCACCACCACCATAAGGAGTATCATCTACTTTTTTATGCTTATTTTTAGAAAAATCTCTAATATTTATTAAATTAATATCTATTAGTCCTTTTTCTTTTCCTCTTCCTATAATACTTTCATCTAATGCTGAAAACATTTCTGGAAAAAGAGTTAAAACATTAAATTTCATTCTTCCTCCTATATTAAACCTGGAATAAGATTAATTGTCATTTTCTTATTTTTTAAATCAACTTCTTTTACAACATCTGCTATAGCAGGAATTAATATTTGTTTTCCGAGATTGTCTTTTACTACATATACATCATTACTACCAGTTGGAAATACATCTTCTATTTTACCTAAATATTCATTTTTATCTGAATAAACATCAAGACCTATTAAATCTACAATATAATATGTATCTTCTCCTAAGTCTTCTTGACTTTCTTTTTCTGTCTTCAAATAAAAATTCCTATATTTTTCTGCTTCTTCTATAGCATCTATTCCTTCAAGTTTTAGTAAGACTTGATTTTTATTATATCTTACCTGTTCTATTTTAACTTTTTTAAGTTCATTTTTTAATTGTATATATACATACTTTAAATCTTCAAATTTGCTAATATCATCTGTAAAAGGATTTACTTTTACAACACCCTTTAAGCCATTTGTATTAACAATTTGTCCAATCTCTATATATTCCATATTAACCCCTTTTAGTTAATGAATTCAATTGTAACTTTTTTGTTTTCCTTTGATGCTACAGATTTCATTATAGCTCTTACTGCTCTTGCTACTCTACCTTGTTTTCCTATAACTTTACCCATATCATCTTCAGCAACTTTTACTTCGTATACAACTGATTTTTCACCATTTAATTCTTTTATAGATACTGCATCTGCATTATCTACTAAATTTTTTATCATTATTTCTAAAACTTCTTTCATTTGTTTATCCTCCTGTCATTAATCCTTGTTTGCTAAGTCTATTAATTTTTTAACTGTATCTGTAGGTTTTGCTCCATTTTTAATCCATGTTGCAACAGCTTCTTTGTCTAAAACTATTGTTGATGGTTTTGTCATTGGGTCATATGTTCCTACTTTAGCTATAACTTTTCCATCTCTTGGACTTCTAGAGTCTGCTACTACTATATGATAAAAAGGTGCTTTTTTCTTTCCTTCTCTTTGTAGTCTTATTTTTACCATTTATTTCACCTCCTAAAAATCTAAGTAATCTATTATTAATTATTATTAATAATCTACATTTTAAAATCTTTTAAGTCATTCATATTTAAGTTTTTCATCATGTTCCTCATTCCTTTACCTGACTTAATTTTTTTCATCATTTTTTGTGTTGTTTCGAATGAAGTCATGAATCTATTAATTTCTTGTACTGATGTTCCACTACCATTTGCAATTCTTTTTCTTCTACTTGCATTTAAAAGTTTTGGATTTCTTCTTTCTCCAGTTGTCATTGAACAAATAATAGCTTCTATTTTATCAAATTCTTTATCATCTACTTTAATATTTTTTAGTTGATTCATTCCCGGAATCATTTTTAATAAAGATGAGAAAGAACCCATTTTCTTTACTTGTCTTAGTTGTGCTAAATAATCATTTAAATCGAAACTTTGCTTTCTTAATTGTTCTTCCATTTTCTTAGCTTCTTCTTCGCTAAATGATTCTTCAGCTTTTTCTATTATAGAAAGTACATCTCCCATTCCTAAAATTCTTGATGCCATTCTGTCTGGATAGAATGGTTCTATGTCACTTAATTTTTCTCCTGTTGCTATATATTTTATTGGTTTGCCTGTTACTTTTTTTACTGATAATGCTGCACCACCACGTGTATCACCATCTAACTTAGTTAAGATTATTCCATCTATTCCTACTTTTTCGTTAAATGTTGTTGCCACATTTACAGCATCTTGACCTGTCATACTATCTACTACTAATAAGATTTCTTGTGGTCTTACATTTTGTTTTATATTTTGTAATTCTTGCATCAAGTCTTCATCTATTTGAAGTCTACCTGCAGTATCTAGTATTATTACATCATTTAATTTCTTTATTGCTTCATCTATTGATCTTTTAGCTATATTTACTACATTTTTAGAAGTTTCATCACTAAATACTGGAATGTTTAATTGTTTACCAACAACTTGAAGTTGCTTTATAGCTGCTGGCCTATAAACATCACATGCAACTAATAGTGGTTTTTTACCTTGTTTTCTTAATACATTTGCAAGCTTACCTGCTGTTGTTGTTTTACCAGAACCTTGCAAACCTATTAACATTATTACTGTTGGAGCATTTGGTAAAAATGTAATTTTACTTTCTGTTCCTCCTAATAATTCTACAAGTTCATCTTTAACTATTTTTATTACTTGTTGTCCAGGTGTTAAAGATTTTAAAACATCTTGACCTAAAGCTTTTTCTTGGATTACAGTTATAAATTCTTTTACTATTTTATAGTTAACATCTGCCTCAAGTAATGCAAGTTTAACTTCTCTTAGCATATCTTTTAAGTCAGCTTCTGTAACCCTTACTTTTCCTTTGAATTTATTTGTTATACTTTGTAATTTAGAAGATAATCCTTCGAAAGCCATTATTTTCTCCTTACTTTAAATTAATTTTTTTAAATCCTTTTTTATTGATTCTAAAGTTTTCTTATCTTTTATATTTAAACTATCCAATTTAGAAATAATCCTATTAACTAGTTCTTCTTGTTTTTGCATTTTCTTCATAAGACCTAATTTATTTTCTAAATCATATAATTTTGTTTCTCCACTTTTTATATTATCTCTTACTGCTTGCCTTGTAATATTATAATTTTCTGCAATTTCCGATAAAGAAAAATCATTGTTATAATATTCATCTAATATCTCGAATTGTTTTTCTGTTAAAGTGTTTTTATAAATTTGAGATAATATACTTATTTCTATATTTTTTTCCATCATTACACCTTCTCTTTTTGTAATGCTATTATACTTTACACTATTTTAGTGTAAATGTCAAGAGCTTTACAGCAAAAAAATCGGGATTTAAGGAACGTCCCCAAAATCCCGATTTGGAAAAAACGTCCTCAAAACCCCAAAATTTCTAAAACAAATTCCTTATTAATAAACTTTCTTTGTCTTTTATATGATTTATCACATACACACAGTCATCAAGTTGTGGTATAGCTTGATTATACTCCCCAACATCTATATTTCCTTTAATTAATGTTAGTTGTCTTGCTACTTTTTCTAATTCGTTATGTTCTATATAACAAGATAAAATATTTAATTTTTTATTCCATTCTTGTTCTACTTTTTTTATCTCATCATTTATTTTATTTTTATCTTTATCTTCTTTTAGCATTTCATTTCTTAAATTTCCTAAACTTTCATTTATACTAAAAAAAACTTTTTTAGTATAATTATTGCTTAGTAAATCCATACTAATTATTAAAATAACTACTAAAATGCACACAATAATTTCTTTATACATTTTTGTTTTTCCTTTCTTTTGCTTGGCAGAAAAATTGCCCTTCTCCGTCTATTGTTACTACTAAAGCATCTTTAGGTTTTATTTTAAATTTAGCTACTTGTTTTTCTAACCATTTTTCATCTTTACCTAATTTTCTTAAATTTTCTTTCATAATTACACCATCTATAACTAAATCATACGAAATTCCTTCATATTCCGGTTCTAAATTAAAGTCTTTTACCACCACATTTCGTTTTTCTGGTTTTGGAATAACTGTTATTTGACCACTAGTTTCTAATATCGCATATTCTACATCTCCTATGTTAAAAATATTATTTGAACGTAGTCTTTCTTCTAATTCATTTATGGTAAATCTTTCTTTTTTTAATATTTTTTCGTCAATTCTTCCTCTATAAATTAAGATAGAAGGCTTGCCACATATTATTTCTCGAAATTTTAAACTTTTCATATTAAGAACTGAAATTAATAAATGCATTACAAGTAAACCTAAAATAGGAATTAATCCATTTAGTATAGGTGTTCCAACATCTGACATAGGAATAGAGGCTAAATCTGCAATCATAATAGAAATAGCAAGCTCAAATGGTTGTAGTTGTCCAATTTCTCGTTTTCCCATTAATCTCATAACCAATAAAACAAATATGTATATAATTATGGCTCTAAAAAAATTTGATAACATAACATCACCTACTTAATTTTTCAATTTTATTATGTCATTTTTTATTTTTTTTATACATTTTGAATAATTATTTAACTTGTGTAAATAATACTATTATGAAACCAATTTAAGGAGGTTTTATATTATGGCTGATAGTCAAATGAATGTAAAAGGAAATTCAACTACAAGTACCATGGGACAAATACTATGGAGATTAGTAACATCTGCTGTAGTTCTAGCTATAACTGCATTTTTCACTCCTGGTTTCTCTATTAATAATCTTTGGACATTAGCTATTGCCGCTATAGTTCTTTCTATTATGGACTATATAATTACTAAATTTACTGGTTTACATGCTAGTAGCTTTGGTAGAGGTATTGTCGGTTTCGCACTTGCAGTCGCTACATTATATGCTACACAATTTTTCGTTGCAGGTTATACAATATCTTGGATGGCAGCAATAATTGGTGCTTTAATTTATGGAGTTGTAGATTATTTTATTCCAGGTACTCAAAGTGTATAATTCTAGAATAATTTAATTTAGCATATATTCTGGCAATTATATTTATAGCAAAAAGAGCAAGGGATTATCCTTGCTCTTTTTGCATATTAATCTATTTTTTCTACTATCTCGTTTTTGTTTTTGTATATAGAGTGTTCTGGAACTACTCCTCTTACTGATGAAAGTGGATATATATTAGTATGTTTTCCTATTACAGTTCCAGGGTTTAATACAGAACCACATCCAACTTCTACTTCATCCCCTAGCATTGCACCGAATTTTTTTAATCCAGTTTCTATTTGCTCTTTGCCATTTTTTACAATTACTAATTTCTTATCTGATTTAACATTAGAAGTAATTGAGCCTGCTCCCATATGTGATTTATATCCTAATATTGAATCACCTACATAATTATAATGTGGAACTTGTACTTTATTAAACAATATTACATTTTTTAATTCTGTTGAATTACCAACTACTGCACCTTCTCCAACAATAGCCTTTCCTCTAATAAATGCACAATGTCTTATCTCTGCATTTTTTCCGATTATCGCTGGGCCTGCTATATAAGCAGTTGGTGCTACTTTAGCACTTTTAGCAATCCAAATATTTTCTCCTTTTTCTTCATATTCATTTTTATCTAAAGTTTTACCTAAGCTTATAATAAATTCTTCTATTTTTGGTAAAACTTCCCATGGATATGTAACTCCCTCAAAAATATCTTTAGCTATAGTTTGCTCTAAATTATATAGATTTTCTATTCTACATTCTTCCATTTTGTTTCCTCCAATAATCATTATATAACTTACTTGCTGTTGCTGGACTATCTACACCTTCTTTATTTTTTACTGGTGCAAAATCCTCTTCTCTTTTTCCTCTTACAATAGAAATTTGATTAAAAAATTCAAATGAATCAAATATAAAATATTCAAATTTATAAGCATTTGGTTCTTCGGGTTCTATCATTTTTCCATTTTCATCTATATAGCTGTATTTTTTATGTGCTTTATGATATTGCAAATTTTGTAAACTTATTTTTTCTAACGCTTTTAAACTAAATAAATTACACATTACATGTGATTCGCCAAATAGAATTTCACCGTTTTCATCTTTTGCTTCTATCATATCTTCTGGAAGCTCTGAATATTCAATAACTTTAACTTTTCCGTCTTGAATACATAATGATCCTATTCTTTCTCTTGGTGTATTTTTAAATATAGATCTTGTTGCAATTTGTGAATCCTCTTTAATAGCTACTCCCATTAATAATGTATCTACCATTTTTAATAAAACATTATCTATAGAACCTATGTATACCCATTCTATTCCTTTTTCTTTCATGTCATCTAGTACACCTTTCATATACATAGACTTAAATATACTTCCATTACCATCTGACGCTTTCTTTATATTGTAATTTTCATCTAACATTATTTGTCCGTCTTCTGTTATTAATGGCAATTCACCTTGTTCGAAGAAACCTACAAAATCTTTATTATATCCAAAATAATTATGTTCTTCCATAAAATTTATTATTTCTTTATTATTCTCATGGCTTGTCATAATATACCATGGAATTATAGTGTCATATTTTTTATTTGCTCTTTGTAATGTATCTACTATTATTTCAAATAAATACTTAGGCTCTGGTTCTACATCAATTTTAAAAGTTCCTTTTGCACCTTTATATCCTAATCTAGTTCCTTGACCTCCAGACATTGTTGCTACTGCAAATTTTTTATTTCTTACAATATCTGCTCCAATTTCTTCATAAGTTTCTCTTTCTTCTTTAGATATTTTATCTGGATTTAATGATTTTATTGGTTTTAGTTCGCCAATATCTACTTCAGCTTCTTCTTTAATATTGTTATACAATTCTTTTAATTGTGGAAAATTTATATCTTTTAATTGTTCAATTATTTTATTTTTTATTGTTTCATCTACATTTTCTAATATTTTTAAAGTTCTTGTTTGATTATATTTTTTTAAATTTTCTATTACATTTTCATCTTTCATACTAAACCTCCGATTCACTGCTTTATTTTATCATATGCTTTTTTATTTTGCAATGTTTATAAATTCACCTTCATTTTTTGCAATTTGTGGAATATCTTTGACAAACCTCTAATATATTTAACTAAAGTAACTTAGTACAAACATTTTCTATGAGGAGGTATTTTATAAATGGAAAATATTAATGTATACGAAGATATTGCAAAACGTACAGATGGTGATATCTATGTTGGTGTTGTTGGACCTGTTAGAACCGGTAAATCTACTTTTATAAAGAATTTTATGGATTTGTTAGTTATTCCTAATATCGAAAATGAATATAAAAAAGAACGTGCTACAGATGAATTACCACAAAGTGCCTCAGGAAGAACAATTATGACAACAGAACCTAAATTTGTTCCTAATGAAGCTGTCGAAATAACTATTGGCAATAATATTAAATTAAGAACTAGATTAGTAGATTGTGTTGGTTATTTAGTTAATAATGCTATAGGGTATTTAGAAGATGATGTGCCTAGAATGGTAAAAACACCTTGGTCTGACGAAGAAATGCCTTTCGAACAAGCTGCAGAAATAGGAACAAAAAAAGTAATAGAAGAACATTCTACAATAGGTATTGTAATGACTACAGATGGTAGTTTTACAGATATTCCTAGAGAGGATTATGTTAATGCAGAAGAACGTGTTGTAAATGAATTAAAATCTTTAAACAAACCCTTTGTTATTGTATTAAACTCTGAAAATCCTAATTCTGAATATACAAAAGAATTAGCTAGAAGTCTGGAAGTAAAGTATGAAACTACCGTAATTTGTATTAATTGCTCTGAATTAACTCTTGATGATATAAATAATATATTCTCTAAAGTTTTATATGAATTTCCTATTAATCAAATTAATATTAATTTTCCAAAGTGGATAGATATTCTAGATGAAAGCCATCCTTTAAAATGCACATTATTAACTGATTTAAAATCTGCATTTGAAAAGGTTAAAATTCTAAAACAAATTGACACCTGTATTCAAAACTTATCATCCTCTGAACTTATACAAAAGGCTTGTGTAGATAAAATTGAACTTGGAACTGGAAGTGTCTATATATCTATATTACTTAAAGATTGCCTATTCTATAATGTACTAACAGAAATCTCTGGTGTTTCAATTTGTAATGATGGTGATTTATTTAAAACAATGTCTGAATTTTCGGAAGTAAAGAAAGAATATGATAAAATATCTTTTGCTTTGGAAGAAGTTAAAGCAAAAGGCTATGGAATTGTTACACCTTCAATTGATGAATTAATATTGGATGAACCAGAAATGGTTAAACAAGGCTCCAGATTTGGTGTAAAACTTAAAGCGAAAGCTCCTTCTATACATATGATACGAGCTGACATAGAAACAGAAGTATCACCAATAGTAGGTTCTGAAAAACAATCCGAAGAGTTAGTGAACTATTTATTAGCTGAATTTGAAAATGATCCTAAAAAGATTTGGGAATCTAATATTTTTGGTAAAAGCTTACACGAACTTGTTAACGAAGGTTTACAAAGTAAACTAGCTCATATGCCAGAAGATGCTCAAATAAAATTACAAGAAACTTTAGAAAGAATTGTAAATGAAGGTAGTGGTGGATTAATTTGTATAATATTATAAAAGCAGGCAATAAACCTGCTTTTATGCTATTTTTTCTATATCTATTCTCGCCCTTGGATAAGTTATATCCTCAATTGTAACAGCTTGTAGTTTTAACTTATCACCAGCATTTAATTTCAGTATAACAGTTCCAGTTAACGTAATTCTGTTTTCTGTATTTTGCCTTAAAATTGGCCCTTCATTAAAAGTATTTTCTACCGCTGTATTATTAACAAGCAAGACGCAATTAAGATTAAATGTTCCTAAGTTTTCCGATGTTCCATATAGCTGATATGATATTTGGTATACTCCACTTTCATTTATATCTATCTCATCACTATCAACTGTATGTGACAGTGCGTTTCCGAGTACTATATCATTTTGGCTAAATTTTATAGTCGTTGTTCCTACTTCCGGATTATCTCCATTAACTGCTATTGCTGTTAATATATTTTTTTGTTCTGGCATCATTGCTAATGGTATAAATATAATTATAAAAACGCATAATATAAATATAGCTAACATACAACCACTTAATATATCTTCTTTATTTTCTTTGCAACAATACATAATAATTCCTCCATAATATATTTTATGAGGAATTTATTTATATGTGATTCACATAAAATATGGGCAAAAGATGTAATCTTTCACCCATATCTTACTTAAGCATGTCACATTTTACTCTGTTAAGTTTTTTTCCACTGTAACTTTTAGTGGTATTTTTATAGCACTCTCACTAAAATCAAGGTAAGGCGTACCTATCTTAATTCCGGTTCCGTCAACTGCACCTAATCTTACCAGTTGATCATCTTCAAACTTAACAATAACAACATTGTTACCATTTTTAAGTACGAAAAAGTTTTCTAATCCAGTAAATTCTTCTGCTAATGGCTTTATATCATCTGCATCTACATTTATCATATTGACATCATCCGAAATCTCAACCATATAAAGTTCCTCACCCTTTCTGGCTAAGTATTCATATGGAGCTGGTAACCATCCCTTTTCTTTTATAGAGTCAAATTTATGAAGCACACATGCATTTCCTTCAGTAAGTAATATTATAGTATTACCCACCAGCTGTGGATAACACACATCTTCTGGCTCTTCGCTCAGCGAAAAATTCATTTCAGCTAGATGGCATTCTCCATTTTCCTTTTTTACACCTACTAACCGATAATCCTCTATATTCTTTCCTACAACAAACAACTTAGCTTTTTTTAACCAAGTTATTGCATACGCGTTAGAGAAATCAATCTTAGAATCTGCATAATTATAAATTATATTTCTAAGACAGTTATTTCTTAAGGTTAGTATGATATATGGAAGTTTTTCTATCTTATACAAGTTTGCAAAATCTGTGAACACTTCCAATTCTAGGTTTCTTGTCACCTCAAACATTTTGTTCGTGCATTTTTCATTTATTATGAAGATAAAATCTTCTTTCCAAGTATTATACATCACCTCAAACCGAGGTTTATAGCTCTTTAATATGATTTTGTTGTTTCTTACAACATAAATCATATTTCTTGGTGATGCAAATAGCCGAATATTATACTCTTTTAATTTAGTATAATATTTACTTTGATTTGTTACATCTTTTACACAGCCAAAGGCCACGCAGAGTAACTTGATTCTAAGTAATAATGTGGTAAAAAATTCTCTCATGCTTTTTCCTCCTGGCATTACGCCATATTTAGTTTGGTTTACTCGTTATCTTTTCTATTATAGCAGATTATACATGTCATGTAAATCAATTAACCAAAAAATAAGAGAAACTTTTTCGCTCCTCTTATTATTAACTATATTATTCGTAATCTACTTTACTTAGCTCTGGATATATAAATACAGAACCTCCATCTGATACCTGGCCACTTGGAAAATGTGTTTTGTTAAAATTTGTTTCTCCTCGTAAGAAATATCTAGTTTTAGTTGAGGTAGGTACTCTTCCACTACCTATAATCGTTGGATCATCCCAAGTAACATCTACAGCATACCATTTATTATTAAGCATAACATAATTCCACGCATGTGCTTCTGTTTGACCAGCAGAATTAGTTCCAGTTCCTACTATTTCGACACAAGGTACACCTACAGCATCTAATAAATATTTTAATGATTCTGCATACCCTTCACAAACAACGTTTTGTTCTACTAACGCACCATATATATTTCTAGTATTTATTCTCTTCATTGAAGAATCATATTCTATATAATCTACTAAAAAGTCATGTATTCTTTTTACTTTAGTGTATGGGTCATCATTTGCTACCTGACTTGCAATATCTGTTTTAATAGCTTCTAATCTATTTAGTGCAGAATCTACATCTGTTTTTGAAGCAAATCCATCTACCAAATAGCTTCCTGCTTCTGATGGTTCTATTGAAACTTCATATTTCGTTTCTAAAATATTAGTAGTAGAATATATCATTAATACCATTTTGGTTACATCAATATAAAAAACTTCTGGATAATCTAACCCAAATGCATCTAATGCTGCTTGGTAAGCCACATTTAATCTTTCTTTTCCATTTTCTTCGTTTAACAAAGAATTAAATTGACTACCAAAATCAATTTTAGCAGTACCGGTTTTTAAATTTTCTATATTATCTTCAACAGCAGAATATATTATTTTAGCATTTGAATCTAGTTGATCGTAATAGTATTTATATTTACCAGAAGATACTGTAGTACTAGTGTTTTGATTTGCTGATTGAACATCTAAAGAACTTGATAATAATGTGTTAGAACTACTTCCTGTTGGTTCTAATGGCTTAATTGTTTCATTACTAACTTCATTTGTTCCTGTAACCAATGCCAAAATATTATTTGTATCTATACCCATATATTGGATAAAAGCATATGCTATTCCACCAATTATTCCTAAAATTAAAACTATTAATATAAATGTTAAAATTCTATTTTTCATAAAAATCTCCTAATTTTTCTAGTATCTATTTAATTATAACATTTAAATTATAGAGTTGTATATAGTAATTTTTTCAAAATTGTACATATTTTTTTATTTATTGGAAATTACTAATTTAAATAATTATATACAGGAGTAAATTAATGAATTTTTCAAGATTAAAGCAATCTCTTACTAATTTAATAACATATAAAGGTCCACAAGATTCGTATGATTTTTCTGTAAATATATCTACCTCAAAAAATATAACTAACGAAGCTAATGACAAAGTTTCTAGTAATTTAAAAGATAATAAGAATATTATTGACAGAAAATATAACACATTAATAAATAGTGATATTATAATTAGAAAATTTAAATTAAAATCTAATAATAAACCCTATTCTGCTTTTATTATATACATTGATGGAATGTCTGATTCAAATTTAATTAATCAATTTATATTAAAACCTTTAATGTTAAGAAATAAAGCAAATACGTACAAAACTCAGAGTCTAAAAACTATTAATAAAGATAAAAAGGTTATTATACAAAGAGATTCTAATGACTTAGCAGTAGAAATAGAAAATTCATTATTACCACAAAATTCTTTAGTAAAAGAAACAGAGTTTAATAATATTTTTTCTGCTATTAATATGGGAAATTGTGTCCTTTTTGTAGATACCTTAGATACTGCTTTTAATTTAGATGTAAAAGGTTTTAAACAAAGAAGCGTAAGTTCTCCAAATAATGAAATAATTATTAAAGGTCCACAAGAAGCCTTTGTAGAATCAATTCGTGTAAATACTTCTATGTTACGTAGAGCAACAAATACTGAAAATTTAGTTATAGAAAACGTTTTAGTTGGGAAATTAAGTAAAACACCATGTGCTATATGTTATTTAAAAAATATAGCGAATTCAGATTTAGTTGCAGAAGTTAGATATCGTTTAAATAATTTAGAAATAGATACCCTTCTTTCTACAGGTCAATTAGAACAATTAATATGTGAAGATAATAAATACAATATTCCACAAGTATTATCAACAGAAAGACCAGATAAAGCCGCAAAAAATTTATATGCAGGCAGAGTTGTAATTTTAGTAAATGGAAATCCATATTGTATTATTTTACCAGCAACCATAGTTGATTTTATATCTTCACCTGAAGATACAAATTTAAAGCCTATTTTTGCTAATTTTTTAAAAATCTTAAGATTTCTTGCTATGGGCATAACTTTGTTACTTCCTAGCATATATATTGCAATAGTTGATTTTCATCAAGAACTATTACCAACAGAATTATTATTCTCCTTATGGGCATCTAGAGAGAATGTACCTTTCCCTATAATTTTTGAATTATTAGTAATGGAAATTTCATTTGAATTAATTAGAGAAGCTGGTCTAAGAGTTCCTTCTCCAGTTGGTCCCACAATTGGAATAGTAGGTGCACTAGTTTTAGGGCAAGCCGCAGTAAGTGCTAGTATTGTTAGTCCTTTCCTTATAATAATTGTTGCAATTACAGGTATTGCCTCTTTCGCTATTCCAGACTTTTCTTTTGGATTCCACTTAAGGATTACTAGATTCTTATTTACGATAGCTGCATATATTGCAGGATTTTTAGGAATTGCAATCGGGTTATATGTTTATTTGTGTATTCTTTGTAGTATTAAATCATTTGGCGTTTCCTATCTAAATCCAAATGATAGTATTAACTTTAATAAAAAATCTAATAATTTCTTTGCTATGCCAACATGGATGCAAGAATTTAGACATAATTACATTCATCCTAAAAAAGAACGTGCACAAAACAATATAAGTATGAAATGGAGGCATCCTAATGAATAATATAAAATTAAGTAATCTAGAATCCATTGGGTTAGTGCTTATAATTATTATAAATCATGTCATACTTAATTTTTCTAAAAGTATAATAGCTAATACAGGTTCTGCTTCTGCTCTTAATATATTATTTATTGGAATAATAGTTCTATTATTTGTTCAACTACTACTATTCCTATTTAAACATTTTTCTGGTCAAGATATTTTAGATGTTTCGCAGTATTTAGGAGGAAAAATATTAAAAGTAATTACTGGATTTCTTTTTATAACTTATTTTATAGTTTTTACAAGTATTCTACTTAGAAGTTTTTCGGAGAATTTAAAAATAATATATCTAGACAAACTTCCTATAATAGTAATTGTAATATTTTTTATTTTCGCAATTACTTTCGGAAACAAATTAGGCTTTAAGGTAATTTCTAAAGTTAATTTATTAATACTTCCTGTCATTCTTTTTTGCATAATTTTCGTTTTGCTTGCTAATTTTAAGAATTATGATTTTAATGGGCTATTTCCTATTTTGGGAAGTGGAATAAAATCAACTTTTATTACGGGTTTAAGTAATATGTTCGCATTTTCCAGTCTCTCTATACTTTATTTTTTAACTCCAATGGTAGAAGATTCAAATTCATTTAAAAAAATCGCAAGAATTTCAACCATTCTATCAATAGTATTATTCTTTTTTAGCATATTTTCTTTTTTAGCACTATTTCCTTTTATAAGAAATAGTGAAGAAATAATGGCACTATATCTTGCTACTAGGTATATCGAATTTGGTAGGTTCTTCCAAAGACTTGATGCAATATTTTTGCTAATTTGGACAGTTGCAGTTATAAGTTACCTTTGCATAGCTGTAGCTCTATCTATAAACGTATTCAAAAAAATTTCTAATATAGTAGATGCTAATGGTGTTCTTTATTGCTTTGCTGGAATAATTTTTCTTATAAGTCTAATTCCTACTAATCTGGCACAATTAAATTTTATAGAAATTAATATATTTAAATATGTAGTATTTATATTGTTATTTGCATATAGCCCATTGGTTTTAATATTTGCCAATATAAAAAAGAGATTGAGGGGTGGAAAAAATGAAAAAATTCCGTAGATTTTTACTCTATATTCTTGTGCTTTGTATTATTTCTATCCTTATTTTCTCACTTTCTGGTTGCTACAGTATTCAAAGTATAGACGATTTAGCATATGTGGTTGCACTCGGAATAGATCTGGGACAAGATAATAATTTAGAGCTTACAATACAACTTACTTTTCCTAATAGTTCTGATAGTAGCTCTACTTCTGGTGAAGCAGCTCCAACAATAATAAATAGTGTTGAATGTTCATCTATTAATAGTGGGATAAGTTTACTAAATAGCTATATTAGTAAGGAAATTAACTTATCACATTGTAAAGTTGTAATCTTCTCTGAAGCAATTGCAAATAGAGGAATTGAATCAGAAATATATACTCTTTCTAACCAAGTAGAAATAAGACCAGATTGTAATATTATAATTTCTAAATCTTCTGCTAAAGAATATATTACAAATTCCAAACCAGAATTAGAAAATTTAGTGGCTAAATATTATGAATTAACTCCTTATTCTAACGAGTATACTGCTCATATAGCAAACGCTACAATATCTACTTTTTTTAATGCTTTAAGTGCTAATTATAGTGACCCTATAGCAATTTTAGGAAATGGGAACAAACTTAAGTTAAATTCTTCTGATAAAACTATCGATCCAGAACAAGAGTTTAATATTGTTGCTGGTCAAAATCCTTTAGTAGAATATGATAGAAAAAGCGAAAATTTGGGTGTAGCTGTATTTAAGCAAGATAAATTAGTTGGCGAGTTAACAGCGTTTGAAAGCTTATTACACCTAATATTAACCAATCAATTTGAATCAAGCATTATCTCTATAAATAATCCTTATAAAGAAAATTCCTCTATAGATATTGCTCTGTATTATCATAAAGATACAAAAATGGATGTAAAGTTAGTTAATGGCTCCCCTTATGCTAAATCAAAAGTGTCATTAAATGCACGATTACTTTCGGTAGATAAAGATGATGAAAGCCTTTCGCCAGAAAAAATTAATGATTTAGAAGTTTTAATAAATTCTTATTTAGAAAATGCATTTCTAAATTATCAATATAAGACAGCTAAAATATTTGAGGCTGACATAGATGGTGTTGGAAAAAATCTAATTAAACATTTTAAGAATGATAAAGACTGGAGCGATTATAACTGGTCTGCGAATTATAAAAATACTTTTTTTGATATTGATGTAACAACAAACATTAAATCAAGCTTTTTGTTATCAAGTTAGGAGTTTCTTATGTTTTTTGTAATTTTAATTATTTCTATTATTATTTTTTGTAAAACAATTAATTATGCAATTTATGAAATTAAAGTAAATAGCAATAAATCTGCTGGTATTACTATTATAATTATGGCTTTTGTAGTTTTAATATTTGCACCTTTTATCACTTTATTTAGATAAATTCTAATTCATATAAAGAAGAAAGTCTTTAGTTTAAAAACTAAAGACTTTCTTCTTGCTCTACTTCTGGAATTCTTTTAAATGATATTCTTTTTTCTTGTTTATTTGCATCTATTACTTCTATATTTATTTTATCTCCTATTTTAAAAGTTTCTTTGGTTCTTTCCCCTATTAAAATCTTATGGTCTGCATCATATTCATAGTATTCATCTCCTAAATTTTCGAATCTAATAAGGCCTTCTACTGTATTTTCTAATTCTACAAACACACCAAATTGTGTAACTCCAGAAATAATACCTTCATATTGTTCCCCAATCTTTTTACTCATATATTCGGCTTTCTTTATATCCACACTATCTCTTTCTACTTGTGTTGCAATCTTTTCTCTATCTGATGATTGTTTAGCATCACTTTCTGCCACTTTGTTATAAAACTCTACTTGCTTTTCTGACATTGTATAATCATTTTTTAAATATTTTGAAATAATTCTGTGTATAAATAAATCTGGATATCTTCTAATTGGTGAAGTAAAATGACAATAATATTTACTTGCTATTCCAAAATGTCCTTTGTTTTCTGAATCATATACAGCAACTTTTAATGTTCTTAAAATCATATTAGAAACTATTTTTTCCTCTGGTTTTCCTTCTACTTCTTTTAATATTTTAGAAAATTCTGCTGGATAAATTTTGCCTTCTTTAACATGGATTTTATATCCAAAATTAAATAATAATTTATTTAATTCGTTTACCTTCTCTATATCTGGTTCTTCATGTACACGATATATAAAAGGCGCTTTAAGCCAATAAAATTTTTCTGCAATTGTTTCATTTGCTGCTAGCATAAATTGTTCTATTATTTCATTTGCAAAAGTTGTTTCATATTTGCATACATCTATTGCATAACCATCTTGATCTAAGATAATTTTACTTTCTGGTATATCTAAGTTTAAGTAACCTTTTGTTATTCTCTTTTCTTTTAATATTTTCGCCAATTCTTCCATAAGTTTAAAATCTGCTATATAGTCTTTATATTTAGTTACTATCTCTTCATTTGAATTATCTAATATTGCTTGTACATCTTTATATGACATCCTTCTTGTAACATTTATTATTCCTTTATATACTTCACTAGAAATTATCTTTCCTTTGTTATCTATCTCCATGCTTACAGATAATGTATATCTATCTTGTCCTTCATTTAAACTACAAATCCCATTTGAAAGTTCTCTTGGAAGCATTGGAATAACTCTATTTAACATATATATACTTGTTCCTCTTAATAGTGCTTCCTTGTCTAGTAATGTATTTTCTTGTACATAATGGCTTACATCAGCTATATGAACATCTAACTTATAATTTCCATTCTCTAATTTTTGAACACAAACAGCATCATCTAAATCTTTTGCATCTTCGCCATCTATTGTAAAAATATCATATTTACCACGAAGGTCTACTCTACCTGCTATATCATTAGGATTAATCTTATCTCCAAATTTTTGTGCTTCTTTTACTACATCTTTTGGAAACTTGTATGGCAAATCATAGTCTTTAATTAAAGAAAGCATATCGATACCTGCTTCATTTACATTTCCTAAAACTTCTAATATTTTTCCTTCTGCCTTCTTGCCTTTTTGTGGATATTTAGTAATTTGCACAAGAACTTTATGATTATTTCTGGCCTTTCCAAAATTCTTTTTAGAAATAAATATATCCCTACATAACTTTTTATCATCTGGTATTACAAAGCCAAAATTTTTATTTTTTTGAAATGTTCCTACTAAAGTATCTTTTTTGTGTTCTATAACTTTTAATATTATTCCCTCTTGTCTTGCTCCATTTGATTTTTTCTTTAGTTTTACTAAAACTCTGTCACCACTAAATGCATCTTTAGAATCTTCTTTAGCAATATAAATATCATCTTCTTGGTCTTCTATAACAACAAAACCAAAACCTCTTTCATGTCTTCTAAATATTCCTTCTATAAATCTATTTTCTGCTTGCATATTTATCTTCCTTTCGAATAGGGATTTTGAACATCAGGGATTTTTTGCGTTCCTGCAGGGATTTGGGGACGTTTCTTTTTTCCCTATTTAATTTATTATTCCAAACTTAATATACTTTATAACAAAACGCAAAAAAAGCAGTCATTAGCTGCTTTTTTACATCAGATTATTTTATTAACATAAATACAATTCCTAATATAATTGTTAAAATTGCAAATATAACTCCTAATATAATTGTCCATCTTTTTTGCTTTCCTGCTTTTGTTCTACCTTTGTTTTTATCATAAAAATTATTTGTTGCAGTATCTGTAATCGCTCCAGATGCTCCGTTATCTTCTTTTTCTTGAACTAATGTTAATATAATAATTGCTGCAGCAACTATAATATATATTACTATTAATGCATATTTTAATATTTCCATCTTGTAAATTCCTCCCAAGTTTTCAAACTTTTTTTATTTTAACATATATATTTTATAAAATCAAATATTTTAATCATTTTTATCTTTTTTGAATTTCTTCCATATAATGTTAGGTTTTCTTTCTTTTTCTGGTATTCTATCTGTAACAATATCTTTTATTAATAGTTTCTTTAAAGTTTCTTCATTTACATCAGCTATTAATTTACCATCTTTAGCAATTGATATTTTACCTGTTTCTTCTGAAACTATAACTGCTATTGCATCCGATTCTTTTGATATTCCAATTCCTGCTCTATGTCTTGTTCCTAATTCTTTTGCTATGTCTTGCCCACTTGCTAATGGTAACATACATGCTGCTGCTTTTATTTTATTATTACTAATAACAACAGCCCCATCATGAAGCGGAGTTTTTGGCACGAATATATTAGTTAAAAGTTGTGGAGATACATCTGCATCAATTAAAATACCTGTATCTATAATATCTTTTATTCCAATATCTCTTTCTATTACTATTAATGCTCCTATTTGTCTTTTTGACATTTCTTCTGCTGCTATTACTATTTTATATATATCTTCTTTATTTTTGGTTTCTATATCATCTGTAAATCCCAGATATTTCTTTAACTTATTAGTTCCTAATTGTTCTAAAGCTCTTCTTATTTCTGGTTGGAAAATAATAATTAAAGCTAAAACTCCCCAACTTACTACTTTGTCTAAAATTGCATGTAGTATTGTAAGTTTAAATACTCCACTAAGCCATGTTACTACTAATAATAAGACTATTCCTTTTAAAACTTGCCATGCTCTAGAGTCCTTTGTAAGTCTTAATATTTTATATGCTAAAAATATAACTATTGCTATATCTATTAAAAACAATACTAAATCTACTGGATGTTCCCACATTTGTATAATTCTAGACAAAATATTAGTTTCGTAAAAGTCTGAGATTCCTGTAATTATATCATCTTTCATTATTTACTCCCTATTACATACCAATTAAATAGTATACTAAAGTTCCTCCTACACTAACTATCATTAAAGCTGCTAAAATGCCTGCTGTAATTTTTACAAAAATATTGCTTCCTGAATGTTTTTTCTCTTTTTTAGACATTTTATTCCCTCCTTGTATACACATAATACGAATATAGTTTACCACATTTTATTTTTTTTGTAAACCTAAAAAAGTTGTTAAAAATTTGAAAATTATTAATTTTTTTGTTGTTTAAAAAATTAAACTATCATCGAAATCTTTGCTGTCGTTTTGCGGACTATAACCTAAGCAAAACAAAATAAAAAACTTTGCCTTGTCAAAGTTAATACAAAGCAAAGTTCAACAAATTATCTCCCTCGTGGTCACTTCAATGCTTTAACTCTTGATTTCGTTTAATGTCTTAAATTAACCTAGGCAATATAATATAAAAAACTTCGTTTAGTCTTCGTCATTCATATATTTTTGTGTATACTTAAATTGGATTATTACACCTATAACAAATAAAATTGCATCTATAGCGGTAATTATTATAAATGTTTCTTTTTGCACATCTTTAACTTGTTGTACATAATTATTTTGACTTTCTATCATTGTAGTTTTTTCTTCGTCTTCTATACTTTCACTATTTTGTACTTGCTCTTCTGCTTGTGCCCTTGCGTCTTCTAAGCCAATTATTGTTACGGCATAATTTAGTGCATTACCCAAAGAAACAAATAACATTACAACGACATAAAAAATTATTATATTTCTTTTAAATTTCCTTAAATTTTTATCATCCATTTTTCTTGTTTTAAAAACATCTGATGTTGCCAGCTTTGTTGGAAAAAATATTAATATTCCCATTGTAACAACAGAGAATATTGATAATACTAGCATATTAACTTTACCTAGCATAAAGTATGTTATAACTGTTAATATTATAGAAATCACAATATAATATAGTATAAATCTCCAAATAAATCCCCAAGTCATCTTTCCAGAAGTATTTATTTCTTTTTCCATTATTATTTTTCCTCCGTATATGCTATTTTTACTTAATAATATTTATAAATGTAGCTATCATTTTTCTTTATTTTATATTGCATATTATATGCTGTTTTTTAACTGATGTCAAACTTCATTTTTTCACCTAAAAATAGTTATAATAATTTCTCTATTCCCCTTTTGATATCTTATGTAAATTATGTTATAATATAATTGTATTATTGTACATTGAAAAAAGAATAGTAAGGAGGGATTATTTTTGTCTTTGCTTTCAGCTTTTAGCTGTAATTTTTAGTAACCCGTAGTAAACATTCACTAAAAAAGGAGATTTTTATGAACACAAAATTCACAGAACAAACCATGAGAGGGTTAAAAGCAACCACAGTTGCCCTTAAGCTTTCAGTCGAAGAAGTTGATTATGAAGCCTTGATGACTGCTATACAAAAGCTTAAACCCAGCCAGCGGGCAGTACTTGTAAATTGCTTTGGTTTTCTAGACGATGGGCCTTATTCTATTTTTGAAACATGCAAAAAACTGAATATCGATACAAACAAAGAAGCCGCTAACCAGCTGAGAAAAGCCCTTATAGCATTAAACTTACAAAAAGATAGTTTTTATTCTCACCAAAAGTCGAACATCTCTACTTCCGACGAAGTCTCTGAAATGTGGGATTTGAATCTTCGGGCATATCACTGCCTGCAAAAAGCAGACAAACATTCACTGGAAGATATAGAAAACATGACTTTACAGGAACTGTTAGATCTTCCTGGACTCAGGTCCGAGGACTTTCCAAATATTCTGATGGCTATTGATAAGTATAGACGTGCAAAACGGATTTTTGAAAATAATCTGAGATTACTAGAAGTATTTTGAAAATAAGCCTCTTTAGACATTCTTTTAAGCGGTGGGGTATGCACTTTCCCCACCGCTTTTTCTATTTATATATATCAAAATTTATTTTTCTTTATCTAACAAATCTTTAATTGTATGCCATGCTAAAACCGCACATTTAACTCTTGCAGGCATATTAGAAACATTTTTAAATGCTATTGCATCTTCCAATTTTTCAAGTTTGGCATCTTCTTTTATTTCTCTTTTAATCATTCCAATAAAAGTATCTATAATTTCTAATGCCTCTTCTTTTGTCTTACCAATTAAAGTATCTATCATAATAGAAGTAGATGCTTGTGATATAGCACACCCATGTCCAGTAAATGCTAAATCTTCTATTACATCACCATTCATTTTTATTTCTAATTCTATCTCATCACCACAACTTGGATTATGTCCCATCTCACATTTATCTGGATGATCCATTTTTCTTTTATTATGTGATGCCATACTATGTTCCATAATTAAATCTGTATAAACTGAATCTAAATTATCCATTAGTCCATTCCTTTCTTAAATCATTTTACCTACAATGTTAAGCTTTTCTCCATTTTTTAAACATATCATTAGCCTTATTAATCGCCATTATTAATTTATCTATATCTTCTTTAGTATTATAAATATACATACTTGCTCTACATGTTGCAGGAAGATTTAAAAATCTAATTAATGGTTGTGCACAATGATCTCCTGCACGTACGCAAACATTGCAAGAGCTTAAGATTGTTGCTGTATCATGTGGATGAACATCTTTTATATTAAATGATAATACACCTATTTGATTTTCATTCGTCTTTGGTGCATATAATTCTACAAAATCTAATTTGTTCATTTCAGCTTTTGCATATTCTAAAAGTTCATTTTCTATTTTTTCTACATTGTCCATTCCTATATTTTCTAAATAATCTATAGCACTTGCTAGTCCAACTGCTCCACCAATATTTTGTGTTCCTGCTTCAAATTTTGATGGTGGCTTTGCAAATGTTGTGTCCTGTTCGTAAACGTATTCTATCATATCACCACCCATAAGGAAAGGGGTCATTTTATCTAGCAAATCATATTTTCCATAAAGTACACCTATTCCCATTGGTGCCATTAATTTATGTCCTGAAAATACAAAGAAATCTGCATCCATTTTTTGAACATCTACTTTAATGTGTGGCACACTTTGAGAACCATCAACAATAACTATTGCACCAACTTCATGTGCTCTTTTTATTATTTTTTCTAGTGGTGTTTTTACACCTAAAACATTAGATATCTCTGTTATACTTACTATTTTTGTTTTATCTGTAATCTTCTTATTAATTTCCTCGTCTGTTATTTCGAAATCTCTATTTATATACATATATTCCAATTTAGCATTTTTTATTTTTGTAACTTTTTGCCAAGGTACTAAATTAGAATGATGTTCCATAATAGAAATAACTACATTGTCTCCTTCTTGTAGATTTTCTAATCCATAAGAATTTGCAACTAAATTTAAAGCTTCTGTAGCATTTTTTGTAAATACTATTTCTTCTGGTCTTTTAGCATTTATAAATTTTGCAACTTTATCCCTTGCCTTATCATATTCTGCTGTAGAATCTATACTTAAATCATATGTTCCCCTATGTGGATTTGCATTATTTTTATTATAATATTCTTCTACTGCTTTTAATACCTGATAAGGTCTTTGTGATGTTGCACCACTATCTAAATATGCAATATCTCTATTTTCGAATATTTTAAAATCTTTTCTAATTGTTTCAGGATTCATTAATCTAGCCTCCTATCAACCTCTTCTAAAATTAAATTTTGTACAGTCTCTTCTTTAATTCCTTGTATTACAGAATTAAATTTAGCTTTAACAATCATTTTCTTTGCTTCTTTTTCACTTATTCCTCTTGTCATAATATAGAATAATTCGTTCTCATCAACTTTACCTGTTGCTGTACTATGCTCTCCTTCCACATCATCTTCTGTACATAAAAGCATTGGTAGTGCTTTAGAATATGATGTATCAGAAAGAAGTGTACAATATTCGTTTTCTTTTCCTTTTGCTTTTTTAGAACCTGTTTTAAAATCTATTGTACCTTTAAAATTCTTTCTTGCCTTATCTTTTAAAGCTCCATTTACTTCTATATCTACATTTGTTTTTTCACCATATAATTCTGTAATATAATTTAAATCTATTTTTTGTTCTTCTTTTCCTAAATAGATTGAATGTAATTTATTAACTGATTTATAACCAGCCAATTTTGCATAGTAATTTACTACATTATATTTTCCACCAAACTCTACCATAGAAAATAATGTTTTGCTTTCATCTTCTATGTTAGAATTTACAGAGTAAAAATTATTTATTTTTGTGTTTAATAGATTTACAATTGTTACATGAATATTTGCATTTGCTCCAATTTTTGCATTACAAATTCCATTATGGTATCCATTTATTTCATCTTGTGATTTATATATAACAATTATATTTGCTTTTGTATTATCTTTTGCATTTATATTTATATTATCGACTAAAACATTATTAGATTTGTCTAAATTATATTCTATTATAATTGGCTCTTTTAATTTTTTATCTACATTTATTTTTAAATTTATATTTGCTTGTTTATTTGATTGATTTAAGAAATATTCTCCTAACCCAAATTTTAACTTTACTTCTTCCTTGTGATTTAATACACAATTTTCATTATCTATTATTTTTATATTTTTAAATTCTTTTATAACTGGTTCTTCAAAATCTTTTATTTCTATATTGTTTATTCCATAATTTTTAGATGTTCTAACTGGAGTCTCGTTTAATACTATATTTCTCATTATCCTATACTCCCTTCTAATTCTAGATTTATTAAGTTATTCATTTCTACTGCATATTCTAAAGGAAGTTCTTTAGAAATAGGATATGCAAATCCTCTAACTATCATTGCTTTTGCTTCTTCTTCTGAAATTCCTCTTGACATTAAATAAAATATTTCTTCATCACTTATTTTTCCGATTTTTGCTTCGTGTGAAAATTCTACTTCTTCTGTTCTTATATCACTTACTGGAATTGTATCAGATTTAGATTTATTATCTAACATTAGCGATTCACAAGATACAGATAATTTAGATTTTTTAGCAGCTGGCATAACTCTTTCTAAGCTTCTAAATGTTGCAATTCCGCCATCTTTAGATATTGATTTAGAGTTAATTACTGATGAAGTATTTGGTGCATTATGCACAACTTTTAAACCTGTATCTAGGTTTTGTCCATGTCCTGCAAACGAAATTCCTGTATATTCCATTTTAGAATTTGCTCCATTTAAAACAGCCATTGGATATAACATAGAAACTTTTGAACCAAATGAACCTGTTACCCATTCTATTTTTCCGCCTTCTTCTACTAATGCTCTTTTTGTATTTAAGTTCATCATATTTTTAGACCAGTTTTCTATTGTTGAATATCTTAGATGTGCATTTTTCTTAACAAATAATTCTACACAACCTACATGTAAATTTACTTTGTTATATTTTGGAGCAGAACAACCTTCTATAAAATGCAAGCTTGCTCCTTCATCTACGATTATTAGAGTGTGTTCAAATTGTCCAGATTCTGGTGAGTTTAATCTAAAATATGATTGTAAAGGAATATCTACTTGTACACCTTTTGGTACATATACAAATGATCCCCCTGACCATACTGCTCCATGTAATGCTACAAATTTATGGTCTGATACAGGTACACATTTCATAAAATGTTCTTTTACTATATCTTCATAATCTCTTACTGCTGTTTCCATATCTGTATATATAACACCTTGTTTTACTAAATCTTCTTTTATACTATGATATACAACTTCTGAATCATATTGTGCACCAACACCAGCTAAAGATTCTTTTTCTGCTTCTGGAATTCCTAGTGCATCAAATGTATTTTTTATATCTTCTGGAACATCATCCCAACTACTTTTCATAGCTGTTTTTGGTCTTACATATGTTGCAATTTCATCCATATTTAATTCGTCTAGATTTGGTCCCCATGTTGGAAGTTCTAATTTATTATATGTTTCTAATGCTTTTAATCTAAACTCTCTCATCCAAGGTGCATCATTTTTTTGTTTTGAAATTTCTTCTACTATTTCCTTAGTTATACCTTTTTTAGATTTATAACTATATTCATCTTTATTTTTTATGTCATAAATATTTCTAGAAATATCTTCTATTTGAGTTTTCTTTTCTGACAATTTTTTCACCTCTACTTCTTGTATTCTTCATATCCTTTTGCTTCAATTTCGTTTGCTAAATCACCTGTACTTGTTTTAATTATTTTTCCATCTACTAAAACATGTACATAATCTACATGTAATCCTTGTAAAATCTTTGTTCCATGAGTTATTATTAATACTCCATTATTTTCATTACTATACATTTTTATTCCTTTAGAAACTGTTTTTATAGCATCTACATCAAGGCCTGAATCTGTTTCGTCTAAAATTGCAAGTTTTGGATTTAATGTAAGCATTTGTAGTATTTCATTTTTCTTTTTCTCTCCACCAGAAAAACCAACATTTAAGTTTCTGTTTGCATATTCTGGTTTCATTTTTAATTCTTCCATATTTTTTTCTAATTCTTTTTTAAATTCAAATATTTTAACTGGTTTTCCTGTTGTTGCTATTTTGGCATATTTTAAAAAGTTTGTTACACTAACTCCTGGAATTTCTTTTGGTGATTGGAATGACATAAATATTCCTTTTCTTGCTCTTTCATCTGTTTTTAGTCCATTTATGTTTTCGCCATCTAATATAATATCTCCTTCTGTTTGTGTATATTCTGGATTTGCTAATATTACATTAGAAAGCGTAGATTTACCAGCACCATTTGGTCCCATAATTACATGTACTTCACCCTTATTTATTTTTAGGTCTAATCCTTTTATTATTTCTTTTTCTCCTGCTTTTGCATGTAAATTTTTTATTTCTAATAATGTTTCGCTCATTTTAATAACTCCTTTTTATTTATACTTTTTATTAACAATTTTTTATACTATTTGTGTTTGTTAGCTTATGCTAACTTTTGTACATATAATATGTGCAACTTTTAAATAAATTGCACATACATATTGTATTATATTTAGATTTGTTTGTCAATGCTAACAATGTTTTTTATATTTTTGAAACCTATCTTCATTATTTATTCTCTTATATAATGGGAGGATTTTTTTTAATGATAAATATTTTACTAATAGCCGAATATAATAATTTAACTAGAAAACTTATTAATTACATATCTTGCCTAGATTCTAATATTAAGCTGTTTAATATTTCAACTAATTTAAAAGAAAGTATAGATGCAATTAATACTTTAATTCCTGATATAATTATTCTTGACATTGATTATAAATATTATTGTGCTACAAACTTAATAAAGTATTTATTTGATAAAAATTTAAGCAAATATATAAATTCAATAATACTTTGGTATGAGTACTCTAATAAATATAATCTTATAACAACAAATCCTTTTATTAATTGTATAATTAATAAAAATAATAATTTTGAAGCATTCAAAAACATTATAAAAAACATATCTAATAGCTCACATATTTTAAATTATAAAATAGAACAAATATTAGCTTCTTTAAATTTTAATTTTTCGTATAACGGTACAAAATATATATATGAAAGTTTAAACATACTATGTTTTCATAAAAATCCCTATAATGCTAATTTCGAAAAAGAGGTCTATCCTTTGATAGCAAGAAAATATCATAAATCTATCAGTAATATAAAGGGAAATATTCTCCACGCTATTGATATAATGTACTTTGACTGTGATGAGCAAAATTTATATAAGCTTTTAAAACTATATCCTTCTTGTAAACCAAGTCCAAAAAAAGTAATTTTATCTATTATAGATTATATTAAGAAACCTAGCGTGTTTTAAACGCTAGGTAAAGATCCAGAAAAAATTTTATAAATTTAGGTCAATGAATAATTCAAAGTCACATTTGCTTTTCTATATGCTCCACTAGGATTTGAATGACCTGACGCTGTATGCGCATCAAAATATATTTGCAACACGTCTCCCTGATGTACATTCATATCTACAGCATATACATGACCTGAATTATGTTCATATGTACGTGTAGATGATGTTCCATTTGTTCTGTTATAGATTGTAATATCCAATGCTAAATTTCCAATATTATCATTTGGATTAAATACACCATATACTATTAGATGCCCTGAAGTTCCCATAGTCTTTTGTGGCGTCATATTGGTGTTGGTCATATTAAATTCTCCAACCCAATGATTTCCATATACCCATGTTTCAACGCCAGCCCGTGTTTCTATTCCAGTGCTATTTGTCTCTTCTGCAAAAGCAGACGTTGAACTTATGATACAAAACATAGACATTACTAAAACTGCTGTAATAAACCGCTTAATTATTTTTTTCATAACTAGATGCCTCCTTCAATATTCTAAATTTATTTTTTCTGAATCTTTTATATCTTAAAAGAACCTTTTATTGATTGGCTCATTAAGATATTCAATTACTTGAATTTTATTATAGATAAATTTTATCATTTATTTAATATTTTTTCTTAAAAAGATAAAAAAGATAAATAATGTTCAATTTCTATTTAATTTTTCTCTCTAGTTCAATCTCCACTTCTTCCTTTAAATTTGGTAAGTTTATTTTTAAATGAATATTAATATGATTAGAATTTTCATTATATTTAGTTAAATCAAAAGTTTGCATATATGAAAACTCACCATTTGGCAAATAATCCGCTCTAGAATCTTCCAAACTACTTTTTATTGGATAAAATTTTTCACCTGCCTCATTTATAACATAATCATCATATGTCATATTTCTTTCTTCATCTAATTCCTTCATGTTCCATTCTACCAACTTATTCATTTTTTCCTTTTTTACTTCATCTGAATCATCATCATTATAAATTGGACTAACTTTCCTATTAAATTCTATTCTAAAGCCTGTATCATATAAACTTGCATTTGTAACATTTATCTCTGAATCACTACAGCTTTTTACATTATATATGCAAACCTCTCTATTATAAAATTTTTCAGGTACATCCAATTTAATATTCCATTCGCCATTTAGTATAGTTTCTTCATTTTCAGAAATTTCGTATTTTGTCAAATTTATTTTATTAAATTTAATGTTTAATGTTTTACTTTTAGGATATTTAGATGAATAAAAATTATATACTAGTTGTATTCTATTATTTTCCGTATCTTTGTTTTTTATATACCAATTTGAACCACTACTTATATATTTATCTCCATTTATGTCAATATTTTCTTTGTTAAGATTATTTTCATCCTGACAATATAAAATTCTATTTTCTTCATCTTTAATAATTAAATCTGGTAATCTAGCTCTTGATATAGAACTTATATCTACACTATCATCTAAACTTATATTAAAAATAAAATTCATATTAAAATCGTCCATCAAAAAGTTTTCTACATTTACTTTAACATTATTTGACTCGATACAATTAACATTTGGAGTTGCAATATACCCACTTTCTATCGCCTTCTCCGCTCCTTTATTTTCATTAAAAAGTCCTGTCACATAATTTATAATATCTTTTGCATATACAATGCCAGTTGTTAGTATTACTAACGAACATGTAGCAGTTATTATTTTTGATAATTTATTATCATGCATCTTATTTCTTTTTGTTTTAAATGTACTTTTTATGGCTATCTCATAGGAATCGTCCTCATTTATACCTTTATTAACAATATTTTTTATATATTTATCTATATTTTCCATACTTTTCCCTCCTTTTTTTCTTCTAATTCTATCTTCTTTTTTATTTTTTGCCTTGCTCTGTACAAATTTGTTTTTACTGTATTCTGATTCATCTTTATCATTTTAGAAATTTCTTCTACAGAATATTCTTCCATGTAGAATAGAAGAACTACTATTCTTTCTTCATATTTCAAATTTTGTATAAGCTGATAAAAATTTATATCATCTTCTATATTTTTTTGACTATTGATAACTATATAGTTATCTAAATTATATTCATCAATAGAAATTTCTTTTTTATATTTCTTTCTATATACTTTATTACACTTATTAATAAGTATTTTAATTATCCACATTTTTAATTTTTTTGGATCACGTAATTTTTTTATTGATCTAAATGTTTCTAGCATTGTTTCTTGAATTACGTCATCAATATCACTTTCGTTTGTTATTCTGGTTTTAGCAATCTTATATAATTCATTTTTCATACTTATTATTATTTTTGTAAATGCCTCTGTATCTCCTTTTTGCGCTTTTGTAATTAACTCTTCCAATTTATAACCTCCTATCTTATATGTACATATTAGATATCTATATAATATGAGCTAACTTCTTGTATTATTGGTTTCAAGTTTTTATATAAATTAATCAATAATTAAGAATAAAATAAACATTCACATAAGAAAAAGTGATAGCAATTTTCATTACTACCACCTTCTCGTAACTATAGCTTATTTAGACACTTAAATTCACTTTAAAGCAAGTTCTTTTATCTCTTTAAGCTTTTCTGCAGTGTCTACAATTTTGTCTTCGGGTAACTTTTCTTCAAATGTAATTTCTGCAATAGCATATACTCCATCATTATATCCATAAAGAATATACTGCCCCGGCAATGTTATATCACATGCTCCTTCAGTTATTAATTCATACCCATCTCTAAAGTCTACATCAAGCGTAGATAAATATAACCTATTTTTTGATATACTACCACTTATATAGTCTCTTGCAATATAGCCTTCGATAGTACCATCCTTTATGCATACAATACCACTGCCTACATAAATAGTTTTTAATTCATCATAGAGTTCTTCTATCCGAAGATTAATTTCATAATAGATCAAAATTATTTCTCCCTTCATTAAGCTAAAATCAACAAGTTATCTTCATGATATTTTACCACTTTTATGTATACTTTTCAACATATGTTTTACATTTTCCACCTTTTTACCACAGTCATAGGAACTTCATAATCTTCTACTAAATCTGATATTTCTTTTGACATTCCATTCATAAGCCAATCTAATAAAATTTCTTTCTTTACAGGCATCTCGCTTTCTATTTCCAAAATTATCATATCAACTAAAGCTCTTGCAGTCATTTCCACTAGAAATTCTAATTGTTTTGTAAGTTCGACCTTAGTTTTATGCTTTATAATCTTCTTTAAATAATATCTCGTTTTATTTAAAATTAGCTTTTCAAATGTTTTACTAGAATCATCTTTTATAGCATGCATATAAAAATTCTTTTTCTCTGCTAAAATATCTATAATATATTTTAACCAACTTTTTATGCTAAATTTTTCTTCGCCAGTATAAATTACAGAACCACAGTCTTCTTCATATATCCAATTAATTAAATCCTTTTTATCTAAAAAATACCTATAAAAAACTTGTCTTGATATATCACAATTTACAGTTATATCAGTAATCGTAATTTTATCTATAGGCTTCTTTTCGACTAAATTCATTAGTGAACTTGCAATTTTTTTCTTCGTTTTATCACGAACTCTCACGTCCTCACCCCACATATTTTTTTACGAACATTCAGGATATGTAAAAATTTTGTCGGAATTTAAATTTTGTATATTTACTATCTCATTTTTTACCTATATGATTATACCATATATAACAAATCTTTTAAACATAACAGGGGGTAAAAAATGAACACAGTAAAAACAAAAGAGCCAAAAACAATAGTTCAAAAAACAAATACTACAGATAAAACAATTTTATCAATTATACGAAACGAAAATAAAGAATTAAAAGAAGAAAACTCTAATAAAAATACAATGTTAGCTTCAACACAACGTGACTATATCGCTGGCGAAGTTTCTAGAGATTTAACACAAAGAATTTTGTTACCAAAGAAAATAGTTGATGCTCATAAAGAAGGAATTTTACACTTTCACGACATGGATTATTTCATACAGCCAATACATAATTGTTGTTTAGTTAATATAAAAGATATGTTAGAAAATGGTACTGTTATGAATGGTAAATTAATAGAAGAACCAAAAAGCTTTAGAGTAGCTTGTATTATAATGACCCAAATAATTGCAGTTGTCGCAAGTAATCAATATGGTGGTCAATCTCTTGATATGAGCCATTTAGGAAAATATTTAAGAAAATCACACGATAAATTAAAAGAAAAATATAAAGTTGCATTTGGAGATACATTATCAGATAAAGAAATAGAAAAGATTGTTAGAATTGGTGTAGAAGAAGAATTAAGATCTGGTGTTCAAACAATTCAATATCAAATAAATACATTAATGACTACAAATGGACAAACCCCTTTTGTAACACTATTCTTGAATCTAGAAAAAGATGACCCTTATATAGAAGAAAATGCCATGATCATAGAAGAAATTCTAAACCAAAGAATTCAAGGAGTAAAAAATGAAGTTGGTGTTTATGTTACACCTGCATTTCCTAAACTTGTCTATGTCTTAGATGAACATAACTGCTTAAAAGGTGGAAAATATGATTATCTTACAAAACTTGCTGTAAAATGCTCTGCTAAAAGAATGTATCCAGACTATATTTCTGCTAAGAAAATGAGAGAAAACTATGAAGGTAATGTATTTAGTCCAATGGGTTGCAGAAGTTTCTTGGCTCCTTGGAAAGATGAAAACGGAAATTACAAATTTGAAGGTAGATTTAATCAAGGTGTTGTAAGTATCAACTTACCTCAAATAGGAATTATTGCGAATGGTGATGAAGATAAGTTTTGGAAATTGTTTGATGAAAGATTAGATTTATGTTATGAGGCATTAATGTGTAGACATCATGCATTAGAAGGTACTTTATCTGACATTAGCCCTATTCATTGGCAATATGGTGCAATAGCAAGACTTAAAAAAGGTGAAAAAATTGATAAACTATTACATGGTGGATATTCTTCAATTTCTTTAGGATATATTGGATTATATGAGCTTACAAAATTAATGAAAGGTGTATCACATACTGATCCTGTTGGAAAAGAATTTGCCTTAAGAGTTATGAAGCATTTAAAAGCTAAAGTTACAGAATGGAAACAAAAAACAGGAATTGGTTTTGCCCTATATGGAACCCCTGCTGAAAGTTTATGTTATAGATTTGCTAGAATTGATAAAGAAAAGTTTGGAGATATTAAAGATGTTACAGACAAAGGATATTACACCAATTCATATCATGTAGATGTTAGAGAAAAAATTGATGCTTTCTCTAAATTAAAATTTGAAAGTGAATTCCAACCAATTTCTAGTGGTGGTGCTATATCTTATGTTGAAGTACCAAATATGCAAAATAATTTAAAAGCCTTAGAAGAAGTTGTTAAATTTATATATGATAATATTCAATATGCAGAATTTAATACCAAATCTGACTATTGCCAAGTATGTGGATTTGATGGAGAAATAATTATAAATGATGATAATGAATGGGAATGCCCAAATTGTGGTAACAAAGACCAAAGTAAAATGAATGTAGCAAGAAGAACTTGTGGTTATTTAGGAGAAAATTTCTGGAATGTTGGTAAAACAAAAGAAATAAAAGCAAGAGTAACACACCTATGAAATTTGGGGACGGTCTTTTTTTCCCTGTCTAATAAATTACCAATACTCATTTTATTAGAACAACAAAAATCGGGATTTGAGAAACGTCCCCAAATCCCTGCAAGGAACATCCCAAACTCCCGATTTTATAATGGTTTAAATTTTTTTGTTTCTTTATATTTACCATATTCCTTTGGAATATAATTGTCACTCCAATAATGTTTTTCTCCAATTTGTTGTTCTTTCTTATTATGTTTTTTATAGCTATCATAATTTGCTCGTTTTCTTATGTTTTGCTCATATTGAATTTTCTTCTTCTCTACTTTGTTTTTTACCTTAATTTTATTTTTACGTTCTAATTTAGGAGCCTTAACATTCTTTAACATTTGCAAATATTCATTTAATCTCTCTGTAAACTTTTTTTCTTCCTCTTCTCTGTGTAAATATTCTATATGTGGTGTTCTTTTTACAGACTCTTGTTTTATCTTATTTTCTTTTTTATTATAATTATTATATTGTTTCTGTATTACAGGTTCTGTTTCCTTTTTTTCTTTCTTTTTATCTTCTTTTACATATTCTACTCTTGCATAATTTTTCTTTTTGTTTTGTTCTTTAAGCCTCTTCTGCAGTTGTTTATGCTCTTTATCTCTATTCTTTAACTTTCTTATATATTCACTATCTTTATTCCCAATTAATTTATTTATATAACCATCCGAATATTCTCCTAATGATTCTATATATAATTTAGTTATTTTTTCTGGTTTCATTTTAGCAATACTTCGTTTTGCGTAAAATCTAAAAGTTAAAACATACATTCCTAACTCGTTAAGCTCTACTCTCACTTCTACTGGTTTATTAGAAATTCTACTAAAATCTCTTTTTATTTGTTCTATTTTTCTTTTTATATCTTCACCAGAATATATTTTAGAATCAAAACAGTATTCTACAGTTTTTGCTTCCATACTCAAATTACATCAACATCCTTTTCCGTCTATTTATGTTAACATATTTTGAGCTAAATTTCAAGGATTTTACCTTATAAAATTAGTTTTAACTGTTTTATTTACCGGTTTATTAATATTATTTTGTTTTCCACTTTCTATACATTTTAAAATCCATGCCATATTTTTTCCTAAATTATACATTGTTTGCATCCCCTCTAAATCTTGTACAACTTCTTCTTTGTTATTTCCATGTACATTGTTCCAGTATGTAGAAGAAACTATTGGCATTTGACTAATCGTAAAATATTTGTTAAGCACATCAAAAGAAGCGACTGTTCCACCTCTTCTAGCACTTATAATACTTGCACCAGGTTTAAATTCAAAAGCCTTTTTGCCTGCATAAAATACTCTATCTAAAACAGATAAAATTCTTCCTGATGGATGTGCATAATAAACTGGTGTACCAAATATAAACCCATCACTTTCTTCAGCTTTCTCTATTATTTCATTTACGATATCATCATTAAATACACATCTAGCATTTCCATTTTTAGCACACATTTTGCATCCAATACAATCTCTTACAGGTGTTCCACCTAAATTTATAATTTCAGTTTCTATTCCTTCTTCATTTAAGCTTTCTGCCACCTTACTTAATGCAGTATATGTACACTCTTTTCTAGAACTTCCATTAATTAATAATACTTTCATGTTTATATCATTCCTTTCTTATATATAAATTATAATTTATCTAGTTTTTTAACATTTACTTATAATATATTTAAAAATACAATTATTTATGCTTTCATTTTCCGGATGAAATTGCACTCCAAAAATTTTATCATTATATTCTATAACTTCTATTGTACCATCTTCTGCCCTTCCTTTGACTTGTAAAGGTTCTACGATTTTTGGAATTCTATATCTATGAATACTTGGCATGTTTAATACATCTTTTTTATATAAATTATATAATATACTGTTTTTATCCAATATTACCTTATGCTTTATATCTTCTATATTATCTCTTGTTAAGTCTGCATTTCTATGTCCTTCTACAGGCTCTGTAAAATCATATTTATTTTTTCTTAAATCTTCAAATAACTCTATAATACTGCCTTCATAATTTCGTTCTTTCTTTTCTTTGCATAGCAAAAAATATATAGCTAAAGTTTGCATTCCCATACAAATTCCTAATAATGGCTTATTATTTTTTACTGCATAATCGACTACTTGTAGATGGTATGGATGTATTTTTCCACCACCTGACAATATGAATGCATCATATAAACTTAAGGTTTCTTCATCAACATATGCACTACAAGGTAATACCCCACTAACAATTGCTCCAGCTTCATTTATTCTTTCTATATAATTATTTATAAAATAATATTTATCTTCATATACCAAGTCTGTTTTAAATAAATTATTCGATGCTGGCACAAGCCCTATTATTTTTTTCATTTTATTCACCCTTTCTGTTCTTCTTTTTTTGCAATTATCCAAAATACATGCCAATGTTTAATTTGATGCATTGCAGATTCTCCATCTCTTTCAATCTCATTTAATTTTAATATTTTAAAATCTTTTAATAAATCTTCTATTTCTTCTTTTTCATAAAATTGTATTTTATCATTTCCAAACCATGAATCATTCTTTCCGAAGAAATTACATAAGAAATATCCATTTTCATTTAAAGAATCTTTTATTTTATCTAGCAACTTACCTAATGCTTCTTTATTACAAAAAGGTAAAACCTCATATGAAATAATTAAATCTGTTTTTGGTAAGTCTATCTCAGAAAATTTAGCCTGCACAAAATTTAATCTTGCTTTTTCTTCTTCTGTTAAATCTTTATACAAAAATTTTGTTACATCAACTCTATCGATAGCAGTTACAGCTATATCGTTTTGTACTAAAAATTTAGTATCTCGCCCTGCGCCACACCCTAAATCAATTGCTGTTTTTATACTTGGATTATTCTTAATAAAATTTACCAAAATCTTATGTGGCTCTAGTTTACTATTGTTTTCAAAAAAGTTCATCTTATTTCCAAATCCCCCCATTAATAAAACATGTTAGTGCCATTAAAAATGCTTGCTCTGCTAAATCTATCCTAGTTACTTGTCCATGGCTTAGTTGAAATATTCCACCTTGTGGAGCTTTAAGCTCTTTACTTTCGAAAAGTTTTGCAAGCACATAGCTTAATTCTTTTTTCCTTATTTCATCTATATATCTATCTGGAATTGGATATGCAGGACCAAACCCAACAGCTCCTTCTTCAGCTTTATTTTCGATATATACTGTTGTTAAATTTAACCATGTTCCAAACTTATCTGTTATTCCAGATTCCATTGCTACAAAAAAATCTGCTTCTATCATATTTTCTTCTGCATATTTTTTTAAGTTCTTTACTCTGTTTTTTGCACCTTGTAATATTTCATCATTTACTGGCTGGTCAGCAACCTCTGATTCTACACTTATTCCCTCTATTGTAACATCTTTAAAGTACTTTTCGAATGCCCTTTTGGCACCTTCTATTTTTCCTTTATTTTTCGTTCCAATCAATATTTTCATATTTTATCACCTTATCTTAACAAGTCTTCTAAAACTATAGATTTTGATATATCTAGTTCTTCTTTCATATAATCATGATATCTTTTTAGTTGTTCATTTTCCTCTACTATTTCTCCTGTTTGTATATTAAACCATAATTCATCATAGTAAAAGTCAGCTGTAACGATTCTTTCGTTATTTAAACATATAAACTCTTTTTTAGCTAACATATTTGTTCCTAAAGATACTCCTGAATCTAAGTTACATAGGTATGCAAGAGTTGGTTTTATGTCTAATTTACTAACAGGTTTATCTATTCTTAAATTACTTATACCAGGTATTCTCATTCCTGCTAATACCCTAATATAATTTAATTTTATATCTACATCTGTAACATTTCCATCTAATTCACTTAAAAACTCTATCATTTCGTTATTATACATATCTAGTCCATTGTGGTCACCATATAAAATTATTACAGTATCATCATATAAATCAGCTTTTTTTAGTTCATCTATAAATATACCAAATGCATAATCTGCGTAATTGGCTGATTCTAAATAATTTCCAAAGAAAGTATCTTTATATTTTCCAACATCTATACTAACTTTACTTCTATCTTGCAAGCCATCTAGTGTAAAACCAGTATGTGATGAAGCTGCAACAATATATGATATAAATGGTGCATCATAATTTGATAATTTTTCTACAGCTTGTCTGTATAATAATTCATCTGACAAATAGCCCATTACATCTTCCGAAGTATCTGCAAAAGCATCTTTTAATTCTACATGATCAACTTCCATATTGTTATATACATTAGTTCTATTCCAAAAATATCCATAGTTTCCATGCATATATGAAGTTGTATAGTCCTTTTGATGAAACATTTTAAAGATATCATCATATGTATTTTTATAATATCTACTATATGCCATTCCATTTTCTACAGGATATAATGATGTTACTGTTGAAAACTCTGAATCTGCTGTTGTAGAATAGCTTTGCATATACATATTAGAAAGTCTTATATTTTCATTTATAAATTTATTTAGGTTTGGTGTTATTTCTTTATTATTTATAGTTTTATTTAGGACAAATTCTTGCATAGATTCTAATTGAAGAATTATTACATTTTTGCCTTCCATTGATCCTGCAATATCTAGATAACTTTCTTCATATTCTCGGTTATATTCTTCTTTTAGAGAATCATATGCATCCATCGCTTCTTTTTTATTTTTATATTTTACTTGTTTTGAGCCATCTATAGCATTTAATATATCTGATATATGATATCCATAAATTGTTGCTTTCTTTATTTGTGTATCTCTATTATATGGATCTTCTAAAGCTTTTTCATTTCCCTCTATTGCTGATGTAATAAATACATATATTGCAAATAATCCAATTAATGTTCTAATAACAATATATGGTACTTTGGTTTTTTCCCCTTTTTCTAATTTTATAAATTTTGATACAAATAAAATCACAAGAAGTAGTATATCTATAAAATAAAGTATTTGATGCATTTTTAATAGCATTGGCAATGTTGACATTATTTCTTCACCATATTGAAGATTAGTTATTTGTAATACAGATAACACATTACTTGAATAAGTATAATAAATATTGTCTGCAAACAAAATTATACTTATTATCGTATCTAATACGATTCCACCTATATTTCTTCCTTTTTTAGGTAATACACATAATATTCCAAATAATGATAAAATATATATTATACTACTTTGTATTGTTTTTATATCAATTTTTTCATTTATACATACTGTACTTTTATAAAATAATATAGTTTTTAATATTATAAAAATTGCAAGTATTATAATAAAAAAACTAGAATTTATAACCTTATTTAATATCTCTTTTGTTTTTTCTTTCACAAATTTCTCCTTTTTCCGATAATTATTGCAATTAATATATCATATTTTTGGTTTCTTTTCTAGCTATATTTAATTATTTCAATTTTTGGGTAATCCCTCTAAATCCAGTCTAACTAAGCACTTAGGTTGAATAATTAACATAATTATGGTATAATAAAAAGTGACTATAAACTGTTGCTTTGTATCTAGTATCAATTGATACTTTGCAACTTGATAAGAAAAGGAGAACAATATGATGACAAACAAAATGATGAAGAATGCAAATGTTAACCCTGGAGCAACAACTAAAGCAAAACCTGCTTCTGTACTTCCAAAAGTTACTAATCCACAACCTACACCCATCGACCGGCTAAAAGATTGGTGGAAGAACCACTTTGGAACCCAGAAGGCTCGGCAGGCTACTGCAAAATCAGTTTCTCGTAGCATCGATCATGCTATCTCCAGCTTTTTAAGGGCAATGACGTTTAACCTAGTATTGGCTCTATTGGCAATGCTAGTTGTTGAATTCTGTCCTGATATTTCTGGAAAATGCCCTGTCTTTTTCCAGCTCTGTGAAGGAATTCTCGTATTTTACGAGTTCCTGCTGAAAGTAGCTTTTACTCTGCTTAAAGCTTTTGTTCAGTTGTTTACGCTAAACTGGCCTGGTGCAGCAGATAGCCTCTCAGCAATGTTTGCAGAAGGTGGTCGCCTTCTTTCTGAACTAATCAACTGGGTCCAGGCAATAACGTTCTAACTTCTGTAATGCAATCGTGCAACACATCTCTTTTCAAATCTTTATCCCTCGCCACGCTGTGACGAGGGCATTTCTTTTGTCAAAACCCAAAATTCCCCAAAGCCTAGCTTGGAGTTTTCCAAAACAAAAAATCGGGATTTAAGGAACGTCCCCAAATCCCGAAAGGACATCCCAAATCCCGAAAGAGCATCTTATTCTACACTCTTTAAACTACTAATCATATCAATCTTCTTTAATGCAAAATAGGTAATTACATTTACTATAATTGTAAAAGCAACTGTAATTAAAATAGCATATAAATAACTTATTGGATGTATAACTTTTGCAAATCTAAGCATATTTATCTCACAAGTACCAATTATAAAGTAATTTAAGAAGTAACCTCCAATTAGTCCTAGTGCAATTCCTATTATTGTTAATAATATGGTTTCTCTTGTTACATAAGTATATACTTCTTTATCATAAAAACCTAATACCTTAATTGTCGCAAGTTCTTTTTGTCTTTCACTAATATTTATATTAGATAGATTATATAATACCACAAATGCAAGCAATCCTGCTGAAACGATTAATATTACAACAACATAATTTAATGAACTAATCGTATCATCCAAAGTTTTCTCTGCATTTGAATTTAACGAAACTGTAGACACCTTACCACCATCTAATAACTTTTTAGAAAGCTCTTCTTGTGCTTCTTCTGATAAATTTTCAGCCTTTACAAGTAATACATTTGTATTATATGTTTCACCATATAAATTCTCGTACATATCTTTTGTCATATATATATAATGAGCAATATAATTTTCTGTTATATCAGAAACTTTAACTTCTTTATTTTCCTCCAAAGTTCCCTCTAACGTTATTGTGTCTCCAACTTTTACATCTAATAGTTGTGCCAATTTATCTGTTAAAATAACTCCATCTGATGATAGGTTAACTTCTTCTTTTTTATTATCAACATCATTTATTGTAATAACATTTTTCAAATCATCTACATTTTTAGGTACTACTACTTGCAAGTCTTCTGAATATTCATTATGATTTGCAGTATCAGCTACCATATATGTTTCTATAACATTATTAACATTTTCAGTATTTTGTAATTCTGTAATAACACTTTGTCTTTCTTCATCATTCAAACTACTCTTCATACTAACCTGAAAATCATATAAAAATACTTTTTCATATTGATTTGGTAATATAGTGGATATAGAATCTTTTATTCCAAACCCAGTTAATATTAAAGAAGTACAACCAAAGATACCTATAATTGTCATTAAAAATCTCTTTTTATATCTAAATATATTTCTAATAGTAACTTTTTGTGAAAAGTTTAATCTTTTCCATATAAATTTTACTCTTTCTAATAAAACTCTTTTTCCAAGCTTTGGAGCCTTTGGTCTTAGTAGGTTTGCTGGTTTTTCTCTTAAATCCCTTGCTGCTGCATATATTGTAGCACCAACAATACAAATATATATAAGTGCTAAACCAGATGATGAATGTTCCGAATTAAGTCCTACTACAAATTCTGGAATTGTATACATCATACTATACATCATCCAAATAACTCTTGGTATTAATTGCAATCCTATAACTATTCCAATTACACCACCAATTATACAAGCTAACGTAGAATACAATATATATTTAAACATTATTTGAGCTTTGTTATATCCTAAAGATTTTAATGTTCCTAATTCCATTCTATCTTCTTCTACCATTCTTGTCATTGAGGTTAATGACACCAATATTGCTATTGCAAAAAATACAATTGGAAATACGATACTTAAGCTATCTACACTTTGCGTGTCTTGTATAAAACTTACATATCCACTATTCTGATTTCTATCTAATATGTACCATTCTGCACTTTCTATCTCGTTAACTTTTTCTTTGGCATCAATTAATTCTGTTTCTGCATCTGCAATTTTAGTATTAAACTCTTCTTTTTTAGTAACTAATTCTGCCTCTGCTGTTTGTATTTCTTGTTTTGAAGTTTCTAATTCAGCTTTTGCATTACTTAGCTGTGTTTCTGTCTTCTTTTTGGTACTTGCTAAAGTTTTTTCTTGTTTACTTACTTCTGCTTTTGCTGATTCAATTTTGGCTTGAGCATCACTTATTGCGTTAGTTGCAGAATTTATCTGGTTTTCTATTTCTGTAATTCCAGCTTGCAACTGCGTTTTATTTGTTTCTAATTCCTGTTTTTGAGTTTCCAAAGCTTGCTTTTTTACAGTTAAAGTAACTTTTTCTTCTTCACTTAAACTACTATCGTTTAATTTATTTACTACATCATTATATGCTTGTGTTACTTGTTCTAGTGATTGATTTACCAACTGTAATGTTGATGTTAACTCTGTTTTTTTAGTATTTGCTTCGTCTATTTGAGTTTGAGCATTTTGTTTTTGTTCTTCTAGTGTTTTCTCATTTTTTTCTATTTCGGCTTTTGCACTCTGAATCTTCTTTTCTGCATTTGCAAATTCTTTATTGGCTTTTTCTTCGTTTGATTTTATCTCACTCTCACCAGTTGTTATTTGCTTTTTGCCATCTTCTATTTTAGCCTCTGCATCAGCTAGCTGTTTTTCTCCATCAGCCTTTTGAGTATTAAAATCGTTTTCTGCCTCTTGAATTTCTTCATTTGCTTCATCTATAAGCTCATTATATCTTGCTGTTTCTCTTTCTTCTTTAATTCCTTCTATTTTATCTTTTGTTTCTTCTACATAATTCTCGTATTTAGTAGAACTTGTTGTATATTTTTCTGCATCTTTTAAAGTTACATATATCTCAGTATATGCATCTGATTCTATATTATCTCTTGAAACATAAATAAAATTATTTATTGTTCCAGAACCTAAACTTGTTGTCCCTTTTTCTCTTGATATATATAATGGACTTTCTACAGTTCCTACTATTTTCAAATCTAATTTTTTAAGAATTTCATTTTTCCCATTTGCTTTTAAAGTTATAGTATCACCAATTTTTTTATTTGCACTTGTTAAAAAAGATGGCTCTACTAAACATTCATTAGCATTTTCAGGCATACTTCCTTCAATTAATCTCGGTTTATTAATTTCTTCTATTGTTAATATTTTAGATACTAATTCTTTATTATTTACTTTTACTAAAATATCTTCTGAATATGTACCATAAACATTTTCTACATTCTCTATATTTTTTATAGCATCTATATCACTGTCTGTAAGTCCTAATGTAGACATTATTTGTATATCATACACATTTTGTTCTTTATAATACTTGTCTATAGTATCTACCATGTCTGGAGATGTAGCTCTTAAGCCTGCGAAAAAGCCTACTCCTAATAGTGCTATAAGCAAAATAGAAATAAATCTTTTATATGATGTTTTTATTTCTTTAAAACTATTTTTAAGTAGTGCTTTTTTCATAGTTCCACCTCCTTATTACCATTCTATCTCCTCGATTGGTGTTGGATTCTCATTTATTATCATATCTTCTGCGGTTCCATTTTTGAATTTTATAACTTTATCTGCCATTGGAGCTATTGCTCCATTATGAGTAATTATTATGACTGTCATATTTTCTTTTCTAGACATATCTTGCAATAGTTTTAAAATTTGTTTACCTGTTTTATAGTCTAATGCTCCTGTAGGTTCATCACATAGCAATAACTTTGGATTTTTAGCTATTGCTCTTGCAATAGCAACCCTTTGTTGTTCTCCTCCAGATAATTGTGAAGGAAAGTTATTTTTTCTTTCTGCTAAGCCTACTTTCTCCATTACTTGTTCTGGATTTAAAGATTTCTTACATATTTGTGTTGCAAGTTCTACGTTTTCTATTGCTGTTAAATTTTGCACTAAATTATAGAATTGGAATACAAAACCTATATCTTCTCTTCTATATTTTATTAAATCCCTATTTTTTAATCTGGAGATTTCTTTATTATCTACTATAACTCTTCCAGATGTAGCATTATCCATACCACCTAATATGTTTAAAGCTGTAGTTTTGCCTGCTCCACTTGGACCTACTATTACAACTAATTCTCCCTTTTCTATGCTTAAATTGGCATTACTTAAGGCGTGTATTATAACTTCTCCCATTTTATAATCTTTACATACATTTTTAAATTCGATATATGACATAATAATCACTCCTTTGTTAAGTAATTATATAAAGCTTGACATCCTTTTAGTACTTCTTCATAAGTTTTAGTAAAATTTCCTGTGTACCAAGGGTCTGCTATATCTTTTTTCTCATTTGTAAAATCTAATAATTTATATATCTTATTTTCTGGATCTCTTCCTACAATTGCTTTTATTCTTACTATATTACTAGTTTCCATGCCAATTATATAATCATATTTATTATAGTCTTCTTTTTTTAATTGCTTAGCTTTATGCTTTTGAAATGTTATATTATGTTCAAGTAATTTTTCTTTTGTCCCATAATGCATATCGTTTCCAATTTCTTCTGTACTAGTTGCAGCAGAAGAAATGTAGAAATTATCTTCCTTTCCATTTTTTGCTACTATGTCTTTAAAAACATACTCTGCCATTGGAGATCTACATATATTTCCAAGACATACAAATAATATTTTTTGCATATTATTTCCTCCTATATATAAATTGTATCATAGTTTTATGTCCTTTTGGTAAATTTCACAAAATTTTCCAATATTACTTTTTTTATATTTTTTTATTACATTTTTGTAATAAAAATGTTGACAAATTTTAATATTTGCTCTATAATGAATTTATATTATGAAAAATACTAAAGATTTTTGACATAGATACTATAGATAAAAAGGAGAGAAATACGATGGAAAATTATAATAAAACTGATTGTTTAGCTTTAACAATCAGAAAAGAACATAGGTTAGTAGTTATTAACAAAGCAGTTAAGAAAACTATAACAATTTCTGTTAAAACAATCTTAGCAGCAATTTGTTTAACTTTGTTAAATGTTTTTGTTTAATATATATTCAATGCATCGGGATTTTGGGGACGTTCCTAAAATCCCTTTTTTTGTAAAAATTATAATTGCATACTAACGTTTATTTTGCAAGAATAAATGCATTTTAGCTATGATATAAAAAATAAGTGCCTCTTTTTTATTAAGAAGCACTTATTTTTAGTTTTCACTAGCATTTATAATTATTTGTTCATTTGCTACAATTATATTTAGAATATTTTTTCCTTCATCTGGTTTTAATCTTTTTTGATTATCTGTATAATATTTCTTTATATCTTTATTTATATTATCTCCTATTTGTGATAAAGACATTTCTTCTGCATTCTCTTGCTTTTCTGCTTTTTCTATTGCTTTATCTTTTATATTTATATCCACTTTCACTATTTCTTTATCATCTACTTTATAATATAAATTTACTGTTCCTGTTTCTAGATTTTCTAATTTATAATGAGCTTCTACTAATTGCATATTTTTCATATCCAAATGCTCTATTACCTCATTATTTAAATCATTTAAAACTAATATATCTGATGATATTTTTTTATCTGAATTACTAATCCTTACTTCACCATTTGTTTCACTATTTCTTATATTAGTAATTATAAAATATCCTGCAATTAATATAATAATTATGACAAAGAAAATTAATACTTTTCTTTTATCTATTTTTCTTGAAGTTCTACTTCTTGCTTTTTGGTGAGAACTAGATTTTCCTGCTGTCTCATTTTTATATCTCTTTGCCAAAATATTTCCCCCTTATTAATTATTTTAGGTTACACATCTTAAATTTTTATTATATATAAAAGGTAGAAATCACTTTCTACCTTTTATACTTTTGTGATTATTATTCAACAATTGTCATTGAAGATCCGTCTGTTGTAGTAGTTAATTCTTTTCCTACATTTCCTGCTCTATCAGTATATGCAGAAATATTAAAAGTCATTTCTCCTGGTTTCATATCCTCTGTTACAACTATTTCTGCTACATATTTTGTATATGTAGATGTTGGGTCATTTACAAACACATTTGCTTCTTTACCATTTATCGTAACATTTGGTTTATGTGATAAATCAGCTTCTTTTTCTGTAACAGTAACATATAGCCATATTTTATCTCCTACTTTTGCTTCTGAACCTCCTCTAGTCATATTTTGAATGTGTACTTCACTTACTGTTGGTGCATCTTTGTCAAATATAACATGTGATTTATCTGTTGTTTCGTTTTCTATTGTTGCTCCTACATTACCAGCTTTGTCTGCATATCCATATATTTTAAATGAAACTTCTCCATTTTCCATATCTCTTGTCATTTTTAACTTACCTGCGTACATTTGTCCATTTTCATTTGGTTCTCCATTTTTAAAAGTATCTACTTTTTGACCATTAATTACTATAGTAGGTAATACTGATAATTCTTCTTTAATTTTGATGTATACCCAAACATCATCTCCTGGTTGAGCATAATCTTTATTTATTTGTTTATTACTTCTTATTTGTACAAAATTAGCTTTTGGAGCTTTATAATCATACCAAAACTCATATGATACTTCGTTACCAGATAAATCTTTTACAGTTAATGTATTTTTTGTTTCGTTTACATTTAATTTATCTTTTATAGCTTCAAAACTGATTTTTCCATTATTATTGTCTATTTCTGTACCATTTAATTCGCAAGAAGCAATTCCATAATTGTCAGATACTGTAAATCCTATATTATCTCTAAAATATGGTGCATTTCCTACTGCGTTATCATTAACTGTTATAATAGGATTTGTTTTATCAAAGAATACCCTATTACTGTTTGATGGTTTTGTTTCATCTGTCATTCTATTTCCAAATAAATCTACTAAATCAGAAATTTTAAATGTAATTTCTCCATCTACAAAAGATGTATCACTTGGAATTTGATATGTCATAACATAACTGTATCTATTATTTTCTTTATCATATGAAGCTTTTACTAAATTATCATCCATTGGATATTCAATTCCATTATTTATTAATGTAAATGTTGGATTATGTAGTAACTCTTCTTTAACTCCAATACTTACCCAAATTTTATCTCCTACTTTTGCATAAAATTCGTGTTCTTGACTATCATCACCAACAACCATAATATTTGAATATTCTCTAGTTGGTGCTGTTGCATCATAGTTAAATGTATATGTTGCTGTATTTCCAGCTTCATCACTGGCTGTTACTGTATTAGATCCTTCTTTCAAATATTCTTTTAATTTTTCATAAGAAATTTCTCCGTTTGTAAGAATTAATGTTTCACCATTAATTTCATAAGAAGCTACACCGTAATTATCTGTAACTTTAAAACCTATTCTACTATAATTATCTTTTGATCCAGAAACTGAATCTTCTGTTGGTAATATTGTTGGATTTGTATTATCGATTATTACATTTGTATATTTTCCATCATTTATATCAGCATTTGTTAAAGGTAATTCTTCATTTCCTGCTGCATCTTTGTATCCAAATACTTTGAATACTACATCACCTTCTGGTGTATTTTGGTCTATCTTAACATCTGCCATGTAATAATAAATATTTGATTCTTCAATTGAACTTTTTGGACGATATGTTACATCATATACTTTTCCAAATATTTCAACTTTTGGTTCTACTGCTAATTTTTCAGAGAAAGATACTAATACACGAATACTGTCTCCAGCTTTTGCATATCTTTGATCTCTTGTATCTCCCTCATCTTTGTTACGAGCAATTCCTAAATTTAATTTTTCAGGAGCTGTTTTGTCATATACAACTTGTGGATAAACAGAATTTTTATGAGCCTCTTCATTACCTAAATCTACTCCAACATTTCCTGCTGCATCTGCGTATCCTACAATATCAAATTTTATTTCTCCTTCTGGTAAATCCATAGCATCTGTTATTTGGAAATCATGGAAATACCAATCTCCAGCTTCATCATATGGTAATACATGTTCTGCAACTACTTTTCCATCTTTTCCATATATTCTAGCTGTTGGTTCTACTTCTAATTTTTCTCTAAAAGATGCATATATTCTTACATATTCATTTGTTGTTGCAAGTTTTGTATCCCCAATATCTAGTTTTGTTCTATTAAATATTCCTACAGATTTATTTTCTGGAGCTGTATTATCATATGTTACTTGACCATATTCAGATGTAAAAGTAACATCTTCATTATTTAATACTGCTTCATTTCCTGCTAAATCAAAAGCATTTGTTACTGTAAATGGTATTTGTGTTCCATCTGCTAATCCTAAGATATCATTATTAATTGTGATATCTGCAACAAATCTACGTTTTCCATCAACAGTATCTTTATATTCAAAGTTAGCTGTTTGAGTCTTGTTTTCTGTTCCTATTGTTAAAACTGGTATTATAGACATATCCATATCTTCATTAAAGTTAGCTTCTACTCTTAATGTTCCTCCATTTCTAATCCATTGACGACGATTTGCATCACTTACATTTAAAATGTATAATGGGTGACTTGCATCTTCGTTTCCTGCATATGGAGCTGTTTTATCAAATGTTACAGATGTATTATTTGTAGTTGTTGTAATAGTATCTCCAACATTTCCTGCTAAATCTTCGTATCCAGATATTTCAAAAGACATTTTTCCTTCTGTCATATCTTCTGTCATTGTAATCCATCCAACATATAATACTCCTGCTGGATCATTAATAACTGTATTTGTTGTAATACCATTTATTTTAATAACTGGCATTTTTGATAATTCTTCTTTAATTCTTACTTTTACCCAAACTTGATCTCCTACTTTAGCATATTGATTATTTTTATTTGTAGTTGTAAATTCTACAAAATCTGCTACTGGTGCTGTTTTGTCATATTCTACACCTTGATCTATTCCAGGATATTTTAAATCTGTATTAGTTAATGTTCTTCCAACATTTCCTGCTAAATCTTCATATCCATAAACTTCAAATTTGATTTCACCTTCTGGTAAATTCATATCTTCTGTTATTGTAAATTGTCCTGAATAAGCATTAGTATTTTGTGATGCAGAAGTTAAATAAGCATCAATCATATTTACTTCTTTAACAACTTTATTATCTGCTCCTAATATTCTTATTTTTGGCATTACTGCTAATTTCTCATTATCAAATTGTACAAGAATTCTTACATAATCACCTGTTTTAGCATGATATATGTCGCCTTCTTTTGCATCATAATGAGATCCATTAACTATTCCTAATGCTGTATATTCTGCAGGTACTGTATCATATATTACATATGGATATTCTTTGCTTGTTGTATCTTCTTGATTTAAATCATCACCAACATTTCCTGCTGCATCTTCATATCCATAAATTCTATATTGTATCTTACCTTGTGGTAATTGTAAATCTTCTGTTGTATCAAATTCAACAAAATAGAATTGTGCTGCTTCACTCCAAGCTAAATCCATTGTTGTTACTTTTCCATTTTCACCATAAATATCAACTTTTGGATTAACTGCTAACATTTCTGGGAATGCTACATATAATCTGATATGTTCATTTGCAGTTGCAACTGTAATATCTCCACCATACTTGTTATTTGTCCAGTTAAAGATACCCATTGCTGAATATTCTGGAGCTACTGTATCATAAACAACTCCTGGATAAGCTGTTTCAGTAATTTGTTCTTGTGTTATTTCATCTCCAACATTTCCTGCTGCATCTGCATATCCTGTAATTATGAATTGAATTTCACCTTCTGGTAAATCCATAGCTTCTGTTATTGTAAAGTCTGACATATACATATAATAATCTGCACTTGGATTTGAAGTTTGTTCTCTATATGTACATTCAACTTCTGTTACACCATTTTCTCCAATAATTTCTACCTTTGGATTTACAGCTAACATTTCTTTGAATGCCACTCTTAATCTAATTCTATCTCCAGTTGTTGCAACTGTGATATCTTTACCTTCATTATAATGTGTATCATTTAGCATTCCTAAGGCTACCATTTCTGGAGCTGATTTATCAAATGTTACTGATGTTCCATTTGTTGTTTTATCAACAATTGTTTCTCCAACATTTCCTGCCAAATCAGTATATCCAGATATTTCGAAAGTCATTTTTCCTTCTGCAATATCTTTTGCTATATCTTCAGTAATTGTAAGCCATGCAACATATACTGTTCCTGCTTCATTTACATCATTTACTATTGTTGCTTGATCTGTAGGCTTTCCATTTATTTTAATTACTGGATATTTAGCTAATTCTTCTTTAATTCTTACTTTTACCCAAACTTGATCTCCAACTTTAGCTAATTGATTATTTGCATTTGTAGATGTAAATTCTACAAAATCTGCTACTGGAGCTGTTTTATCTAATATAAGTGCACTTCCATCTGTAGAAGCTGTATATTCAACTCCATCATTTCCTGCTATATCTTTGTATCCATAAACTAAGAATTCAATTGGACCTTCAGCCATGTCTTCAGTCATAACGACTTCTCCAACATATTTTACATAATCATATTGTGTATTATTTTCATTTACAAATACTCTTGCTTCTACACCATTTATTTTAATTTTTGGTGCAGTTGCTGCTTCTGAATTTGGTATAGTTACATACACCCAAATTTTATCTCCTACTTTAGCATATTTTTCATTGTTTTGTGAATTATTTTGAATTCTTACAAATGATGCTTTTGGAGCTATTGAATCATAAGTAAATGTATATTCTGTCATATTTCCAGCCATATCCCATACTCTTATTGTGTTTTCACCTTGTACTAGATATTCATCAAATTCTGAGAAATCTGCTTCTCCTTCTTTATCAGCTTTTTTTCCTGTTATTAAAGTATCATTTACTTCATATTCACCTTTTAACATTGTAGTATCAAAGAATTTAAAACTTATATAGCTAAATGTGTTTTCTTCTAAACTACCTATATAGTTTTTTCCTTCTTCTTCATATCCAGGTGTTCCTTTTATTATTATTTGTGGTGCTGTATTTTCATATGTTACTTGTCCATATTCCGCTGTATAAGTAACATCATCATTGTCTAATGTTAATGTGTTGTCTCCCATATCAACAATATTAGTAATAGTGAATGGGATTTGTGTTCCATCAGCTAGCCCTAAAATTGTATTATCAACTTTAATATTAGCTACATATCTATATGGCCAATTTTCGATTGGGTAAAATCCAAATTCTACTGTTTGAGTATTTTCTCCTGTTCCAATTGTTAGTGTTGGATTTTGAGCTAAAATTTCATTAAAGTTTACTTCTACTTTTAATGTTTCACCATCTCTAATATATTGACAACGGTTTTCATCACTTACATTTAAAATATATAATGTTCTTACTATTGGTGCTGTTACATCTGTTACATTTGCATCAACATTTGCTAATAATGCTCCTCCAGAAACTGTCATATTACTCCAAGCTAAAGTTAATGCTTGTGTTGGAATTGTTTCTGTAGTAGTTGTTGTTGCTACTTGAGTACTACCATCTGTTGTTGTAGTTGTTTGTTGAGCTGGTGCTGTAGTTGTTGTTGGTGGTGTTGTTGTAGTACCAACATTAGTAGTTGTAGCACCATCATTATCAGCTACTGTTGTTTGTTCTTGTTGTGGTTCTTCGCTTTGTGTTGCAGTTCCTTGATTATTATCACCATTATTATCAGGTACTGCATCTTGTGTTTGTTCACTATTGCTACTGTTTTCACCTATGGCAGTAGCTTCTGTTTCACCTTGATCTCTTAAGAAAACTACAACCATTGAAATAGCCGCAATTACTAATATTGCAATTATAACTATGGCAATTATAGCTTTCTTGCTTAAACTTTTCCCTTCCATAAATTATCCCCCTATAATTTATTTTTTTACTTCTTCCGCCTTAATAATAAGTCTGGCTTTGTTTCCGTTTTCGCAGGTTATTAAGGTGACTTCTCTAATTTCTTCTTCTTTCGTTTCTAATATGCTAACATCATTTGGATCTGTTACAAAAATAGATTTAATTTCATATTCAACAGTATTTTTTTGTAAATCTGTTAAATAGATTTTATCTCCAGCTACAAGTTCATCATTTCTTCCAAACATTGTTCCATCATAATTGTTATGACCAGCTAAAGCTAAATTTCCTATTTCATTAACATTTCCACCACTAAAACGGGTTATTGACGTTCTCATGTTTTCTTTTGTAGTTGTATCTAGAATTGGATATTCTAGTTCAATTTTGGGTATATTAATAATTCCTATAACAGAATTATTACCAAATTTAATAGGTTCTGTTGTTTCTGCATGCTGTTTAATTTCTTCTACTATTTGTGCATTATTTTCTTCATTAATTTGATTTCCAATATATTTTTTTGCTATAAGTGCAATTACAATAATCGCAAAAATAATAACTATAAAAAGTAATATTTTATAAAATACTAATTTTTTATTTTTCATTTTTCTTAGATAAACTTCTTATTCTGATTGCTATTATTACTATTGCTACTACTGCAACTCCTAATAGAACAAATAATATTGGATTATCGAATGTAACTGGTAGCTCACTTCTTGTTTCTGTTTTTACAACTTCTTTTACTTCATCTTCTGAAGTTTCTTTCTTTGAAGTTAAAACTTGTGCATCATATGTTGTAGTTCCATTTAATTCTTTCTTTAATAAAACAACATATTGTGTACCGTTTTCTGCATCAACAGGTTGAGCTATTGTAGCATTTGTTACTTCTTTCCATTCTGCATTTGTTATAATATTATTCCATAAATTAGTATATTCTTGAGCTACATCTATTGCTTGGAATATATCCATATCAGCATTTATTTTGCTCATTAAATTAACTAACTCTTTACAAGATGTGTTTTCATCATTTAATAGAACAATATCATAACTATATTTTGCATTTGCATCATCAGTAATTTTTAAAACACCTTGTGTTACTGTTCTTATTACATTATCTTCTCTTGTTTCTTCTGTTATAGTTTGAGTTGCATCAACTTTAATCCTATTTGTTAAAGTTTTCATTTCATTTATTTCTGCTTCTGTTGATACTTCTGTTACATTTATAGGTTCTGCTTTTTTTATAATTTCGTCATTTATTTTTACCCATAAATATAATCCTACTTGATCTTTTGAAACTTTTATTACACTATTTCCATTTGTATCTTTTGCTGTAAGCCAATTTAAATTATTTTCTTCGACATCTGCACTAGTTGTTATTGCATAAGAATATTCATCATTTAAATATTCATTTAAATAAATAAGATAATCTCCATTGGCATTTTCTAATACCGCCATATCTTCGGCTGTAGCATTTACAGTGGCATTTAAACTTAAAATAAGCATAACAGCCATTACAATTAATAAAATTTTAGAACTTAACTTTTTCATTCTATTCTCCCCTTTCCGCTACGGAATCATTATATTACACTTCTTTACAAAAGTAAACAGTTTTGCCATTTTTTGTTCACGTTTTGCACATATTTTGCATGTATCCGTAGAGTTTTGATTGTTTTTATGTGCTACTGTTCTATTTGTATTTATTGATTACCTAATACTATATATATGAACCTTTATAAAAAACAATCTGACTATTTCTACGGATGGACTAGATTAATCATTTTCACAAAAATAAAAAACACGCCTCTGTTTAAGTATAATTAATATACTTAACATGGCGTATTCGTTTATAAGAAAAGTAGATTTACTATATGTAACTAAACCTTGTTGCTCCAGAAAAATCGATAGATTTTCCAAAGCAATAAAAAAATATTAAATCTCTATTTTTATTATCGGAACTTCTAATTCTTCTTTTGTTAATCCACAATGTGTTGATACCTTATTATCAATTTTTCCATTTGCTACAGTTAAATAATTTTCTATTAGAATTCTTGTACCACTTGTTGAGATTGCTACATAATCTCCCACAAAATCATCAATCTTTTTGTGTGGCTCTCCTTCGCCTAATAATTTAGAATTTAAAAATTCTTTTTTAGTGTATAAAATGAACTTGTCCTTAAATTCTTTTTTAAAAAGTTCTTCAAATTCCTGTTTACAATTTTCTTTTACGAAAAAACCTACCATTCTTCCTTCAAAAGTAGGTGGCATTTGTAAACAATTATAAATTTCTGGTAAATCTAAAATACTAACTGTTTCTTCTATATCTTTATGCCCATGGTCTGCTGATATTAAAATTAATGTGTTTGTATCTTTTATTATTTCAATTAATTTAGTTAGTTCATTTTGGGCATTTTCCAAAAATTCTTTTACTTCTTTTGATTTACAACCATATTTATGAATTAAACTGTCTGGATTGTCACTATATACTAGTACAAATTTTTTATCTTTATTTTTACATAACATTTCTAATGCTTCTGATATTTCATCCATTTTTTTGGCATTAATCGGTGTTTTAGTTTTTTGATCACAATAGTCTGGCGAAACTTCATACACCTTAATATCTTCGTTTTGCTCTTTGATTTGTTCATAAATTGTTTTGTATCCAATAATATCTGTTCTAGTTAAATTTGGAATATTTATTTTTTCTCCAGTATAAGAGTCAACCCATGGCAACAAGTTAATGTTTCTTCCGAATTCTTTAAAATATTGTGACCATGCTATCCAACCAGTTTCTATTGGAGGTTTGCCTGAATAATATGTAGTCATAGCTGCAGCTGTAGTTGTTGGATATACAGATGTTGTTGTCTTTATTCTGTTTTTTCTAAACAAATCATTTTCGTTTAATTCATTTAATATATTTTCTCCCATACCATCTAATATTATCAAAACTACATTATTATAATCTTTATTTAATATTTCATCAATTTCTGGTAAACTATTATATTTACTTTTTACGTTATAATATTTTAAAATTGACGTTATTAAATTTAATATACTATTATTATAGTCTGGCTGTATCATAAATTTTCTCCTTTTATATCCAATCTTCTACATATAAATTTTGGATATTTTAATCTCATATTTCTAATTTTTCTTTTGCGTTTTTTACTAATTCTTCATGGACAATTCCATTACTTATAAGTGCTCCATTTATTGGTTCGTCATATCTTTGCTCATTTCCAAATAAATCTGTTACTTTTCCTCCGGCTTCCTCTACAATTACTTTTACTGCTGCAATATCACAATTTTTCCCTTTTGTTCCTGGGAATATGCAACAAGTAAAATCTCCAGAAGCCACACATACTGACGCTCTTATTATACTACCAATACCCACAAAATATGTCTTCTTATACAATTCATTCATTACAGGTATATCATTATATTCTGCTGCTGGCCACATATCAAAATGCCCAATACTTCTTTCATCTTCTAACGTAAAATCATTTACAGTAATTTTTTTATTATTACAGTATGCACCTTGTCCTTTTACTGCTGAATATAAATTATCTAAAAATGGATCATATACTACACCCACTTCTGGTCCTCCATCTACTACTAATGCCAAAGAAAATACAGCAACTGGAATATGTCTTGCATACATAGCTGTTCCATCCACAGGATCACATACCCATACATACTTACTTTTTCCAAATTTTTCTTCTTCTCCATCTACAGAATGAGCCGGAAACTTTTCTTTTACTTTCTCTATCAAAATATGGTTAATTTCTTTGTCAGCTAAGGTTACAATTGTTTTATCACCTTTATAACTTGCTCCGTTATCTTGGTAAAAATACTTTTTCATTATCTTACCAGCTTCGATGCACATCTCTTTTGCAAAATTTAAATACTCATTACTTTCCATAACAGCCTCCTTACATATCTTTACATACATCTACCCATTTTTCATAATTTGAAGTTTTTTCTAATTCATCAATTGTTAATTTTACTGCACTATTACTACTTCCACATGCAGGATATATAATATCAAATCTTTTTAATGATTCATCTAAATAAACTTTTACATTTTCTTTTACTCCGAATGGACAGACTCCTCCTGGTTTATGTCCAGTATATTCTTCTACTTCTTCAAATTGTATCATTTTAGCTTTTGTATTAAATTCTGCTTTATATTTAGCATTATCTATCTTTTTATCTCCTGCAACTACAATTAAAATTGCTTCATCATTCACTAAAAATGATAAAGTCTTTGCTATTTCTTTTTCTTCACATTTTAAAGCTTTTGCTGCCTCTTCTACTCTTGCAGAAGAAGTATTAAATTCCATTATATTATTTTCTAAATTATATTTTTTTAAGTATTCCTTTGCTTTTTCTAATGACATATTCGTATCTCCTTACTTCTTACTGTCCATATGTTCTTTTACTATATCCCTATATGGCTTTTCCTTTTCTTTTAATTTATTGCAATTCATTCTTTCTACAAAATTATCTAATTCCATCCTTAGTTTTTCTTTTTCTGCTTCTGTATTTGCTAAAATTTCTAATTCTATAAAATTACCTACGTCATCTATTTTGTCTATCATGATGTTATATTCAAAACCGTTAATATTCTTTGAATATACTTGTCTATATTTCTTAAACGAAACATATTCGATATATCCAAGTTGATTTATAACATATTTCGTATCTTCATAATCTTTTGGGTCTAATCTTAAATTTACTTCTTTTTTTCCATATTTTTCTGTACTATTGTCTGTTTTTGGCTTATATGTTAGTTCCAAAAAATCTTCATTTGTCTTCCTTGTTCTTAGACAAGTCCTGCTTTTAACAAATTCTAAATTCTTATCTGTAAAATATGTGTCCTCTTCTACACTATCTTCTACAAGTTTAAAATTTTGCTCTTTTATTTTCTCTAATATATCCTCATAATTTTCTCCTAGATGATAGCTTGCTTCTAATTCTATTCTACTAGCCATTTTGACCCTCCTTACTTTTATTTTTTGTATATTATCATATTTGATATTTTTTATCAAACCCAAAAGTAAATCTACGATTTTCTAACCATTAGTAAATGTTAGGAAATCTAACATTTACTATAATTGTCTAGTACAGAAAGTTCTCCTGCTAGGATAACTTTTCTACTATACAAAAAAAGATGCAGGATTTTTTATTTTCCTACATCTATTTTTCTTTAAATATTTTTCTAAATATAAATCTTACGAATGGTCCTGCATAAAATAATTGCCAGCATAATGCCATAGGGAAATTTAATACTGCTATTTGAAGCCAGTTAGCGATTATATTTTCCATTCCTTCATAATTAAAGAATATACTTCCAAAAAAGCTCATTATTGGACACATAAAACATACTATTACTGTTGATATTCCCATTGTTATTAAAATTGGTGGCGTTTTCTTTGGATCTAATAATTTTAATGCTATTTTTTGAGCTAATTTTCCTATTAAGAAAAACTCTAAGATAAAAGCAATTACTCCCATTAATGGCAATTCTTGAAGTGCCATTAAAAATACTTCGTTTGATAAACCTCCCATATTTGTTGAAATGTTATAGCAAACCATTGCATAAACCATTACTATAACCATTATTACTGTAAATACTGCGTCTTGAAATTTGTTCTTTGGCATAAAATTTTCTCCTTTCATTATTTATTTTGAATCGCAAAAAACAACACATATTTCTATGTGTTGTTCGTTAATCATTATATTAAATAATGTACGTTTCCAATTTTATACCTACAATATATGTTATTTTCTACTTTGATTTATTTTTCGATTTATTTCGACAAATAAATCAGCCGAAAAATATTATACATTATTTTTTTATATGTTGTCAAGTATTGGTTACTCCATATATTTTTTATACATTTCATCTGCTACTTTAAAAAATCTCTCTTTATCTTCTATCAAGTCTTGTAATTTTTTTAATTCTTTTTCTCTATATTCATTTTCTATATAATCTTTTTTTGCAGCATATCCTTCTTTTCCAAATTTAGTTACTGCGTGCTCCCACGCTCTTTTAATATGTTCTTCTTTTCCTATATTCCCATAATGTTCTTCTCCATATTTAAATGTTCTTCTAAAAAATATTTCTATCGTAACAGTTTTATCAGCTGATGCTAATATCTTTCCATATATATTTCTTGGTTCTCCTGTTTTAGATGCTCTATGGTCTTCTATAGCTTCTTTTATTAATTGCAATTCTGCTGTGTTAAAAAATCTATTTAAATTTTTGTCTTCTTTCATTATTTTTGCAGAAACTTTTTCATGGTTTTCTCTATCTATATGGTCACCAATGTCGTGATAAGCTACTGCTGTATATAAGATATCTAGATTTACATTGTACTTTTTTCCTAATATTAAAGCATTTCTCATTACTTCTTTTATATGCCTTAAATCATGCGATTCTCCATTTTTATTGTATTCTGGAAATATTTTCTCTTCAATATATTCTTTTAATTCGGGACTAATTTCAGATTTTTTTATTAAAAGATGATAATGATAGGAACTACTAGTTTTTCCTTTTTCTTCATAAAAATCTTCGATATGTTCTACTAATTCTATTATATTATCTTTAAATAGCTCTTGTATCAAATCATAATCTGCATAAAAATGAGGTATTCCATTTTCTGGTCCATCTTCTACTCTTATTTTGGTATTTTCATCAACTATCGGAAAATCTTTATTATTAAATGCTGGTGAACTTTTAGAGCCCAATGTTAAATAACATTCTCCATCTTCTTTTAGCACTCTGTTTATTTCTTTAATTATTCTTTCTACACCTTTAGTATCTGTATGTGATATAACATTTCTGCATAATATACAATCAAAAGAATTATCTTCATATGGCAGATTTAGCATATCTCCAATTTTATAATCTACATTTAAATTTAATTCCTCTGCCCACTTTTTTGTAGCATTTACAGCTTCCTCGCTTAAGTCAAAAGCATATGTATTAAATCCATTTTGTGCAAATAAAATTGTATGTCTTCCTATCCCACATCCTAAATCTAAAAAATCTTTTTTCATTTGTTTCTTCCATCTGTTTAGCAAGTAATATGATTCAATACTTGGCTCTTTCCAAATATCAAGTTTGCTCGCTTTGCTCCAGTTCCATGCTTTAGATTCTACCATTACAATATACCTCCTTTATTTCTTGAATTTTATCATATTGGATTTTCATATTCAATTAGCTTTAAACTTTTAAGCTAAAAATAACTGTGGAAATGGCCACAGCTATTTTTTTAACAATCTTAAACTATTTAATACTACTGTTAAACTACTTAATGTCATCGCTAAACTTGCAATCATTGGGTTTAATGCAATTGGTAATAGTCCTGTTGCAAGTGGTATCATACATACATTATAGAATAATGCCCAAAATAAATTTTCTTTAATTATTCTTATTGTACGTTTTCCAAGAGCAAATATTTTTACTATATTATCCATATTTTCGTTTAGCAATATAACATCTGCAGAATCTGCACTAATATCTGTTCCGTTTTCTACACTTATTCCAACTGTTGCAGCTTTTAAACTCGGACTATCATTAATTCCGTCCCCAACCATTGCTACATTATTATTCTTATTCAATTCTTTTATCTTAGCTAGTTTTTGCTCTGGATTTACATTGCTTATAATATTTTCTATACCTATTTGTTTTGCGATAGCTCTGGCTGTTTTTTCATTATCTCCAGTAAGCATTATGTTTTTCTTATCTAATTTTTCTAAGTTTTTAATTGTATCTGTAATATCTTTCTTTATTGTATCTGCTAACCCGATAATTAAAATAGTTTCTTTTTCATCAAATAAATATACTATGCTTTCACCTTTACTTGCAAATATTGCTTCATTATCTCTTAGTTTATTTTCTACATTCATTTTTTCTACATATTTGTAATTGCCTGCATAATATTGCTTTCCATTTATAATTCCTTTAACACCAAGTCCTGGAACTTCTTCAAAATCTTGAACTTCGAAAATATCCTTTTCATTATTATAAATACTTTTGGCTAATGGATGATTCGAATTTTTTTCTAAACTTTTCAATATTTTTAAAGTAACTTCATTATATACTCCATCTGCTATACTCATTTTTCCTGTTGTTAATGTTCCTGTCTTATCAAATACAATTGTGTCTACTTTGTTTATTGCTTCTAAGGTTTCGCTAGACTTTACTAATATTCCTCTTCTACTACAATTTCCAATTGCAACTACCATAGCAAGTGGTGTTGCTAATCCTAGTGCACATGGGCATGCAACAACTAAAACACTTACTAATGCCAAAATTGATTGGTTAATATCTTTTGTTATTACAAAATTTAAAATAAATGAAATTAAGGCAATGATAAATATTGCTGGAACAAAATATCCACTTATTTTATCTGCAATTCTTGCGATTGGAGCTTTTGTATTTGTAGCTTCTACCACCATTTTTACTATATTAGAAATGCTAGAATCTCTACCTATTTTTTCTGCTCTATATTCTATATATCCATCATAATTTATACTTCCTGCAATTACAGTATCTCCTACTTTTTTACTAACAGGCTTACTTTCACCTGTTATAAATGATTCATCAGTATGTGTTTTTCCACTTGTTACAGTTCCATCAACCGCAATCTTTTCACCAGGCTTACTTATAATCGTATCACCTTTTTGTATTTCATTTATAGTAACTTGTAATTCTTTTCCGTCTTTTAAAATTGTTCCATTTTTAGGAGTTATTGTTACAAGGTTTTTAATTGTATCAACTGCTTTATCTTTATTTTTCTTATCTATGTATCTACCAATTTTTACAAAAAGAATGATTATTGCTGATGATTCAAAATATAAATGGTGTACCAGTGAGGTATTTCCCATAAATACTTGAATTGTATTCCACAAGCTATACACAAAATTTACAATTACTCCAACTCCAACTAAAGAATCCATATTAGGCATTTTATGAACAATATTTTTTATTCCGTTTTTTATAATATCAAATCCATAAAATATAAATAGTAGTGATAAAATCATTAATGTTATCGCATAAACTCGTGGGCTTTCCATCATATTTAATATTTTAGGAGTTGGTAAATTAATCATCTGCCCCATTGATATATACATTAAAATAATTCCTAATATAGAAAATATTATTAGCTTTGTAAGTTCATTACTTTTCTTTTCTTCTTTTTTCTCTCCTAAACTTTTAAAACCGGCTTCTTTAACAAATCTATTTAAATCTTTAATACTTAAATTATCTTCATACTCTATTAAAGCTGTCGCCATAACCAAATTTACAGAAGCACTAATTACTCCTTCTTGCTTGTTTAAATATTTTTCCAAACCATTTGAACAAGCACTACAAGTCATTCCTTCTATGTTTAAAATAATCTTTTTCATATTTTACTCCTTCAAGATTTTTCGGGATTTTAGAAAATCGGGATTTAGGGACGGTCTTTTTTTCCCTTTCGGGATTTAGAGAAATCGGGATTGGAGGGGACGTTCCTAAAATCCCGATAAAAAATTTATAAAGATATTTAGTTCGGGATTTTAACACCGTCCCTATTTCCCTTTTCCTTATTTCCTATTTTACTTTAAATCCTAAATTTTCTATTTTTTCTTTAACTACATCCATATCTATTTCTTTTTTACTTTCTATTTTTACTGTTCCGTCTTCATGATTTGCTTTTACATTCTTTATAGCTTTAACTTCTCCTAATGCATTTTCTATTCTTTTTTCGCATCCTCCACACATCATACCTTCTACATTTAAAATAATCTCATTCATTTTTATTCCTCCTTGTATCTTTCTATAATTTATAAATATATAAATTTCCATTTTTTTAATGTATTATTTGTTAAATCTTTTGAACAAACTCATAAGTTCATCTATTACTTCTGTATCATTTTTCTCTATGCTATCTGTAATGCATGAGTATAAGTGATTTTCTAATATATGCATAGATAAACTTTTTATTGAGCTTTCTATTGCTGATAGCTGAATTAATATATCATTACAATATCTGTCTTCTGCTATCATATTCTTTATGCCCTTAACTTGCCCCTCTATTCTATTTAATCTATTATTTATTATTTTCTTTTCGTCTTCACTTCTTACTGTCTTTTTGTTGTTGCAACATTCTTTATTCATTTAATCACCTCTTGGTATATAATATACCCTGTATAGGTATGTAGTCAATAGAGGGGTATATCACTTTAATCGTTTATATATCAACGTTTGATTCTATATACAAAAAAGAAGGTGGATATTTCCCCCGAAAAGAAAATATCCACCTTCTTTAATATTTAGTCAGGAATTATCCCTCCATCGATCCATAATTGATACAATTCATTACCTTTGTACCAATATTGCCCTAAAAGAGCTGCCGCTGCATATTCCTCACTGCCATTAATAGACAGTTTATTTAAACATTTTTCGAACGCAGGAAATGCAACGTCATGCAATGATGGAAATTCTTTCAACAACCGTTCCATTTCATCTGCCCACATTGTAGCAAATTCCTTTGAAATATCGTTTTCAAGTTCCTCCCATTTTTTTGTTTTACCTTCGCACACTTTCATTGTTCTTTCTCCTTTATTTTTGCTATGGTCTACGAGTTATCTTTTTTATTTTAGCATAAATTTACATAATAGTCTATAATTTTTTTTAATTATACTATAAGAAAATTGTATATATTAGGTTAATTGAAAAAATATTTTTTACTTTTTTATGTAAATATGATATAATATATAGACACTAAACAGCTGAAGAAAGGAGGACAATTTATGTCCGACAAAGTACAAACCGTGCAAAATATCTGGTTTCCAGATATTGCTCCCATTTTATATCAGGGAGTAGGTTCTCTGGTGCAAGTTCAACGTTTGTATCTGGATGAAGTAATGCTTGAGGCAGATAAGCTTCGTGGGAATACCTTTATCCCTAACTACTTAGATATGTATCACACGAAGCTTTCAAATTATTTGACCAAATACTACAACTACGAATCGCTGGCAGAACTGGAAAAGGAAATTATTGAATTAAAGAAATTTTTAGCAAGTCTAAAGATTCCTTGCTCTATTTCTGGTCGCTTAAAAAACTACATTTCATTTATAGAAAAAGTTCGGACTTTTATTTACGATGGTCTGGATCCTTTTTCTATCAATGATGAATTGGGATTCAGAATTGTAGTAGGGACTAAACGCTATGATGACGAAGAAACGATTGAGCAACTCTATGAGATTGCCAACAAAGTAATCGCCTTCTTCGTTATTAGGAAAGGTTACCAGTTGATAAAACCGTCGCCAGCAAATGGTCTGGGCTTTAATCAGGAACTTTTTCCAAAGGTATTTGTTCCGCCAAAAGGGCTCATCTACCCAGAGTACGCAAAATATGTCAAAGACTATTTTGTTGCTCCTAAAAAGAAGGGCTATCAAGCTCTTCATATGGTATTTGTAACCAAAAGTGGCTTAACAATTGAAGTTCAATTAAGGACATTTGCTAGCCACTTCCACGCAGAATATGTCGCGACACATCTTTCACACAAAGATGAAAGATATGGAGCCAGTAGCAAGGAACTTACCCAAGAAGAGAAGGAAGCTGATGCTAAAAGGCAATCTGCAATAAAGGTTGTCTTCGACCCAGAAAAGGTCAAACTCGACTCCTACTTCTCAAAAAATGGGGAAACTCTGGATTTAATCGGTCTACAAGAAACTATACGAGATCCATTCAACAACTTCTACGTTGCTTAAGGTCTTGTAAAACGCCCTACTACACAAGAAATAAATTTCTTTCTGTGTAGTGGGGCGTTACTTTATTTATTCTTTCCTGTTAATGGCGCATATATCCATTGTAGGAAAAACAATTCATATGGATTTCCGCCTTTACGACTACTTATATGCTTTATTTTTTTATTGTTACTAAGTTTTGCTTCTATCTCTTCAATCGCTTTTTTATTTGAATTTACTTCGTAATAAGCTGGAAATATATTATTTTCTTCATATCCTTCTAATAAATTTTGTCTGTCTGCAAAGTGTTGCTTCATATCATTTAGCGCATCTTCTTTTGATTTATATATAATTTCTGCATTTTTGTCAGTTTCTTTTATTATATTTTCTATCTCTACTCGCTCTTCATCTGTTATAGAATCTTCTAAGAATATTGTCATTTCACTTATATATTTATCATAATTAATGAATACAGCAATATTCAAGATAATTAAAATAATTAATATAATTGAAATTGCTATAATAATCTTAGTTTTCTTTTTCATCTTCTTTTTTATCTTTTTTAAATAATCTATTTCATTTTGAGTAGTAGTAGGATTCTCTTCTTCGTTATTCATTTCTAAATATATTTTTTCACAATTTTCGCATTTTTTTAAATGTTTTTCTACAAATTCTTTTGAACCTTGTTTTAAACATCCATCTTCATAACTAAATAATAAATCCTGAACGATATCACATTCTTTTTTCATCTTTATCTCCAATCCTCTCTTACTATAATTTACTAAAAGTACACATATTATTTTTAGGATTTATCCTCCTTTATTTTTTGCTTTCCTCTAAAATATGTAACTCTTACCCAATTTGGTGTTTTATTCATTACTTCTGCTATTTCTTCATTTTTTAGCCCACCTAATAATTTTAAATACATTACATTTCTAGTCTCTTCATTTAACTTTTGAATCTTTTTTAATAAATCTAGCTTATCCTCTTGTAAAAATATATTTTCTTCTAGTGAATTTTCTGTTATTAATTCATTTTCTACATCTTCTAAAGATATGTTTTTTTGCTTTTCTTTTTTTCTTATATCTTTATATAAAATAAATTTTGCGATTTGACACAGCCATGTAGAAATTTTACTTTCCCCTCTAAATTTATCTATGTTTTTAACAGCTACTAAAAAAGTTTCTTGTACTATATCTTCACTTAATTCTTTATTTTTGGTTAAGCAGAATATGTATTTATATACTATTTGAGCATAATTATTATAAATCTCTTCTATATCCTGCATAATTTCCCCCTTTCATTTTATTAGTGTTAAAAACTTTATTTTTGTTACATATTTTTTAATTTTTTCTTCTTTTAATTATATCGTCCTCTGCTAGTTTGCCTATTAATAAAGATGAATTTACATCATGTAATTTATTATTTTGTGCTACAATTTTTTCATCATAATTTGCATAGCAATATTTGCAAAAATGCTTACACGTATTATATGCGCCTATATCAGCCATTTCTACGCAATTACACTTTCCACCGCTACGTGCTTTCCATTTTTTGAATTTAGTTTTTCCAGTTAGTCTTTCTGCTAATTCTTTTCCTAGACAATCTGCTTGTATAAAGCCATATTCCACTAAATTTCTTTCTTCAAAACAGGTTTGTACTGTCATTCCATTATTTTTAGCACTTTTACTAAAACTCTTTCCTATTGCTTCATAATCACTTTCTTTAAATTCTTTTAATCTTAAAAATTTATAATTATTTCTAACATTTTTATAATCATCTATAAATGAAACGATAAAATGCTTTATATATCCATTTAATAACTCGCATAAGTGATTAAATGCTTTTATATGATATTCTATAGTGTATTTATCACTTATAAATATTGGATCATATCTTATATATATGTTATCTATTCCAACTATCTTCGAAATTTGCTTGATTGCTTCTACTATTTTTCTTTTAGCTGGAACCCCCGGTTCAATATCACTTTTATATGGAGTTAAAGTAACATGAAATAATATTGGCTTTTCTATTTCTTTTAAATATGGAATCATTGGCATTGGATTTTTTGTACAAAACATAATTGCATCAACATCTTCCACATATATTCTACTAACTTGCTGGTTATAAAAAGGATTCCTCACATCGAAAAAGCCTTCCCTATATCTGTTCATAAACCAGTCTGTGTAAAAAGCTACTATATCGGTTCTTCCACTTACATTTAAAATCATTTTCTACCTCTTTACTAAAATATATATTCATATAATAATACAACCTATAAGGCAATTTAGCAACTATTTAATTCAAATCCAAAAACTCCCATTATTACCTTTTACAGTAATAACGAGAGTTACATAATATTTGAACTTTAAGCTCCGTCCCTAAAGTTCAAGCTTTCCTTTTCCACCTTTAAGTCCGCCATTTGCATATCCTTCTAATACATTTGTGTCAAAAGAAAATACCATATTATTTTCTTCACGATTTCTTTTTAATGCTAATTCTATTTCTTTATCTAATAACTCTGTATATTCCATACCTGCTGCTCTCCATAGATGGAAAGATAAACAACCAGGAATAGTATTTACCTCGTTTACATATACATTATCTGTATCTTCATCAATTAAAAAATCTATACGAATTACACCTGTGCAACCTAATATTTTAAATGTTTCTTTTGCTAAAGTTTGAATCTTTTCTTTTAATTCTTCACTTATATTTGCTGGTAATTTTAAAACTCCTGCATTCATAGATTGCTTAGCTCCGCCTGTCTTTTTACCTCCAGAAATATATTTATCTTCATATGATAAAATATCTGCTGTTTTGTCTAGTTCTTCACACTCTGAGGCATTACATTCTTCGTAATCACCTAGAACTGAGCAATTTACTTCTTTTAAATTCTTTATAGCTTTTTCTATTAAAATCTTTCTTGCATATGTAAAAGCATCTTCTATTGCCTCTTCTAATTCTTCTCTATTTTTAGCAACAACTATTCCAATACTTGAGCCTAAATTGATTGGTTTAACGATTACTGGATATTCTATATTTTCCTCAACACTTTTTATTATATCTTCTACTTCTTCATTTTTATAATAACATTTACAGTCTAAAACAGGAATATCATTTTCTTTTAAAATTGTTTTAGATACATATTTATCCATTCCAACTGCTGATGATGTAACATCACATCCAACATATGGTAAATTAAACATTTTTAAATATCCTTGAAGTGTACCATCTTCTACATTTGTACCATGAACAATAGGAAATGCAACATCTATATAGTCATAAACTTCATTTTCGTAAAATTTCTTATTTGTTCTTAATAAAACTGTTTTATTATCTTTTAAAGAAAGTGTTACTTGTGTACTTATTCTTTTTAAATTATCTATATTTGTGTATTGTTTTATATCATCAACAAAATCTCCACAATACATTTTATTATCTTTTGCAATATATATTGGTACAATATCATATTTTTCCTTATTCATATTTTCTATTGCTTGAAGTGCAGTTATTATAGATACTTCATGTTCAACACTCTTTCCCCCAAAGAAAACACCTAATTTAATTTTCATAAAAATTACCTACCTTCCTTTAATCTCTTTATGAATATTTCGTTTAGCTTAAGATATTTATAAATTATAATTATCTGGTAAATCATTTTCCAATAAAACTGTTACTTCTTTTTTTAAATTCCAACTTATAATTTGACTAACAGCTTCTTGTGGCAAATTCACCTTAAATACTTTTTGTTCATCATAATTTTTTTCTTTTATTCCTTTAAGCATGGCTTCGTAATTATCTGTTCCAACTAAGAAAATATAATCACAAATATCCGCCATGTATTTTCCAAATTCATAATTATATTTTTCTTGTTCTTTACCAAGTTCTATAAGACCTGGGGTAACTATTATCTTTATTCCTTTAAATTCTCCTAATGTATCAACTGCTGATTTTGAACTTATTGGATTTGCATTATACGAATCATCTATTATCGTAATATTACCTTTTGGCAATAGTTCTAACCTATGTTTTACATTTTGTATTTCTCTTACTTTTACTGCAATTTTTTTCATTGGAACTTTTAAATAATCTGCTACAGCTATTGCACCCGTAATGTTTACAATGTTGTGTCTTCCTATTAGTTTAGTTTTTAATTCTTTTTCTTCGTTAGCTTCTTTATCTAAAATTTTAAATTTTAGCCCTTTATAAGAAGATTCTAAATCATATGAATTATAATCTAGTGATTTATCATTTACTCCATATGTTATCTTGTTCATATCTAATTCTTTATTCTTTATATATTCATTATCATAATTTAAAAATATAGTTCCATTATTTTGTTTTACACTGTCTGCCAATTCAAATTTAGTTTTTATTATATTTTCTATGCTTTTAAAACTTTCTAAATGTTGTGGACCTATAGAGGTAATTACTCCTAGTTTTGGATTTACAATATCACATATTTCTTTAATATCACCAACATTTGTTGCTCCCATCTCACACAAAAATATTTGATGAGTTGGCTTTAATTTCTCTCTTATAGTTTTTACAACTCCCATTGTTGTATTATAGTTTTTTGGAGTTTTTAAAACATCATATTTTTCTGATAATAAACTATACAAAAAATTTTTCATACTAGTTTTTCCATAACTTCCGGTTATTCCTATAACTAGTAAATTTGGCATTTCATTTAAGATTCTTTTAGCATCGTTTATATATCTTTTTCTTCCTAGCTTTTCTATAGGTTGATTTATTAAATTTGACAATATTATTAGCATATTTGCAAATATATTTATAAATATTAATTTAGTTATTATATAATTTTGTATTCCTCCAACAAATAAAATTAAAATTGATATTAACAAGTTTGTAAATATTAATCTTTTTACTCTACCAGTATATTTTAATGATATTTTTGAATTTTTCTTTGGAATATTATATATTATTGAAATTGCTAAAATAATTATTGTAAGTATATTTAAAAATATATTATCAAAATAGGTTAATATTGTTGATATTACTAATATTAGCTGTAATAATATTTTTTTTATATTTTTTCTCATCCATTTAAAATGTTTTAAGAAGAAATATGAGTTTAATTGCAACATGTGTGTGTTAAATATTAGTAATAATATATAATTTATAATAAGTTCTATTATAATTATTATCTTCATACATATCCTCCGAATTTATTTTCCCATAAAATTTTTAATTATATTATTTATTTGTACAGGTATTTCCAAAAACACATAATGAGAACATCCTTTAAAAGGTACTAATCCTACATTTGGTATTTCTTTTTCCATAATTTTTGCGTCTTCTATTGGTGTTTCTGTATCATTTTCTCCCCATAATAGTAATGTTGGAACATTTACTTTTGGTAATCTATCTTTTAAATCTTCATTTACTAATTTTACTAATGTATTTCTCATAACAGGTGTTGCATTACGATAATCTACTGATCCCATTTTTTTCTTTAAATTTTCTAGCGCATTTGGTGCTATCCTTTTTGCAATTCCCGTATTTAATACTTTTTTACCCAATTTTACTATAGATAATTTTGCTTTTTGTTTTGCTGTTTTTTTATGAACTATACCTGCACTTCCTATTAAAACTAACCTTCTTACTTTAAATTCTAAATTTCCTTCACTTAGCATTTTTATAGCTATTCTTCCACCATTTGAATGCCCTATTAATGTTATATTATCTATTTTATTTATTCTTACAAATTCTTTTACTAATTCTATAAATTTATCAGTATTCCATGCTTCTTTTGGCTCTTCTGATTTTCCAAAACCTGGCATATCAAAATAATATACTTTTGCATATTTAGAAATATTGTCTATTAAATTTTTATATACATTATAATCTGTCCCCCAACCAGGTAAAATTAAGACATTATCTCCTTCTCCTTGCTCTATGTAATTAATATTTAATCCTAAAATATTTATATTAATCAGCTCCTTATTATTTTTTACTATTCTATATTTTATTGTATGCTAATATCAACTCATACTTTTTCACGTATTTTATTTTATTTCACGTTTATTTCACACTTTTATATTGACTTTTATATATTATGTAAATATAATAGTTGTATATTTGGAGGTTATATATGAAAAAGAATTTTATACGTTTAAATATAAATGATAATTATTTATCTTTTGGTAATTTTTTTAGAATTTTAAAAGAAGAAAGTAATAATTCTGCAAGCTTTTGGCAAGCAGATTTATTCTCTATAATTTTTAATACAGATTCAATTGCAGATAGCACTGTTAATAATTACTGTACAGGCTTTAGAGCAATTAATTCTACATATAAAAATTATGTTAAAAGTTTAAAAAGTGAATATATTAAAAATCCTAACACTTTACTCCCTATTTTTTCGGAAATATTAAAATTAATAGATATTAATATTCCAACAAAAATTACAATTAATATCTTTAATACAAATGAAAAAATGCGTCATATTTGTACACGACTATATTCTATTAGTAAAAATGATTCAGATATTACCACTAATCTTTCTAATCGTTTATACTCAAATTTAACTAATAACGATTTATATAATTTTATCGCAGAAGTATTATTTTATACTGTTTTAGATAAAAAACAACCTATTTATATTGACGAAAATTTGAATAATATAATTGAGAAAAAAATATATGATACCAATATTTCTGTAAATGATATTGAAGATTTTATTAATATTCAATTAACTTCTGGCATTTGGTCTATTAGAGGTATCTATGAATTAGCAAGACATGGTAACCCTTTTGCATGTTTTGAGATGGCTTCTATGGAATGTTATGGAATTATAACTGGAAAAGCTAGATATGAAAAAGCTTATGATTACTACCAAGTTGCTGCTAAGGCTAATCATCCAACAGCAAATTGGGCAATTGGTTATTTATATTATGAAGGACATATTGGTACTAAATCTAAACACGATATGTATTTGGCTTTAAAATATTTTAACAAAGCTAGAAAATTAAATTGTGCCAATGCTTATACCAGTATTGGTAATATGCTACTTTGTGGTAATATTCCACATATTTCTAAAAATGAAGAAAAAGCAATTGAAATGTTTAAAATTGCAGCAGATATGGGACATGTTTATGCATTTAATAATCTTGGTAAGATTTACGAGGCTCGAAATGACTTAAAACTTGCTTTTGATTATTATATGAAATCTGCTAATTTAGGTGATAGTTGGGCTCAGAATAGAGTTGGTGAATTTTACAGATTAGGCAAAATAGGAAATATAAATTTACAAAAAGCTTTTGATTATTACACTTTATCTAGTGAATCACCAAAGTTTACATTATGCAATTGGTCTAAATATAATTTAGCAAAATATTTTTATAAAGATGGATGTTTAGAAATTGGAATTCATAAAGATTTAGATAAAGCTACTTCTTTGTTTGAAGAGTCATCAGTTGAACTTATAGAATCCTTAGAAGAATTGATCTATATATATTATGATTTATATTTAAAAAATAATAATTCAGAAAATTATTTAAAGAAATTAAATTATTATATTAATCTAATCGAAAAACATAATGATTATAATGATGAAATTGCTAGTCGTATAAATAATAAATTGAAAAGTTTAAAAAATAAACATTTAAAAATAGAATTACCTTAGTCTTTTATATAAACTAATACATGACTTCCCTATTTTTATTGTAGGAAAGCCATGTACGAAACATGAGATTACTTAATTACTAAGATATTCTCCTTTGTAGCTCCAAAGAAGAAATATTCTTCGCTGTTTGGGAAGTACACAAATTTTATAATATTCATGTTGCTCCAATTGTTATGCCAATTTTTTATAGCAAGGCTCTTTTCCCTACTATAGGTTATCTCCATCGGCTCTCCGCTTTTTAACTTAAAAGCAGCCATAGTATATCCTTCGTACGGAAAATTACTGGTTCCATATATCTGAAGCTCTTTAATTTTCTGTACTACTTCGTCAGATAACCAAATTTGTGTACCTTCGCACTTGTTGTCCCGAATGCAATTAACAATTACTTTCCTAATTGTTTCTACTACATCCCTTTCTGCTACAATTTCTCTCATATTTCTTTCTTCCTCCTATTATGCTTTGCACTTAATGTGCGATGTGATAAATCTACGAGTTTCTCAAACTTTATTATAGCACATTTACTTATAAAAAGCAAAAATAGTACGTAATCCTCTTTTTGACAAATTAGTATTGTTCATGTTATTTTCTTATGATATATTAAATAAAATTAACAAAGGAGGAAATATTGTGTTAGATTTATTTTTAATAATAATTTTAATAATCAGTTTGGCTAAACCAGATATTCTATTAGCTAAAAAAGTTAAAGAAAAAGCTTCAGATGAACAAAAACAAATTCTTGTAAAAAATTATAGAAAAATTTACGCTATTTTAATAGCTCTTTTCGAGTCTTTAGCTATAATGCGTTATAGCTCAATTATTGGTGGAGTTTTAGCTATTATCTTTATAATATTATTTTTTACAATTTCTTGGCCTGCTACAAAACAGAATAAGCAGATACTAAAAGAATTAGAAATATAATTAAATCTCCTATTTTATAATAGGAGGTTTAATATTTTATACTTTTTTATTGAGCGCATTTTTTACAAGGTGTTAATCCAGCTGATAAAGCCGCGTCTAAAGTTGTTGAATACGAATTTTTCCCTCCACAATCTGGATCATAATGATATCTTTTCCCAGTTGGAGTTCTGTATACTGTTTTTCCATTTGAATTATTCGACGTACTTTTTGAATTTTTCTTCTTTGTCGTTGTAGTAGTTTTAGAAGTTGATGTATCTTCTTTCTTTGTGCTTGCACTTTCTGCAGCTACTTGTTTTTGTTTCTGCTCTTCTGCTTCCTTCTTTGCTTGTTCTTCTGCTTTTATTCTTTCTTGCTCTATTCTGTTATTATCAATTATTTTTACTGTTACTCTATTACTTTCTAGTCCATTATTTGTTTTAACAAAAATTTCACAATTTCCTTCTGCAATCGGATTTATCTTCAATGTAATTTTATTTTTAATTATGTCTGTATCTGTTCTTTCTATAGTTGCTACTTTATCATTTGATGAACAATACTCTAAACTGTCAATATTAGCATTTTCTGGTTCTATTTCTAAAGTAATATTCTTTGATTCATTTATATCTAATTCTATTTCAGCTTCATTAAATTTTAAATTTGTTATATCGATATTTTTAGTCTCTTGCACTATATTTGTACTTATACTTGTATTGGTATCTACATCGGCAATTATATTAGTATACGTCACATTTGGTACATCCGGCATACTCATTCCATATATAATTATTAATATGATTGGTAAAATAATTTGTATATGCTTAATTTGGTTTAATTTTGTTTTTTTATATAGTACTGGTAATAAAGATATTCCAAATAACATCATAAAAAATCCTGCCAAAATATTATTAATTAACATTCCACTAAATCCTGTTAATATAAAAAACACTCCACAAATATACCTTAATACATTAGATATCCTTTTTCCTGTTTTATTTTTTTCTTCCATTTATACTCTCCCTTTTATTTCATCTAAAAAAAGAGTAGTTTTTAAACTACTCTTTTTTGGTGCAGATGGCCTTATTTGGATTCCGATAATGCCTTATATCAAACCTTTTTTTAAAATAATTGAGAGTTAATAAGACAGTTTTTTTTTTCAATAAACCAACCTTAATCGCTATACTCAATTAAGAGCGATTAAGGTTTTATAAAAATACTGCATATTATTTTTTATAATTTTTTGATTTTTTTTAATATTTTATAATAATTCATAATATTTATAGTAATTTTCTAATATTTTATTCAACTTTTATTCTGCTTAAAGAAATGTAGGGCGAAGCCCTACCAAACAGAACACTTTTGAAAAAAGTGTTCTAGTATGTTAGAACACTTAAAATTTTATTATTATTTTATTTATTGGAGGTATTTAATTATGAGTTATGCTATCATAAGAAATACTAACTATAAGATAAAAAACTTAAACGGTATATATAGACATATAGAAAGAAAAAATACACATTATTCAAACAAAAATATTAATAAAAAAAATGGAATAAAAAACTATTCATTAAAAGCACCTAAAACTACATATGAAAAATTATTTAATACAATAAGAAAACAATATGATTTAAAAGGACAAATTAAAAAAGTAAGCAATGTTGCCTGTGAATATATTATTACATCAGATAAAGAATATTTTGATAAAATTGGAGTTGATAAAACAAAAAAGTTTTTTCAAACAGCATATTCCTTTGTATGTAATTATAAAGAATTGGGAGAACAATATATACTTTCTGCCAAAGTCCATATGGACGAAAAAACTCCTCATATGCACATTGTATTTATTCCAGTAATTCACACAAAAGATAAAAAAGGAAATGCTATAGATAAAATTGCTTGTAGTTCTTTTTGGAAAGGAAAAGACAGTTATAAATATTTACAAGATAATTTTCACAAATATATGCAAAAAGCAGGGTTTGATTTAGAAAGAGGAAAAAATAAAGGAAATGAACATTTATCTATAGAGCAATTAAAAAGTTTATCTAACTATGAAAAAATAAAAGAGGAAATTGAAAAAACACCTGTTAAAGAAACTAACAGTACATCACTTGTATTAATAGTAACTGAAAATAAAAAATTAGTAAAACATTGTAATAAATTAAGAGAATATGTTATTTCATCAGCTAATGTCTTTGATAAATGCACAGAATATGAAAAAGAGATAAATAAGCTCAAAAAAGAAAATTCAAAATTAAAAGATAAAATTAAAAATCTATTAGCAAAATTTAATGAATTTGTAAATTTAATCTCTTGTAAATTTTCTATACCTTTTAAAGAAATTATAAGTTTAATAAATAATATGTTTAAAACAAAGGAGTAGTTATTTCTTAGCTACTCCTTTAATTATTTATTGTATATCAAATTCTGTAGAAACTGTTGCTTCAGAATAATCATTTTGAGTCACTTCTAAATTTAGTTTATAATGTCCTAACTCTAATTCTCCATACATATCCTTCCAATTTAACCCAATTTCTGTTGTTCCATCTTCTTTTATAATATGTACAATATCATTAAAATAATGGTTACCAATTATTTTAACATCTTGCCAAGCTCCATTTTCTAATTTTTGTAAATTAAAATATTCTCCATAACTATAAGGATAATCATTTCTATCTGTAACTATAATAGTAGTTCCTTCTTTAGTTAAAGTTCCCTCCTTTATTGATATTGAAACTTTATCCATACTTCTATTCTCTTTCATTTCATCAATTTGCTCTGTTGTTAAATTAGCATATCTATCATTTAATTTATATAATGAATTTATTGCATTTTCATCATTTATAGCATTAAGTACTGCAGCTTCTTCTCCAACAGAAGTTGTATTAATATTTTCATTATTATCTGTATTATTTAATAATAAATATACTATTATAGCAACTAATACAACAATGATTACTACTAAAACAATAACTGTTTTTTTGTTATCCTTCATAACTTTTTTCCCCCTTGTATAATAATTTTAGGAACCTTATGTAATTATTTTAAAGTATTAAATGGTTTCAAATATTATCTAATATATATCATTACTAACTAAAAATATCAAATAATAACATTTTATATGATTTTTCCATCTTCTAATTGTATAATTCTATCTGCTAATTTTGCTATTTCCAAATTGTGTGTAATCATTATTATTGTTTGTTTATATTCTTTATTAGCTTTTTTTAATAATTGTATTATTTCATCACTTGATTTAGTATCCAAATTTCCTGTTGGTTCATCTGCTAAAATTATTTTTGGGTCTATCATTAATGCTCGACCTATTGCCACTTTCTGCTGTTGACCTCCTGATAATTCATTTGGTAAATGTTTCTTTCTATTATCTATATTTAAAAATTTAGTTATCTTATCTAATTTTTCTTTATCTATCTTTTTTCTATCTAGTTCGATTGGTAATAATATATTTTCTTCTACATTTAAAGTAGGTATTAAATTATAAAATTGGTATATAATTCCTATCTGTTCTCTTCTTAGTATTGTTAATTGCTTTTTACTCATTTCGTAAAGATTTTTTCCATAGAAATATACATTACCATCTGTTGGTGGCTCTAGCCCTGCTATTGTATGTAAAAGTGTAGACTTTCCACTTCCAGAAGGTCCTATTACAGCAATAAACTCCCCCTCTTCTACTTCAAAAGAAATATTATTTAATGCTACTACCTTTGCTTCGCCTTTTCCATATATTTTAGTTACTTTATCTACCTTTAAAATATTCATTTTTTAATCTCCTATTATTATTTTACATTAATAAATTTATTTATTTTTTACAAATCTACTAGAATACAATGTTATAGCTAAAGAAATTATAAACAATAATACTACAAATATTCCAATATTTCCAAATGGTATTAATAATTTTTTTACAATTATAACTTTTTCCATATGTTTTATAATTGCATATATTATTGGTATCGATATAATTACTGATATTACTAATGCTTTTATAAACATATATAAACATTCGTATATTAATATTTTATTTATATTTCCATTGGTAGCTCCAATTCTTGATAATATTCTAAATTCTTCTCTTCGTTCGAATAAACTTGCATTTATTATGTTTATAGCACTTATTATTCCTATTATCACAATGGTTATCATTACTGTTCTTAAAATTAATTGCAAAATATCTATATAAATCATTTTTTCTTGATATTCTAATGAATAAAATCTTGGAGTAATATTTTTATAATCATCTTTTTCTGCTAAATCTTTTATATAATTTGAAAATTCAATTATGTTTCCACATCTTACTTTAACAAAAACAGGATTGTTATGAATAACTCCAATTTCATTTGTTTCTACATCTGTATTTTTAGAAATAGTACTTTGTATATTGGCATCAATTTTATTATATGTATCCATATTTACAAAAAGGGTACATATAGCTTGATTTTTTATTTCCTTAAAACCATCTAAAACTTCATCAGTCAATACAAAATTTCCATTTAAGTTTTCATCATCAATAACCTCATAATTTGAACTTTGAACATCTTCAGTTTTTTCATTTACTATGGATAGTTTTATTTCGTTAGTATTAAACATAGAGTGATATGAATATGTAACTTCATCTTCTCCTACAGGTTCTGTTTCTACAATATTATTATAAATAATGCAATCGCCATAATTTGCTTTTATCTTATTAATATATTCGTTATATTTATTATCATCTAAACCTACTAACTGGAAAGATATTAATTTTTTATTACCTTCATATTTATAAACATCTTTATCTAATGTAATTGCACTTGATGGCTCAACTATAGCAAACAAAGTATTATTTTTTTTATATCCAAAATATTCTATTTTATCTCCTGTAGAAATAGTATAATTATCAAGTATTTCTTTATAATCAATACCATTTTCTTCAAATTCTATGTCTGCATCTACATCATAATCAGTTACTAGGTCAGCAGATTCTTTTTCATAATTAATATATGTACTTACAGAAATAAATGAAACCATACATATCGCTAATAAAGTTGTTATAAATCTATATTTATTTTTATTTCTTTTTAAATTTGTTATTGCCATTCTTCCTTCTATTGGAAGTATTTTCCCTAAAATAAAGCTTTTCTTATATTTTATTTGTTTATTATTTCTTATGCTGTCAATAACTGATGTACTACTTGCTTTTACACTTGGAATAATTGCAGATATGTATGTATTTAATAAAATAATAATTAAAGCTACAATCACATATTTAATATCAACTACTAGACTAAAATTGAACGAAGTAGGTACTAATATGTTATTTACCATATCCAAAATAGCTTTTACTCCTATAACTGAAAGTACTCCACCTATAATAATTCCAAATGCTCCCATAATAGTAGCTTCTAAGAATATCATTCTTAATACTTGTCCTTCTGTTCCTCCAATACTATTTAATATTGCATAATCTCTTTTCCTTTCATTTATAGTTACCAAAAATGAATTATATAGTATTATTATAAAAAATATTGAGAACACTACTAATATAAGAACTATCATTAAATCTATTACATATGAAAAATTTATTGTACTTTTATATGTTAATTGTGAAGAAGCTGTATAGTCCAATGTTGCTCCCATTAACCCATATACTGTAAGTAATTTATCATTAAACTCACACTTTTCTTCTGCTTCAGATAACGAATATTGTAATGTTTGCACAATATTACTTGAATATTTATATGTTTCTTTAACATTTTTATATTTTATAAATACATTTAGAGTATCAGAATTATTAAAATCACTTGTTTCATCTAATTCTTTTAAAGAATCATTTTCACTTTCTTGTATATAGATTTTATCAATATATGCTTTATCTTTTATTTGATTAAACTCATCTTTACTTACTCCTCTTATAATAAAATCGTAATCGTTATACTTTATGTTAGTACCTTCATTTATTCCTTTTCTAATACTAGATATCAAAATTAATGTAGTAAATATAAGAAATACACACAATGCTATTGATATTGTTGTATAAATCGTTCTTTTTATGTTTTTCTTCATATTTTTAATAGTTAGCTTTGTTTCTATTTTCATATTACTACTCCTTGTATGTTATAATATTTATTAATAAATTTTTTAACTGTTAAATTATAATTTTATTTAAAGATTAACTTTTACTAATAATATTTTTTACTTTTCATAAATTTATTATAAATATACCATAAAGATACAAAATTTAACAGTATATTCTCTAGAATACGAATTAATTTTTGTTTAAATGTAAAAATATGTCTTTATGTTAAATGAACACTAAAAAATGAGTAAAATCCTCGAAGAATTCTTACTCATTAAAGAAATTATTAATTTAGTAAACAATAAGTTTAAAACAAAGGAGTAGTTATTTCTTAGCTACTCCTTTAATTATTTATTGTATATCAAATTCTGTAGAAACTGTTGCCTTAGAAGAATCATTTTGAGTTACTTCTAAATTTAGTTTATAGTGTCCTGCTTCTAGTTCTCCATATTTATATTTCCAATTCAATATAATTTGAGTTGTTCTATCTTCCCTAATCAAATTATTAGTATCATTTAAAAAATACATATCTTTTGTTTGTAAATCTTTCCATTCTCCATCTTCTTGTTTTTGTATATTAAATTCTTCACCGTAACTATATGGATAATCATTTTTATCTGTAACTACAATAGTAGCTCCTTCTTTCGTTAAAGTTCCCTCTTTTATTGCTATCGAAACATTATCCATACTCCTCTCTTCTATCATTTTATTAATCTGTTCTGTTGTTAAATTAGCATATCTATCTACATATGCTGATGTACTTGTATTAGTATTATTAGCATCTATTACAACATATCCATCTTTTGCAACATTTGCTGTTCTATTTGCTAAAAAATTAGTTGTATTTGAGTAATTATTTTCACTACTATTATCTTTGCTTCCATTATTTAAAAGCAAATAAACTATTATAGCAACTAATACAACAATGATTACTACTAATACAATAACTGTTTTTTTGTTATCCTTCCCTAGCATAATATTTTATTAGGAACCTTATGCAACTTTTTATAGAGTTTATTTGGTTTCAAATATTGACTACTATATATCATTATAAGAGAAAAAAATCAATATTCTGGCAAAATTTATTTATCATTATTTTACTGGTTGAATTAAATTCTAAATGCACATTTAATATTTTTATATCCATATATAAGAT
>ERZ827512.146-NODE-146-length-110731-cov-18.678178_pt1 | contig 110731 bp, 108 predicted proteins | sample MGYA00519916_ERZ827512 | MGnify/ENA primary metagenome ERZ827512 (study PRJEB31778, sample SAMEA3449335) | human gut metagenome | biome: human gut; feature: human-associated habitat; material: faeces | place: United Kingdom | collected 2010/2012 ...
CCCGCCGCTATTATTCAGAAAGTGGGATCATTTGTTATCCGTTATGCCCCATGGCCTCCATCTCCGCCTGATGATTCTCGATCAGCCCGGAAAGCGTCTGCACGTCCCGGAAATAATCGTACACATTATGCACCCGGCGGCGAATCTGTTCGTCAAAGTACAGACTGACCTTGCCCTTCATAACGCTCACAAAATCGTCCAGATACGCATCCAGATCGGTGTAGAACAGGTCGGTCATGTCGTAGATCACGTACCGGTCGTCCTCGTACACCTTGTCCTGCTCCATCCGGGAAAACGGGATGATGTTTCCATAGATGAACGCATACGGGTTCTCCGCCGTCAGCGCGGCACGTTCGTACACGAACAGGTAAACCACTGGGATGCACTGCCCGCCGTCCGTCTGCCCCTGATATTCCGGGAGCGCCGCCATGATTTGCAGGGACTGGTCGCTGCCCGTTCCGGAAAACGCCGCGCCAACCATCCGGTTGAATGCGTCAAGGGAATGGTATTGCTGAATCACCACCTGATATTGGATTTCTGCGGGCAGCGTCTCGTCGAACACCTGTTCCCGGGGTGTCTGGACGAAAACATGGGGATCGACCGGGTGAACGAGCGTCCCATTCGTTTGCGCCAGAAGCTCCTGCACCTTCTGCTGATACTCGAAATGCGCCTGCGTCATTCCCGGCGGCTCGTCCAGATAGGTGTCCTCAAAGTAGGATTTCAGATCGTCGGTAATGCCGTCCAGATTTTGTGCCGGTGCAGGTTCGGGCGGCGTTTCCGGCTCTGTTGGCGCCGTTTCTTCCTCAGACTCAGAAAAGTGGAAGAAACACATCCAGTCGTGGCCGAACAGGAAATCATGATTTGTCGGGACCAGATAGTAACCGCTCTCCTCCAGCGTCCCCCATGTGCCGTTCTCCAGTGCCCGGATATCGTAAGCTTCGGAAATATCCACCAGCATGGTGCCGCCGGAGTGCGCCGGGAAGCGGGTATTCTCGACGCGCACCGTTCCTCCGGGCAAAGGCTCCACTTCCCCGTTCCGCCAGCCCATGAGCTTCACCTGCTTCTGGAATTCCAGCGCCTTATCAGACCGGTTCACCACCTCTATGGAAACGATCCCGTCCCCAAGATAGGTTCCTTTCAGGGACAGATCGTCCCCGTTAAGCCCCGAAAACAGCGTCCGGGCGCAGGACGCCAGCAGAAGCGCGCAGAGCGCCGCCGCCAACAGCAGATATTTTGTTTTCTTCGGAGATACCCGGCTTTCTACATTCAGATTCACACCGGTTTTTTCTTCAAATGTCTGCCGGATATTACGTAAATTATTCTTGGTAAATCGACTCATTCCGCACCTCCCCAGGCTTGCGACAGCTTTTCCCTGAGCAGACGCTTGCTGCGGTACAGGGAGTTGTCCACCTGCTTCACCGTCATTCCCAATGCCAACGCGATCTGCCGCGGCTTCTGGTCATAATAATATCGCCGCACCAGAATTTCCCGTCCCGGCTCGTCCAGAGAATTCACCGTTTCCAGCAGTTCCCGCCGGGTCTCCTGCCGCATGGCTTCCTCCTGTAGACCAAGGGTCTGCGCCAGTACGGCCTCCTCCAGCGGAAGCACGCCCCGGCGGGTGATCTCCCGAAAGCGGTCAATGGCGCGGCTTCTCACCACGATGCACAGCCAGCTCTTCAGACTTCCCTTTTCGGGGTCGAATTTTTCCGGATGCTCCCAGAGGTAGATGAACGTGTCCGCGACACATTCTTCCACATCCTGAGCGCACCCGCCCTTCTCCAGCACCGCCCCGGCGATCGGCCAGAGCAGACGGGAGTATTTATCGATGACCGCGCTCACTGCCTGCTCGTCCCGGCGGGCGATTGCTTCGATCACGGCTTTATCCTTCACGGGCGTCACCTCGTTCCTTTTTTGACCGGTCATACCCATAATACGGCGAATTTTTCAAAAACGCTTTTTTGCGCGGGAATGAAAAACGCTGTCACCTTACTTCGGATGACAGCGCCTCTTCTTATAGAATCGTATACAGCCAGTAAATAAACCCATATACCACGCTTGCGGCCAGGCCGTACACGATCACCGGCCCCGCGATGGTGAACATTTTTGCGCCCACGCCCAGCACGAAGCCCTCGGTCTTGAATTCCACGGCCGGGGCGGCGATGGCGTTGGCAAATCCTGTGATTGGCACCAGCGTACCGGCTCCCGCGTGCTTGGCGATGTCGTCGTACACGCTCAGACCCGTCAGCAGCGCGGACAGCGCCACCAGCGTCATGGACGCGGCCGTACCGGCGTCCTGCTTTTCCAGTCCCCAGGCGCCGTAGCAGTTCATGAATATCTGCCCAACCACACAGATCAGCCCGCCAATCCAGAAAGCGTTCAGGCAGTCGCGCCACATGGGCGATTTTGGCGCCATCCGTGCCACCAGAGCGCCGTATTGTTTTTCCGTCATGTTGAATCCCTCCGGAGATAGCTTTCCCCGGAGAATGCAATCAATTCATCATTTCCGCTTCATGCAGGTGTTTTGCCAGCCTGCAGGTGACCTCGGCGCAGCGGTGGGCGGCGATTTTTTCAAATGTGGGATAGTCCATTTCCGCGCTGTCGTCCGCTTTGTCGGAGATGGCGCGGAGGATGACGAAGGGAACGCTGTTGCGGTAGGCCGTCTGGGCGATGGCCGCGCCCTCCATTTCCGTACACAGTCCCCGGGTGTTTGCGACGATTTTTTCCTTCACCGCCGGGTCGGCCACGAACTGGTCGCCGCTGGCGACTCTGCCCACCCGGGTGTGACCTGGATTCACCGCCTCCGCCGCCGCGAATGCGCAGCCAAGCAGCGTGTCGTCGGCAGGAAACGCGATGACATCCATCCCCGGAACCTTGCCGAAGGGATAGCCGAAATGGGTACAGTCAAAATCATGGTACATGGCGTCCCGGCTCACCACCAGATCGCCGATATCCAGCTCCGCGCAAAGAGACCCCGCAATACCAGTGTTCACCAGATGGGTCACGCCAAAGCAGTCACACATGATCTGCACGCACAGCGCCGCGTTGACTTTGCCCACGCCGCACTGCACGAGAACCACGGGAAGCCCCATCAGCACGCCCTCGTGGAAGGTGCTGCCCGCTTTCTTTGTGGAGGCCACCTGCTCCATTTCGGAAAGCAGTGTTTCAACCTCCACATCCATCGCGCCAATAATTCCTAATTTCGTCATCATATTCTCCTTATTCCGGGTAAAACAGTCGGCTGTCGTCAATGTTCTCCAACAGCGCGGCGTATTTTCTGCCCCAATAGTTTGCCATGGACAGGTTCATGTCCAGGTAGTTGCCGCAATCCTTCGGGCTTGCCCCCGGCACCTCTCCCCGGTAGTCCCGGATGAAGCGGAAGCAGTCCAGCACCAGCGGAACAACGTCTTTGGACGTATAGTCCCCGGTCAGCAGGAGGTAAAAACCCGTCCGGCAGCCCATGGGGCCGAAGTAAAGCACCTTGTCTTTCCATGTCGGCTCGTTTCTCAGGTAGGTTGCCGCAAGATGCTCGATGGTATGCACTTCGGCGGTGTTCATCACCGGCTCGTCGTTGGGCTTCGTAAGGCGCAGGTCGAAGGTCGTCACCGTCTCCGCCCCCACCTTATCCTTCCGGGAGACGTACAGCCCCGGCTGCAATTTGATGTGGTCAATGGTAAAGCTGGTTATTTTTTCCATGTCATTCCCTCCGTTTTCTACGGAAAAGGATACCACATTCCAGCCGTTATTGCAAGCAAAACCGCCCGCAACCAGTGGTTGAGTCCATTTCAACCGCCGGTTGGGAAAAAATTCTTCCCATATTAACGAACATTTTATAGCTTTTTCGTCCCGGTTATGGCATGATATAGGCAGTTGCAACGACGGATACCCTTCCGGCAAGGCAAAACGCCCTGCCATGTACTTCATTTAAGGAAAAGGAGATTAATAGAATATGGAAGAAACATTGGGAAAGCGGATCGTCTTCCACCGCAAGCGTCTGGGACTGACTCAGGACGCCCTTGCGGAGCTGATGGGCGTCACCGCGCAGGCCGTGAGCAAATGGGAAAATGACCAGTCCTGCCCGGACATCGGCGCACTGCCGAAGCTGGCGGAGATCTTCGGCATCTCCACCGACGAGCTGCTGGGGGTCGAACGGAAAGAGGTTCACCCCGCCGAGATCGTCCCGGCGGACGGGGAAGAAAACGACGTACATCCGGAAATGACATGGGAACTGTCTCTGGACGACGGAAAGAAAGGCGGCATCGGCCTTGCCATCTGGATTTTACTGGTGGGCGGCATCATGCTGACATCCTATCTTCTGAACTTCCACGCGAAGCTCTGGGACGTAGTCTGGCCGTCGGCGCTTCTGGTGTTCGGCATTTTCGGGCTGTTTCCCCGATTTTCCTTTTTCCGGCTGGGCTGCTCCCTGTTCGGACTGTATTTTCTGATGAGCAATCTAAACTTTGCCCCCTTCCGACTGGGGCGGGAGTTTCTTCTGCCGGTTCTTCTGCTGCTGTTCGGCGGCAGTCTGCTGGTGGACACTCTTCGCAAGTCGAAAAACGGCACGCACAACAGCGGCTGCTTTTCCTTCCACCCCACCAGAAACGGCGGCCGCAAAAAAGAGCACTGCACCTGCACCGGCAATTTCTTTGATTGCGACACAGCCTTCGGCGAGAACCACTACACCATCCTCCTGCCCACGCTGGGCGGCGGCAGTGCGGACGTGAGTTTCGGCAGTTTGTCCGTTGATCTTCAGAAATGTGAGCATCTCGGCGAAAACTGCACCGTCGATCTGAACTGCGCTTTCGGCGAGCTGGTGCTGATCGTCCCCGGCCGCTTCCGGGTGGAGCCGACCAAGAGCGCCGCGTTTGCAAGCGTATCGGTTTCCGGCGCGCCGGATGACGATGCGGCAGAGGTCATCCACGTCAACTGCGATGCCAGCTTCGGCGAAATTTCCATCCGCTACGTATAATTTTATCGATTTTTCCATGCGCGGACTTTCCCCGAAACTATGGGAAGTCCGCGCGTTTGCTTTATCGCCCGGAACCCCGCGGTTTCGACCTGTTTCTCTTTTTTTACCTTTTCTTCCGATTTCCCTTGCTTTTTTTCTTTGTCGATGGTAGAATACTATTGACTATACCATAAAGGCAGGGATGAACTATGGCTAAGGACGATTTCGACATGGATTTCCATTTCGATGATGACGACTTCGACCCCAAGGCATTTTTGGACGGCGAAGACGGCGCAGATATAGATCTTTCCGAGTTTGACGACGTGCCTTCCGGCGGTGACAAGCTGGATGAAACCGTCGCCGACGGATACGACGACGAGCTGGATCTCAGCGGTCTGGGTCTGGACGATGATTCCGATGAGACCGTTGACGAGCTTGATCTGGACGATATTCTGTCCCCCAAGGCCGTTCGCCGCAATTCTCAGGAGCATGACGATTTCGGCACAAACAAACAGGAGGACGACTCGGACTTTGATGGGACGGAATTTCTGGACGACGAGGACGATCAGACGCAGGCCGCACCGGAGGATGATTCCGACTTCCAGTCCGCGCCCGAGGATGACGCCGATTTCCATGACGAGCCGGAGGATGAAGACGACTACCCGGATGAGGAAGTCGAGGACAAGCCTGCCCGCCGCCGGAAGGAAAAGCCTGAAAAGGCCTCCAAACCGCCCCGTGAGCGCAAGCCAAAGGAGCCGAAGGAAGCGAAGCCCAACGTCTTCACCAAGCTGTATGACCTTTACTTTGCTCCCCTGACGAATAAGGAAGCGCTGGAAGCACCTGTAGACCCTGCCAATCCCCGGCGTCGGCGCAGGAAGACCAAGGCGCAGATCTTCAAGGAGGTCTACCTGCCCCCGCTGATCGCCTGCGTGTGTCTGATCCTGATCCTCTCCTTCGTCATCGGCGCGATCTCCAACGCCATTGAGAAGAAGCGGGTCAACGATGCCATCAAGCAGAATGAGATTCAGGCTTCTATCAGCAATGCCCAAGCGGCGGAGGAAGAATATCAGCGGATTATGGACGAGGCCGCCGTGCTGGCCGCCAACTATGATTATGAGGGTGCCATTGAGAAGCTGGATTCCTTCCCGGATATTGCAAACTACCCCGATATGAGCACAAAGCGCGCGGAGTACGTCAACGCAATGAATTCTCTGGTTGAGTACAAGGATTATTCCCAGATTCCCAACCTCAGCTTCCACGTGCTGATCGCCGACCCCGCCCGTGCCTTCAACGATAAGGAGCTTGGCGGAAAGTACAATCAGAACTTTGTCACCATCGACGAGTTCTCCAAGATTCTGGAGCAGCTCTACGCCAACAACTACGTACTGGTGGACTTTGATGACTTCGTCAGCGTCGGGCAGACCGTTTCCGGCACCGATCAGTTCGAGGCCAAGTCCATTTTCCTCCCTCAGGGGAAGAAGCCTCTTATGCTCACCGAGACCATGGTCAACTACTTCGAGTACATGGTTGACAGCAACAAAGACGGCGTGGCCGACGCCGGCGGCGCGGGCTTTGCCAACAAGCTGGTTCTGGATGAAAACGGCGATATCAAGGCTCAGTATATCGACAGCTCCAATAACACCCTGACCGGCAATTACGATTTTGTCCCCATTCTGGAGGACTTCATCAAAGCCCATCCTGACTTCTCCTATCGCGGTGCCCGCGCCATTCTGGCCGTGACCGGCAGTCAGGGCATCTTCGGCTACCGCTGCAACACTTCCTACGTCAGCACCAAGGGCAACGACTTCTATGAGCAGGAAAAGGCCGGCGCTATTGCCATCGTGGAAGCGCTGAAGGCCAAGGGCTACCGTCTGGCCTGCTACACCTACGAAAACGGCAAGTACCGGGATATGAACTCCGCAGGCATTACCGCCGACCTGCAGAGCTGGACGCAGCAGATCAAGCCCATTATCGGCGATCTGGACACCTTCGTCTTCGCCCAGGCCAGTGACCTTTCCGACTACACCGGCACATCCTTCAACGTCATGTATCAGACCGGTTTCCGCTACTTCATTTCCAACAGTAAAGATCCCAGCACCGAGGTTAACAACACCTACGTCCGTCAGAAGCGTTTGATGGTCACGGGTGAGACCATGGTCTGGTACAAAGAGCGGTTCACTGACAGAGGTCTGTTCGATCCCAACATGGTCGTGGACATGACCGCAAGAGGCAACAACGTTCCCAAGGCAGGCTGATAACACAATATTGCGCGCCGGAGTTTCCTCCGGCGCGCTTCTTTAGAAGGGATTATTATGGATATCAAAATTGGCCTTTACCGGCATTTCAAGGGCAATCTTTACGAGGTTCTCGGAACCGCGACCCATTCGGAAACCCGGGAGCCGATGGTGGTCTACCGCGCACTGTACGGCGAGTACGGCCTGTGGGTGCGTCCCACCGCCATGTGGAACGAGACCGTAGACCGGGATGGGTACCATGGGCCGCGATTTCAGTATATCGGGGACAAGCTTCCGGAAAACGAGTGACGCGCTCCCCTTCTAGACGCGCTGACTCCGGTAGTCTCTGGGCGTGCATTGGTAAAAGCGGCGGAACTGTTTGGTGTAATAGCTGGGGTGGTCGAAGCCGCATTTTGCCGAAATTTCCGCAATGCTTGCCGATGGCATGGAATGCAGCATTGCGGCGCTGCGCAGCAGCCGGTGCTTCAATAGATACTGCACCGGCGTATCGCCGATGGTACGGTTGAAGCACCGCAGGCACTCCCGTTCGCTTAAGTCGGCCGCCTGCGCAATGTCGCTGAGCTGGAGGGGCTCAAAATAGTGGGTATGGATATATTCCAACATTCTTTCAATGCGGACGGTGTCCGTATTTTTTTCTGACCTTTGGGTGGGAAGCTGGGGCGCGAACGCCTGAAAGCAGCTCAGCAAAATTCTGGAAAGCCGCTCCCTGACCGTAAACTCGCAGGCGAAGGCATCCGTTTCCAGCGCGGAAAAAGCAGCCTGAAAGTCTTCGGCCAAATCCTGTCTCCCCGTGCGCCAGACCGTGAAGCCGGGAAACGCCAGCAGCGGGTAGACATATTTTTTGTAAAAGGCGGTCGTGTTTCCGCCGGAAACCAGAACGTGGGAAAACACGGCGGAGTGCAGCTCGCAGAATGGGTCGCCGATGGCGTAATGGAGGATGTCGCTGTTGATGAGGGCAATCTCCCCCTTCGCCAGATGGTATTCCTCGCCGGGAACCAGCAGCTTCATTGTGCCTTCCTGAATGTAAATGATCTCCAGCTCCTCGTGCCGGTGCCAGATGATAGCGTCCGTGGGAAGGTCGCTGAGACGGCACAAATACCCGGCGCAGGGAAATTCCGACGTCCCGTGAGGATTCAGTTCCCGTCTGGCCGCGTCAATGTTCAGTCCGCAATTTTGAAGTCCCATAAAAGCGCTCCTTGTCTGTTTTGTTATATTATACGGCGGTATAGCGATTGCGTCAAGCGCGTTTCGGCTGTATTATACAAGGGCAACACCGCACAATTGCGTCTGCGAGTCTCAGCCGTCTTTTTGCTCCACTTCCGCAGTTCCGAAAATGGGAAATACATACAGTATTCCTCCATTTTCGGAACTTTGAATTGGAACAAAAATCCTGCCTGAGACTTCTTGCCGAATTGTGCGTTGCTGCCCAAGATATAGGGTCTATCTGAAAACCGTCAACATGCCCAAACAGCGGGTCTTTTCCGCCTGCTGTGCACCATTTTCCCTTGTAATACACAAAGTATTCCTGCGGAAAAATGGCTTCAGCAGGCGAAAAATCCCTCGCTGTTGGTCATATTCCCGGTTTTCAGATAGACCCTAAGAGAAGCCCGGAGGTTTTTACCATGTTTCAACTTCTGCTCATCATCATTTATCTGTCCTTCATCAGTCTGGGACTGCCGGATTCCCTGCTCGGTTCCGCGTGGCCGACCATATATCCCCAGCTTGATGTGCCGGTTTCCTATGCCGGTATCATTTCCATGATTGTTGCGCTGGGAACCATCGTTTCCAGCCTGCAAAGCGACCGGCTGACCCGGCGGCTGGGTACGGGGAAGGTCACGGCCGTCAGCGTGGCCATGACCGCCGTGGCGCTGTGGGGATTTTCCGTCAGCAATGCCTTCTGGCAACTCTGCCTGTGGGCGGTTCCCTACGGGCTGGGCGCGGGAAGCGTGGACGCTTCCCTGAATAACTACGTGGCGCTGCACTACAAGAGCAAGCACATGAGCTGGCTGCACTGCATGTGGGGCGTGGGCGCCGCCTCCGGCCCGTACATCATGGGCTATGTCATGACCAGCGGCGGCACATGGAACGCAGGCTACCGCACCATCTCCGTGATTCAGCTGGTGCTGACCGTGGTGCTCATTTTCAGCCTGCCACTCTGGAAGAAGCGCCCCAAGGTCGTGGATACCTCGGGAAACGAGACGGAAGCGAAGCCCCTTTCCCTGAAAGAAATCCTGCGGATTCCCGGCGTGAAAGAGGTTCTGGCCTGCTTCTTCTGCTACTGCGCCGTGGAGCAGACCGCCGGACTGTGGGCAAGCAGCTACCTGACGCTCCACAAGGGCGTCCTCCCGGAGACTGCCGCCTCCTTCGCCAGTATGTTCTTCATCGGCATTACCGCTGGTCGTGCCATCAGCGGCTTTGTCACCATGAAGCTGAACGATACCCAGATGGTTCGTCTCGGGCAGGGGCTGATCGGGTGCGGCGTGATTATTCTGTTTTTGCCCCTCGGGGCGACCGCTTCTCTGGTGGGTTTTGTTGTCATCGGCCTTGGCTGCGCACCGATCTACCCCTGCATCATCCACTCAACCCCGGCGCATTTCGGTGCGGACAGGTCTCAGGCAATCATCGGCGTTCAGATGGCCTGCGCCTATGTGGGCACCTGCCTGATGCCGCCGCTGTTTGGTCTGCTCGCCCAGCATATTTCCGTTTCGCTGCTGCCTGCGTATCTGCTGGTGATTCTGGTGCTCATGGCCGTTATGCACGAAAGTCTGATCCGCAAAATTGCCCGGAACAGGCAAGCCGTGTAGGATGGGTGAGGCGCATCAGACAGTTAACAGGCGCAGTGGGATAATGAACTGCCCCCTTGCCTCTCCCTATGGGAGAGGTGGCCGAGCGAAGCGAGGACGGAGAGGGTACACAGGGCTGCAAGGCCCTCTCAGTCACCTTCGGTGACAGCTCTCCCAGAGGGAGAGCCAAGGGGTTGTACCCGTCATATAGTCTGTTGGCACAAAAAATGGAGCGTATCTGTATCAATACGCTCCATTCAACGTTTTGCAATCCCCCCACTAAAAGCACACCGCAATTTTTGTTGAAACTGCCAGTTGACCGATAGCAGCTATCGGATGTTATACTTATGGTGTGTGTGAAAAAACGGAAAATCAAGGAGGAATCCCAATATGCAATCCTGTTTTGACGAAGTGAAGAAAAATTTTGGTTTTGGCTGTATGCGCCTTCCCATGAAGGGCAAGGAAGTGGATTTTGAAGAAACCAGCAAAATGGTGGACATGTTTCTCGCGAACGGCTTCAACTATTTTGACACCGCCCACGGCTATCTTGACGGCCAGAGCGAGATCGCGCTGAAAAAGTGCCTGACTTCCCGTTATCCCCGGGAGGCGTACATTCTGACCAACAAGCTGTCCGGCCACTACATTGAGAAAAACGAGGACATCCGTCCCTTCTTCCAGAAGCAGCTGGAAGCCTGCGGCGTAGATTATTTCGATTTTTACCTGATGCACGCCCAGAATAAGGATTTGTTTGCCAAGTACAAGCAGATGCACGCCTATGAAACGGTCATGGCGCTGCGGGACGAGGGAAAAATTCGCCATTTCGGCATTTCCTTCCACGATAAAGCCGAGGTTCTTGATCAAATCCTCACCGAATATCCCCAAATTGAAGTCGTCCAGATTCAGTTTAACTACGTCGATTACGAGGACACCTCCGTAGAATCCCGGAAGTGCTACGAGGTCTGCTGCAAGCACGGCAAGCCCGTCATCGTCATGGAGCCGGTAAAGGGCGGCTCTCTGGTGAATCTGCCGGAGGACGCGCAGAAGGTGCTGGATGGGCTTCACGGTGGCTCCAACGCCAGCTACGCCATTCGCTTCGCAGCCAGCTTCCCCGGCATCCGGATGGTTTTGTCCGGCATGGGCAGCACGGAAATGATGGCGGATAACTGCGGCTTTATGAAGGATTTTCAGCCGCTGAACGAGGAAGAGCGGATGGCCATTGCCAGAGTCTGCGCGATTTTCCAGGGACAGGGTCTGATTCCCTGCACCGGCTGCCGCTACTGCACCGAGGTCTGCCCTCAGGGCATTCCCATTCCCGACCTGTTCGCCTGCATGAACACAAAAAAGCAGTTCCACGACTGGAACAGCGACTATTACTATCACGACGTCCGCACCAAGAACGCCGCGAAAGCCTCCGACTGCCTCAAGTGCGGCCAGTGTGAAGACATCTGCCCCCAGCACCTGAACATTCGGGACTTACTGGAAGACGTGGCAAAGGTGTTTGAAAAGTAAGGGCGATTCATGCGCCATGGAAAGCCCCCTGTATACAGCAATCCCCCGGACATAGCTGGGTGTGCGTAAGACAGTATTGCGCCGAGATTGACGAAGCGGCACGAAACCGCATGGAGCTGATTGTGCCAGAGCTGGCAAAGCAGTACGGCGTGACAGAGCAACTGAAAGCTGAAAACCAAATGGAATGGGTGCGGCAGATGAACGCTTGCAAGACACAGGCAGAGGAGATTGTGAAAGCGGAATTGATTTATGATTGAGCGAGGAAGTCCGGGCAGAAAACTGTTCGGACTTTTCTCATATAGTCCAAAGTTGCGGTAGAATTGTTCACAAGTTTTATGGTACAATTTGAATATGAAAATTGAGCAACAAACTGGAATTTGACAAAGGAGAGTGATTGTATGAAAAAGAAAATTGTCATTGCAGTAGTTGTGGTTGCCGTTCTTGTGGCAACTACTGTTGCAATGTATTTTGTCAATTTTTCAAATGATATTCCAGACAAAGAACTTGTCTACCTACAGTTACAGTTGGATGGAAAAGATGAAGCATTCGTTTTGAGCCAATTCAAAGGATGTACACGAGAAGAACTTGTACAAGATTGGGGTAATCCAGACGGTATGCTATCTGGTTTTTATGGTGATATCTGGGTAATGACAGAGAATGAAAATATTATTGTCTATTACTCTGCTGACTCCATTGTGGAACATATCAAATTGGAACAAAACGAACAGAACAAGTAAATAAATTCCAATTTGTCGAACTGATAAAATCCATTTAGGAACTAAGGGGCGCACTTCTATACTCTCCTATCGGGAGTATGTGCGTCCTGCGGAGCTTCATTCCCGGTCAGCAGAAGAAAACTGCCCGACCGGGAATGTTGCGTCACTTCGTTCCGTCAAGGTGGCTACACCCCCTTGCACCGCTAAAGCGGCTATCCCCTGTGGACTTGCCGTCCGCAAACGGTTTTGACAAACCGTTTGCCGCCAGCAAGTTTGAAGATTAGACATAAACAAATCCTCCGCATGGTCTAAGCCATACGGAGGATTAACTGTTTTACGGACACCCGTCTATCCGTCCGGGGGATTTTTCTGCGTAATCGATCATTTTCCGCATTTTTCGGCGGCAAAGGCATTCATACTGAACTCCAATTAAAATCTTTAAAAAAGATTTTAATTGCCCGAAGGGCATGAAGTTCATATGAGACTTGTTTTGTGATTTCTTTCCTTATAAATCACAAAACAGGCAGCGCCGTCAGGCGATGCCTTCCTGATTAAAATTAAGATTTTAATCAGGAAATAGTATCAATGCCTGCTTCAAATAATTCGCTATTTTTATTGCCGGAGGTGAATCACCGTCTGATTCTTCTTTTTGCTGTTCGGAAAATGAGTTCCAAAATCAGCGCACAAATCGCCCCGATCAGGATGCTCCCCGCAACAACGAACACCACCGCGCTCACGTCCCCCGTCTTCGGAAGGGTTTCTTCCCGGTTGACAAGGTTCACCGTGTTGTCAACGGTCATGCCGCGGACGTCCTGCCAGCCGTCCTGTGCGGTTAGGTGGCTGGACGCGCTGACGGTGACGGCGGCGGGCTGGCTGAGCTTGTCCTTCCCATCCGGCGCTTTCGTCTGCACCAGATAGTAGCGGCCATATGCCACGCCCCAGAGGAATGCCTTGCCATCCTCGCCGGTCGTTACCTCGGAAACCGGCTTCCCGCCGCTGCCTGTGAGGAAATTTACGAACGCGGCGTTTGTCTCCGTTCCATTCTTAAGGGCTGTGTTTTCGTCCTCCGCTCTGACCAGCCGGAACGCCGCGCCGCTGAGTGGCTGTCCCGCTTCGTCGGAGACGAAAAGATGGATTCCGCCCGTATGCGCTTCCCCGGCTTCGGACTGCGCTTCATAGAATACGCCCGCGGAATTCAGGTAGCTGACCGACGCGCTGCACGGGATAGGGGCGTCAAGTCCGGCGTTTTCCCCGATCGATGCCTGAAAGCGCACCCGGATTTCCGGTGTACACTCCCCTTCCCCCTGATTGGCCGACGCATAGGCCATGCCGGCAGGAGTTAGAGAAACGCTTATTTTCCCGTTTCCTTCGCTATGTGATATAACATAGTGGTCGCTTTCGGTGAGATCAATTTCCGCTCCTGCTCTGGTCAGCAGGGTGACGGACGGTGCTGAGTCTTCCATCGCCAGATGCTCGTCAAAATTGCCTGTGATGGTGTACTTTTGCGCCGCCCGGATGCCCGCCGGGACGCTGGCCCGCAGAATCCATGTATGTAACTGCCCCACGTCAAAGCTGCCGCTGGTGCAGCCGATTTCGGCTACATTCACTTCGGCGACCGGCGTGGTTTCCAATGTGCCGGTCGGCCTGACATTCAGGGTGTAAGCGTTCCCGCCATCGCCGCCGACTCCGGGAACAACTAAGAAAAAGGGCGCGGAAACCTCTGCCGTTTCACTTTCCGTGCGCTGGACGACCAGATACACGCCCTCCGGCTGATCGTTCGCCGTAAAATTATAGGACGCAAGGCCGTGAATGTCCGTGGTCAGGATCGTCACAAGATTTCCGGGCGTCCGATAATCCTTCATGGCCGCTTCGTCAGATATGGAACTGAGGGAAAAATCCCCGTTTTCCAGCTGCTCCCGGGTCGCTGCGCGGTACAGGTCAAAGCGGATATTGGCAAGCGGCAGGCCGCTGGTTTCCGCGCATTCGGTAATATTCAGAATGCAGTCCGGTTTCACCAGCAGCTTGCCATGAACCGGCAATATGCTGTCGTCGAACCCCAGCAGCCTGTGGCTTTCACCCTCAAACAGATAAACGTCGCCGCCGTGCTGGGTCCCGGTGATCTCCAGCGTCACCTCCGGCCTGTCCGTAAGGCCGGAGAAGGAAACCGTGCAGCTTCCGGCTTCCGTCACCGTCTGCGTCTCGACCTGACCGCCGCAGTCGGCGCTGAGGGTCAGCGCGTCCAGCGACCCAACCGTCGTCTGAATGTCCACGCTTACCGTGACGGTATAGCTGCCGTCCGGCTCCTTAACCGCCGTGTAAACCGGGTCTTGCAGCGTCGCATCCGACACCGTTTCGCACCCCGGAGCGGCAGGTTTCAGGCTGCACAGATACCGGTACAGCCCCGCAACATTCGCCGCCGAATCCTCCGTCAGCGGCTCGCGGGAAACGTCGGCGTTCGTAACCTTTCTCAGATAGTTCCGCCATCCCGGCGTGGTCATGTCCTCCCAGCCGGAGAGGTATTCGTTGACGGTGAACTTTCCCTGATTCGTCAGCTCCCAGATGGCAAGCTGCGCCGCGAGGACTGCTTCACCGCTTTGCAGATGTCGTATTTCAGGAAGCCCGTGACTTTGCAGCCATGGATTGGCTGCCGCCTGAATGGCGGACACATCCTTGTGGGGGTACGACCACTGCACAACCGCCCGGAGCTTTCCAGCCGTTTCGGCGGAAAAGCAGCCGCTGTCCTCCAATCCCACCCGCCGGTAGCCTGCCTTTTCCGGAGCTTCCGCGTCAATATTGACGGAATAAGCAGCGATGGACACGTCCTGCTCCCCCGCCCCGTCGGCGGTCAGATGGTAGACCTCCACAAAATCCTCGCCGGAGAAAACCGTCTGCCCGTCCTCCCCGGTAAGCGTATAGTCCGCCACGAAGGGGGACGCGCAGACGTAAGCATCCTTGTTGATGTGCAGCACATAGCCGTCCTCCGCCGCCCGGGCGCTCAGCAGCAGCGCCCCCGAAGCTGCGGCGGCCAGCGCCGCCAAGCCAGCCGCCGCCCGTTTGAACGAGACCTTCATATCCCCCATTTCCTCCCCATGACGGCAGGTTTCTGCCGCGTTTGCCATCAGTTTACCATGAAGGCCATGTCGAATTTGGGGGAAATCCAGCGGTAAAGCAAAATTAGCCGTATTGCGGGAATCCCAATTTTGTGGTATGCTTTTGGAAAAGGAAGTGACGGAATGAAGCGGCTGAGAAAAATCTATCTGGAAATCTCCAATGTCTGCAATCTGCACTGTGCGTTCTGCCCCGGCACGCGGCGGGAAAAGCGGTTCATGACGGCGGATGAGTTCGCCACCCTGCTGCCGAAGCTGCGCCCGTGGACGGATTATCTTTACTTTCACCTGATGGGCGAGCCGCTGTGCCATCCCGAGCTTGCGGAATTTCTTCGTCTCGCGGGAGATGCGGGCTTCAAGGTGATTCTCACCACCAACGGCACCCTGCTGGAAGAAAAGCGAGAAATTCTGCTGAACGCCCCTGCGCTTCACAAGGTAAATATTTCTCTCCACGCCTTCGAAGCAAACGACCTTTCCGTCCCCTTTGAAACGTACCTTTCCCGGTGCTTTTCCTTCGGGCAGGCGGCGGAGGGGAAATTTCTGGTCGTTTACCGCCTGTGGAACGGCGGTGGTGCGGAACAGCGAAACCCGGAAATTCTCAGCGCCATGGAACGGGCGTTCCCCGCTCCATGGGACGTGCAGCCCCGGGGCACGCAGATCGCCCAACGTGTCTATCTGGAATACGGCGACAAATTCGACTGGCCTGACCTCTCCGCCCCCGACGGCGGGGAACGCGCCTTTTGCCACGGGCTGCGGGATCAGGTTGGCGTACTGTGCGACGGCACCGTTGTCCCCTGCTGTCTTGACCATGAGGGCGACATTGCTCTGGGGAATCTGTTTGAAACCACGCTGGAGGAAATCTGGGAAACGCCCCGCACTAAGGCGATCTATCAGGGCTTTGCCCAGAAAAAAGCGGCAGAGGAACTCTGCCGCAAGTGTGGGTATGCCAGACGGTTTCTGTAAGCTCTAAGGAGCCTCTGCTGTTTTCCGCCTGTTAATTTCTCAATTCTCTTGAGAACCGCCGAAAAGTGTGCTATAATCCAGAAAACACAGAAAGGGTCTCAACATGGAACAAAAAGTCATTCTTTTCGACCTGGACGGTACTTTGACGGATTCCGGCGAGGGTATTATCAACTGCGTCGTCTTTGCGCTGGAGCATTACGGCCTGCCCGTCCCTTCAAAAGCGGAGCTGCGCAGCGTCGTAGGGCCTCCCCTTCATGATACTCTGGCGCGGTACGGCGTTCCAAAGGAGAAGCTGGACGAGGCCGTCACCGTTTTCCGCAGCCGCTACAACCCCATCGGCATTTATGAAAACGTCCCTTACCCCGGCATCCGGGAAGCGCTGGAAGAGCTGAAGCGTGAAGGGTACAAGCTCTGTGTCGCCACCTCTAAGCCGGAGGAAATGGCGAACCGGGTCCTGCGGCATTTTGACCTTGCCGGCTACTTTGACACGGTCTGCGGCGGCACTCTGGACGAGTCCCGGTCTTCCAAAAGCGAGGTCATCGCCTATCTTCTGGAGCAGAACGGCCGGGCGGACAATATGCTCATGGTTGGCGATACCAAATTTGACGTGATCGGCGCGGCTGCCCACGGCATTCCCACCATCGGCGTCGCTTGGGGCTACGGCGAGACGGCGGACATGGAAGCCGCCGGGGCAAAGGCCATTGCCCAAAGCCCCGAGCATCTGGTAGAGCTGCTCAGGGAAATGTGATTGGAGGAATTTCTATGGAATTGCGTGCTTGCGTTGATGCGTTAAAGCCCCAGCTTCTTTCCACGCTGCGGCAGAATATTCAAATCCCCAGTGTTCAGGGCGATGCGGAGGACGGCGCACCCTACGGGGCTTCCGTCCGGGAAAGCCTTGTCCATGTGCTGGACACCGCCCGGAAGTTGGGCTTCCGCACGGAAAATATGGACGGTCATCTGGGCTGGTGTGAATACGGCGAGGGCGACGAAATGGTCGCCGTTCTGGGGCATCTGGACGTGGTTCCCGCCGGGGACGGCTGGAGCTGTGACCCCTTCGGCGGAGAACTACGGGGCGGGAAAATCTGGGGCAGAGGCACCACGGATGACAAAGGCCCCGCCATTGCCTCCCTGTTCGCTCTGGCCGCTCTGCGGGATTCCGGACTCCCCATCCGCCGCCGTATCCGTATCCTGTTCGGCTGCAACGAGGAAGCCGGTTCCGACGATATCAAATACTACCTTGCAAACGGCGGCGAGATACCCGTCATGGGCTTCACCCCGGACGGCGAATATCCGGTCATCAACGGCGAAAAGGGCATTATCAATGTGACCTTTTCCCACGCCAATATTCAGGCCGGCGACGTCCGTCTCCTGTCCATTCACGGCGGAACTGCCCCCAACGTTGTTCCGGCGCACGCCTGTGCCAAGCTGGCTTGTCCCCGGGAGCTGGCGCAGCGTCTTGCGAATCTCAGCGCCCCGCAGGTGCGGTTCACTGCCACGGATTATGGTCTTTTTGTGGAGGCCGAAGGCGAAAGTGCCCACGGCAGCACCCCGGAGCTGGGGAAAAACGCCATTGGTCGTCTGCTGCTGGCGCTGGACACCCTGCCACTGAGCGGGGAGGTCGCCAACGCGGTACATTTTCTGGCGGCGACCCTCGGCATGGAAACCGACGGCGCTTCCGCCGGGATTGCCCTCCATGACGCGGTTTCTGGCGGTCTGACGCTGAATCTCGGTGTGATCAACGGCGACGAGCACCGCCTGTCCCTGAAAATCAACTACCGCTATCCGGTCACAAAAGGCTACGCCGACTGCGCCCCCATTCTGAACGGAAAATTTGCAAGCGCCGGGTTTACTCTGGACTCCGAAGTCCACAAGGCCAAGCTATATGTCCCTGAGGACAGTCCCCTTGTCTCCACCCTGCTGCGGGTCTACCGGGAGCAGACCGGGCTGGAAGATCAGCCAAAATCCATCGGCGGCGGCACCTATGCCAAGGCGTTGCCCAACATCGTGGCCTTCGGCCCCATTTTCCCCGGTGAGGAAGTCCGGGAGCATAAGCCGGACGAGTACATCTCGGTGGACAGCCTGATGCGCAACGCGCAGATCATTGCCGCCGCCATGTACGAAATGGCAAAATGACGAATTTCTCAATCAAAAACTATAGAAGGTGACCAATATGAAAATCACAAGTGTCCGTTTGGGGCGCATCAGCGTTCCTCTGCGCACCCCCTTCAAAACCGCTCTGCGCAGTGTCAGCAGCGTGGAAGATGTCATCGTAGAAATCCACACCGACTGCGGCGCAGTGGGCTACGGCGAAGCCCCTCCCACGGGCGCCATCACCGGCGACACCACCGGCGCGATCATCGGCGCCATTCAGGATCACATCGCCAAGACCATTATCGGCCGGGACGTGGACGAGCTGGAGCCGCTGCTCCAGTCGGTGCAAAAGTGTATCGTGGGCAATTCCAGCGCCAAGGCTGCCGTTGACATGGCGCTGTGGGATCTGTACGGGCAGCTGTACAATATCCCCGTTTACAAGCTTCTGGGCGGTGGGCGGAAGCAGATCGTCACCGATATCACCATCTCCGTCAACGACCCGGACACCATGGTCAGCGATTCCCTGAAAGCCGTTGCCCGGGGCTATGACTGCCTGAAAATGAAGGTCGGCGTAAACCCGGAGCTGGATGTCGCCCGGCTCAGCGCCGTGCGCAATGCCGTTGGCAAGGACATCGTTATCCGCATCGACGCCAATCAGGCATGGACGCCCAAGCAGGCCGTGAAGATTCTGAATAAGATGCAGGAGCTTGGTCTGGACATTGAGCTTGTGGAACAGCCCGTAAGCGCCCATGACTTTGCCGGACTGAAATACGTCACCGACCGGAGCTATGTGCCGGTGCTGGCGGACGAGGCCGTATTCTCCCCGGAAAACGCCATGACCATTTTGCAGATGGGCGCGGCTGACCTCATCAACATCAAGCTGATGAAGTGCGGCGGCATTTACAACGCCCTGAAAATTGCCTCCGCGGCGGAAGTGTTCGGCGTGGAGTGCATGATCGGCTGTATGCTGGAAGCAAAGATTTCCGTCAATGCCGCCGTGCATCTGGCCTGCGCCAAGAACATCATCACCAAGGTTGACTTGGACGGCCCTGTGCTGTGCAGCGAAGACCCGATTCTCGGCGGTGCTGCTTTCGACGAGAAGATCATCACCGTCGCCGATGCGCCGGGACTGGGCATTCAGGGCATCGACCCGAAATACCTGACCTACATAGACTGATTTTTCCGTGAGATACGAAAAGAGGACGCTCAGGCGTCCTCTTTCAGTTTTTTGTGGATATAATCCCGTGCCTGCCCCGGCTCCAGATGCAGAACGATGGAAATTTCACCGATCAGAAGCTTCTCCGCGTCGTGGAGGAAATTCTCGTCGCACAGGTGAATCTTTCTCCCAGAGGCGCTCTGGTCGGCCTTGTGGCGGTAAAGTGTATGTACCATGCGCATGATTTTTTTGCGGTCGCCGCTGCCGATCAGCTCCCGGTAAGTTTGCTTCCGCTGGTTTTCCTCCCGAATCCACTCGCCGGTTTTCACATCCTCTGACGTGATCATCGCTTCCAGTTCCTCTTTGGAAAGAATGGGCTGAAGCTTCGCCATAGCGGCGGCATTCTGCGTCGGCACCAGAAACCGGGAATTCCCGTTGGACAGCGGTTCTAACGCCAGATAATTCAGCCGCTTTTTATCGACCAGCCGTTCCTCTTCACTCACCACGCGGCAAACACCGTGCATACCGTAAACGACCAATTCCCCTACCTGATACATTTTCCCCATCCTTCCAAAACCGCCGCATTTTTTCACCTATAATAATATTATAGCACAAAAATGCCCCAATTTCACATAGGGAAAAATCCCAAAATTTTCACCGTTTTTTTCGGTCAACATGCGAAAAAATGCCGCCGCAGCGTGAACTGCGGCGGCATTTCTACGGTCAGATCGTCTCGATTTTGATGGTGTTGGTATTGCCGTGCTGGCCGTTGATGGGGCCGCCGGTGAGAAGAATATTGTCGCCCGGTTTCAGATGCAGGACATCCACGGCGGCCTTCTGGGCGTAGTAGAACATCACGTCCATAGTAGGGAATTCATCCGCCATTACCGGGGTCACGCCCCAGCTCATGGACAGCCTGCGCCAGATCTTCCGGTCGGTGGTCATGCCGATAATGTCCACCGGGGTGCGGAACCGGCTGACCAGCATAGCGGTCTTACCGGACACAGAGCAGACCACAATGGCCTTGGCGTTGACGTCGATGGCCATGGAGCACACCGCGTGGGACAGACAGTCCAGATTGTTCTGGCCGTTGTACTCTGTCTTGAGAAACAGGGACTTATAGCCGGTGTGCTGCTCGGTGTATTCGGCGATCTCCGCCATGGCCTTGACCGCCTCCACGGGGTATTTGCCGGCGGCGGATTCTCCGGAAAGCATGACGCAGGAGGTGCCGTCGTAAACGGCGTTGGCCACGTCCGTGATCTCCGCACGGGTGGGTCTGGGATTCTGGATCATGGATTCCAGCATTTCCGTGGCGGTGATGACCCGCTTGCCCAGCATCCGGCACATCCGGGTCAACTTCTTCTGCACGGACGGCACTTCCACATAGGGGATTTCCACACCCAGGTCGCCCCGGGCGATCATGATGCCGCCGCAGACGGAGCAGATTTCCTCCACATTGTCCACGCCGGAACGGTTCTCGATTTTTGCCACGATCTCAATGTCCTCGCCGCCGTTTTCGTCCAGCAGCTTGCGGATATCCAGAACGTCCTGCTTCGTGGAGACAAAGGACGCCGCCACATAGTCCACGCCGTGGGCAATGCCGAACAGAATATCCGATCTGTCCTGCTGGGAAATATAGGGGCCGGACATGACCTTGTTGGGGAAGGACATGCTCTTGCGGTCGCTGAGCGTGCCGCCCGCCAGACATTTGCAGTGGATTTCGGTGCCTTCGATGCTCTCCACTTCAAACCGGACAATGCCGTTGTTCACCGTTACGGTGTTGCCGGGCTTCAAATCCTTGTGCAGATTCTTATAGTTGACGCTGACTCTCGTCTCGTCCCCTGCCACTTCCCGGGTGGTAAAGGTGAAGCTGTCCCCCGTTTTCACTTCCACCTTACCGGAAGCAAATGTTCCGATGCGGTACTCCGGGCCTTTGGTGTCCAGCATGATGGCGATGGGCAGCCCCAGCTTCTGACGCACCCGCTTGACCAGCTCGATTTTCCGCTCGTGTTCGGCATGGGTGCCGTGGGAAAAGTTCAGCCGCGCGACGTTCATGCCGGCAAGGCACATTTGGGTCAGCGTTTCCTCGTTTTCACTGGCGGGGCCGATGGTACAGATGATTTTTGTTTTGCGCATAAACAGTCCTCCTGTTGTGCGGGCGTAACGACTTCTTTGGGTACGCCCTGATATCTACTTCTGCTTCGGCCATATTCTACCATACCCGTTCCCTGCCGTCAACGTAAAATCCGGCAAAGGAGATCAGAACACCAGCTCCACGGAATAGTGCCGCAGCCAGAAGTCGATCTGGCACAGATAGGCGATGGTCTGCGGGCGGCGCATCAGCTGACCGTACCACGGCCACTGCGTCTCCCGGTGCAGCAGCTTCTTCACTTCCTCCGCCGAGACCAGCTGCCAGAGTGGCGCGGCGGGGTCGTCCAGAATGGTTTGCAGGCGGGTTTCCATAAGCTGCTCGTACCGGGGGTCAAAGGTCTTTGGATAGGGGCTTTTCTTTCTGTGCAGCACCGGCTCCGGCAGAAGTCCCTCCACTGCGCGGCGCAGAAGCCCCTTTTCCTGCCCCTGATAGTCCTTAAATTCCCATGGGACGCCGTACAGGTATTCCGCAATCCGATAGTCACAGAAGGGCACGCGGACTTCCAGGGAGTGGTACATGCTCATCCGGTCTTTCCTGTCCAGCAGGGTCTGCATGAACCAGCGAAAATTCAGGTTCACCATCTGCTTCATCCGCCGCTCCTGATCGGAGGTGCCGGGAAGGATGTCGCTTTCCCGGCAGGTCCGGTTGTAGGCGTCCATCACGAATTCCGCCGGGTCGAGGGTGATCGCGGGCGTCAGGATTGCCGCCCGATCCATCGTATTCTGCGCCCATGGGAATCCCTCTCTGGCACGGACCTCCGGGTCGCGATACCATGGATAGCCGCCGAAAATCTCGTCGGCGCATTCCCCGGACAGGGCGACCTTCACCTTCTGCCGGATCTCCCGGCAAAAAGCCAGCAGGGAAAAATCCACGTCCGCCATTCCCGGCAAATCCCGGGCAATGGTGGCTTCCTCCAGCGTCTGCGCCAGCTCGTCGGCGCCGAGGATCGTCCAGTGGTGGTCGGTCTGCAAGGCGCCTGTCATCAGACGGATGTAGCTGCTGTCGGAATTGGGCTGGAACTTGTTCGCCTGAAAATATTTGTCGTTGTTCTGGTAATCCACGGAGAAGGTTTTCAGCCGCTCCCCTCTTTTTTCCATTTCCCCGGCGCAGACGGCAGTGATGATGCTGGAATCCAGCCCCCCGGAGAGAAACGTTCCGATGGGAACGTCGGACACCATCTGCCGCCGGATGGCATCCGTCACCAGAAAGCGCACCTTCTCCACCGTTTCGTCGAAGGAATCCCGGTGTTCCCTGTCCATCAGTTTCCAGTACCGGCACAGGCGCAGCTCGCCGTCGGCAAAATATCCGCAGCACCCCGGTTCCAGCTCGGAGATTCCCCGGAACACCCCGCTTCCCGGCAGTCGCCCCGGCCCCAGAAGAATCAGCTGGGCAGCACCGTTTTCGTCCAGCTCCGCCCGGACGGTTGGGTATGTCAGAATCGTCTTAATCTCCGAGGCAAACAGCAGTCCGCCGTCGTGCTTCTTATAAAACAGGGGCTTCACCCCGATTCGGTCGCGGGCAAGAAACAGCCGCCCCCGTCGCTTTTCCCATACGGCGAAGGCAAAAATCCCGTTCAGCTTTTCCACGCACGCCGCCCCGAACTGGGCATAGGCATGGAGCAGCACCTCCGTGTCGGAATGCCCCAGAAAGCTGTGTCCCAGGGCGGACAGCTCGCTTCTCAGCTGCTCGGTATTGTACAGCTCCCCGTTGTATACCAGCGTGTACTCCTCCCCTGCCCAGGCGAGGGTCATGGGCTGACGGCCGCCCTCCGGGTCAATAATGGCAAGCCGCCCGTGGAGCAGCGTACACCCCTTTTTCCGATACACGCCCCGGTCGTCCGGCCCCCGGCGGTGCATCGTTTCCAGCATTTGGCGAACGGTTTTCTCCGATGCCGGAAGGTTTATCATTCCGCTGATGGCGCACATATTCACCACATCCTTTTCCTAAGATATCTGCTCTATCCAGGGAAGCTCTGAATAAACCGTCGAGAGCTGACAGCGAGAGATTTTTCACCAGATGAAGGTATTAAAAGTGGAGGAATACTTTGTGTATTTCCCACTTTTAATACCGCACAGCTGGGGAAAAAGATCCGCTGCTCAGCCGAAGACGATTTATTCAGAGCTTCCCTAAGTATTTTATGCATGACAAAGGCAAGAATGTGCATACTAAGCGCGGTGATGTTTATGAAAAACAGCAGAGAAATTCTGACCTCCGTCCTGAAAACCACCCAGATGGGGCAGATTGGCATCCGCAGTGTGCTGGACACCAGTATGCGCCCGGGTCTGCGGAAGGCACTGGAATCCCAGCTTCGGGAATATGATTCCATCGAAACCGAAGCCCATTCCATCGCCACTCAGCGGGGCTGGGACATGGACGAGCTTGACCCCTCCGTGCGGCTCTGGTCGAATCTCATGACCCGAATGAAGCTTAACGGCCGGAACACGGACTCCAAAATCGCCGACATGATGATTCAGGGCAACACCAAGGGCATGATAAAAGGTCTCAAAACCCTCCATCAGTTCGGTCAGCAGGATGAACAGATCAACACACTGAGCCAGAAGCTTCTGGACTGTGAGAACGCCAATATCCGCCAGATGCAGGGGTATCTGTGACAAAGAACCTGCTGCCCTCGATCAGACGGGCGGCAGGTTCCTTTTGCCGTCCTTGTATTTCCCGAGCGGATGTGCCATAATGTGAGAAACGGTATTATTTTTCAAAAATGTGTGACCTGGAAGAGAAAACTTCGTACTGTTAGGGTGAGGAACGAACCGAAAGGATGTGAAGTTCATTGGATGACACAAAAATAATCGAATTGTTCTGGGCAAGAAATGAAGACGCCATCGCCGAGACGGACGCCGCATATGGCAAAAAACTCCGCACACTGGCAAACAGGATTCTGGGTAGCCGGGAAGACGCAGAAGAAAGCGTAAGCGACACCTATATGAAAACATGGGAAACCGTTCCTCCCCAACGTCCCACTTACTTCTATGCATTTCTCGCTTCCATCTGCCGCCATCTCTCATTTCACAGGCTTGACTGGAAGCATGCGGCCAAGCGACATGCCGAAGTCGTCTCTTTGACGGATGAGATGGCGCTGTGTATCCCGGATACCAGCCATGAGCGGGAATTGGAGGGCAAGGAAATCGGCCGGCTGCTGAATGATTTCCTCGCTACCCTTCCCAAAGAAACCAGGCTGATTTTCCTGCGGCGGTACTGGCATGTAGACACCATTGCGGAAATCGCGGCGCGCTATGGCATCACGGAAAGCAAGGTCAAAATGCAGCTCAGCCGCACCCGCGCAAGGCTGGCTTCTTATCTGGAGAAGGAGGAAATTGAGGTATGACCGGACAAAACCTGTTGATCGGTTTGAGTTACATAGACCGAAAATACATTGAGGAATCCGAGCAGGATTTTTCCGAAAAAAAGGCAAAACGCCTGTCCGCAAAGAAACTATGGCTGATTGCCGCTGTGATAGTATTGGCTCTGCTGTTGGTTGGATGCGCGATTCTCTATGCCAGGTGGTCTTCCGGTCTGGAAGATTGGTTTCGTCCCAGCGATACGATCCGTCAGCAGGCCGAACAGAGTGGCCTATCTGTGATTTACCCAAAGGATCAGACGGAAGATGTCGGCTTATCGGCCACCGATCAGGGTATAACCGTTTCCGTTAAGCAGACTATTGTAGATCAGTGGCGGGCAAGTATTGTTTTGAAGATTGAAGGATTTGAATTACCAGATGGGGTACGGCCCTGCTTTTATGGAGAAAGACCCACTCTTGACGGAAATGCTGAGTTTTGTGGTTCTGCCGGTTATCATTTCTATGACGGAATCGTCACAAACGAATCCGGAGAATCTGTTTATAAGAATGGCGAACCTGTCAAAGAAGAACATTACCCCATGGAAGAGTTTAGTGACTACAGCTCTGTTGTTGGCAGATACTACCTGTCGGATGGGAGCATGGAGTTGACTTTGAGCTACAATTTTATCGATTCCAGCGGTGCGAACCTTGGAAAGATATTAAATCTTTCTTTTACAGGATTTGGCAAGGAAACAGACCTTGGGAAAGCAACGACCGAGACAGAACGGTTGGTTTCTGGAAGCTGGAAACTCTCTATTCCACTAAATGGAACCGAACGGGCTATTGAAATAGCTCCCAATGCACCTCTAAACGAAGACGGAATGACTCTACTGAAGGCTACTATCGGCCAGATGTCCGGTCAGATAGAGCTTCAGCTGACAGCCTATTATGCAGGCTATGAAAGTAACGAAGGATTAAATCCCAGCTTAGCTGGAATCAGAATGAAAGATGGCAGTTTTGTTCAGGTAGCTGAAAGCAGTTTATACTACAAAGACCGGGATAATCTGGTGTATGTTGTGGAATACCGAAACTTTAATGAAATTATTGATCTGTCTCAGGTTGAAGCGTTGGCCTTCCAGAGCGGCTGGGAAAAGGATCCTGCCGGAAAGCCTACCATTCCGGTCTACGAATATATTCCTGTCTCATGATTACGTAAGCTGATTTATACTGAACTCCAATTAAAATCTTTAGAAAAGATTTTAATTGCCCGAAGGGCAAGGAGTTCATATGAGACTTGTTTTGTGATTTCTTTCCTTATAAATCACAAAACAGGCAGCGCCGTCAGGCGATGCCTTCCTGATTAAAATCAAAGATTTTAATCAGGAAATAGTATTACACAAACTGCGCCCTCTGCCACTCCTGACAGGGGGCGCGGCATTTTCCTGTCACCATCCCGCCGCCCTGCGCATATTCTGGTAGGAGAAAGGAGGGGTCCTGTTGTCAGCTACAGGATACATACAGGTACGCGCTTACACCAGCACCGCCCGGTTTCCTCTGGAAAACGTGGCCATTGCGGTCACCGCCACCGACGGCACTGCCCTGGCCATGCGCCTGACCGACCGGAACGGGCTGATTGCCCCCATCGAGCTTCCCGTGCCGGATAAATCCGAAAGCCAGGCGCCGGAAGCCGGGGAAAAGCCCTATACCACCGTAAATCTCTACGCCCGTTTGAAGGGCTATGAGCAGATCGAAGCGGAAAATCTTCAGGTTTTCGCCGATACCATCACCAATCAGAATCTGGAGATGATTCCTCTGTCGGAGTTTCCGAATCAGTGGGATCAGACGGAAATTTTCAACACGCCTCCCCAAAATCTGTAGGAGGTAGCCTATGCCCCAAGTCATTCCTTATATCCCGCAGCGAATCACGGTGCATCTCGGCGCGCCGTCATCCGACGCCGCCAACGTCACCGTAAATTTTGTAGACTATGTGAAAAACGTAGCGTCCAGCGAAATTTACCCCACATGGGAAGAGGCCGCTCTGCGCGCCAACATTCTCGCCATCGTATCCTTCGCTCTGAACCGTGTGTACACGGAATTTTACCGCAGCCGGGGGTACAATTTTGATATCACCAATTCCACCGCCTACGACCAGTTTTTCGTCAACGGGCGCAGCTACTTTACCAATGTCGCCCGGCTGGTGGATGAGCTGTTCGACGACTATCTCCGCCGCCCCGGCTTTGTAGAGCCTCTGGCCGCCAAATTCTGTAACGGCACCACCGTCACCTGCGAGGGCCTGAGCCAGTGGGGAAGCCAGAATCTGGCGCGGCAAGGGTACGACACCGTCCGGATTCTGCGCAGCTACTACGGCAATGTGGAGATCGTAAACAACGCCCCCATCCGGGGCATCACCTCCTCCTACCCCGGCACCCCTCTGCGCCGGGGAACCACCGGCCCCAGCGTGGTGGTCGTGCAGGTCGAGCTGAACCGGATATCCCAGAACTACCCTGCCATTCCCAAAATCCCTCTTGTGGACGGCATTTTCGGTGCGCAGACCGAAGCCGCCGTGCGGAAATTTCAGGAGATCGCCAATCTGGCCGTGGACGGCATCGTTGGCCGGGAGACATGGTATGCCCTTGTGCGATACTACGTCGCCGTGACCAGCCTTGCGGAGCTGCGCAATCAGGGACAGCGGTTCTACACCATTTCATGGGCCACCAGCAATCCCATCGAGCAGGGCGACCGGGGCGTAAAGGTGGAGCATCTGCAATACATGCTCAGCGTGCTTTCCGCCTACATCCCGGAAATTCCACCCGTCACCATAGACGGAATTTACGGCTCCGCCACCCGCAACGCCGTCATCGCCGCCCAGCGCCGGTTTGGCCTGCCGGAGACCGGCATCGTAAATTTCGATACATGGAACGAAATTTACGACCAGTTCTCCGGCATCGAAACCATCGGCTGGCATGACCCGGAGAATTATCCCTATACCGCCGCTATCATCGGTGGGACGCCGCCCAGAAACCGGTACGCCCAATCCACCACCCTGACCCAGTTCCCGGGAAATAACTTGAGCACCGGGAATCAGGATCCCGTAAGACAGGAGGCACCGCGATGAGACCGCTATCTTCCTTTGTTGGTCAGCCCATCCGCAGCTTACAGACCATGCTCCGGGTCATTGCCGAGGATGACCCCTCCCATCTGCGCATCGTTCCCGACGGCATTTACGGCCCGGAGACCACCGCCGCCGTCTCCACCTTCCAGCGAAAACACGGTCTGCCGGTGACGGGTGTCACCGATCATGCGACCTGGGAAGCCGTTGTTGGGGAATACACTCCCGCCCTCGTGCGGATCGACGCCGCCCACCCGGTGGATATCATTATGAATCCCGGCCAGGTTATTCGCCGGGGAGAAAGCAACCCCCATTTGTATCTGGCGCAGGCCATGCTGACGGTACTTGCCGACATTTATAAAAGCGTCGCCGAACCGACCCACTCCGGCATTCTGGACGAACCGACGGCGGATTCTCTGTCGTCCTTCCAAATTTTATGCGGCCTTCCGATGACCGGGACGCTGGATAAGCATACCTGGAAGCATCTCGCCCTGCATTACCCGTTGGCGACGAACCTGAACAATCTTCCCTGACGTAAAAATATGGATAATTTATAAAAATTTTCCTGGAAGGGCTGCGAACCCTTGATAAACAGAGATTTTTTGACTATAATAAAGAACAAACCGTCTCGGAGGAATGATCCATGCACATCAAGGACTGGAAAAAGGAAGTTTTCACCATTCCGAATCTGTTGAGCCTGTTCCGGCTGGCGCTGATTCCCGTCTACATTTACATCTATCTGGGCGCGACCGAGACCTATCAGTATATCACCGCCGGCACGATCATGGCGGTTTCCTGCCTGACAGACCTGATCGACGGAAAAGTCGCCCGGCGCTTCAATATGGTCTCCACGCTGGGAAAAATCCTCGACCCGCTGGCGGATAAGATCACCCAGTTCACCCTGACGGTGTGCCTTTCTCTGAAGCATCCCCAGCTGTTCCCGGTGCTGGCACTGTTCGTCGTCAAGGAACTGTTTCAGCTCATTGCGGGCGCGGTGCATCTGAAAATGGGAAAAATGCTCCCCGGCGCACTGATGGCCGGAAAGGTCTGCACCACCGTCCTGTTTATCAGCCTGATCGCGCTGGTGCTGTTCCCCCTTGTGGATGACACGGTAGTAAGTGTCATTGCGGCAGTGGATGCGGTTTTTCTGGGAATTTCCTTCGTCAGCTACATTCTGGCGTATTTTGGAAAAAACGCGAAGGTCCAGGACCTCAAAAGCGAATAGAAAGAAGTCCGTCGGATGCTTCCGACGGACTTTCCTTTTCCAAAAACACGCGGCGGCCCTTTTCCGAGCCGCCGCACAATGATAATTTTCTCTCTCCACGGGACACAGTGTGTCACGGGTACGCCGTCGGCTTATCCGCAGATATTTCCACGGCATCGGCTTTCCCCACTGTCTCCGCCTCTGTATCTAAAGTATACCATACCCCCGGCGGCGATTGGTGAAGAAACCTTGAACAGACGCAAAAGAATTTCTTAAGCGGCCTTAGCTCGGATATACGTTGCTCACCAGCAGCAGCACCGGCAACGCAAGGGTGAAAATGCTGATCGCCCACGGGTACATGGCCTTTCTTGAGCAGAACATCAGCAGCAGACACGCCGCCGTGATCCCCAGCGGCCCCATCACCGCCAGCTGACGGCTTACTGTCATGGCAAACTCGCCGGTAGATTGCAGGTCGAGGCCCACCTGCTCCGGCAGATGCTGACCGTTATAGGAGGCCAGCCGAATGGCGGCGTAAACCACCGGGGCGGCCATAATGAACTTTCTCAGCCGGAACAGCCAGACGCCGATGAGGTTGATGACGGAATTGACTTTGGACATTACCGTCTTAAACTTTTCAAAGCCGGCGGACTGCACAGCGGCAGTCTGCTTTTCCGCAAATTGACCGGTCTTTCCCATAAAATACCTCCGGGTAACTGTTTTCTGTATTATAGCACATCCCGCGGCGGGTTGCAAGTCGGCGATTTCTCTCGAAAAAATTTTCAAAAAGTCTTAATCAGTCCGCTTTATTGGACAGAACCTTTTGTATACTGTTGTCAGAAAAACAAAAGGAGGCACTTCCAATGAAACAACACACTATGTCCCGTCCGTCCACGCGCCGTTACCGCGCTCCCGCCTACCCCAACGCCGCCGACAGGCGCTATTTTGTGGAGAAGGCGGTGAACATCGTCACCGCGATCTTGTCCGGAATCGGCTTCGTTAGCGCCATGGTTTTCCTTGCCACGATGGGGTGATTACAAGTCCTCGTCCCTGAGGATGCGGCAGGAAACGATTTTCCTGTTTTCCACCTGAATCAGACCGGCTGTTCCGCCGCCGTAGCCACAGCTTCCCGGATTCAGAATCCAAAGGCCATCCAGCTCCTGTCGGCAGTCAGCCTGATGGGTGTGTCCGTACAGCACCGCATCCACCCGGCTGGCGCGGGCATCCTTCAGCAGCGCACCCAGCCCCATTTTCACGTTCTGCCGGTGTCCATGGGTCATGAAAAGATTCACGCCAAACACAGGCTGCACCAGCGTCTCCGGCTGCCACGACGGGCAGCGAAACCGGTCGCAGTTTCCCGGCACCTGATAAAACGGAATATCCGGATTTTCCTCATGGATGACCACGCCGTCGTCAAAAAAGTCTCCAAGATGGATGATCGCGTCGGGCTTCACCGATTCCACGCATTGCCGCATAAATTGAAGCGCAGAATGGGAATCCGACAGCACCAGAATCTTCATATTGCTCCCGCCTTTATTTTGTCTTTCTGGGATTATATCATACATTGGCAGGTTTTGCTATGTGTTTTCGTTAGGGTCTATCTGAAAACCGGGAATATGACCAACAGCGAGGGATTTTTCGCCTGCTGAAGCCATTTTTCCGCAGGAATACTTTGTGTATTACAAGGGAAAATGGTGCACAGCAGGCGGAAAAGACCCGCTGTTTGGGCATGTTAACGGTTTTCCGATAGACCCTAAAAAAGGCGGCTGATTTTTGTGTACATTTTTTCCAACGGACGCATATGCTATAGCAGAAGTTTCACCAGCCCATGGAGGTAAGCCTATGCAACCCACACCCAATTCACAGGAGCTTGCGCAGATCATGCGCTTCGTCCAGTCCCCCGCGGGGCAGCAGCTGCTTGCATCGCTCCAGCAGCTTAACTCAAATGAAATCAACAGCGCCATGGCAGACGCGGCCGCCGGGAATTACGACCGAGCGCAGAAAACCATCTCCGCGTTTCTCGCGACCCCGGAGGCGAAAAAGCTGCTGTCCCAAGTGGAAGGCGGCAAATGAGCGAGATGGAGGAAAAGCTGGGGGCCATCCTGAGCAACCCCCAGATGATGCAGCAGATCATGTCCATGGCTCAGGCTATGAGTCCGCCGCCAGAACCTCAGGGTAGGCCGGAACAGCCGCCGGAGCCTGCCCCTCCGGCGCTTCCGGATTTTTCCGTCATGCAGAAGCTCGCCGGGATGACCCGCCAATCCGGCATTGACAAGAATCAGCAGGCGCTGCTTCGGGCGCTCTCCCCCTACATAAGCCGGGAGCGCTCTGCCAAGCTGGAAAAAGCCATGCGCGCGGCAAAAATGGCACGGCTTGCCTCGGCGTTTCTCAATGCCGGGGGGCTGGATATGCTGACCGGGAGGTGACAAGGAATGTACAACCGCTATATTCCCCAACCCGACGGCAGCTATCGCCGCCGGCCGGCAGACGTCCCCCAGTCCGCCCCGCCGCCTCGGCCGGAACCACCCAGACAGGAGCCGCCCCGCCGGAATCCCGATTTCTGCCCGCCGCCGGAGCCGCAGGGAAAGCCGCCCTGCCAGAAAAATCCGCCCTGTTCCCATCAGCGCAGGCAGGAGCGTCCCGCTCCCCCACCTCCGCCCCGGCGAAAACCGCCCCAGCAGCCGCCTCAGGATTCCTTTCTGGGTATCGGCAATTTTCTGCACCAGCTTCTGCCAAAGGATTTCTGCATGGAAGACCTGATGGTCGTGCTGCTGCTTTTGCTCATGTCCGGCAACGGCGAGGAAGACCAGAATTTCGCGCTGCTGACGCTGGGACTGTATCTTTTCTTATAGCGCAAATACGCCGGTTTTCGTCGCGTTGAGACGAATCCGGCGTATTTTTTGTTGCGGAAAAGAGAATATTGTGGTAGAATGGTGAACACTCTATTGCAGGAGGATTCGACGTGATTACCAAAAGCAAGCCGAAATCAGACACCATTCTCCCCATTCTTGTGCTTCTGCTGTTCGCTGCGGCCATTGCCGCCCACTATGCGCTGGAGCCGTGGGGATTTTACCGGAAGATCTCAGGCAGCGAAGCGGCACTTCGGATGCAGCTCGTTCAAACCGCCGAAAGCTACCTCGGCTGCCGGGAATCAGACGGCAGTCACGAAGCCATTATCGATCTGTACAACGCTCACGAGCCGCTGGCGCAGAACTACACCGTGCAGTACACCGACAGCTGGTGCGCTACCTTCGTCAGCGCCGTTTCCATCCGCTGCGGCCTGACGAACATCATTCCCACAGAATGCAGTTGTGAACGTCTCATCGGCCTGTTCGGAGAACTGGACTGCTGGCAGGAGGACGACAACTACACGCCTCTTACCGGCGACATCATCTTCTACGACTGGGACGAAAAATGGCCCGGCGACTGCACCGGCTGGGCTGATCATGTGGGGATCGTAGTCGGGACGAAGTGGCCGTTTGTGAAGGTCATCGAGGGCAACCGGGACGATGCTGTTGCCTACCGCGTCATTCCTCTGGGAGAAATTCACATCCGGGGCTACGGCCTGCCGGACTATGCCGCAATGACAGAAAACACCCTGTAAGCATTTATTGGGTGGTCGTAAAACAGTGAATGGAGCGTATCTGTACCGATACGCTCCATTTCTTGTGCCAATACGTCCTTGGCTCCCCCTTTGGGGGAGCTGTCACCGCAGGTGACTGAGAGGGCTTTACACCCGTACCCTCTCCGTCTTCGCTTCGCTCAGCCACCTCTCCCATAGGGAGAGGCAAGGGACGCTCGCGGGGTGAATTTTATTCCTCTTCGTCGAGGATTTCCTTCAATAGCTTTCTCTGCTTGCGCAGTTCATGCACCAGCGGCAGCATTCCTGTCAGATTGATGATCAGAACAAACACGATCAGACCGATGACCCAGCCCTGCATTCCATTGCCGATCAGGACAAAAATCAGCAGTGCGGTCACAAGCAGCCGCATGAAAACAGCCTTCCCAACCGTGCGGATGGCCTTGCGGCACTGATCCTCCCGGTCGTAGATGTCCGGTTCCTGGGTCATTTCCTCGTCAGCCATTATCTTGCCACAAAGCCCACTTTCTTGTAGACCTTCCGCAGGGTCTTCTCGGCAACATAACCCGCCTTCTCGGCACCGGCCTTGTAGACGCTTTCCAGATAGCCCTTGTCCTTCATCAGGCGGGTCGCTTCCTCCCGGATGGGACGCAGGGTCTCCACAACCGCTTCGCCCACGGCGGGCTTGAACTTGCCGTAGCCGCAGCCTGCGAACTCCGTCTCGATCTGATCAAAGGTCTTGCCGGTAACGGCGGAGTAAATGGTCATCAGGTTGGCAACGCCGGGCTTGTTCTCCCGGTCGAAGCGGACGCAGTTCTCCGTGTCGGAGTCGGTGATGGCGCGCTTGAACTGGCGCATGATGGTCTCGGGGGTGTCCATCAGCAGAATGCGCCCGGTGTCCTCATTCTCGGACTTGGACATCTTGGCGGCGGGATTGGTCAGGCTCATGATCCGCGCGCCGACCTTGGGGACAAAAGGTTCCGGCAGCTTGAACACGTCGCCGTAAATGCCGTTGAACCGGCGGGCAATGGTATGGCAAAGCTCCACGTGCTGCTTCTGATCCTCGCCCACAGGCACCAGATCGGGCTGGTACAGCAAAATGTCCGCCGCCATCAGAGCGGGATAGGTGAACAAACCGCCGTTGATGTTGTCCGCGTTTTTGGCGGACTTGTCCTTGAACTGGGTCATGCGGCTCAGCTCGCCGAACATGGAGTAGCAGTCCAGCACCCAGCCCAGCTCCGCGTGCTGGTGGACATGGCTCTGGATGAACAGGGTGTTCTTTTCCGGGTCAAGGCCGCAGGCGATGTACTGTGCCAGCTGCTCCAGCGTCCGTCTGCGCAGGTCAGCCGGGTTCTGGCGCACGGTGATGGCGTGGAGGTCTGCCATGAAATAGAAGCAGTCATAGTCGTTGGCGCGTTCCGCCCAGTTTTTCACCGCGCCTAAGTAAGAACCCAGTGTCAGATCTCCGGAGGGCTTGATGCCGGAGAGCATTCTCTTTTTCGGTGCAGCAGTTTCGGTAATAACCTCACTCATGGTCGTCACATTCCTTTTTTCAAATCTATAGTGCTATTCTAGCACAGCCCGAGAGGTTCCGCAAGGGGGTATTTTGCCGCAAACGAAAGCAATTTCTCGCTTCGGTGCGTACTTGATTTCTCCCCCGCCCTATGTTATACTTTATCCTAGAAAAAATGAAAAAGAGGTAGTTGACTATGGATTATCAGGCGCTTGCCGAATTACTTTTTCCCGACGTGACCGAAACGCCCGAGCAGCTGGAAGCCCGGTTCCCCCAGCGCGACCTTCCTGAGGGTGCGGTGGTTTCCCGGATGGCTCCCTCCCCTACCGGATTTGTCCATCTGGGCAATCTGGTGCAGGGTACGATTTCGGAGCGGATGACCCACCAGTCCGGCGGCGTGCTGTACCTCCGGGTAGAGGACACCGATGCCAAGCGGGAGATTCCCGGTGCGGTGGAGGTGCTCATCAACACCCTGAAATTCTACAACATCAACTTTGACGAAGGTGCCACTGTGGACGGCGACGACGGCGCTTATGGCCCCTACCGTCAGCGTCAGAGAGCCGCAATTTACCACGTTTATGCCAAAAAGCTGGTGTCCGAGGGCAAAGCCTACCCCTGCTTCTGCACAGAGGACGAGCTATCCGCCCTTCGGGAAAAACAGGAAGCGAACAAGGAGACCACCGGCTACTACGGCAAATACGCCGTCTGGCGCGACCGTCCCATGGAGGATATTCAGGCGCAGCTGGCCGCCGGAAATCCTTGGGTCCTGCGGTTCCGTTCCGAGGGCAGCATTGACCGCCAGTTCAAATTCGACGATCTGGTAAAGGGCAAGCTGACCATCACAGAGAACAACGTCGATCACGTGCTTCTCAAATCCGATGGCATTCCCACCTACCACTTCGCCCACGCCGTGGACGACCACCTCATGCGCACCACCCACGTCGTCCGGGGCGACGAGTGGCTGCCCAGCCTGCCCTTCCACATTCAGCTGTTCCAGGCGCTGGGCTTCAAGCTGCCCAAGTACGTCCACATCGGACCGCTGATGAAGATGGACGGCAGTTCCAAGCGCAAGCTGTCCAAGCGTAAAGACCCGGAGCTGGCGCTGACCTACTACAAGGCCGAGGGCTTCCCCATCCCCTCCGTGCGGGAATATATCATGACCGTGCTGAACTCCAATTTTGAGGATTGGCGGCGGGCGAACCCCGATGCGGACATTGAATCCTTCAAGTTCAGCCCCAAGAAGCTGAACCCCGCCGGCAGCCTGTTCGACTACGCCAAGCTGGTGGACGTGTCGAAGAACGTCATTTCCCGCATGAGTGCGGAGGACGTGTACGCCCAGCTGTTGGAGTGGGCGAAGGAGTTCGACACCGACTTTGCCGCGAAGCTGGAAGCCGACCCGGACTACGCGAAGCGGATTCTCGCCATCGGCCGGGGCGGCAAGAAGCCGAGAAAAGACCTTGCCGTCTGGAAGGACGCCAAGCCTTACATGGGATTCTTCTACGACGAGTATCTGGAAGCGCCCGTCTGGGACGAGAAGTTCTCCAAAGCCGTCATCCGGGACGTGCTGGAACGCTTCCTGAGCGTCTACGACTTTGCCGACGACTCCGCCGCGTGGTTTGCCAAGGTCAAGGAGATTACCGAGGCCATCGGCTTCACCACGGATATGAAAGCCTACAAGGCTGACCCCGCCGCTTTCCCCGGCACCGTGGCCGACGTTTCCACTTTCCTGCGGCAGGCCGTCACCGGGAAGACCGACAGCCCCGACCTGTACACCATTATGCAGATTCTGGGCTACGACCGCACCGTAGCGCGCATCCGTGACTTCATTTCCCAGCTTTGATACTAGTTTTCAATAAAACGGTTCTTAACCGTTTTATTTGGCTGCTGTTTCAGCAGCCAGCGGCGTAGCCGCAAAAAACGTAAGTCCATACATTTCTCGCCGCTACCGGCGGCCTGCGAAGGATTCGCAGGATAAAATGGTGTTAACCATTTTATCGAGAAATAGTATGATGGCTAAAACTGCCCGGCGTCGAATCGACGCCGGGCAGAAATATTATACCAACAGCTGCCCGTTGATCACCAGATGGAACGTCAGTCCAAGCGCCTGCGCCGCCTTCTGGCACAGAAGCATCCGCTTCATGAAAATTTCCAGATATTCCATCACGGAACCAAGCTCGGTATCTACCGTCAGAATCAGGCGGATGCTGGTGTGCTGCTCGTCAAATTCCAGATGGCAGTCCGTTACGGAGTAATTCATCCGGTCGTGGATGTCCAGCGCCACGGTGGCCTTGTCCCGCACTCTGGAACGGCGAACGTCGGATTTGTCCGCCAGAATCAGCGCCGCCGCGAAAGCGCTCACCGGCTGGCCGGTGCCTTCGTCATGGTTGCCGATGGCCGTGACGATGGCGGCAATTTCCTCCGGCGGAAAGTTCATTCTGTCAAGGATGCGGAACGCCATCACCGCGCCGCTCTGGCTGTGATCGACCCGGTTCACAACGTTGCCGATATCGTGGAGATATCCGGCGATCTTCACCAGCTCCACGGTTCTCTCCGGATAGCCCAGCGTTTCCAGAATCCATCCGGCCGTCTGAGCGACCCGTGTCACATGCTGGAAGCTGTGTTCCGTAAATCCAAGGGCTTTCAGCGACGCATCCGCCTGATCGATGTACACCCTGACCGCTTCGTCCTGTTTCACCTGTTCGTAAGTCATATTTTTCCTCCTTGGTATCCCGCCGGGATACCTTCTTTCTTTATCATTTCTGCTTCCTCTTTACTTTATCCAATCTATGTAAAATTTGTTACCGGGAAATTGTAAAGCTTCTTTACAATCACGCCTTCTTCTTTACTTCCCCCGCGGACTGTGCTATACTTTAGGAAACGATTTCCGGTTTTCCGGTCAAAATAAGGAGCATCCGCCACTATGTATGAACAATATTCTTCTCAGGAATTTGAAGAAAAATACACCTATTCCGGTAATTTAGGCGCATTCTGGACACCGGAAAAGACAGCTTTCCGCCTGTGGGCGCCCACTGCCGAGGCGGTTTCCATCCGCCTGTACCGCAGCGGCGACCCGGGTGCCGACGACCTTCTTGCCCAGCTTCGGATGCAGCCCGACGTCTGCGGCACATGGACGGCGGAACGGTTCGGAAACCTGAACGGCATTTACTACACCTACGTCGTCACCGTGGACGGCCAGACCCGGGAAGTCTGCGACCCCTATGCAAGAACCACCGGCGTCAACGGCTGCCGGGGGATGATTCTGGACTTGGCTTCCGTCAATCCCCCGCAGTGGGACACCGATGCAGACCCCCACGCCGGTAAGTCCATCACCGACGCCGTAATTTACGAGCTGCACGTCCGCGACCTGTCCTCCGACCCCAGCGCCCATATTGCGAACAAGGGCAAATTTCTGGGTCTGACCGAAACCGGCACAAAGACCCGGGGCGGCCACCCCACCGGTCTTGACCACATCAAGGCGCTGGGCATCACCCATGTCCACCTCCTGCCGATGTATGACTTCGGCTTCACCGACGAAAGCCGCAGCCATCCCCAATACAACTGGGGCTACGACCCGCTGAATTACAACGTCCCCGAAGGGTCTTACGCCACCGACCCGTTTCACGGCGCTGTCCGTGTGGCGGAGGTGAAGCAGATGGTCAAGGCGCTCCACGACAACGGCCTGAGTGTGGTCATGGACGTAGTATACAACCACGTGTATGACGCAGGGGCGTTCTGCATCAACCAGATCGTCCCCGGCTATTTCAGCCGCATCAGCAGTGACGGCAAATACTCCAACGGCTCCTTCTGCGGCAACGACACCGCTTCCGAGCGGAGCATGGTGCGCAAGTACATCGTGGATTCCGTCTGCTACTGGGCGGACGAATACCACATGGACGGCTTCCGCTTCGATATCGCCAGTCTGATCGACACCGTGACCATCAACGAGATCATGGCCGCCGTCCATCAAAAGCACCCCAACGTGATTTTCTACGGTGAGGGCTGGGATATGAAGACCGAGCTGACCAAGCCCGGTGTCCAGCTGGCGGTGCAGACCAATTCCGCGATGGTTCCCGGCTTCGGCTTCTTCAGCGACACCATCCGTGACCTGCTTCGCGGGACTACCTTTGAAAGCACCGCGCCGGGGTTCGTCGCCGGGGCGGTCGTGTCCAAAGAAGCGCTGGAAGCCTGCTTCATGGGAATGCCGTCCTGGGCGGCTCAGCCAGACCAGTGCGTGAACTACGCCTCCTGCCACGACAATACCACCCTCTTTGACCGTATTGCCCTCACTGCCCCGGACGCGCCCGTTGAATCCCGGATTCGGATGAACAACCTCGCCGCCGCGTTTTATATGCTCTCGCAGGGCATCCCCTTCCTGCAAGCCGGTGAGGAAATGCTCCGCACCAAGCCCGGGAAGCACGGCGGCTTTGACGACAACAGCTATCGCTCCCCGGACAGCGTCAATTCCCTGAAATGGGCGACTCTGGACAAGCCGGAATATCAGGACGTTCTCAGCTACTACAAGGGCCTGATTGCGTTCCGGAAAGCCCATGGAGCGCTTCGCCTGTCCACACGGGAGGATGTTCAGCGCTGTGTCCACCCGGTGTACTGTGAAAATGAACACTGTGTGGCGTTCCGTATCGACGAGCCGGAGGGAGAGATTTTCGCCGTCTTCAACGCCGACGCCCAGCCCGTCTCCGTTTCCCTGCCGGATGGACATTGGAACGTGAACATCTGGGACGGCCGCGCCGGAACGGAAACCATGGAAACGGTGTCCGGAACGGTTTCCGTCTCCCCCATTTCCGCCATGGTTCTGACCCGCAGAAAGGCAATCGAGGTCGTGGCGGGGCTGATCTGGGACGAGGGCAAATTTCTGATCTGCCAGCGCCCGGAAAGCAAGGCACGGGGGCTGCTCTGGGAATTCCCCGGCGGCAAAGTGGAAGCGGGCGAAACGCTGCCTCAGGCGCTCCAACGGGAGTGCATGGAGGAACTGGCCGTCGAGCTGGATGTCCGCGACCGGTTCATGCAGGTCGAACACAAATACCCGGACATTTTCATTCGCCTGACGCTGTTTCACTGCGTTATTTCCGAGGGCGTCCCGCAGGCGCTGGAACACAACGCCCTGCGCTGGATTCACCCCAGCGAGACAAAAAATTTCACCTTCTGCCCCGCCGACACGGATATTTTGAAAGAAATTGGCCGGGTGTACGGCGGCAGCAAGCCGCTCTGAGAAAGCGCCGTCGGCAATTCTGCCAAATGAGCGAACCAATTCTTGACATTTGACAGCATTTTTACTATAATACAAGTAGGAGAAGCCACTGCATTCTCCGAAGGAGGTTCTTTATGGAAAAGAAAATCATCACCATCAGCCGTGAATTTGGTTCCGGCGGACGCACCGTCGGCCACAAGGTCGCTGAGCGTCTGGGCATTCCCTTCTATGACAAGGAGCTGGTCAATCAGGTCGCCCTGGAGTCCGGCTTCGCCCCCAAATTTGTGGAAGAGCACGGCGAGCATTCCCCCAGCAGCAGTCTGTTTTCCTACGCTTTCGCCCCCCAGGGCGTTCCCGGCGTGATGAACGGCCTGTCCACAGCCGATTTCCTGTGGAATATCCAGTGCAGCGTGATTCTTCAGCTGGCGGAGAAAGGCGCTTGCGTCATCGTCGGCCGGAACGCGGACTACATTCTGAAGGATCGTCCCGATGCGCTGCATACCTTCATTTTCGCGGATATGGCCTTCCGCGCCGACCGCATCGTCCGTCTGTACGGTGAGTCCGACAAGAGCCCGGAGGCGCGTCTGAACGAGAAGGATAAGCGCCGCCGCGTGAACTATCAGCACTACACCGGCCGCACCTGGGGTCAGTCCCAGAATTATGACATCTGCCTGAATTCCGGCGTCCTCGGCATTGACCAGTGCGTCGATATCATCGTCGGCGCCGTGGAAAATTCCAAAAAGTAAATTACATAGGTTTGCCCTGCACCTTTCGGTGCAGGGCAATTTTTCGCTCAGACAGTGGCCGTTTCCTTTTCGGAATCAGCAATGTTAATATTAACGCCGTTGACCTCCACACTCTCGTCGGCGGAGATCAGAATGTACTTCACGCCGCCGATGACGCGGGTCTCGATCAGGTCGCTCCGGGCGGGGTCTACCTTGATGACCACATCCGGGGTCTTCACCTCAAAATGCTTGTTGTCGATGATGTTCTTGGGGTGCAGGTCGGCCTCGAAGCCGAAGGTCTCGTCGTAGTCCACGCTGAATTTGGCCAGATGCTCCTCGGAAACGCCGCAGGAGGTCAGCACCTCCTTCACGTCCTCCTTGGAGATCATCAGGGGTTCCGGCACTTTGCTTTCCTTGTGCAGCTCGATGCGCTGGCACAGCTGGTCGTGGACGGTCTGCACCACGTCCAGACTGCAATCATCCCCCAACGACGTGGTGAGCAGCGCCTCGAAGGACTTCTTCTGCTCGGCGGCGGGCTGAGGCACCGGGGTGTTGAACACCGCCTCGATCAGCGCGTCCTGAGACGCCGTAATGTCGTGGGTGTAGTACAGGGCGTTATAAATATTGGTCGCCCGGTCGTCAAAGGCCGGGAACAGGAATCCCAGCGCGGGGGCGGAGACCATCTGGTTCATCGCGCCGTCGTGGAACAGCTTTTCCTCCGGGACGTAGTGAAGATTCGCCTTGGTCTGCTTGACGGGGCAGATGGCGCAGAGAATAAAGGTGTAGGTCTCGTCGGAATTGTCCGCCTGAGAATCGCCGTCCTTGCTCTTGAAGGGAACGTCGTAGCTGTCGCAGCACAGCAGAATCAGGTAATTGCCCTCGATGGTAACGGTGTCGATGATCTTCTGGCAGAATTCCCGGCGAAGTGCGTCGTCCGCCAGCTTGGTCTCCCGCAAATCCATGAGCATTTTATGCTCCGGGGAGCCTGCCACCTGACTTGTCTTGAAGGTGATGTCAATGAGATTCTTGCCGATGGCGCCGGAAAGGGAGCGGCGCAGAAGGGCAAAATATTTGTCGGACTCATTCTCCGGCATGATGCCGGTACTCTGGCGAAACTCGGAGATGACCTCCTTGTTGTCGTTCACATAGCAGCCGTAAATGGCCGTGATATTGCTGCGATCCCGCCGCAGATGCCGCCGGATCTCGCCGATTTCCTTATCATTCATGGTTTTCCCTCGCTTGTATGTTGAAATGCCCGAACATTATATCACATCAAAACAGAAAAATCCAGTCAAAATCGAAGGCGGGCGCTTTCGCCCGCCTTCGTCAGGTTATATTTCTGGGAGTGCCCTCGCGTTGCAATCGCTCATGGTCATGCGGGGATAGGTGTCCACGATGCGCTGATATTCCTCATTCGTGATGGGTGTCAGGTCTTCTTTCATAAAGTCAAAATCTCCGTCCCGATACCATTGGTCATTATTGCCGCGGTAAGTAATACTCTCTATCGGAACAGCCGTTTTGTTTTCCACCTGATAATAGGTACAGCCGCTTCCGCCGGAACCCTCGCCCCAGTACTCCAGAACATTTCCAGCACACAAATAAAGCGAACTTCCGCTCAGAATTTCCCGCGCGGTGCCGTTTAGAACGCCGGCTACATTGCTAAGCGTCTTGTCCCTGTTAAACAGCAGCAGTTCATCCTGCCCGTCGCCGTCCAGATCACGAAGCGCGTAGTATTTTATCCAATACGTGTCGATTGAAGAAAGATATCCCCCGTAATTGGCCAACAGCTGGGCATCTTCCGCCGCACTGCTGTCTGCGGAATTCATTTTCTCAAGCGGCTTTGGGTTACAATCCCAGAAGGACATACCGGGATAAGTGTTAACGACCCGATTATACTCTTCCTCAGTGATGGGCGTCAGATTTTCTTCATAAAAGTCGTAATTACTATCCCGGTAGCATTGGTTTTCATCGATATTATAAATAATGCACTCAAACGGAACTGCTGTGTGGTTTTCCACCCGGTAATACGTCCGCTGTTCCGCGCCGGAACCGCCTTCCCATGCTTCCAGAACATTGCCTTCGCAAATATCAAGCACATTGCCGGACAAAATCTCCTGCGCAGTGCCATTTTGAATTGCGGCCACCTTCATCAAAGTTTCTCCTGAATTATACAGCAGCAATTCGTCCTGCCCATCACCGTCCAGGTCACGAAGCGCATAGTATTTTATGGAACTTGTGTCAATCGTGGAGAGATATCCCTCATAATCGGCCAGTGCCGGGTCATAACTCCCGACACTGTCGTCTGCGAATGATGTAATTGCAATGGGAAGACTGGCGGCGGTGCTGTAAATTTCGTCCTCCGACCAGTTTTCGTCGGTGATCGGCGCGAGATCATTCTCGCCCGTTCCCCGGAACCAGGGGTGATCCGGGTCTGTCGCCGCGTCAAACCGGATAAGGCTGTCCGTGACCAGCTGCCCATTGCTCAGGTGGCAGTACACATAGTCCGCGGACGCCGCGCCGTTCGACCCGATGTTCAGAATGCGGTAGCCTTCCCGCAGCTCATAGGAATTCCGATCCCAGCCGGTGAACACATGCACCAGCTTGCCGTCCACCAGAGAATACAGGTCGTAAATGACCTGCCGTTCGGCGTCGTTGGCGATGATAAGCTCGTCCGTGCCGTCATTGTCCAGATCAAGGAGCGCATAGCCCAGCTCGCTGGGAGAGGTTGCGTAGCTCACCAGAATGCTGATATCCGCGTTGCTGCACGCCTCCCCGCCCCAGTGTTCCATAAGGGCGGTGGTATATTTGGCGATGACCGGCTGGTAGGCTTCCGGAATCGCGGTGCCGCTTTCGGTTGGCGCGGTGGTTTCGACGGGGGCGTTCCGGGTTCTCGGGGCGAGGGACAGGTCAAAGGTGTTGGCAAAGGCTTCCAGCGTCGCCTTTCCCGTCTGGGTGTCCCCCGTCGTGGCGTTCATCACAACGATCACGACAACGGAGTCGCCGGTGTCCGTCATCACGAGGGAATTGTTCTGCCCCACGGCAATGAGGACACCCGTCCCGGCGGTGGTGACATAGTTCGACCACTGGTAGTCGCTCGTATTCTCGATTTCCCAATAGGCCGTGGAGAGGGTCTGCTTCATGGCGCGGTACGCCCGGTATTCTATTGCGTAGTCCACGCCGCTGACCGTGGTCGCGCCCCAGAATTCAAAATTGCCGTCGGCGGAATAGCTGGGATTGCTGGTGGTCACGTCCCCGTTCCCGGAGTCTCTGACCATGCTTCTGACATTCAGTGCGGTGAACATTTCTTCGGTGGTATCCGGGGAAATTCCGTCTCCGACCTTGTTCAGGCCGTATTTCGTGCAGATTTCGTCCACCTTCTGCGCCATTTCCGTATTCCGGCAGCCATAGGCGCGGTAGGCTTCGGAGAGGGTCTCGTCTACATCGCCTGTGGCGTTGCAGCTCTGGACGTAGTCCTTGATCTCCATGCTGGCCTTGTAATTCGCCGAGGATTGGAGGCTTTCCAGCGTCAGCGGCTCGGTAGGGACATTGGACATGGACGGCGGAGTCTTATCCGTCCGTCCGAGGACAAAAATGCCCAGCAGCACCACCGCAAACAGCGCCGCGGCGGCGGGAATGATCGTCCACCAGCGCTGAGACGATGCCTTCTGCTGATGCGCGCCCCGGCGATGGGGCTTTTCGGCGGGAAGCTGGGCTTCCAGAGCCGCGCGCATTCTGGCTCTCTGGGCAGGTGTGGGGTTGACCGTGTTCAAGGCGTCACAAATCACTTGACTTTTCATCTGTCAGCACCTCCTAACATAGTCATAAGTTGCTTTCTTGCCCGGGACAGGCGGCTGCGGACGGTGCTTTCCGGACAGTTCTGATGGGCAGCAATTTCCGCAGTGGTGTATCCCTCGTAGTAGTACAGATAGACGACGTCCTTGTAGTCCTGGGGCAGCGCCAGAATGGCGTCCAGCACGTCGTTTCCCGTCTCCGTTCGATCCTGTGGCAGAGATGTGTAATCGTCTATGTTCTCATTTTTTCGCCACCACTTTTTCAGGGTGTCCTTGCAGAGGTTCGACGCCGTGATAATGAGCCACGCCTTTTCGTGGCGTTGGTCTGCAAAAGGCTTTCCGTTGGACATCAGCCGCAGGAAGGTCTCCTGGGTCATATCCTCTGCTTCCGGGGCGTTTTTCATGTATGCATAGCAGACACGGTAAACGGTGTCTACCTGGCGGTCATAGATTTCCATGATTTCTTTGTTGGTGCGCAGCAAAGTAGGCATTTGCCTTCCCCTCCTCTCAGATAGGAAACGATTGAGCCGGTCAAAACGTTGCATGGGTGAATATTTTTTCGCAAAAACGCTGTCATCCCGCCGCGGCGGGATGACAGCGCTTCCTTTTTCAGCTCCACAGGCATTTCCAGTTCTGGACAAAATATTCCACGCCGGAATAAACCGTGGTGAGCACAATAACACCGATAACGACCCAATTGAGTACGGTCACGCCGGGCAGCGCCATCATGACGCAAAGCCCCACCATGGTGCTGGCGGTTTTCACCTTGCCGCTCCATCCGGCGGCGATCACATGCCCCTTCTGGACGGCGATCAGCCGCAGTCCCGTTACGGCAAATTCCCGTGTCAGCACGATCATCAGCGCCCACGCGGGAAACACGCCCCACTGGCAGAACATACACATGGCGGCGATCACCAGCAGCTTGTCAGCCAAGGGGTCAAGGAATTTTCCAAAATCCGTGACCTGATTGTAATGCCGGGCAATGTAGCCGTCTAAGGAATCCGTCAGGCTGGCAACAATAAAAATTGCGAGGGAAACGTACATCCACAGCCCCGGCGTACCGCCGGATAAGTACATGGTCACCATAAACGCCGGGATCATTGCCACCCTCACCAGCGTGATTTTACTTGCCAGCGTCATGCTTCTTCCTCCACTACATAGCCGCACAAATCGCCGTCGGTGCAGCCGTCAATTTTTACCATGACAAAATCGCCCTCGTGAACAGGCTCGTCGGACGCAATCCAGACCCGGCCATCGATGTCCGGGGAGTCGGCAAAAGTGCGGCCGTAGAACTGCCCGCTTTCCTCGTCGTAGCCGTCCACCAGAACCTCCATGGTCTTGCCCAGCTTTTCGGCGTTGTAGGCGTCCATGATCTCCGATTGCAGCATTTCCACGATCTCCGCCCTCTTGACGGCGGTGTCCGTGTCCACGTGCTCCATCTGCGCGGCGGGGGTGCCTTCCTCCGGCGAGAACGCGAACGCGCCGACGCGCTCCAGACGTTCCTCCCGCAGGAAATCGCACAGCTCGGCGAATTCTTCCTCCCCCTCACCGGGCAGGCCGGTGATCAGGCTGGTGCGGATGACCAGTCCGGGAATCCCGGCTCTCAGCCTTGCGAACAGGGCTTTCAGAAACTCCCCGTCGCCCCGGCGGTTCATCAGCTTCAGAATTTTGCTGTTGCAGTGCTGGATGGGGATGTCCAGATATTTGACAATCTTCGGCTCGGAGGCCATGACCTGAATGAATTCGTCGTCAATTTCGTCGGGATAGACGTAGTGGACGCGAATCCAGTGCAGCCCGTCGATCTCGCAGAGCTTCCGCAGAAGCTCCGGCAGGAGCCGCTTATGACCGGGCAAGTCTGTGCCGTAACGGCTGGTGTCCTGCGCGACCACGATCAGCTCCTTCACGCCGCTGTCCGCCAGCATCCGGGCTTCGTAAAGCACGTCGTCCATCTGACGGCTGCGGTATTTGCCACGCAGGGAGGGAATGACGCAGTAGGAGCAGTGGTTGTCGCAGCCCTCGGCGATTTTGATAAAGGCGTAGTGTCCCGCCGTGGTCATGATGCGTCCCGTTTCCACTTCCGGTGCGTCGATGGAGCCGAAGTCCACCACCTGCTCCCCATTCAGGAGCTTTTCAATGGCAGGAACGATTTCCGTGTAGCTGCCGGTACCCAGAATGCCGTCCACCTCGGGCATTTCCTTCAGAATGTCCTCCTGATACCGCTGAGACAGGCAGCCGGTGACCAGAATTTTGCCCACCAGACCCTCCGCCTTCAGGGCGGCGGTCTGCAAAATGTAGTCGATGGCTTCGGATTTCGCCGAGTCGATAAAGCCGCAGGTGTTGATGACCACCACGTCGCTGCCGACCACATCCGACTTGACGGTATGTCCAGCCTCCTGCACCCGATACATCATCCGCTCGCAGTCCACCTGATTCTTGGCGCAGCCGAGGGAGATAAAACCAATATTTGCCATAATTCAGAATTCCTCCTGAAAATCTTCTGTGTCAAAGGAAAGCGCATCCAGCGCACGCCGGATGGCTCCGTAATTGTGTCCCCGGCGGATCAGGGCGTCCACGGCACGCCTGACCTGCTTTTCATCGGAGTCCGCGTCCAGACGGCTTTTCAGAAACGCCGTGATTTTCTCCGTCTGGTCGGGGTAGTCCGCAAGTGCCTCGTCCCAGTATTCCTTGGGGATACGCTTCTCGTAAAGCGCCTGCTTGGCGCGCATCAAGCCGTAGCCCTTGGAGATGCAGGAACTGACCACCTGCTCCGCCGTCGCCCGGTCGTCTACCAAATGCAGATCTTCCATCCATGCAACCGCTTCTTTGGCCTGCTGGGGGTTCTCCCCCTTGCGCACCAGCCGGGCTTCCAAGTCCCGGCGGGAAACGCAGGCCACGGAAACGATACGAACCGCCCGCATTTTGGCGGACATCTGCCCGGCGGCGGTGCGGAGGGCTTCCGCCTCCTGCTCGTCCAGCTCTTTGCCGGAATAGAGTGCGAAATCCTCCACCGTCTGGCGATACAGTCCCATTTTGCTGCCGTCGTCAAAGGTCACCCAATAGCGCCCTGCCCGGTCCGGAGCCGTTTTCAGGGACTCAACCTTCATCGTCGAAATCGTCGGCGCTGACGGCTACCGCCTTATCGGCGGCCTTGGCAGGGGGCTTGGGCGCGCCGTTGTTCAGCTTCCACAGGTTCTCCCGTACCTCGGCTTCCACCTTCTCGGCGATGTCGGGGTTAGCAATCAGGTAATCCTTCACGGAGTTCGCGCCCTGACCGATGCGCTCGTCGCCCATGGAGAACCAGCTGCCGCTCTTCTGGATAATGTCCAGTTGAACCGCCAGATCCACCAGCTCGCCCCACTTGGAAATGCCCTTGCCGTAGAGAATCTCAAACACGGCTTCCCGGAAAGGCGGCGCGACCTTGTTCTTGACCACCTTGACGCGGGTCTTGTTGCCGATGACGTTATTGCCCTCTTTGATGGACTCAATGCGGCGCACGTCCAGACGGACGGAGGAATAGAATTTCAGCGCATTGCCGCCGGTGGTAGTCTCCGGGTTGCCGTACATCACGCCGATCTTCATACGCAGCTGGTTGATGAAGATGACCACACAGTTGGTCTTGGCGATGGTGCCTGCCAGCTTCCGCAGCGCCTGAGACATCAGACGCGCCTGCAAGCCGACAAAGGTATCGCCCATTTCGCCCTCGATTTCCTGCTTGGGAACCAGCGCGGCAACGGAGTCTACAACCACCGCATCCACGGCGCCGGAGCGAACCAGCGCGTCGGTGATCTCCAGCGCCTGCTCGCCGGTATCGGGCTGGGACACCAGCAGATTGTCCGTATCCACGCCCAGCGCGGCGGCATACACAGGGTCAAGGGCATGTTCCGCGTCCACGAAGGCCACTTCGCCGCCCCGCTTCTGGGCTTCCGCCAGAATGTGCAGCGCCAGCGTGGTCTTACCGGAGGATTCGGGGCCGTAGATCTCAATGATTCTGCCCTTGGGCACGCCGCCGATGCCCAGCGCCGCATCCAGCGCCAGAGAGCCGGTGGGGATGGCCTCCACGTTCATCTCCGGGCGGTCGCCAAGGCGCATGACCGTACCCTTGCCGAAGTTCTTGTCGATCTGGGCAAGGGCCGTCTGCAATGCCTTCTTCTTGTCCGATGCGGGGGCGGGGGCTTCATAAACCGTTTTCTTTGTAGCCATAATCAATCTTCCTTCCTGCCGTACTGGGCAAGCACGGCACGTTCTCTGTCATTATAATCTCTGGTTCGTTCCAGAATGGTATACCCATTTTCTTCCAGAATCCGGCACACATCGTCTCCCTGTCCCATGCCGAACTCGAAGCAGACAAATCCACCCTTTTTCAGCGCAGGCGTGTAGTTCTCCACGATGGCGCGGTAGAAGTCCAGACCGTCCTCCCCGCCGTAAAGCGCCATTTCCGGCTCAAAATCCCTGACGCTGTGGGGAAGCGCCTGCATTTCCGCCCCGGTAACATAGGGCGGGTTGGAGACGATCATATCATATTTCCCGAGAAATGCCGGGGCTTTCTTCGTGGCGTCCGCCTGAACGCACCGCACCCGCCCGCCGAGACGGTTCAGGCCGGTGTTTTCCTTGGCGATGGCCAGCGCCTCCATGCTCAAATCTGCCAGCGTCACCTTCGCGTCCTTGACCCGGCTGGCAATGGCAAGGCCGATACAGCCGGAACCGCAGCACAAATCCAGAATCCGAGGGTCCTGCTCCAGAAACAGCGCCTTGCGGATGGCAAGCTCTGCCACGGCGCAGGTATCGTCCCGGGGAATCAGCACATCCGGCGATACCCGAAGGGGCAGGCCGTAAAACTCCCACTCCCCCAGCACATAGGCCAGCGGCTCCCCGTCCAGCAGCTGCCGGACGGCGCGGCTCATGTCCCGGCAGACTTGCTCCGACGCATACAGGTCACGGTCTGCCAGAATGGCTTCCGGACTTTTCCCGGAAAAATGGCACAGCAGCTGCCGCGCCATCATCCCCGCCGTCTGGGCGTCCTCGGTTTCCAGCAGCGCATGGCGGGTGTCCAGATACAGCTGGCCGTATTGCTTCACCAACGATCAGAACCCTCCTTCTCCGGCAGCACGGCCTGTACCGCCGCAATGCCCACCTCAATCATGGAGTCGTCCGGCTCGTTGGTGGTAAAATGCTGCATCCACATGCCCGGCGCGGAAAGCGCCCGGGTAAAAGCGTTGTCGTTTCTTCCGCACCAGCGGTTGATCTCGTAGGTGATGCCCACCACCACCGGCAGGAGCAGCAGCTTGAAGACGATCATCAGCATCCGATAACCGAAGGTGCCGCGGATGGTTTCCAGTCCGGGGAAGATCGCCAGCAGCGCTGACGACGCGATGGAAAACACAAGAATGGAGATCACCATGACAACCAGAAGGAAGCTGGTGCCGCACCGGGGGTGCAGCCGGGTCATTTTGCGCACATTTTCCACCGTCAGGGGCAGTCTCGCCTCGTAGCAGCGGATGGTCTTGTGTTCCGCGCCGTGGTAGGAAAACACCCGCTTCATATCCGGCATCCGGGACACCAGAATCATATAGGCCATGAAGATCACCATGCGGATGACGCCCTCCACCAGATTCAGAAGCAGCGTACTGGTAATGATTTTGTCAAAAAATCCGCCGATGACCATGGGCAGCAGGAAAAACAGGCCGATGGAAAGCAGCAGTCCCATTGCCACGGCAATGCCGACGATGGCCTTCTGGAAAGCTTCGCTTCCCAGCTTCTTTTCCAGCCACTTGTCAAATTTGGACGGCTCCTCCTGCATTTCGTCGGGAGCCAGATCAGCAGACCGCAGCAGCGCCTTCACGCCCACGATCTGCGCGTCGAAGAAGTTGAAAATGCCCCGGATAAACGGCCAGTTTTTCCATGAGCCGGGCGGATTCAGCTTCCGCGGCGAAACCTCCACGGTCAAGCCGTCCTTGCCCCGGATGACGATAGCGTCCTTCTCCGGGCCGCGCATCATGATGCCCTCGATCAGTGCCTGACCGCCGATCATGGTCTTGAATTTTTCACAGTTCTCGGTTTCTTTGTTTGCCATGGTTTCTCCTTAATGTTCCGCCGGAAGACGGATGGTCACCAGCGTGCCGCCGCCCTCGGCGTTTTCCAGTGTCAGCGTGCCGCCGTGCATTTCCACGATCTCGTCGCACACCGCAAGGCCAATGCCCGTGCCCCGGACGCTGGAGCTGCCCTTGTAGAATTTTTTCTTCACCAGCGGCAGCTCGTCCTCCGGAATGCCGGGGCCAAAGTCCCGGATATAGACGATCACATCTTTGCCGTCATAGGACATGGAGGCCTCAATACGCTTGCCCGAGCCGCCATGCTTGGCGGCGTTGTCCAGCAGGTTCAAAAATACCTGCCGCATCCGCTGGGGGTCGCAGGGAATTTCCGGAATGTCCTCGTCGTTGTCCAGATAGACCAGCTGAATGCCGTCCTGTGCCAGACGGCCGCCGTACATATACACCGTGTCCTCGAATTCCCCCCGGATATCCGTCATTTCCACGGCCAGGGTCATGCGGCCGTCCTGCATCCGGGTGAAGTCCAGCAGATCCATGACCATTTCCGTCAGGCGCTTGGCCTCGCTGGAAATGATCTTCATGCCCTGCCGGGTGTCGTCGTTCAGGTCGTCTCCGGCCAGCAGCGTCTCACTCCATCCGTTGATAACGGTCAGAGGGGTGCGCAGCTCATGGGACAACTGGGAGACGAACTCCGCCTGCATTTTTTCGTTCTGGGCGATTTTTGTGGACATTTCATTGATGGTGTCCGCCAGATCGCCGATCTCATCCTTGAAGGGCGTCTGAATCTGGACGCCGTAGCTGCCGGAGGCGATTCTCTGGGCTTTTTCCGTGATCTCCGCCACAGGATTTAAGATGGAGCGGATGCAGTAGCCGCTGCTGAGCAGCACTACCGCCAGCACCACCGTCAGCACAAAGCAGCAAACCAAGCACACCAGAATGATCTGCCTGTTCACCAGCCGGGTGGAGGTCACGTAGCGCAGTACGCCGATGACCTCGCCGTTGGAATAGATCATGGGGCAGGAAACCGCCATGATGCGCTCCCCGGTGTCCGGGTCTCGGCCGATGTAGGAGCTTTTGTCCCGGATGCTGATGGCGTCCCAGATATCCGACGTGCTGGGAGACGGCCCCGCCCAGGGGCCGTAGGAGGACGCCACGAGACTGCCCTGATTGTTGATAAATTGCAGCTCAATTTTGCCCTTGTCCTCAAAGGTCTTGGCATAGGTGATACAGGACTGGTAGTAGTCGCCGTAGTCCTGATTGATATAGTCGGCAAAAAAATCCGTAGTGGTTTTCGCCCGGTTTTCCATGTCAGACTGCATGTTGGAGTAGTAGTAGGTGGCGTAGGACGCCGTTACCGCCATCACGCACACCAGCCCCAGGGCGAAGACAACGCCGACGGTGTTCAGCAGCCAGCGTCTTCGCAGGCCGCCCGTCTTTTTCATGGATTTCATGTTCATTCCGGGTTAGGCGCCCCACTTGTAGCCCAGACCCCAGACCGTGGTGATATAGGTGGGATTGGAAGTATCGTCCTCGATTTTCAGGCGAAGACGGCGGATGTTCACGTCCACGATCTTCAGCTCGCCCTCGTAATCCCGTCCCCAGACGGCAGAGAGAATGTCCTCACGGGAAAGCGCTCTGCCCGGATTCTGCATGAACAGCTTCAGGATCGCGTACTCCACCTGCGTCAGGCGGATGCGGTTCCCATTCTTCTCCAGCGTGTGGTTGCGGGTGTTCATCACGAAGGGTCCCTGGGTCAGCAGCTCGGAGCTGGCAGAGCTGTCGCCGCCGATACGGCGGTACAGCGCGTCAATGCGGGCAGTCAGCTCGGCGGGAGAAAAGGGCTTGGTGACATAGTCGTCCGCGCCGGTCATCAGGCCGGTGACCTTGTCCATCTCCTGCGTGCGGGCAGTGAGCATGATAATGCCCATCTGCTTGTTGGAGGCGCGGATACGGCGGCAGACCTCAAAGCCGTCCATGTCCCCCGGCACCATAATATCCAGAATGGCAACGCCAATGTCCGGGGTCTGAGCGATGGCGTCCAGCGCCTCCTGACCGTTCCCCGCCTCGATGGCGTCGTACCCCGCCCGCTTCAGGTTAATGACCACAAAGCTTCGGATATTCAGTTCATCTTCCATAATCAATACTTTTTTCATATGACACCCCTCAAGTCTCTCCCGTTTTCCAATCCTGCTGAATCAGATGGAAGTTGTTGATAAGTTGATTCTCTGTAATGCCGAATTCCGCCGCATTCGCCTCCAGCTTTGCGGCATAGACCACACCCTCCGCACGATAGAAGGCAAACCGGCCGTCCACCGTGGCGTCTTCCTCCCGGCTTCCGCCGGTGAGTACGTAGATGGAGAACACGTCGGAGGCTTCCCGGTAGTCCTCATCCCATACATAGAACGTATACCGGCCGCCCTCCTGCTCCACCGACACCCGCGGCGCCCAGCTGCTCGCCAGCTGCATGTACCAGCCGCCTAAGTAATTGTGGAAGGTAAAGAACTTGTCCATTTCCCTGCCCTCCAGATCCATGGCGAACCAGCGGATGAGGAATTTCTGCTTGCCCTCCTGTTCCGGGAAGACCCGCTTCATGGTGATCAGGCTGGGAAGCTCCACCACGCCGTCGCCGTCGATGTCCTCGGCGTAGACGTAATAGTTCCGCAAGGTCTGGACGCTGGTGTCCGAATCCCGGGAATAGGAAATATTGGAAAAGCGGTCGTTTCTCCAGGCAAATACGTCGGTTACGATGGCGCTGTTATTCACCGCGCTGGCGACGAACACCGCGGGCGTTCCGCCCAGCAGCCGTCCCACCGTGATCCGCCGGATGTGGGTCGCGTCCTCCGACACGTTGACCTCCACCGAACGTTCAATATTGCCGTCCTGCATCCGGTACAGCACCGCAGAGCCTGTCCCGGTTTCCGATTCGCCGGGAAGAATGACCATCAGCTCGCTGCATCCGTCGTCATTCAAGTCGCAGGTAATAAATTTGGAGTAGCCCACCATCATCAGCTGCTCGGCGCTGCCGCTGGAAAAGGAGTACACCGACACACTGCGCAGCACCTGATCGCTGAGCTGCCGCCCGACCACCAGCTCGTAGCCGGGGGCGTTGTCCATCTGCACGTATTCCACCTGCTCAAAGGCGGAGCCATTGCTCTGGATGACCTCCATCAGGCGGCACGTGCCGTCCTCCTCCTGTCGGAAAATCAGCACCTGCAAAGGGTTGGCAGAGTTTCCCTGCGCAAAGACGATATACTCCTCCACGCCGTCGCCGTCCAGATCTGCCATCTGCACCGTCTGCTGGTTTTCTCCGGAGACCGGTGCGGAGTAGCTCAGGCCGTACATGGCGGAATCGATGGCGGATTGCAGGCTGTCATACTCTTTCGAGCGCTTCGGCAGCGCATACATTTCATCCACCGTCTGCAAGGCGCAGCCGGTCAGCAAAAGCGACGCGAGGATAAGCAGCGGAAACAGCCATATTCGCTTTTTCACGGCATCAACTCCTCTTGATTGATTATTATACCACAATATGTTCTAAAAGAAAAGCTATTTCAGCACAACATTTGCTTCTCCGAGCACATTTTTCAGCTCAGAAAGCATACTTTCCCGGATGCAGCACCGGGTACCCCGGCGTCGTCTTGTGTCCGCAAAGTAAAGCACCGCTGTGCTGTCCCCCGGGAACATGTTCAGAATGCACCGGATCTTGGGATACAGCATCCCTTCCTCCCCCGGCAGGCGGAGATACAGCGTGCCGCTCTTATTCACATTCTGCGGCTGCTCTGGCGGCGCGCTGCCGTCGGCGTAGTCCGAAATGGGACGGGCACGGTTGATGACGATCTGCGGCTCCTTGTCGTCCCGGAGGGACAGCCGCCCGGTGATGACCACGGCGCTGTTTTCCCGGAGGTAGCCGCCGTACTGATCCAGCACATTGGAAAACGCCAGCATCTCTATGGACGCGGTATCGTCTTCTACCGTGACATACGCCATCATGGAATTGTTCCGGGTGGTCTTCATTTTCACGGTCTGGACAATACCCGCAACGCTGATGATCTGGTCGTCCTGAAAGCCGTTGTCCTCTTCCATAAGGCTGCCGATGTGGACAACGTGGGTGTTGCGCAGGTACGGCCGGTAATCGTCCATGGGATGGCCGGAAATGTAGATGCCGGTGGTCTCCTTCTCCATGGAGAGAAGCTCCCCCTTGTCAAGCTCCTTGAGCTTGGGAATCGGCACTTTGCCCGCCTCGTCGTCCTCGTCCAGCATGGCGAACAGACCCATCTGCCCTTCCAGATTCTTCTTCCGGGAGGCGGACACGCTGTCCATCATCTGGTCGTATACCGCCAGAAGCTCGCTGCGGTGATAGCCGAAGCAGTCCATCGCGCCGCATTTTATAAAGTTTTCCACGGCGCGCTTGTTCAGCTCGCCCTCCCCCATCCGTTCCAGAAAATCTTCCAGAGAGCGGAAAGCGCCGCCCTCCGCCCGTTTGGCCGCCATGGAACGGATAAGACCGCGGCCTACGTTTTTCACCGCGCCGAGGCCGAAGCGGATGGCGTCGCCCTCAACGGTGAAGTAATCCTCGGAATGGTTGATGTCCGGCGGCAGAACCGGGATTCCCAGCTCCCGGCACTCGGCGATATAGCCGGAAATTTTGGTCGCAGAGTCCAGAACGGAGGTCATCAGCGCCGCCATGTACTGCCTTGGATAGTGGCACTTGAGGTAGGCCGTCTGGTAAGCGACCACGGCATAGCACACCGCGTGGGCCTTGTTGAAGGCGTAGTTGGCGAAATCCACAATTTCGTCGTAAATCGACTGCGCCACCGCCTCGGGCACGCCCCGGGCGATACAGCCGTCGATTTTCTGTTCCCGGTCGCCGTAAACGAAGGTCTTCCGCTCGGCGTCAATGATCTTCTGCTTTTTCTTGGAAATTGCCCGGCGGATGTTGTCCGCCTGACCCATGGAGTAGCCGCCCAGAGTCCGGAAAATCTCAATGACCTGCTCCTGATAGACGATACAGCCGTAGGTCACCTTCAGAATTGGCTCCAGAAGGGGCGTTTTGTAAGTCACTTTCCCGGGGTTGAACTTATTTTCAACGAACTTGGGAATGGATTCCATAGGGCCGGGGCGGTAGAGCGCCACGATAGCTGTCAGGTCTTCGATGGAGGTGGGCTTCATGCTGACGCACACCCCGGTCATGCCGGTGGATTCCATCTGAAAAACGCCCTGGGTCTTGCCCTCGGCCAGCATAGCAAAGGTCTCCGGGTCGTTGTCCGGCACTTTTGCAATCTGAAAATTGGGATTTTCCTGCCGCGCCAGCGCTTCCGCGTCCTGAATCACCGACAGGTTCCGCAGACCCAGAAAGTCCATTTTCAGAAGTCCCAACTCTTCGATGGTGGTCATGGTGTACTGGGTGACCACGGTATCGTCGTTCCGGGACAGCGGTACATAGGTATTGACCGGCTGCGCCGTGATGACCACGCCGGCGGCGTGGGTGGACGTGTTCCGGGGCATTCCCTCCAGACGCATAGCCGTGTCGATGAGCGTTTTTACCCGCTGGTCGCCGTCGTACATCTCCTTGAGTTTGGGGGAAATCTTCATAGCCTCCGCCAGCGTCAGGTGGAGCGGCATGGTGGGCACCAGCTTGGCCACCACATCCGTCTCCGCGTAGGAGAAGTTCAGCGCCCGGCCAACGTCCCGGATGGCGCCCCGGGCGGCCATGGTGCCAAAGGTGACGATCTGGGCGACGTGATCCGCGCCGTATTTCTCCATGACGTATTCCATGACCTCGCCCCGACGCTCCGGGCTGAAATCCGTATCGAAATCCGGCATACTCACCCGTTCCGGGTTGAGAAACCGCTCGAAAATGAGGTTATACTTCATGGGGTCGACTTCCGTGATGTGCATACAGTATGCCACAATGGAAGCCGCACCGGAACCGCGTCCCGGCCCCACGGGAATGCCGTTGACCTTGGCGTAGTGGATAAAGTCCCAGACGATGAGATAGTAGTTTACATAACCCATACGGCTGATGACGCCGATCTCATATTCCAGCCGCTCCCGGTATGCTTCGGGCGCGTCAGGATACCGCTCGGCAAAGCCCTCAGCGCACAGCTTACGGAAATATTCCTCGTCCGTATACCCCTCCGGCACCGGGTAAGAGGGCAGATGATATTCGTGGAAGGTAAATTCCAGATTGCACCGCTCGGCAATGCGGACGGTGTTTTCAAAGGCTTCCTCGCAGCCGGGGAACAGTCCTTTCATCTCGTCTTCGCTCTTGAGGTAGAACTCCTGCGTCTGGAATTTCATCCGGTTGGTGTCGTCCACGGTCTTGCCTGTCTGGATGCACAGCAGGACGTCCTGCATTTCCGCGTCCTCTTTGCGCAGGTAGTGGGCGTCGTTGGTCACCACCAACGGCAGTCCCAGCTCCCGGGCAAGGCGCTGGACGCCCTGATTCACCGGCCGCTGCTCCGGAATGCCGTGATCCTGCATTTCCAGAAAGAAATTCCCCTCCCCGAAAATGCCGGACATCTTTTTCGCGTATTCCTTCGCGGAATCGTAGTCTTCTTCCATCAGGTACTGCGGAATGGCACCGGCAAGACACGCGGACAGGGCGATCAGCCCCTCGTGGTGCTGCTGGAGCAGCTGAAGGTCGATTCTGGGCTTGCCGTAAAAGCCGTGGATAAAGGCTTCCGACACCAGATAGCAGAGGTTTTCGTACCCCTTACGGTTTTCGCACAGCAGTACCAGATGGTAGGGGTCATTGTCGATCCCGTGGACCCGGTCGGCCATGCCCCGTCGGGCGACGTAGACCTCGCAGCCGATGATGGGCTTGATCCCGGCGGCTTTGGCGGCTTTATAAAAGTCAATACAGCCGTACATCACGCCGTGGTCGGTGATGGCAATGGCCGTCTGCCCCAGCTCCTTGACCCGATCCATGATGCCGTCAATGCGGCATGCGCCGTCCAGTAAGCTGTATTCCGTATGGACATGCAAATGTACAAAGCTCATGCCTTCACCTCTTCCGCCAGCTCCAGCAGCCGCCGCATCCGGCTGCCCATGGCGGGCTTCGTAATGGGCGGCTCCATCATCCCCGCCAGCTCGGACAATGACGCGGAGGGGTTTTCCTCCCTCGCAATCGCTGCCCGTCTGAGCTTTTCGGGCAGTTTATCCATCGCGCCCGTCTCTCTTATCATGCGAATGGCCGCAAGCTGTTCCTGCGCGGCCTCCACCACCTTGGAGGTGTTGGCGTCGTCGCAGTTGCAGCGGCGGTTGACTTTGTTGTTCAGTTCCTTTTCCAGCCGGGCTTCCATAATGCCCATGGCCGCCACCGGTGCGCCGAGGAACGTGAGAAAATCAGAGATCAGCTCGCTGTGCTTCAGGTACAGCACCTGCCCGCCGCTTCGGCTGGCCATCTTTGGGGAAAAGCCCATGACCTCCCGCATCAGCGAATCCGTCTCCCGGGCAACACTCTGGTGGGTGGTCGCCAGTTCCATATGGTAGCCCTTCCCGGGGTCGGTGACGCTTCCCCCGGCGAGGAACGCCCCCCGGAGGAACGACGCTTTGCAGCAGTCCTCCTCCACCACCGGCAGGTTCACATGGAGCGCCAGTGTGTCCTGCGCGTCAAAGCCGAAGGCTTCCATGATCGTCTCGATTTTATCGCTGTCCCATATCTGGAACACCAGCTTTCCCGGCGACGCAAGGCTGGGGTAGCTGTCGAAGGACAGATCAAAAGCTTTTTTGAACAACTTCGGCAGAATATAGGCAAAATCCCGGCTTTCGGTGATGATTTTAATACCGTCAGCGGAGAAATTGTTGGCAAACAGCAGAATGCCGAAGCACTCCGCCAGAGCGCAGCAATGTTTCTGGGGCAAAATCCGGCAGACCTCCGCCTTGGCGGCAGAGGAAAAAGAGCTTGCCATGGGGAGACCACCTTTCCGAATGTTATCTATACGTTACCAGATGCGAACCTCCGGCTCCAACCGGATGCCGCTTTTCTGATAGACCTGCTCGGACACCTGGGACAGCAGAGCCTTCACATCCGCCGCCGTCGCGCCGCCCAAATTGACGGCAAACCCGGCATGCTTTGCGGAAATCGCCGCGCCGCCTACCTGATAGCCCTTCAGTCCCGCTTCTTCGATCAGCGCCGCCGCATAACCGCCCGTCGGGCGTTTGAATGCAGAACCGGCCGAAGGAACGTCCAACGGCTGGGAAGCGGTGCGGCGGGCAATTAGGTCCTTCATTTTCGCCCAGATTTCTTCCGGGTTCCCCTTTTTCAGGGCAAAATCCGCGCTGACCACGATTCCCGTCCGGTTTTCCAGCGCACTGTGACGATAGGAGAAGGCCATCTCGGCGTTGGACAGACGGGAAAGATTGCCGTCCAAATCCATGACCTCAACACTTTCGCAGATCTGGCAAATCTCGCCGCCATAGGCCCCGGCGTTCATATACACGCCGCCGCCGACGGTTCCCGGTATGCCGTGGGCGAATTCCATGCCGGTGAGGCCCATGTTCGCAGCGTTCACCGCCGCCCGTGCCATGGTCACGCCCGCCATCACCCGGATGTGGGTCTCGTCCAGCCGTTCCATGCCGCCAAGGCAATCCTTCAGGCAGACCACCAGCCCCCGGACACCCTCATCCGGCGCCAGCACGTTGGTTCCCGCGCCCAGAATGGCACATTTGCAGTTCAGCTTGGCGCAGGCTTTCAGGATATCCGCCAGTTCGATTTTGGTTTTGGGAAACGCCATTACCTCGGCGTCTCCGCCGATGCGAAAGGAGGTATGCTTTGCCAGAGCTTCTTCAAACCGAAGCTCCACATCGGGCAGTAAAGCGGAGAGTTTCCGCTGGAATTCAGTCAACTCAGTCATAAACGCCTCCGGGTGTAAACTATAGTACAGTATAGCATATTCCCCGGCGGTTTGCAATTATGACAAACATGAAATTTATGTAACAAATGCCCCGCAGAAAGAAATTGCGGGAAAGCACCGCTTTCCCGCAATTCTTCCATTACAACTTAGTCCTGAATCGGCACCGTCTCGGGAATCTCGCCCTCGCCCTCGGTGAGCGCCCGCATGTAGGCCACGTTCTTGTCCTTATCGTACAGCATGACACTGTGGATTTGACCGTCTCCGTAGATGTCCACCATATCTCCCCACGAGTAGCCTCTGGCACGCACCGGGCAGGTGCCGCTGGATTTGATTTCCAGACCGGACAGCATGGGCAGCATCTTCATAAGCAAATCCGTGATCTGGGAATTGGTCATGCTCACGGACACCAGCGGCAGAACCTCATTGGCCAGATTCTGCACGTCGGAAAGGCTCATCTTCTTGACCTTGGCCAGCAATGCCTCCATAAACTGACGCTGACGGGCGGTACGCTTGATGTCGCTTTCGCCGTCGCCCTCCGCCTTCCGCATACGGACATAGGCAAGGGCAGTGGAGCCGTCCAGCCAGTTTTTGCCTTCCTTCACCTCGTAGTAATAGCGGTCATGGAAGTCGTTGAGGTAGTTGGCTTCCGCCGCAGTCAGCTCAACATTGATACCGCCCAGCAGATTGATTGCCTTGATAAATGCGTCAAAGTCGATCTCCACATCGTAATCCACTTCAATGCCGAAGTTCTTGTACAGCGTCAGGTTCATCAGGCCCATAGCATCCGCCGTGCTGTTGGTGCAGATATAGCCGTTGTGGTAGATGCTGGTGAGCTTGATCTTGCCGCCGCTGTGATTCTTTCCGTTGGTGTCCGTATAGTTGGGATACTGCACCAGCGTGTCCCGAAGCAGGGAGGTCAGGGTGACGGTCTTTTCGTATGTGTTCACCGTGCAGAGAATCATGGTATCCGCGAACCGCTCGGCCTCTCCCTCACGGGACGCCTGACCGACCAGAAGGATATTGATATAGTCGGCGCTGGATGCAACATGGGGTTCCGTCGCGGCCACGGTAGTTTCCACCGTGGCGGCCGTCGCTTCCGTAGCAGCTGCCGTCGTCTCCGTCGGCTCCGTTGCCAGATCGGCATAGTTGATCGTCGGCACCTGCACCTGATTCAGCTTCTTGAGCATGGAGTTGTAATACACAACAGCCGCAACCACCAGTGCGGCAATCAAGATCATAATAACCAGAACCACGATCAGAACGGTCTTCTTCCAGCCGCCCGTACTTTGGTTCTGTGGCTTTTTTCTTTCATAGCGTCCGCTCATGTTGTTCCTCCTGAGGGATAGTAGTCGAAGATACACTAGGGGACATTATATCATGATGCCGCCGGGATTACAAGCCTATTTTTCATTTTTAGCCCATTCTTAAAAATGGAAAGATGGGCAGCCAAAGGCTGCCCATCCGGTTGCTTGACTTATTTCTCCACGATTTCCAGCAGTTCCATAGGGCATGCTTTCACGCAGATGCCGCAGGCAATGCACTTGGAGGCGGGGCTGCCTTCCTCGAACACGATCACGTGCATGGGGCAGGCTTCGGCGCACTTGCCGCAGCTGACGCACTTCTTCTTGTTGATCATGTACACGCCGGTCTTGGGGTTCTGGGTGATGGCTTCGTGCTCACAGGTACGCATACACTTGCCGCACTGAATGCAGGTATTGGGCTTGGCGCCGGCACCCTTGGCCACGATGCGGACACAGCTCTTCTCCTCGTCAAATTCCTTATAGAACGCCTCGGAACAGGCGGCGACGCATTGCAGACATGCCATGCACTCCACATTTTTCTTAGCAGCGAGCTTCTTCATAGCGCAGAACTCTCCTTCATTTTTTATTCCCTTTCATTATACATGTCTATGCAAGAAAAAGCAACAAAAAATTTCAGAAAATCCGATTTTGCGAGTTATCATATGCTAACTTGCAAAAGAAAATAAAGAAAACATCCACTTCGCAGGAAACGGAAGAAAAAGTGTTTGCTCTTATAAAGTTGCAGAAAACTGGGTATTATTACCAGCGTAAACCCCGGCATACGGGAAATAATACGTTTGAAGCAAGATTCATTTGGAGGTAAAAACATGAAAAAATATGCCATTCTCGTACTGGTTCTCGTCCTTACTGCGGCGCTGTTTACCGGCTGCGGCTGCACCAACCAGGACCCCAGCAGAAACACTACCGTTCCCACCACGACGCCTACCGCCGCGACCACTGAGACGACCCGGGCTACCACCGCGCCCACCACGATGCCCAGCGTTGAGCCTTCTACCAACGCCACCATCGACAACGGCAACGGCCCTCTGGACGGAATGGACGACATCACGGAAAACACCGCCGCCCGTCAGGGTACAGCTGGTGTCCGATAACACCCCGGGGCAGTTCGCCCCGGTACATATTATCCCATGCGTCTCCGTTTCGCCGTCCGCGCCTGCACCCGCAGACGAAGTACACGGGTTTTGGGAATCACGGCAGTGCTGTATGGGAAATCCTCGCCCCGGTACTGCTTCATGATCAAATCCAGTGCCCTGCGCTTTTCCTCCGGCTCAGTCACGTCCTCCAGATAGCCCCAGCCGATGACGCTTTCGTAGTTGATGGAGCACACCCCATTTTCCAGAACCAGACCGTGAGTACAGTCCAGCTCAAAGCCGGCGCGGTTGTCCTTTTCTATCAGAGCATACTTCGTCCCCTCCCGCGCACCGTGGATGTACAGGGTCATTCCGTCCGGCTCCATCCCGAAGTTCACGGGGAGAATGTAGGGTACTGTGTCCGTGTTCAGCGCCAGATGAAGCACCTCGCAGCGGGTCATCATCTCCGTGATCTCGGCGGGGTCGGTCACTTCCCGGTCAGTTCGACGCATCACGTTTCCTCCTTAAAGAATCGTTACATATCTCGTCAGATTTTTCTTCATTCTTTCGGCGGCACCCACGGCCTGTTCCAGAAAATCCCCGCCGTCGGACTGTGCCTGCTTCCATGCGCAGGTGATCGTCTCCCCCGCGCACACCACCGCGCCGTGCCCCAGCCTGTCAAAGGCGTAAGAGCAGTTTTTGGCATTGGCACTGGGGGAATCGTAGCCGTCCACCAGGAAAAACACCCGTGGATACTTGCCGCGAAGACTGCGCAGACTTTCGGCAGAGCTGGCCGCCGTCAGCGCGCCGATTCGGGAATAGCCCAGCTTTCCCACTGCCTCCGGCGCGAACCGGTTTATCAAATCCACAGCCACCGTATGCACCAGCCGGGAGCCGCAGAGCAAATCCTGCAATTCCGGGGCAGATTTGTTGCCGGTACGCGCTGCCACGAACAAATCCTTCTTCCCCTCCCGGCAGCCGGGCAGGAAGGGCTTGATGATATCGCTGCCCAAGTATCCGGAAACGACCAGCCCGTCACAGGGATAGTCGGTTTCCCCGCCGAAAAAAGCTTCCGCCGTTATCTGGGCGGCGGTCGGGCTGAGCAGTTCCGGCGCATCCAGCACAGTGTAATAGCCCATGTTCCGGGCGGTGTTCAGCGTCTGCGCCAGCTCCTGCAATCCTTCGCCGCCCAAAAGGGCAAACGCGCCGAAGCTCAGCCGAACTGCCGGGACGATTCCCTTCAACCCGCCGAGCAAGTCCCGGCAGAATTCACCGTACCCTTTAGCGTCGTGAGCATACCGGGGCGGCAAGTCGGTCAGCGGCAGCATCAGCTCCACCACGGAAGGATTCTTCAGCTTGCGAATCTTTTCTTGTAATATATCAATAGACATAATCCCGCCTCCGGCATGTTTTTTGTTTATTGTATCACAACTTTTTCCATCTGCAAAGATAAAAACCTTCCAGTCCTGATTTTTTTCCTTTGGGGTATACTACCTGTGAAGGGAGGGAGAATTTATGAACGCAAAAGGATGGATGCTTTCCGCCGGTCTTGGCGCTGCTGCGGGTGCGGTAGCGGTTCTGATGATGCCCAGGCAGAATCCCGTGCGGCGCGTTGCGGCAAAGGCTGCCAACAAGGCCGAAGACCTTGCCTGGAAGGTCGAGGACAAAATGAACGAGGTTCTTTGACAAGCAAACGCAGAACATCCCGGAAGGCTGTCCTTCCGGGATGTTTCCTCATAAACCCTTATCCTGCGCTTTCAGCTTCTGCAGACGGATGGCGCACACCGCCGTAAGGAACATCGGTATCAGCAAAATGCAGGCGTTGCTCACATGCGCCGTGTAGTCGCCGTAAAACTCCACAAACCGCCCGCCGGAAACGACCAGAAGCGACACACACCCGCACCCGGCAAGAGCGGCGCCATGGGTCAGCCATGGGGCGCCCCGGTGCTTTCTGAAACGGTACGCCAGAATCGCCAAAATAATTGCCATGACCGCGAGAACGACGCAGGAGATCGCCCCGTTGTGACTGACCGTCAGAAGCGGCTCCTCAGGGGCTTCCACGTCCCCCTCCCCTTTCAGCAGAAGCACCTCCGCCCTGCCATTCTTGGGGCTGATATACCAATAATTGTTCCGCGCGGCATCTAGTTCCTGCAATTCTTCCGGCAAAGTGGGGTCACCGTAGCAGCTATAGGCTGTGGTTCCCCCCGCGTCATCCGGCGTAACATAAAGCATTTGCTCCCCGAAGTATACCCTGCCCCATGAGCTCCAGCACAGAGTGCCCCTGTTTCCGGCCATGTCGTCCTCACTGCTGATTCCCTGAATAATGTCCGTATAGTAGATACGGATGCTGCCGTCCTCCATCTTCATGACTTCCTTCACCGCCTGATCTGCGTCCAGCCAGACCGGCGCTTCCCAGAGGAACGTCGCGCCCAGCACGAGCGTGATCACCAGCATCACAGCCATGGTCACCGCTAAAACCCGGCGGCGCACAATGGCCTTTCTGATCTTTTTCAGTCCCGGCGCGTCTGTTTCCACCGGAATCGCCTGGGCTTTTTTCAGTATCCCCAGCTGCTTCGCGCATTCGTCGCACCCGCACAGATGCTCGTCCACGAGGGCGTTGCTCTCTTCGCTGGTCAGATTTTCCGCATACAGCGGGAGCAGATCCCGGATCACATTACAGGATAGTTTCATACATATTCCCCCATTTCATCCCGTATTTTCTGCCTTGCCCGGTGGTAGGTCACACAGGCCCAGTTTGCCGTGCGTCCGAACAGGCTTCCGATGTCACCAAAGGAAAGCTGCCCGAAGACCCGCAGGGAGAAAACCTCCTTATAGGGTTCCGGCAGGTCGTGTAGCACCCGGTGAACGGCCATGGCCTGCTGAGCGTCCATAATCTGTTCCTCCACCGCCTGCTTCGGGTCGCTGATTTCCAGCTCGTCGATAGGCTGGGACGGGCGCTCCTTGCGCAGATGGCTGAGGTAGGCGTTTCTCGCCATGGAGCATAACCATGTACGGATGTCGCAGTCGCCCCGAAATTTCGGCAGAGCATTCAACGCCTGAAAGAATACCTGTTCCGTCAGCTCCTCCGCAAGACTTTCGTTATGACTGATCGCCCGCAGGTACAGCTCCACATCCTGAAAATACGCCCGGTATATTTGTTCAAACTCCGTCACGGCCTCACCTCCTACACCCATTAGACGCGGAAATGGGGAAAATCTTACAGCATTCGTGAAAAAATGGGAGGGGATTTTTCCCCTCCCATATGTCAGGTAATGTCCAGCTTGACGGTCTCTCCCTCCACCCGGATGCGGATGGCGGAAATGGGATGCTCAAAGCTGTCAATGATTGCTTCGGAAATCGGGTCTTCCAGTTCCTTCTGGATGGTGCGGCGGAGATTTCTCGCGCCGTAGGTCACGGAATAGGCTTTCTTCACCAGCAGCTGGCGCAGATCGTCGTCCCAGGAAAGGGTCAGGCCGCGGGTAGAAAGGCTGTCTTGCAGCTCCTTGAGCATGATGTCCGCGATGCCAAGGAAGTTTTCCTCCGTCAGGTGGTTGAAGGTGATGATCTCGTCCACACGGTTGAGAAATTCCGGCCGCAGGAAGCCCTGCAATGCCTTCATGGTCTTTTCCTTCACCTTGTCGCCGTCGCTGCGGCCAAAGCCCATGCCGCCCACACTGCCCTCGGAACCGGCGTTGGAGGTCATGACGATGATGGTGTTCTCAAAGTTCACCACCCTGCCCTGCGCGTCTGTGATGCGTCCGTCGTCCAGCACCTGCAGCAGAATGTTCAGCACATCCGGGTGCGCTTTTTCGATTTCATCGAACAGCACGATGCTGTAGGGGCGGCGGCGGATCTTCTCCGTCAGCTGTCCGGCCTCGTCATAACCGACATAGCCGGGAGGCGAACCGATGAGCTTGGAGACGGTGTGCTTCTCCATATATTCCGACATGTCCAGCCGAATCAGGCTGTCCACATTGTCAAACAGATCACTCGCCAGCTGCTTGACCAGCTCCGTCTTACCCACGCCGGTGGGGCCGACAAAGATAAAGGACACGGGCCGCTTCTTGGGGGAAATGCCCACCCGGTTGCGGCGGATGGCGCGGGACACAGCGTCTACCGCCTCGTCCTGACCGACGATGTGGGTTTTCAGGCGGTCGCTCAGCCCCTTGATCTGCTCGTACTCCTGCGCCTTGATCTTGGACGCGGGAATTTTCGTCCACAGCTCGATGATCCGCGCCAGATTCTCCATGGTCACGGCGGGTTTGGGCAGCTTTTCCAGCTCCTCGATCTTTGCCGCCAGCTGCATCAGCTTGCTGCGAATCAGCGCCAGACGCTCATAGTCCTGATTCTCCGTGTTCTCGTTGAGCATCCGCAGTTCCAGCTCGTAATCGTCCCGCTCCTTTTTCAGCTCTGCCAGCTGGGAAATTTCCTTGCATTGCAGGTTGACGTCGGAACAGGCTTCGTCCAGCAGGTCGATTGCCTTGTCAGGCAAAAACCGGTCGGTGATGTAGCGCTCGGAGAGGACGACGCACTGGCGGGCGATTTCCGGGGAAATCTCCACCCCGTGGAATTCGGCGTAGGATTTGGCAATGCCCTGCATGATCTGGCTTGCTTCGGCGATGGTGGGTTCCGCCACGGTGACGGGCTGGAAACGGCGCTCCAGAGCGGCGTCCTTTTCAATATACTTACGGTACTCGGCGAAGGTCGTCGCGCCGATGACCTGAATTTCCCCCCGGGACAGGGCGGGTTTCAGGATGTTGGCGGCGTTCATGCTGCCCTCCGCGTCTCCCGCACCCACCAGATTGTGGACTTCGTCGATGACCAGAATGATGTTGCCGCATTCCTTGATCTCACCGATCAGACTCTTCATGCGGCTTTCAAACTGCCCGCGGAACTGGGTACCTGCCACAAGCGCGGTGAGGTCAAGCAGGAAAACCTCCTTATCCCGCAGCTTGTAGGGGACATCCCCCGCCGCAATCCGCTGGGCAAGTCCCTCGGCAATGGCGGTTTTGCCCACGCCGGGTTCGCCGATGAGACAGGGGTTGTTCTTCTGGCGGCGGTTGAGGATCTGGATGACCCGTTCCGTCTCCACATCCCGGCCGATGACCTTATCCAGCTTGCCCTCCCGTGCCCGGCCGGTCAAGTCCATGCAATAGCTGTCCAGAAATTTATGCCGCTTGGACTTTTTCTTTTCCTTCGGCTCTCCTTCTTCCTTTCTGGAAGGACGGGGCTGGGGCGCGGGGGTATTGCTGCCGCCGAAAAGCTGGTTCAGCAGCGGGAACGTGGCGGTCTGGCTGTCGATCTCATCGTCGTCAGAGCTGTCGCTGTCGTCCTTCTGGCCGAACATGCTGCTCATTTCGTCGCTGAGCATATCCAGATCTTCGTCGGAAATGCCCATCTGCTTCACGGCCTGATCGATCTGGGGAATTCCCAGACTCCGGGCACATTTCAGGCAGTAGCCTTCATTCATGGTAACGCCGTTTTCAACCTTGGTAATAAACACAACGGCGATATTTTTCTTACATTTGCTGCACATTTTTGGCTGCATAACGCTCACTCCTTTTCGGTGCAGTATAGCATATCGCGTCTGAAAAAGGGAAAACAAATTATGAACGATAACACCCTGTATCAGACGTTACCATCGCTTCCGACCTCAAACTTTTCGATTCCATCGTCATACCACAGACGGGTCATGTACAGCCCTCCCGCCGGGACTGTCGGGCCGGCGGCGGTGCGGTTGCCGGAGGCCAGAATTTCGCCGATCTCCTCCGGGCGTATCTTTCCCTCGGCGGCGTAGACTACCGTCCCCGCCATGGCCCGCGCCATGTTGTAAAGGAAACCGTTGGCGCAGGCCCTGAGGGTGACAAGCTCCCCCTGCCGCTCTACATTGTAATAGTATACAGTGCGGACGGTGGATTTGACATCCGTGCCGACGCTTCTTACGGCGGCAAAATCGTGGGTGCCCACGAACTGGCTCGCCGCCGCCTGCATCACGTTCTCGTCCAGATGCCGGGGGTAAAACCATGCACGGTTGACATAAAACGGGTCTTTCAACCGGGAATTGTAAATCTGATAGGTGTATTCCTTCCGGGCGCAGGAGCCGATGGCGTTGAAATTCTCATGAACCTCAAAGGCTTTTGTCACCACGATGTCGCAGGGAAGGTGGGTATTCAGCGCATAGGGCAGCCGCTCCACCGGGATGGTGGAGGACGTGCGGAAATTCGCCACGTACACCCGTGCGTGTACGCCCGCGTCCGTCCGGCCGCAGCCGGTCATATGCACCGGATGCCCAACCACCATGGCGGCGGCCTTCTCCATGGTCTCCGCTACGGTGGGCAGATTCTTCTGCACCTGCCAGCCGTGGTAATGGGTGCCGAGATAAGTCAAAAACAGGGCGATATTGCGCATATTTCCCTCACATACCAAACTTTTTCAGAATGATGACCGCCGCCGTCAGCAGCGCCGCCGCGCCGAACGCGGCAAAGTCGTTACGCTGATAATGCAGCTGCTTCATCTTGGTTCTCCCCTCGCCGCCCTGGTAGCAGCGGCACTCCATGGCGGTGGCCAGCTCGTCCGCACGGCGGAACGCGCTGATGAACAGCGGCACCAGAATGGGGATCAGCGCCTTTGCCCGCTCCATCAGCTTGCCGCTTTCAAAGTCCGCACCACGGGCTTTCTGGGCGGACATGATCTTATCCGTTTCCTCGATCAGCGTGGGGATGAACCGCAGGGCAATGCACATCATCATGGAAAGCTCATGGACAGGCACCTTGATGACCTTCAGCGGATTCATCAGGCTTTCCAGCCCGTCCGTCAGTGAGATGGGCGAGGTGGTGTAGGTCAGCAGGAAGGTCGCAGTGACCAGCATCAGAATACGCACCAGCATAAAGGCCGCCCGCTCCGCGCCGCCGGTGGTGATGGTAATACCCCAGAAATCCACCAGCACCCTGCCGTCCTTGTTAAAAAACAGATTCAGCACGCCGGTGAAAACAAGGATCATCACCAGCGGCTTCATGCCCCGGACGATGGATTTTCCAGGAATGGCGGAAATTTTGATTACTGTCAGCAGGAACAGGAGCAGCACGCCGTAGGATACCCACCCGGAGGCAACGAAAAGCGTCACCATGTATACGACCAGAACAATGAGCTTCGTTCTTGGGTCAAGGCGGTGAATGACGGAATTGCCCGGGAAATACTGACCGAGGGTAATGTCTTTAAGCATGGCGGTTCCCCTCCTTGAGCCGCCTGATCTCCGCCGCGGCCTGCTCGATGGTGTAGACGTTCTTCACGTCCAGCCCCAGCTTTTTCAGCTCCAGAAATACCTGTGTCACCTGGGGTATGTTCAGTCCCATTTGAGTCAGCTCTTCGGCATGGGTAAACACCTGGGCTGGCGGCGCGTCCATGGCAAGCTTGGAGCCGTTCATCACCAGCAGGCGATCCGTCAGCCGCGCCACGTCCTCCATGGAGTGGGAGACCATCATGATCGTGGCGTTCTTCGCCTTGCGGTAGGACTGAATATTGCCCAGAATTTCCGAGCGTCCCACGGGGTCAAGGCCGGCGGTGGGTTCGTCCAGAATGAGAACTTCCGGCTCCATGGCAATCACACCCGCAATGGCCACCCGGCGCTTCTGGCCGCCGGAGAGGTCAAAGGGCGAAACCTCCAGCTGCTGCTCCGTAAGCCCCACGAACCCGGCGGCTTCCCGGACGCGGCGATCGACCTCTTCCGGGGAGAGTCCCATGTTCTTGGGGCCGAAGGCAATGTCCTTGTACACGGTTTCCTCAAACAGCTGATACTCCGGGTACTGGAACACCAGCCCCACCCGGAACCGCGCCTGCCGGGTCAGCTTCTTGTCCGACCAAATGTCCTGCCCGTCCAGCAGCACCGTGCCGGAGGTAGGCTTCAGCAGTCCGTTCAGCTGCTGCATCAGGGTGGATTTTCCGGAGCCGGTGTGGCCGATGATGCCGATAAACTCCCCCCGCTCTACGGAAAAGGATATGTCGTCCAGCGCCTTATGCTCAAAGGGCGTCCCGGCGCTGTAAATATAAGTGAGATTCTTCACTTCCAGAATGGGTTTCAAGAAAATACCTCCCAGCGGGTCAGGCCATCACCATGTCGTAAAGTGCCTGCGCGCATTCTTTCGGGTCTAATTTATCCAGCGGAAGGTCAAAGCCCTCCTGATTCAGCTCCCAGCACAGCTCCACCGTCTCCGGTGCGGCAAGGCCGATGCCGTGCAGCAGCTCCACCTGAGAGAAGACCTCCTTCGGTGTGCCATCCGCCGCGACCTTGCCCTTGTCCAGCACCACGACGCGCTGCGCTTTGGCCGCTTCGTCCATGTGGTGGGTGATCAGAACCACCGTGATGCCCTTCTCCCGGTTCAGCCGTCCGATGGTGTCGATCACCTCTCGGCGGCCTCTCGGGTCAAGCATGGCGGTGGGCTCATCCAGAACGATGCACTTCGGCTCCATGGCAATCACGCCCGCAATGGCAATGCGCTGCTTCTGTCCGCCGGACAGTAAATGGGGCGCGTGGGTGCGGTACTCGTACATGTCCACCTGCTTCAGGGCGCTGTCCACTCTGCGGCGAATTTCCGGGCTGGCAATGCCCAGATTCTCAGGGCCGAAGGCAACGTCCTCCTCCACCACATTCGCCACGATCTGGTTGTCCGGGTTCTGGAACACCATGCCCACGTTTCGCCGAATGGTGATAAGCCGGTCTTCATTGGCGGTATCGATGCCGCAGACGTAGACCTTTCCCCCGGAGGGAAGCAGAATGGCGTTGAAATGCTTGGCAAGGGTGGATTTTCCGCAGCCGTTGGTGCCGAGTACGGCAACAAAGCTGCCTTCTTCAATGGTCAGATTCAAATCCGCAAACACGGGAACACCGGGCGTGTCCTCCACGCCCGGGTACGTGTATGCCAGATGCTCTACAGAAATTATGTCGCTCAAATCAGGCATCCTCCTATTTGTTACGGCGTCCACCGTCCGGTGGCACCGCAGGGAAGAACCAGTCCGGACTGCTTCACCGGCAGTCCCAGCTCACCGGCAGCGGTTTTGCCGCCATGCGCCGCCCCGAACACCACGTCGGAAGCGTAAGCCACGGCAGAGGGCGCAAGCCCGGTGGTGTACGAATTGATGATGACGAACAGCGGGTCGTCGGACAGCAGCTTCACCGTCTCCTGTAAGAAGGGGTAAAAGCTGGTCTCCATCTTCCAGATCTCACCGCTTGGCCCACGGCCATAGCTGGGCGGGTCCATGATAATGCCGTCATAGCGCCGTCCCCGGCGGATCTCCCGCTGGATAAATTTGCCGCAGTCGTCCACGATCCAGTGAATAGGCCGGTCGGCAAGGCCGGAAGCCACGGCGTTTTCCTTCGCCCATGCCACCATGCCCTTGGAGGCGTCCACATGGTACACCTCCGCTCCCCCGGCGGCCGCCGCCAGTGTCGCGCCGCCGGAATAGGCAAACAGATTCAGCACCCGGACAGGACGGCGGGCGGAAGCCGCCGCCACCTTCTCCCGGATGAAATCCCAGTTCGCTGCCTGTTCCGGGAAAACGCCCGTGTGCTTGAAGTTCATGGGCTTGACGTTGAAGGTCAGGTAGTCCTTATAGTGAATCTGCCAGCGTTCGGGAAGCTTGTTGTCCGTCCAGTGTCCGCCGCCGGTATTGGAGCGGACGTAGCGGGCATCATAGCGCTTCCATTGGGGTACCGTCCGTGGCGTATCCCAGATCACCTGTGGGTCAGGGCGCACCAGAATGAACTTGCCCCACCGTTCCAGCCGCTCGCCGCCGCTGGCGTCCAAAACCTCATATTCCTTCCATTCATCGGAAATCCAGAGCATTGGGTCTCCTCCCTCTTTCTCCTTATCTCAGCCGACGAAGCCGTCCCAGCCGCCATGCCAGCCGCCGTCCGAGCTGTTGTCCCAGCCGCCGGTGGTGTCTTCCTCCGTACCGCCGGGCTGATACTCCTCCCAGGAGCTCTGGTTGTGCAGCGGACACATGATATAGGGGGCATCCACACCGTTGTTCAGATTGTTGTAGAACCCGTGCCACGAAGCGGGGTTACCGTCGGAATCAATGAGATATACATAGTAGTTGGCGGTGTAGATGTCGTTCAGCCCGAAGCCGTCCGCCGCCTTGATCTCGTCCACCTCGGCCTGGGTCAGCTTCACAAGAGACCGGGACTCGATCTGGGCGTCGCTGAACATATAGCAGTAGTCCGTCGCCACACCGCCGCCGGTGACGCAGTAGTCCACCTGAATGTGCTTGTCGCAGGTTCCCTCCGGCTCGTCGCCGTCGTAGACGTTCACGTAGACCACACGCTCCAGTCCGCGCACGTCGGCGCTGCACGCCGCAGTGGCTTTCTTGCCGGAATCCAGACACACGCCAACGCTGTGGAAAGCGTTGCCGTTATACAGTCCCTCTCTGGGCAGACCGTCGTGGATGGGCTGCATGACCGCCTTCCACAGCCGTGCCGCCGGGTTGGCGCTGCTGCCGGTGAGGTAGATCTGCTCCGGGATGTCGTAGCCGCACCATACGGCTGCGGTGTAGTGGGTGGTATAGCCGCAGAACCACCGGTCGCGGTTGGAAGACGTGGTACCGGTCTTGCCCGCGATGTTCTGTCCCGCAAAGATGGCCGCGCCGCCGGTGCCGTTGTTCGCCGCGTTGAACAGGCAGTAGTTCATATAATCCACAGTCTTCTGGCTGAGGATCTTCCGGGACTCCTGCTCATTGTCCACCACGACCCGGCCATTGCTGTCGTAGACCTTGGTGAACAGTCTCGGCTCCCGGTAAACGCCGTCGTTGGCGAAGGTCGCGTAGGCGGCGGACATCTCCCGTACAGTGGAACCCACCGTCAGCGCGCCCAGCGCCAGAGGCGCCAGACCCACGTCGGACAGGCTCTGCCCGTTGGGCAGAGGGTAATTGTCGGTCAGGGAGGCTTGTCCAAAGTTATATTTGGCGAAGCTGTAGCCGTAATCCGCACCGATGGTGTCCAGCGTCCGGGCAGAAACGGTGTTGACGGAGGAAACAATGCCCTGATAGACAGTCCTCGCGTACTGGTACTGCCGGTTATCGTTCTTCGGCCAGTTGTTGCCGTCGGTATAGGTCATGGGCAGGTCTTTCATCACCGACGCCGGGGTGACCTCGCCGGACTCAAAGGCCGGGGCGTAAACGGAAATGGGCTTCTGGGAAGAACCGGTCTGGAGCTTCGCCTGCGTAGCCTTGTTGTAGGCAAGGAAAGTCGTCTTCTCCCCCACGCCGCCGGACAAAGCAACCACGTCGCCCGTCTCGTTGTTGATGACCACGATGGCGGACTGGAGCTGCTGCTCACTGCGGGTGGTGGGAATGTTGCTCAGGTCGGTATAAACCGCATCCACCTGCTTCTGCACGTCCATGTCCAAGGTGGTATAAATATGGTAGCCGCCCTTCTGGATGCGGTTGAGGTAGATGCTCTGGTCGTTAGTGCTTAAGTCATCCCAGACCTTGCCGTCCTGATCTGCCAAATAGCTGGCAAAGTCCACAATGACAGCGTCCACGAACCAGGAATAGATGTGCTGGGAAGCGTCGGTGCTGACGGCCACCTGCTCGCCGCACTGGGGGCAGTAGCAGCTATCCCCCTCGCCGGTAAAGTGGCTGCGGGTGTTCTCATAGCCGCAGTTGTCGCAGATCGTCCAGCGGTCGGCATCGTCGATGCCCTCTTTGAACACCATTTCCTGCGCCACAGCCGCGTCGTATTCCTCCTGGGTCAGATAGCCCTGATCCAGCATTTCGCTCAGAACGTTCAGCTGACGGTAGCGGTTACGGCCAGCGCCGTCCCGCTCCTCGCCCTTGTACATATACACGCTCTCGGAATAGGGGTTGAACAGGGACGGGTTATTGGTGATACTGATGAGGCTGGCGCACTCGGCGGTGGTCAGGTTCCGCAGCTCCTTACCGAAATACTCCGCCGCGGCGCTCTTGACGCCGTAGCAGCCCCGCCCCAGATAAATCTCGTTGAGGTAATACTCCATGATAAGGTCTTTGTCGTATTCCCGCTCGAAAATCTGCGCCCGGAAAATCTCCATGACCTTTCGCTGGACGGTAACGCTCTTTTCACCCGTGTGGTTTTTGATGAACTGCTGGGTGATGGTGGAGCCGCCGAACTGCTCGTCGCCACCGAAGAACATATTCAGGCAGGCTTTCATGGTGGTGATCCAGTCCACGCCCTGATGCTCGTAGAACCGTTTATCCTCGATGGCCACGGCGGCGTGAATCAGGTCTTCGGGAATCTCGTCAATGGACGCCCACTGACGGTCGGTGGTGGTATAAATCTGCTGCAGCAGCTGGATATCGCCGTGGTTGTCCACATAATAAATGAAGGAGGTCTGTTCCAGATCGTAGTCGTCCAGAGACCAGTCGGCGGCCTCCGTCAGAATATCCTCCTGCAGATAATCTCCCAGCGTGCCGACAAAGACCGTACCGCAGATCAGCACGATCAGCAGAACCGTCGCCGCCGCGCCGACGGCAATTTTCAGCACGGAACCGGCCACGGAGAAGATCATATACAGCAGCTTCAGCGACCAGTGGGGATTCCACTCCTGCCGGAGCTTCTTGCGCCTCCTGGGTCTTTTTTCGTTTGCCATAGGGTACCTCCAATAGAAGCAGGACGCGCCTGCCTGGTAAATCCATTATAACCAGTGTCATATTCGCATAACACTACTCATATCATTATACCATACCGGATGAAAAAACGAAAGCCCCAATTTATAAATAAAGTTTTAATTGTGGGAAATACTAGCAGCAAAAGGAGGAATGCATGATATGCTGAAAAAATCGGCAAGCCTTATTTTGCTTCTGTACCTCACATTGGGGTGCTTCCGGGGGTATCTGGCGCTGTTCGACAAAGGCGCTTCCGAACCGAAGCAGATTTTCCCCTGTCAGGTGTCCTCCCTCCCCGACGCCGACCGGGAGGCTCTGGAAAAAGGCATCCCCGTCCGGTCAGAGGACGAACTGAATCAGTTTCTGGAAGATTTTCTGTCCTAAAATGCCGCCCTGTTTCTGTACAAAATGACCTCTTGATTTTGCGTGCGCCCTGCGGTAGAATATAGGCATCAAAAGCGGGGGGCGATTTCCTTGGCAGACCAATACGGTTCTGATTTCATCACCATCGTGGATGAGGAAGGCACCGAATACGAGCTGGAGGTACTCAGCACACTGGAGTACAACGGCAATACCTATATGGCAGTCATTCCCGCCGACGACGGTTCCGATTCGTTGGATCTGGAGGTCAGCATTTTCAAATCCATTGAGGAAGACGGAGAGCCGATCCTCTGCGCCATCGAGGACGAGGCGGAATTGCAGGCCGTGTACGACCTGATTATGGATTCTCTTTACTCGGAGGACGCGGAGTAAGCGCGATATTCCTCCTGCTTGGTGCGTAGCGTGTCCTTTTGGACCCACATTTTCTTATTGGGACGTTAGACTTCCCGGCCTGTTTGCAGACCTCCCGCCCCCGCATCGACGGATGGTGGACGCTGGGAGCAGTAATGGTCGGGAGCGGCATCCCACCTGCCTTTTCGTGCAGGTCATAATTGGATGCGATACGGCTAAAGCGGGGTGCATGGGGGGCTTCGGCTCCCCGTGTTTTTTTGTGAGGGGAAACTCTGACCAGATCGCCTTTGGCTTAGCAACGTTTTTCCCACCCCTGGTTATCGCACCTGCGGGTCATATACGCGCCCTTGTAGGGCAGCCGGTGCAGATTTTCTGTAAATTTTTTTCTAATTCCGTCTTCTTCAGCAGATTGCCCCTTGAAACCGGCGGTAAAATAGATTATAATACTCTGGTCTGTGCGTAAAACCAATCGCGTTATGACCAAAAGGACAAATGAGAGGATTTGATTACATGAGCGCATCCAGCAAGAAGAAGCTTCGCAATGAGCAGCAGACCGCCAAAATGACAGAAAAACAGGTCGCTGAGCAGAAAGAAGCAAAGAAACTGACGCTTTACACCACCATTTTTGTCGTCGTTCTGGCTGTCATGGTGGTATTCGCGATCGCCATTGGCGTCACCAGAAGCATCACTAACAGCGGTGTCCACGAGCGGAACACCGTGGCACTGACCGTGGGCGATCACGAGATCAGCAATGCCGAGCTGAACTACTTCTATATGAGCGCCATCAACAACTTTAACTCCAACTACGGCAGCTACGCCGCCATGCTTGGTCTGGACACCTCCAAGCCCCTGAACGAGCAGGTCATCAACAATGACACCGGCCTGACCTGGGCGGACGATTTTCTGAACACCGCCAAGGACAATGCCCGCAGCGCCTACGCCTTGGCAGACGCCGCTGAGGCCGCAGGCTTCACTCTGTCCGAAGACGACCTTGCCGATATCGACAGCACCATTAACAACATGAAGCTCTATGCCAACCTGTACGGCTATTCCAGCACCAAGGACTTCCTGAAAGCCCAGTACGGCAACGGCGCAACGGAGGAAAGCTACAGACAGTACGTTACCCTCAACGCCCTCGCCAGTGCCTACCGCAACAGCTACTCTTCTTCCCTGACCTACACCGACGCCGACCTGCGCGCCGCTGAGAGCGAGAACTACGAGAAGTATTCCTCCTTCACCTACAACACCTACTACCTCGCCGCCAGCAAGTTCCAGACGGATGAGGTTGACGCGGACAGCGATGAGGCCGTGAAGGCCGCCAAGGAAGCCGCTGATTCCCTGATCGGCGAGGATGTCGCCACCGTCGAGGACTTTGACGCCGCCATCGCCGCTCTGGATGTCAACCGTGACACCGAAGCTTCCAGCACCGCTTACACCGACCAGCAGTATTCCTCCGTCTCCGCCACCATCAGAGACTGGGTCATCGACAGCGCCCGCAAGGAAGGCGACAAGACCGTCATCGCCAATACTTCCACCTCTACCGATGACGACGGCAAGGAAACCACGACCACGCAGGGCTACTATGCCGTGTTCTTCACCGGTTCCAACGACAACACCTTCCCGCTGGTGAACGTGCGCCACATTCTGATCAAGTTTGAGGGCGGCACCACCGATTCCACCACCGGTACCACCACCTACTCCGACGAGGAGAAGGAAGCTGCCAAGCAGAAGGCCGAGGAAATTCTGGACGAGTGGATGTCCGGCGACGCCACCGAGGATTCCTTCGCTGCTCTGGCCAACGAGAAGTCCGACGACGGCAACGGCACCACCGGCGGCCTGTACGAGAACGTCTACCCCGGCCAGATGGTGTCCAGCTTCAACGACTGGTGCTTCGACGAAAGCCGCCAGACCGGCAACACCGGCATCATCGAGTCCCAGTACGGCTACCATGTCATGTACTTCGTTGGCAAGAGCGATACCACCTACCGCGACTACCAGATCGAAACCGAGCTGCGCAGCACCGACACGCAGGAATGGTATGACGCCACGGTGGAGGCCATGCCCATGACCGACGGCGATACCAAGTATATCCGCAAGGATCTGGTCATCAGCGCCAGCTAAGCATTCCAAGTAAAAGCCACTGCCCCGGCTTCGCATCAGCGAAGCCGGGGCTTCCTTCATGGAAATTTAGGGTCTATCTGAAAACCGGGAATATGACCAACAGCGAGGGATTTTTCGCCTGCTGAAGCCATTTTTCCGCAGGAATACTTTGTGTATTACAAGGGAAAATGGTGCACAGCAGGCGGAAAAGACCCGCTGTTTGGGCATGTTGACGGTTTTCAGATAGGCCCTAAGAGAATCCGGTCGTTTTTTCTCATTGACAAATATCCCCGGCAGTCGTAGAATGGTTGCAAACTTCTTACAGGAGGTATTTTTATGGAAGTAACACGGGAGCAGGCGCTTGCCCTGCTGCAAAAATACAATCAGGAGCCGTTTCACATTCTCCACGCTCTGACCGTTGAGGGCGTCATGCGCTGGTTCGCCCAGCAGGAGGGCGAAGACGCGGACTTCTGGGGTCTGTGCGGCCTTCTGCATGATGTGGACTTTGAACGCTACCCCGAGCAGCACTGCATCAAGGCGCCGGAGCTGCTGGCTGAGATCAATGCCAGTCCGGAGATGGTTCACGCCATTTGCTCCCACGGCTACGGCCCGTGCTGTGACGTGGAGCCGACTCACAAAATGGAGAAGATTCTCTTTGCCGCCGACGAGCTGACCGGCCTGATCGGCGCAGCCGCCCGGATGCGCCCCAGCAAGAGCGTCATGGACATGGAGGTCAGCAGTCTGAAAAAGAAATACAAGGACAAGAAGTTCGCCGCCGGATGCTCCCGTGACGTGATCCAGACCGGCGCTGACCGTCTTGGCTGGACGCTGGAGGAACTGATGGAAAAGACCATCCTCGCCATGCGCAGCTGTGAAGCCGGTGTTGCGGCGGAACAGGCAAAGCTCTGCGGCTGATTTCCCTTCACAATTTTCATACAGTACGATGCAAAAAGCCCCGAAAGCCGAAGCTTTCGGGGCTTTTACCAACTCATGCTGAACTCCAATTAAAATCTTTAGAAAAGATTTTAATTGCCCGAAGGACAAGGAGTTCATATGAGACTTGTTTTGTGATTTCTTTCCTTATAAATCACAAAACTGGCAGCGCCATTAGGCGATGCCTTCCTGATGAAAATCAAAGATTTTAATCAGGAAATAGTATCAGTTGGTCTCTTTCAAAGGCTTGATATACTGCTCGCGGCGGCGTTCCTTTTCCGCACTGTAGGCGGCGTCGTTGCCCGCGTGAATCTCCCGGAGATAATCGTAATGGTTTTGCAGGATATTCTCGTTGTTCCGCGCCAGCATCATCACGGCGATGGAGGAACACTGGTCGGAAGCACGCTCCAGATAGGTCAGCGTCTCCATGAACACCAGACCGCTGCCCACGGAACAGGCGCCGCTCTTCAAACGCTTGGTGTGGCGGTCCCGGAGAATCATCACCATGTCGTCGATGGTTTCCTCCAGCGGCTCAATCCGCTTGGCGGCTTCATTGTCACCCTTGGCGAAGGCGTCTACGGTAATGGTCAGGATTTCATTGACGGCATCAAAAATCAGCTTCAATTCCCGCTGCGCCATGTCGGAGAAGGTCGCGTTGTCCGCAACCAGCCGCTGGGACAGCTCTACCAGATTGGTGGCGTAGTCGCCGATACGCTCGAAGTTGGGCACCGTCTGCATCAGCATATCCAGCTGACGGTCGTCCCACTCCGTTTCCACCGCCTTGGACAGGCCAATGAAGAACCGGTCTGCCCTGTCCGTGAACTCGTCGATGCAGTCCTCGTCCACGTCGATCTCGCTGGCAACGGCGGGGTCGTACTTTTCCAGCATCCGGCAGCCCTTTTCAAAATTCTCCTTCGCCAGCGTACCCACATCCGACACGGCCTTGATGGCGACGGACACGGCAAGGGCGGGAGAATTATAAAGCTTTTCATCCAGCGTATGAAGCTCGGGATGGCGCAGCTGTTTCTGCTTGTCATCCTTGACGATGACCATGGACAGCTTCACCAGCTGATCCGCAAAGGGAACCAGCACAACGGCAGTGACCAGATTGAAAATCGTCTGGAAATTCGCGATATTTCCGCTGTCCACACTGCGCACCCAGAATTCCGCCGAGAACACAGACAGCTTCCGCAGAACAGTCATCAGAAGCAGGAACAGAATCGTTCCGATGGTATTGAACGCGATGTGGACGACGCCCGTCCGCTTGGCGTCCTTGGACGAGCCGATGGAGCAGACCATGGCCGTGGTGACGCAGGTGCCCAGATTGATACCCATGATGACCGGATAGGCCATGGCGAAGGTGATCCCCGCCCCCGGCACAGATGCCACCGTCTGGAGCATACCAACCGTCGCCGACGAGCTTTGGACAATGACCGTCAGGACAAGGCCAAAGAGAATGCCGAACAAGGGATTATTCAGGAACCGCACAAAGGCAATAAACGCGTCCGTACCCACCAGAGGCTCTACGCCGCTGGTCATCAGGTTCAGACCTACAAACAGGATACCGAAGCCGATGCAGATATCGCCGATGGTATTGGAGCGCTTGGACTTAATGAACATCAGCAGCACAATGCCGATGATAAGAGCGATAGGCGCAAGCGTGTCCGTGTCGAACAGCCACAGCAGCCAGCTTCCGTCGGACTGAATGGAGCCGAGACGGATGATCTGTGCCGTGACGGTTGTGCCGATATTGGCGCCCATGACGATGGACACGGCCTGCTTCAGATTCAGCACGCCCGCGCCAATCAGGGCAACCGTAAGAACGATGGTGGCGGTAGAGCTTTGGATCACGGCGGTGACAAGTGCGCCTGTGAGAACACCCATCACAACGTTTCCGGTGACCTTTTCCAGCACGCGTTTCAGTGCGGCGCCGGAGCTGTTTTTCAGGCCGTCGCCCATCAGCTCGATGCCGTACAGGAACAGGGCAAGTCCGCCCAGAAGCTGCACGATGGCACTTAAAATCTCCATATGAAACTCCTAATATCTCTTCCGTAGTCGCCCCAACAAGGCTCAATCTTATTATAAAAAAAGAAGCCTAAAAAGTACAGTGACAAAATTTGCATAAATTTAACACGTGCAATACGCAAATTTTATAAAAAACGCCAGTTATTTGCCGGTGGAACCGAATCCTCCCGCATTTCTGGCCGTATCCGTCAGGGTCTCGGCAATTTCGTAGGCCGGCTGCAGCACCGGCGTGATCAGGAGCTGGGCGACGCGTTCGCCGTTTTCGATGGTCTGGGGGGCGCTTCCGTGGTTGTGGAGAACCACGTTGATCTCCCCCCGGTAGTCGCTGTCCACCACGCCGACTTTATTGGCGGGCGCAAGCCCCCGCTTGCAGGCAAGGCCGCTGCGGGCATATACCAGCCCCGCGCAGCCCTCGGGAACCTCCAGCGCAATGCCCGTGGGGATGAACACCGTCTCCCCCGGCCGGATGGTCACCGGCGCGTCAACGCAGGCATACAGGTCAGCCCCCGCCGCCCCGGCGGTGCCGTAGGTGGGGAGCTTTGCCCCGTCTCGGAGGATTTTCACATGAACAGGATTCATCATTTCATTCCTCTCTTTTCTCCCTGCCAGTCCTGCCAGAGAATGGTTTTTCCCGCGGCCAGAGAAGCCGGAACGTCAATGAGCCGCTGGTTCTCCGAGCCACGGAACCGCAGGGACAGGTTTTTCTTTGCTTCCACAAAGGGGCCGTCCACCAGAACATCCAGATAGCTTAAGTATTCCCGTGTATCCCCCAGCCTACCGGAGAGGATGTCCTTCTCAAACAGATAGCCGGAGAACGCCCAGATGCTCTTCTGGGGCATTTCCCGCTTGATCTGTCGGAGCAGCTCTACGATCGCGCCCTGATTTTCCGGCTCAAAGGGTTCGCCCCCCAACAGCGTCAGGCCACGGATATAGTCCGGGCGGAGCATATCCAGAATGGTATCGATGGTCTGCTGGGTAAACGGCTCGCCGTAGCCAAAATCCCAAGCCACTTCGTTAAAACAGCCGGGGCAGTGATGGGTGCAGCCGGAGACAAACAGACTCACCCGCACGCCGGGGCCGTTGGCAATGTCGCAGTTTTTGATCGTCGCGTAATTCATATTCTTCCCTCCTGAAGCGCTTTTATGTTAGTATACCACAGCTTGCCCCGGATTTCCACCATTATCTCACAAAAGCGCCGCCGTGAAGCTTCACGGCGGCGCAATGGTCAGCACGAAATTATTTCTTCGGTTCTTCGTCGGGATAATCGGCCTTGTACTGCTCCCAGACCTCGATCTGACCCTTTTTGTCCAGACCGCGGCGAACCAGCTTTTTCACGGTGTCATAAATGACCGCGAACAGCGGCACACCGATGACCATGCCAAAGACGCCCCACAACCCGCCGAACAGGATGATGGTAAACAGCACCCAGAAGCTGGACAGACCCGTGCGGTCGCCCAGAATTTTCGGGCCGATGACGTTGCCGTCCAGCTGCTGCAGCGCCAGAACAAAAACCACGAACCAGAGCGCCTTGATGGGGCTTTCAATCAGAATCAGCAGCGTGGAAGGAACCGCGCCGATGATGGGGCCAAAGAATGGAATCACATTGGTGATGCCCACAACGGCGGAAACCAGCAGTGCATTGGGGAATCGGAAAATCGTGCAGCCGATGTAGCACAGCACACCGATGATGGCGGAGTCCAGAATTTTTCCGTCGATAAATCCGCCGAACATCCGGTCAATGAACGCGACCTCGTCCAGCAGCAGCTCCGCCCACTTGGGCTTCAGGGCGCTGCGGATGATGAGAACGCTTTGCCGGGCAAACTTCTTTCTGCTGAACAGCAGGTACACCGCCACGATCAGACCGACCAGCAGATTGTACAGGAACATCAGTACCTTCCACACGCTGCTGCCCACGCCGGAGACGATGCTCACCACGCTGGAGACATAGGGCGCAAGAGTGTTGTCCGCCCAGTTTTGCAGATCGGTATTCACAGTGTTGTAAACGGTGTTGAACAGGGACACCAGCTTTTCATTCTCCCCGAAGGTCGCCATCGCCCAGGCGTACAGCGCGGAAATCTTGTCGGGAAGGCTGAGCCACAGGGTCTGAATGCTGGAAAACAGCTGGGGCGCGATCATGATAATCAGAGCGTACACGATCAGAAGCCCCGAGATCATGCTGAGGCCCACCGCCAGACCGTTGGACAGCTTTTTCAGCTTTTTCGGCAGATACTTCTGAAACAGTCCCTCGTAGAGATTGCACATTGGCCGCAGCAAATACGCCACAACGCCGCCGTAAGCAAAGGGCGCAAGGATGCTCCCCAGCTTGTTCAGCGCGTCGCCCACGCCCCGAAAACGGTAAACCACAAAAAACAGCACAACACTCAAACCGATACCGCCGAATATGGACAGCATCAGATATACATACCGCCGCTTGACAGGGTCCTTCATGTTTCCACCCCCAAAGAACTCTATGGAAAGTATACCAGCATTCGACCTTTCCAGTATGAATAATTTGTGAACAATCCCCTTTTTTTCTTTTGTCCCCGACAAAAAGTTTACAAAAATCTCACGACCGTCCTCCCCTCCCGGCCTTGCCATTTTTCCACGTTTGGGATATAATAAGAAAAAGAAAATCCCGTCAGGAGGTTCGTTATGCCCTACTACTATTTTGATTGGACATATGTTGTCCTCGTTCTCCCCTGCGTGCTGCTGTCCCTCTGGGCAAGCGCCAATGTCAACTCCACCTTCCGGAAATATTCCCAGCAGTATTCTTCCCGCCGCCTCACCGGTGCGGAGGCCGCCCAGCGGGTGCTGTCCGCCAACGGGGTGTACGGCGTGCGCATTGAGCGCATCAGCGGAAATCTGACCGACCATTACGACCCCAGAACCAACGTCATCCGTCTGTCCGACAGCGTGTATGACAATACTTCCACCGCCGCCATCGGCGTGGCCTGTCACGAGGCCGGGCACGCGGTGCAGTACGCCGAGAGCTACGCTCCCATCAAGCTGAGAGCCGCCATTATCCCCGTCACCAACATCGGCTCGAAGCTGGCCATGCCGCTGATTCTCATTGGTCTGCTGCTGTCCTACGCGGCGGATGTTTCCTATTTCTTCGTATATCTTGGCATCGCCTGCTTTGGTCTTTCCCTGGTGTTCCAGCTGGTGACCCTTCCCGTGGAATTCAACGCCAGCCACCGCGCTCTTGTCGCCATCGACGAGGGCGGCCTGCTGACGGAGGAGGAACAGAAGGGCGCAAAGAAAACCCTCACCGCCGCCGCGCTGACCTACGTCGCCGCTACTGCCACTGCTCTGGCGCAGCTGCTGCGTCTGCTGGTGATCTTCGGCGGTAACGGCCGCAGAAGAAGAGACTGAAAAAGACAGAAGTGGTACAAATTTCCACGATCTGACCAAATTCTTCCGTCCCGGTATTGACAACCGGGACGGTTTTTTGTATAATCCGCTGGTGTGAAAAGTATGAAAAATGTGATCGGAGGCGGTTTTATGCCCGGAGGCAAGCATGTCCTCGGTAAAATCAATCAACAGCGAGTCTTCGGCACCGCAAAAGTGGGCGACCGGGGGCAGATCGTCATACCCAAGGAGGCACGGGAGCTGTTCGGCATCAGGCCCGGCGACACCCTTCTCATTCTTGGTGAGGCGGAAACAGGTCTGATCGTGTCCCGTCCGGACGTTCTCAACAATCTGGCAGACGAAATACTGAACAATGTGAAAAAAGAGGATTGAATATGGACGAATTATTGGAGCTTTACGAAACCATGGGGATCTCCCCTGCGGTATACGCCTACGGCGAGCGGACGCTGGAGAAGCTGAAAGACCGCTTCGCCGCCATCGATCAGGTCGCGGAGCATAATCAGGCAAAGGTGCTGTGGGCCATGCAGAAGAACCGGGTCTCCGCCGCCTGCTTCGCCGCAACCACTGGCTACGGCTATGACGATTTCGGCCGGGACAATCTGGAGCGGGTCTATGCCGACGTGTTCCACACTGAGGCCGCGCTGGTGCGCCCCCAGATCACCTGCGGCACTCACGCCCTCACCGTCGCCCTCAGCGCCAACCTGCTGCCCGGTGACGAGCTGCTGTCCCCCGTTGGTATGCCATACGATACCTTGCAGGAGGTCATTGGCATCCGGGAAAGCCCCTGCTCTCTGGCGGAATACGGCGTTGTCTACCGGCAGGTAGACCTGCTCCCCGACGGAAGCTTTGACTACGATGGCATCCGCAAGGCCATCAACGATAAAACAAAGCTCATCACCATTCAGCGCTCCAAGGGCTACGCCACCCGCCCCACCTTCTCCGTCAAGCAGATCGGCGAACTGATCGCCTTCTGCAAGGATGTCAAGCCCGACGTCACCGTCATGGTAGACAACTGCTATGGCGAATTCGTGGAGACCATTGAGCCTTCCGACGTTGGCGCGGACATGACCGTGGGCAGCCTCATCAAGAACCCCGGCGGCGGCCTTGCGCCCATCGGCGGCTATATCTGCGGCACGAAAAAATGCGTTGACCGGTGCGCTTACCGACTTTCCGCCCCCGGTCTGGGGCAGGAGGTCGGCGCGAATCTGGGGCTGATGCCTGCGCTGTATCAGGGCTTTTTCCTCGCCCCCACGGTGGTGGCAGGCGCGGAAAAGGGTGCGATCTTCGCTGCCAATCTGTATGAGCCGCTGGGCTTCCGCTGCGTCCCCGGCGCCGAGGAAAGCCGTCACGACATCATTCAGGCAGTGGAGCTGGGCAGCGAAGCGGGCATGGTCGCCTTCTGCAAGGGCATTCAGGCGGCAGCTCCCGTGGATTCCTTCGCCACCCCCTATCCTTCCGACATGCCCGGCTACAACGACAAGGTCATCATGGCCGCCGGTGCCTTCGTTCAGGGCAGCTCCATTGAGCTTTCCGCGGACGGTCCCATCCGTCCGCCCTACGCCGTGTATTTCCAGGGCGGTCTGACCTGGAACCATGCCAAGATCGGCATTCTCATGAGCCTGCAAAAAATGGCGGATGCCGGATTGGTAACATTATAAATTAGAAATTGAGGTAGAAAAATGAGTTGGTTTTGGTTTTCCATTATTGCTTTGCTGTGCTGGTCCGGTTCCGATTTCTTTTCCAAGATCGGCTGCCGGGACGCAGCGGACAAATACAGTCAATACAAAATGGTCACAGCCGTCGGCGTGGTCATGGGCATTCATGCCGCCATTGAGATTTTCGTCGGCGGCGTAGAGATTTCCTGGCAGGTCATCTGGACGTACCTGCCTGTCTCCCTGCTGTACATCGGCTCCATGACACTGGGCTATGTGGGACTTCGTTACATTGAGCTGTCCATCTCCTCCCCCATCTGCAACGCCAGCGGTGCGCTGGTCGCCATCATTGCCATTGTCAGCGGCACCGCCGGAAAAATGGCGATTGCCCAGTACATCGCCATTTTCCTCGCCTGTGCCGGTGTCATCGGTCTTGGCTTTGTGGAGGCCAACGAGGACGATGGCCTTCGCGCCGCCCGGCAGGAGGCTTCCAATTACAAGTACGCAAAATCCTGGCTGGCGCTGGCGCTGCCCATTGCCTACTGCATTCTGGACGCGGCGGGAACCTTCGCCGACGATCTTGTGCTGGAAACCCTGAACGAGGATTCTGCCAACGTCGCCTACGAGCTGACCTTTCTGGTCGCGGGCATCGTCAGCTTCATCTACACCGTCATCATCAAAAAGCAGAAGCTGCTGCCCAAGGTGGAAGGCCCCAAGTACATCGGCGCGGCCTTTGAGACCGCCGGTCAGCTGGCCTACATCTACGCCCTCGCCAGCGGCGAGTCCGCGCTGGCCGCCCCCATCATCGCCTCCTACTGCATGGCTTCCGTCCTGTGGAGCCGCCTGTTCCTGAAGGAAAAGCTGAGCTGGAAGCACTACACCTGCATTCTGGTCACCTTTGCCGGTATCCTGATCATGGGAATTTACGACATGTAAGCAATCGTTAAGCCCTCTGCAAGCCCTCGTAAAACTCTTCCGGAGGGCTTGCTTTTCGTCTGGCAGGATGCTATAATTCTGATGGAAAGATGCAGAAATGACCGAAAAGGGGCAGATTCCATGAAAAAAGCCGCGCTTAATTCCAATCAGCTGAAGCTCATCGCCATTGCCGCCATGACCCTCGACCATCTGGTCTGGACGATCTGTCCGGGGTATTCACGGGTCTGGTGGGCGCTGCTGGCGCACATCATCGGGCGGCTCACTGCGCCCATTATGTGGTACTTCATTGCGGAGGGCTACCATTACACCCATGACGTCAAAAAATACGCCGGGCGTCTGTTCCTGCTGGCACTCATTTCCCATTTTGCCTATAACTTCTGCTTCGGCATTTCGTTTATCCCCTTCCAGACCTCGGTGTTCAACCAGACCAGCGTTGCGTGGTCGTTGGCCTGGGGACTGGTACTGCTGTGCGTCAACAACAGCGACAAGCTGAAATCGTGGCAGAAGACCGTCATCATCCTGCTGGTATGCGTCATCACATTTCCCTCCGATTGGAGCTGCATCGCATCCATGGCGATTCTGTTCATCGGCTCCTACCGTGGCAATTTCCGCAAGCAGATGCTCTGGATGATGTTCTGGACACTTCTCTACGCGCTGGTTTATTTCTTCTTTATTGACCGGGTTTACGCGCTGGTTCAGCTGGGCACCTGCCTGACCATTCCGCTGCTGCGGCTGTACAATGGCGAGCGCGGCTCTTGGAAGGGCATGGGCAAGCTGTTCTACGCCTACTACCCCGCCCATCTGGCCGCCTGCGGCATTCTGCGCATCGTCCTGTTGGGCGTTGGCTTCGTCACCGCCGCCGGGAATTTCTGATACATACAAAATATAGGACGCCCTGCGGGGTGTTCAGGCTTTTGAAAGCTCTGAGCAGCCCGCAGGGCGTAATCATTATTCCGTTTCCCCGATCAGCGCCAGCTTTTCCTCCCTGGAAAGGTGCTTGATCTCCAATTCCCGCTTCAGGGCGTCGGAGTGGGTGCCGCAGCCTTCCCGGTATTTCAGTTCCAGCGGTGACCTTCCCCGGGTGTACTTCGCGCCTTTTCCGCTTCGGTGGGCTTCCAGCCGCTTCTCTACGTCCGTCGTGATGCCGGTGTAGAGCGAGCCGTCGCCGCATTGCAGAATGTACAGATACCACATTCCGCGTCCCTCCTACTTATGCTTTACAAACCGCTTTTCCAGCAGCTTATCCAGCAGAAAGAAGGTCACGTTCCCCAGAATCAGGAGGACAATCAGCATGACCACGCCGATTTCTTCAAAATCCTCCGTGACCTGAGCAAGACCGAATACCCGAAGCAGCAGCCAGTACATCACCAGCACGGAAGCGTTAAACAGCAGTCCTTTCCAAAGCCAGCGGAGTCTGGTTTTATCCAGCCGGGGCTTGACGATAGGATAATATCCCAGAAACGCGAATACCGCCGCGGCTTCCTTGTCCGGGGCGAGCAGCAGTGACAAAATCGCCACCGCGCCGTACCACGCCCACGCAATGCGGACGCCGCAGGCTTTCAGCACCGCTTGCAGAAGCAGCGCACAGAGCATAGGACACACATAGGTCGCCACGGGGATGATCGTCCCCAGACACATGACGACCACTGCCAGCGCCGCAAGCACGCCGCCCAACGCCACAGATGAGGCAGGCGTTCGTTTACCTGCCATTGGATTTCAGCAGGTCGTACTTGATGTCCCAGAGTTTCTGGCTCAGGTCAACATAGTAGGTCTGGGGATTGTCAAAGCGCTTGACTTCGTCCCACAGGGTGTCCACCTGTGCAAGACAGTAGGAGCGGATCTCCTCAAGGCTGGGCAGCTTGTAGACCAGCTCGCCGCCCTTGAACACGGGAACCTGCAATTCTCTGGCCGTGAAATTGTAAACCTTTTTGGTTTTCCAAGTGGCGTCCGGGTCAAAGATCGTCATATCCTTGCTGTCATCCACCACTTCGTCGTAGACCGTCAGATAGTCGGCAATGGCCTTGCCGGTGTCCTTGGCGTAGAAGCGGTACAGCTTCTTATGGTGGGGGTTGGTGATCTTCTCCACGTTCTCGGAAATCTTGATCTTGGGAACCACTGTGCCGTCCGGTTCCTCGATGGCGGCCAGCTTGTACACGCCGCCGAATACCGGCTCGCTCTTCGCGGTGATCAGCCGCTCGCCCACGCCGAACATGTCGATCTGCGCCCCCTGCCGGAGAAGGTCGCGGATGATGTATTCATCCAGAGAATTAGACACGGAGATCTTGCAGTCCGTCCACCCGGCCTCGTCCAGCATTTTCCGGGCTTCCCGGGTCAGATACGCGAGGTCGCCGGAGTCCAGACGGATGCCGCACTTCGTAATGCCCATGGGTTTCAGGACTTCGTTGAACGCCCGGATAGCGTTGGGAACGCCGGATTTCAGGGTGTTGTAGGTGTCCACAAGCAGCGTCGCGTTGTTGGGGAACATCTTCACATAAGCCTTGAACGCCTCGTACTCGCTGTCAAACATCTGCACCCATGCGTGGGCCATGGTGCCGCCCGCGTGGACGCCGTAGAGCTGGTCAGAAATGGTGCAGGCCGTGCCATGGCAGCCGCCGATGTAGGCGGCTCTCGCACCCAAGATAGCGGCGTCCGCGCCCTGCGCCCGGCGGGAACCGAATTCCAGCACGGTGCGTCCCTCGGCGGCACGGACAACACGGTTGGCCTTGGTGGCGATCAGGCTCTGATGGTTCACGCACAGCAGCAGATACGTCTCCACCAGCTGCGCCTGAATGGCGGGCGCGCGGACGGTGATGATCGGCTCCCGGGGGAAAATGGGCGTTCCCTCCGGCACCGCCCAGATATCGCCGGTAAACTTGAAATTGGCCAGATAGTTCAGGAAATCCTCGCTGAAGCACTTCCGCTCCCGCAGGTACGCGATATCCTCCGTGTCAAAATGCAGCTTCTGAATATACTGGACAATCTGCTCCAGACCGGCCGCGATGGCAAACCCGCCCCCGTCAGGGCAGCGGCGGAAAAACAGGTCAAAATACGTTATGCGGTCGGCATAGCCGTTGGCAAAATACCCCGCGCCCATGGTCAGCTCGTAAAAATCGCAGAGCATCGTCAGATTCAATTTGTCGCTCACAACCATTTCGGTCACCTCATTTTTATACTTGCGGCTATTATACAAAACCTTTCGGAAAATAGCAACCTTTTTCGTTGACACCTTCCGGAAGTTAGAGTATTATTAGATTACAGAAAGGTCGTGATACCTATGGGAATTACCGTTGGCATGAAGGGCGTGGCCGAAACGCTCTGTGAGCGGGAGGACACCGCCAAGGAGGTCGGCTCCGGCGATCTGCTGGTCTACGCCACCCCCTGCATGGTCGCGCTGATGGAGGGCGCGGCGTGCGAAGCCGTGGCGGAAGGGCTGGAAGAAGGCCAGACCACCGTCGGCACCGCGCTGAATATTGAACACATCTCCGCGACGCCGGTAGGACTGGAAGTCCAGGCAGAAGCGGAGGTCACCGCCGTGGCGGGAAAGGTCATCACCTTTGCCGTCCGTGCCTTCGACGAAGCCGGTGAGATCGGCCATGGCACCCACCAGCGTGTGGTCGTCAGCAACCAGAGATTTCTGGACAAAGCATACAGCAAGCTGTAAGGAGGTTATTGAATATGCAAGACTATGGCGCAATGATTCGCAGCACCTTTGAACTGGGCAGTGTCCGGGACGCGGAGCTTCTGTTCGAAACCATCGTCAAAAACGCTTTCCCCACCTTTACCTTCCGTCGTCTGGAGCTGATCCGTGTCCAGCAGGACACCCCTTATCTGGAAGGCAGAAGCTGGAACCATGTTTTTGAGATCAGGAAGGGTGAGCTGGATAGCTTCCCCGTCTGGGAGGTCAACTGCCACCGCGTCACCATGGGCAAAACCCCGGACAAGCAGGTGTATCTGGATTATCTGACGCTGGACTTTATCCGCTACCGGGAAGCATGACGCCCCATACCACCATGAAATACAGAAAACCCGGCCTGATAACTCAGGTCGGGTTTTACACGTCAAATCACTCTTCTTCGTCTTCCAGAGAAAACTCCAGCGTCTCACCGCAGTTGGGGCAAACGATGCTTCCCTTTTCCAGGGTCTCTTCGTCAAAGTCAACCACTTCGCCGCAGCTGGGACATTCCGCCTCGTAAATGGTGGTCTCCTCGTCGCCGAACTCAAAGCCTTCGTCGGAATCCTCGTCGTCATCCCACTCGTCTTCGTCGTCATAGTCCTCGTCGTCATCATCGTCCTCATCCATGATGAAGTCCTCGATGGCGTCCAGATCTTCCTCGATCTCATCCAGCTCGTCGGAAATGGCAATGGTGGTCTCCTCAATGTCGGTGACGCGCTTGGCCATGTCCCCCAGCAGGTCCACGATGGCAGCGATCATCTTGCCCTCGTTGGACTCAGTGTTCAGGTTCATGCCCTCCATCAGGCCCTTGAGGTAGGCGGACTTTTCGGAAATCGTCATAATGATTCTCCTTTACACGTAATTGGAAAAGAGGGGGCGAAAAACGTCCCCTGCTTTTATGGATTTAAGCCTTGGAGCGGCCCAGATACTCGCCGGTGCGGGTGTCGATCTGGATCTTGTCACCCTCGTTGATGAAGAGGGGCACCTTCACCTCAGCGCCAGTCTCCACAGTGGCGGGCTTGGTGACGTTGGTGGCGGTGTTGCCGGCAAAACCGGGCTCGGTCTTGGTGACGACCAGATCGGCAAAGTTGGGAACTTCCACGCCGAACACCTTGCCCTTGTAGCTCATAATGGTGCAGACGTCGTTCTCCTTGACGAACTTGAAGGAATCATCCAGAGCGGAAGCATCGATGGGCTCCAGCTCATAGGTCTCCTGATCCATGAAGTAGTACAGGGCGCCGTCATTGTAGGAATACTCCATCTTCTTGCGCTCAACGAACGCGGTGGGGAACTTGGCGGTGGGGTTGAAGCTGGTCTCGGTGACAGCGCCGGTGATGACGTTCTTCATCTTCACACGGACAAACGCCGCGCCCTTACCGGGCTTGACGTGCTGGAACTCCACGACCTGCATAACCTTACCGTCCATATCAAAGGTAACGCCGTTTCTAAATTCGCCTGCAGAAATCATTTTCTATTTCCTCCTATGATGCCTTCCCTGGGAAAAGCAAATTGTGTATGCAAGAATTTTACAAATATATTATAGCCTAAAAAAATCGACTTTTCAATAGGGAAATCCAATAAAAATTGCGCCCTATCCGGATTCTTCTTTGCCTTCTCCGTCACAGCCTAATCAAACGTGTAGAAACGATTGTTTCTGCGGGCAGAAATCGCTTCCTGTCTTCTATCCCTGCCGCGCCTTGAGCTTCTCAAAAAACGGATTTAGCCAGATAAACAGTTGGGGGTGAATTTTGACCAGCTGCCGCTTAAGTTTCGTAATTCTTCCCATATCATCGCCATAATTACCTGTAAGAGGCGCAGCGATTCTTTGGACAAGCTCTTTATTCAGTTCCTTCCACTCCGGCATCTTCCAAGCGATGATCAGCACGGACATGCAAAGACCGATGTATTGATTGTAAGCCTCCGGAACGCATGCAGGGAAATGCTCCTGATAAAATGCAAGCCGCTCTTCAGTGTTGGTGATCCAGTCAAAGAAGCGAGTAGAAAAATGCCCCCGCGTAATGCTGTTTTCCGACTGATACCAGTAATACATCGGTTGCGCTGTATAGGTTATTCGCTCTGCCTTCGAAATAAACAAATACTGCACAGCTGTATCATCCATATACACATCTGTCTTTTGCCGCAGTCCATCAAATATCTCAGCAGAATATAATTTATCCCACATCGCATTGGTTATGCAGCTGCAACGAATCAGTTCCGACTGAGCATCGGCACCACCAACTGTAAACTGGACGTCCATATCAGGGTTAAAATATCCTGTGATTTTCTCCCCTGTAACAATTGCCGTGCCACAGCAGGAAATCTGCGCATTTTCCGCTATCATTCTTTGCAGCAGGACTTCATACATTTGCGGGTCAATCCAATCGTCCGCATCCACGAATCCAACGTAGTCGCCGTGCATAGCATCCAATCCGGCGTTTCTGGCCGACGCCACACCGCCGTTCTCTTTACGAATCACGACAATTCTGGAATCCTCCAAAGCAAAGGCTTCGCACAGCTCCCCGCTTCTGTCGCAAGACCCATCATCCACCAGAATAATCTCCAAATTCCGATAGGTCTGCGCGCGGATACTGGCAACACACTTTTCGATATACTTTTCTGCATTATAGACAGGCACGATAACAGAAATCAACGGTTCGAACATCTCATTTCCCCTCACTACTCAGCGTTATGTCGTTTTTCACAAAAGCAGTAAATCCGCATATCAAACAATAATCAAATTCTTCGGGCTTCCCGTAATATCCTCGCAGCCATTTTCCGTGATAATGGTCACGTCCTCGATGCGGACGCCGAATTTTCCGGGCAGATAGATGCCGGGTTCGGCGGAGCAGACGACGCCTGCGGGCAGCGGCTCGGTGTTGCTGGCGTTGGGGCTGGGGTTCTCGTGGATCTCCAGACCAAGGCTGTGGCCGTAGCCGTGGCCGAAGTATTCGCCGTAACCGGCATCGGCAATGACCTTCCGGGCGGTGCCGTCAATATCCTTGCCGGGAACGCCAGCCTTCGTGGCGGCGATGGCGGTCAGCTGCGCCTTGAGAACGGTGTCGTATACGTGCTTCATCTCGTCGGTGGCGTAACCGACGGCCACGGTACGGGTCATGTCGGAGCAGTAGCCCATGTAGGACGCGCCGAAGTCCATGGTGACGAAGTCGCCCTTCTGAATGACGCGCTCACCGGCGACGCCGTGGGGCAGGCTGGTATTGGGGCCGGATACCACAATGGGGTCAAAGGCCAGACCGGTGCCGCCGTTCTTGTACATGCAGTAGATCAGCTCCGCCTGAAGCTCCAGCTCGGTCATGCCGGGCTTGATGCGGGTGATGACCTCGGCAAAGGCTCTGTCGGTGATGGCCTGCGCCTTGCGCATCAGCTCCAGCTCCCAGTCCTCCTTGGTGGCGCGGAAAGCGTAGATGGGCTTGTGGAAGGGCACCAGCTTGGCGTTCAGCTTCTCGTCGTAGTAGAAATACTCCTCGGCGGTGAGGTAATGTTCCTCGTAGCCAAGAGTGGTCACGCCGAAATCGGCAATGGCCGTGTTCAGGCGCTGGATGTAACCGATCTCCCGATTCACGTCCATAACCTCAAAGCCCTTCAGGTTCTTTTCGGCGGACTCGATGTAGCGGCTGTCGGTGAAGTAGCGGCAGCCCTTCTTTGTGACGATGGCGACGCCCTCGGCGATGTCGAATTCCGCGCCGTAATGGCGGCTGTAGCGGGAGGTCAGCAGCAGGCCGTCCACATCCCCGTCCAGCAGGGTCAGATACTTGTCAAGATTTTTCATGGTCAGATTCTCCTTTTCTTTGCAGGTAAAATAAATGGCAGTTCCAGCACGTGACGTGCCTTCAGCCAGAAATTGTGATTGTTGATGGCGCTGACCAGAATGGAGGTCACGCCGACGCAGTTCGCGCCAAGGGTATCGGTGTAGATTTGATCGCCCACCAGCGCGGCGTTCTTTGCCGGGATGTCATATTTCGCCAGACACTCCCGGATGCCCTTGGAAAATGGCTTTTTCGCGTGGGTGATGCAGTCCAGACCATGCTCCCTGCAGAAACGGGGCACCCGGTCTTTGTGGCTGTTGGAGACGATGCACACGGTGATGTCCGTCTGCTTCATCCGGTCCAGCCACGCCGTCATCTCCGCCGTGGGAATGTCAGTGGTGTAGGGCACGATGGTATTGTCAAAATCCAGCATCAGCAACCGGATGTCACGGGTGTGCAGCAGCTCCGGCGTTATGTCGGTGAGACGGTTTGCGATGATTTTGGGCAGAAGAGAAAAGGGCATAATGTTCTCCCGTGGTTCGTATAGTGTTCGTAGAGCGGAGTCGTCTCCGCGCTTCGGCTTACATTATATCACGGAAAGGAGGATTTGTCCATGGCGATTCGTCCGTTTCTTGCCATGACAGCGGCGGAAATCCGGGGAACTGAGACGCTTCCGCCGAAAACTGCATGGATGGCCTGTCATTTTTCCCCCTATTCCACGGGGCTTTCCAATCTGCCGAAGGCACTACCCCCCGGCTCCATGGTGATTCTGGACGACATCACCCCCATCCATGGGCATGACTCCGAAACCATCGCCGCCCAGCTGCGCCCCCGGTTGGATGCGCTTAAATGCAGCGGCGTTCTGCTGGATTTCCAGCGGCCGGGGTATGAAGAAGCCGAACTTCTGGCGAGGCGACTTTCCGAAGCCCTCCCCTGCCCCGTGGGCGTGTCCGCGCTTTACGGGCGGGGGCTGACCTGTCCGGTCTTTCTGCCGCCAGCACCGTTGGACGTATGCCTTGCAAATTATCTTGCCCCATGGCAGGGGCGGGAAATCTGGCTGGAGCTGGCGTTGGACGGCGAGACCATTACCCTGACACCCGCAGGCGCTACCACAGCTCCCCTGCCCCCGGCGGCGCAGCTTTCAGGCGGGCACCGGGACGAAAAGCTGCACTGCCATTATCAAATCCACACGGACGCGGACAGCGCGCGCTTCACCCTGTTCCGCACTCCGGAGGATTTGGACGCACTGCTGACCGAGGGCGAATCACTGGGCGTCACCCGCGCCGTCGGCTTATATCAGGAGCTGCACGGCATCCCCCAATTCCTGACCGACCCGGAATGATTCACGCAGCAATGCCCCCTCCCGACCGGGAGGGGGCATACCGCTATTTACGACACCCGAAACTCAACATCGCCGTCCAGAATGACGGACGCGATCTCGTTCACGTCGATCATGCGGTTGAACATCAAGGTGACGTCACGGTCGGTGTATCCTACCGCAAACATATGGTTGGCAACATTCTCGTCCATAACCACGTACTCCGTGCCGTCCTTGAAGGAAATCTTCACCCGTCCAATGCATCTTTCTGGATAGTCCTGCATTTCTCTGGTATCCACGCAGATGGCAATGGGCGAAACCTTGATATTCCCGTCCGCCAGCGTCAGATTGCTCATTTCTCCCAGCGCTTTTTCGGGGATCGTAATCTTCTCCGGGCAGTCAAACCGCCCATCCAGCCGCTCGTACACAAGTCTCTCATATCCGGTATCCACGATTTCCTCACGGGAAACCCCAGACGCCACTTCCTCGTATTCGTCGCCCAGCGCCTGCTTCAGATGCTCTATTGCCTCGTCCTCGCTGAACTCCTGCTTGACCTGCTCCTTGGTCTGCTTCCACAGTTCCTTATAATCCGACAGACGGATCGGCGCCCACTGGGTGAAGCTCAGCACCAGATCGGTGCTTTCCGGGTTGTCCAGCCGGTAGTAATACGCCGCCGTCAGCTTGGTGTCCGTGGACTGATCGGGAATGATGTAGCTGTAGCCGTACTGATTGATGTCCAGAATTTCCCCCTCCGGAAAATAAATTTCACCGTTCTCCTGTAATGCATAGTCGGCAATGCCGTCAGGATTCTCCAAAGTGTAGGTCAGCACGCCGCATTTGGTCACCTGATCGTACATATTGGCGTCCACCGTCAGGGTGTAGCCCTCCCAGGAAATGCTCTGCCCCACGGGGCTGACCAGCGGCACCGCCTCGGACGCCGCCACGCTTTCGTCCACCGGCACCCGGTCATAGGCCGGGATGTCGTAGACCTCGCCGGGCTTTTCCGGGTCTGTAAAATGCGTCACATCCTTGTGGTCATAGCCTGTTCTGTCGCCGAACAGACCGGATATCATGTCCTTGGGGCTGTCGAAAATCACAAAGCCCGCCACCGCGTAGGCTGTCACCGCAAGCGCACTTACGATCAGCGCCGCCACCAGCAGATTCCGAAGAATCCGGGAAACGTTTCTTTTCTTCATTTGGGGTTCCTCCTGTTCCCTTTGACCGGAGGGTCTTGCCGTCGTCAGCTCACTGCGCGTCAGGCGGCTGGATTCCACCTCGCCGATGGCGAGAAACAGTTCTTCCGCTTTCATACCGTATAGCCCTCCTGTATCAGATATTTTTTGAGCTTCTGCCTGGTGCGGGAAAGGGTGCGCAGCACCGTGGCAGGCTTCATGCCGTACCGCTGGGCGATCACGCCGCTTTCCTCCACGAAGAAATACCGCCGCAGGAAAATGTCCTGCTCCCGCGCCGGGAGGGTGTTCAGGAACGCCCGGATGGCCTTGGCCAGCTCCTTGGCGTCCATGCCGTCCCCCACACAGCCGGGCGCGGCAATGCAGTTGTCCAGCTCTTCCAGCACCAGTGTCATCTCCCCGCCGCCCCGTTTTTCGGCGTTCATGCTCCGCCAGCGGGAAAAGGCGAGGTTCCGGGTGATTTTGGCGAGGAACATTTTGAAGATGCCCGGACGCTTGGGCGGGATGGTGTTCCATGCTCTTAAATATGTATCGCTCACGGTTTCCTCCGCGTCCTGATCGCTGTGCAGGATGGAATTGGCGAGGGTGAAGCAATAGCCGCCGTATTTCCGGTCGGTTTCCGCCACCGCCTGTTCATCTCTGGCAAAATACAAGTCCAGAATCTGTTCATCGTTCATGCTGTTCCTCCTTGGGAACCCCGGGTCTATTCCGGGGCGTCCCGCTTCTGTGAAAGGCCCTTCTGCTCTATAAGACGCAAAGGACGGGCAGTTCGGACAGATAATCAAGAAAAAAGCCGCCTTGTGGTGCAAGGCGGCGCTAGAGCGTTATTTCGTGAACTGCACAACATCGTTGGGTGTGCAGTCGAGAATGGAGCATATCTTTTCTAAGGTCAGCAATGTAATATTGCCGCCCTTTTTGAGCGTGTCAAGGGTTTTATTGTCCACGCCGCATTTCAGCAATCGATATTGGCTGACACCCTTCTCTTTCATGGTCGCCCACAGGGGCGAATAATCCAGCATGGCTGCACCAACTTTCCTTGAATCTTTCATCATTATAGGAAAGAATGCAGTTTTTCCATATTGTGGAGTTAAGCCCATTGTGATATAATACACAATAGGTGATATTATGAAAACAAATAAACTCGATAAAGTTCTAGCATCCATTGCAACCGAACATCATACTACAGTCCAAGAAGTACGAAGGGAAATGGAGTATGCCATGTATGTGGGTCAATCCAATCCTGACCCGGCAGTACAAGCACAGTGGAACTCCATTCCCCGAAAAGGTGATAAACTGACGCTGGAAGAATTCATCGACTATATCATAAAAAGAACTATGTCCTGATTACTACTTCTGAAAGTTTCCCCGCGCACTGTGTACTCATCGAAAATCAAACAGCTCCTTCGGCGTAATTTCCAGAACCTCGCACAGCCTGAAAATCACGTCCAGCGAGACACCCACATTGCCCAGCTCTATCGCGCTGATATGGCTTCTGTCGATATCCACCAGCTCCGCAAGCTGTAGCTGCGTAAGCCGTTTCCGTTTCCGATAGTAAACCACGTTCAGACCGAATTTTTCATACAGCGCTTTATACTCCTGCTTCAAGTGTCTCACCCCCGTATAATAATCCTTACTGCCCGAGCGTCTCCAACGCCAGTGCATTCTGCGTCTTATACAGCTCGGCGTAAATGCCGCCCTTCCTAAGCAGTTCGTCGTGGGTGCCGCATTCCGTGATGACGCCGTCGGAAATCGAGATGATGCGGTCGGCGTTGCGGATGGTGCTTAAGCGGTGGGCGATGACCAGCGTCGTCCGGCCGGCCGCCAGCTTGTCGAAGGCGTGCTGGATTTTCGCCTCCGTCACGGAGTCCAGCGCGGAGGTCGCCTCGTCCAGAATCAGGATGGGCGGGTTTTTCAGGAAGATACGGGCAATGGCGATCCGCTGCTTCTGCCCGCCGGAAAGAAGCGTACCCCGCTCGCCCACGTAGGTGTTAAAGCCGTCGGGCATGGCCTGAATGTCGTCGTAGATCTCCGCCTTCTTGGCCGCGTCGATGACCTGCTCCATGGTGGCGTCAGGCTTGCCGTAGCGGATGTTTTCCAGAATGGTGTCGGCAAACAGGAACACGTCCTGCTGGACAATGCCGATGTTTTCGTGGATGCTTCGCTGGGTCACGTCCCGGATGTCCAGAGCGTCAATGGAAATAGAGCCGGAACTGACGTCGTAAAACCGGGGAATCAGCTGGCACAATGTAGACTTACCGCCGCCGGAGGGGCCGACGATGGCGACCGTTTCCCCGGGGGCGACGGTCAGGCTCACGTCGTGAAGCACCGCCAGATCGGCGTCGTAGGCAAAGGAAACATGGTCGACCCTGATTTCACCCCGGACGTTTTTCAGTTCCTTCGCGTCGGGCTTATCCTGCACGGTGGGTTCGGTGCGCATGACCTCCACGAAGCGGTTCAGGCCCGCAAAGCCGTTGGCAAACGTCTCGGAGAAGTTGGCGAGCTTGCGCATGGGGCTGATAAAAGAGGAAATATACAGGCTGAAGGTCAGCAGGTCACGGTAGTCCATTTCCCCTTGCATGACATAATAACCGCCGAAGCCGATGATAATGACATTCAAACTGCACAAAAAGAACTCCACGCTGCTGTGGAACATGCCCATTGCCTTGTGGAACGCCCGCTTGGAGGTTTTGAATTCCGCATTGGCCGCGTCAAAACGGGCGGCTTCCACCGTCTCGTTGGCGAAGGCTTTCGCGGTGCGGACGCCGGAAAGGCTGCTTTCGATCTCCTGATTGATGTGGCCGATCTTCTCCTTTGCCGCGGCGGACGCCCGCCCCATCCGGCCGCGCATGGCCATTGCCACCGTCAGAAACACCGGAATGGTCAGCGCCACGATCACGGCAAGCTGCCAGCGAATGGACGCCATCACGATGAGCGCCCCCAGAATGGTCAGCACGGAAGTGATCAAATCCTCGGGGCCGTGGTGGGCAAGCTCCGTCAGCTCGAACAGATCGGAGGTCAGCCGCGCCATCAGCTTACCGGTGCGGTTGCGGTCATAGAAATCCACGCTCAGCTCCTGCATATGGCGGAACAGGTCACGGCGGATGTCCGCCTCCACCCGGATGCCGAAGGTATGGCCGTAATACGCCACAACATAATTCAGAAACGACCGCAGAACATAGCACACCGCCACGATGACCATGATGGTAAAGAACGTGCGGTACATCTGGTTGGGCAGCATCTCATAAAGCGCACTGCGGGTCACCAGCGGGAACAGCAGGTCGATGGCCGCGATTCCCACAGCGCAGGTCACATCGGCGGCAAACAACCATCTATGGTTCTTGAAGTAGCTCAGGAAAATCATCAGCGGCGATTTTTCCCGATAATCTTGCGTCGTCATGTCATAAATCCTCCATTTCTTCGTTCATTATACATGATTTTACAGGAAATTCAAGCGTCTACCTTTCGGAATCCGGAAAACTGTGCTATAGTAGCGTCACCGTCAGCTGAACCGAAGGAGGCTCCCAAATGGAAATTCTGTTTTACGATAAAGATTTGGCCGTCTGCGTCAAGCCCGTGGGGCTGGATTCCGAAGCGCAGGTTCCCGCAGAGCTGAAAAAAACGCTGGGCGGGGAGATTTTCCCCGTCCACCGGCTTGACAAAAATGTGGGCGGCGTCATGGTTTACGCCCGCACAAAACAGGCTGCCGCCGCCCTGTCCAAGGCAGTGCAGGACGGCGCTATGGTAAAGGAATACGTAGCCATGGTTCATGGGCTTCCTCCGGAATCCGGGGACTGGGAAGACCTTCTGTGGAAGGACAGCCGGAAAAACAAGGTGTATGTGGTAAAGCGGGAACGGTCGGGCGTCAAAAAGGCGCGGCTGGAATTCACCCGTCTTTCCGCCGGGGAGTGCAGTCTCGTCCGCATTCGCCTGCATACGGGGCGGAGCCACCAGATCCGGGTACAGTTTGCCTCCAGAGGGTATCCGCTGGTGGGCGACCACAAATACGGTTCCCGGGATGAGCGCACAGACCCGATGCTGTTTTCCTGCTGCATCCGCTTCCCGTGGCGCGGGGAACAGCGCCGGTTTGAAGCTATGCCGGATTTCGGGGAAAATCCGTAACACAGAAGCGCCGCCGATGGAAAACCCATCGGCGGCGAAACATGTCATGAAGGAATATATTTACTCTGCCATTTTCCCGAAATCATCCGGGTCACAAAGAACGCGGTCCGGCATACCCAGTCAATAATCATGGCGATCCAGACGCCTATCGCGCCCCACTCCATCTGAACGCACAGGATCCATGAACCGAGGATGCGGAACGCCACCATGGAGCCAACTCCCACCCACATGGTAAAGCGCACGTCATTGGCCGCCCGCAAGGCGTTGGGCAGGACAAAGGCCGCCGCCCACAAAAGGATGGCACAGCTCTCATGAATAATGACCAGCGTCTTCGTCAACTCCACCGTCTCTGGCGACAGGGAACTGTAAAGAGAAATCAGATCTTCGACAAATACGATAATCAGGACATTGCACACGGCCATGGACAGATACGACCAGAGCATCAGCTTCTTTACGTAGTACTTGACCTGCTCCGGGTCGCCCGCGCCCACGCACTGGCCGACCACCGTCACCATGGCAAGTCCCATAGCCTGCCCGATGATGATACCCATGCCGTCCAAGGTGTTCGCCACCGCGTTGGCGGAGGTCTGCACCGTGCCGAACAGGGCGATCATGCTCACCACGATCAGCCGTCCCAGCTGGAACAGGCTGTTCTCACAGGCGTTTGGAACGCCGATTCTCAGGATACTGCCCATCATCTTGCCATCAGCATGGCAAATGGCGCCCCATTTCAGGCAAAGCTCCTGCTTGGGCTCGGCCGCGAGAAGCAGAATGACCACCGCCGCCACGCACCGGGAAACCACCGTAGGGACGGCAACACCGGCCACGCCCATTTTCAGCACAAAAATGCAGATGGCGTTGCCCACCACATTGATGCCGTTCATCAAAAGACTCACCTGCATGGACACCTTGCTGTTGCCCACGCTGCGGAATATCGCCGCACCCGCGTTATACAGGGCGATGAACGGGAAAGAAAGCGCGGTGATGTGCAGGTAGGTAAGTCCCGCCGCCATCACATCGTCATCGATGGAACCAAAAAACAGCCGCATCAGATTTTTGGCGAACACAAGGCACAGCGCCGCCGCGGCGACACCAAGGACTGCCGACATCAGCACCAGCTGACCGGCGCTCTGCCGGGCTTTCTCCCCCTGCCGCGCCCCCAGAAACTGGCTTGTGACCACCGCGCCGCCGGTAGCCAGCGCGGCAAACAGCACCAGAATCACGTTGTTGATCATGTCCACCAGAGAAACGCCGGAAATCGCCGCCTCGCCCACGGAGGAAACCATCACGCCGTCGCACATTCCCACCAGAATGGTCAGCGCCTGCTCGATGACGAGAGGAATAATCAGGCGTATCAGTCTTTGGTTGGAAAAGAGCCTCTGCTCTGTCAACGATCTCACCTCTTTACTATATCTTCATCGAGTATACCACGGAAAAAGACATTTTTCAACAAGAAAATGTCACACTTTTTCGTTATTGTGGACTGTTTCAGAGCATTCTTTCCGACGGTCGGCCCGGATGAACGGCTCCTGAATCGCCGTTTCCGTGAGAATCCCGTACTTTTCCGGGCGGCGGTAGGCGTTGCCGTGAACCTCCCGCTTCCGGTATTCCCGCAGCATGTCCATATCCAGCTCTGCCAGATAAATCCCTTCGTCCTCCCCCGCCTCCAGAATACAGGTGTTCCGGGACCCGGAAAGTTCCGGCAGATAAGCCACGCCGTCAAATACGGTGGAATGTCCGTTGCAGTCCGGATGGGGCGACGGATAGTTGCAGGTTGCGATGGCAGTCATGTTTTCATACGCCCTGCCCCGAAGCTGGGACAAGCGGTTGATCTCCATGGGACAAGCGTTGGGCGTGAGGATCAGTTCCGCGCCTTTCAGCATCAGAATCCTTGCGCTTTCCGGGAATTCCCGGTCGTAGCAGATCATGGAGCCGACCTGCACGGCTCCCTCTTCCGTGTCCAGCGAAGCGACAAAAAAGTCCTCCCCCGCGTCCAGACGGCACTCGTCCCCAAAATCACAGGTATGCACCTTGGCGTAGGTGTACAGCCGCCGCCCGTGGCGGTCAAACAGGCTGACCGCATTTCTTGGCCGTTTCTCTGTCTTTTCCAGAAACGTGATGGCGATCGCCATGTTGAGTTCCGCCGCCAGTTTTCCGAATCCGGACACGAATTCCCCGTCCGCCGGAACCGCCGCGCGCTGCAGCGCTTCCGCGTCCTCGGGAATGTCATATCCATTACTCCACATCTCAGGAAACAGCGCAATATCCGCCCCCAGCACCTTCGCCTTCCGGCACGCCTCCACGCCCTTTTTCCGGTTTCCGTTCAGAGAACCGGTGGGCAGAATTTGCAGCAGTGCAATTTTCATAGGGCGTCAGCCTCCAAAGCAGAGCTTCATGATCACCGCAAGCACTGCCAGATGTACGGGATAGAACAGGTAAAATCCCAGCTGCACCGCCCGGCTTGCCGTGGCTTTCCGGCCGGAATACAGGCAAATGGGGATCATGGCAAACAGCGCAAACAGCTCTATGGGAATCTGAATGACACCAAAGGAGATCGCCGCGTTATTCATCATCAGGCACAGCGCCGCCAGCCCCACAAGCAGTATCATCCGGCGGTTCGGCAGCTCCCGCGTCAGCCAGAACAGCGCGACTATGGCCACACCGTATCCGCCGTAATCCGTTTTCAGCCACTCCGCCGCGAAGAAAAACGGCACGACGGCCAGCAGCTTCATCCAGTATTTGGGACATTTCTTCATCAGCTCCACCATTCCGAAGCCCAGAAGCAGCGTCACCATCACGCTCTGATTTTCCCACGTCCATCCGCCGAACAGGGCAAAGTCAAAGCCAGGCTCCGACAGCAGTGCGCCGATAAACAGCCGGAGGGCATACTTCCGAGGGTTATGGGTATAATGCGCCCCCTCAGCCAGCAGAAAGCAGTAAATCGGAAACGCCACCCGGCCAATGATACGCATGGCAAAATACAGATAGTAGATCCCATCGAATGGCGTTACAAAAAACTGCGACTCCACCACGGTCGCGCCCACATGGTCGATCAGCATGGTGACGCAGGCAATGATTTTCAGTGTTTCCTGAGAAAGACCGGATTTTTTCATACAGCACTCCCTTCGCCGTCTGCGGCGTAACATTGTTTCCGCCATTATAGCGCGCCATGGGAAAAACTGCAAACTTTTTTTGATGCTTTGTTGCTTTTTCCGGAAAGTCAGGCTATAATGGCAAAAAAGGGGGTGTACGGGATGTTTCTCAGCTTTGTGGTTCCCGTTTACAACGCGGCGCAGTATCTTCCCGAATGTCTGGACTCACTGCTGGCGCAGGATATTTCCGATTACGAGATCATCTGCGTCAACGACGGCTCCAGAGATGCCAGCCCGGAGATTCTGGGGCAGTACGCGGCAAAACACGGCAATATCCGCGTGATTAACAAGGAGAACGGCGGCGTGGTCTCGGCGCGCAACGCCGGTCTGTCGGCTGCTCAGGGGGATTTTATCTGGTTCGTGGACGCGGACGATTTTCTGCTGCCCAACATTCTTGGCTTCCTCAAAGACAAAGCGGCGGAAACCGCCTGTGACCGGCTGATCGTCGGCGGCTATCAGTTCACCGACCGCCTGACCGACGAGGAAATTGCCCTGTCCCGGCAGATGAAGCTGCCCATAAATTCCCAATGGTATGATTCCGTGGTGTGGAGAAGTCTTCTGCGCCGGGAATTTCTGCTGGAAAACGGCCTGAACTTCCGTTATCCCGAACTGACCCACGGTGAGGACGGGTTATACATGTACGAAGTCGGTCTTTGCGCCCCGAAAAGTGTCGAGATTAAGCTGGCGCTGTATTGTTACCGCGAGCATTCCGGTTCTGCCGAAACGACCGTCAGCCTGGAGAATTACCACAAGAAAATCCGCTCCTACATACGCATTTCGGAAATCCTTCTGGGTTATTACCGTGATGGCCGTCAGGATCCCACCACTGCCGACAAGCTGATGGTCTTTTTATGGTTTACCCTGTATGTAACCGCCTCACTTCCCCGCAAGGATGCCGCCGCCGTATTGCGTCAGCTGCGCCAAAAGGGGCTGTATCCCTTCCACCGTCCCCCGCAGTGTACGCTGACCCGCGCCTATATGACCCGCCAGACCGGCTGTGTGGGAACATTTCTGGATTGGCTGTGCCGCCACCTGCACACCCCCTGGGGCTTCACTCTGATGTGGCTCCTGCAGCGCCCCGTGCAGTGGAAGCGTCTCTTAGCCGCCCGGGCGAAAAACGCCTAGCATATCAGAACCATACATTTTCTGGTTGCAATTTCCCGACGGATGGTGTATAATGCCCTACAGGCATCCGGGTGTGGCCCAGTTGGTAGGGCGCTTGATTTGGGAGTCTTACTGAGAGTGGACGACTAATTTGCCCTACCGGCGATTTTCCCTTGCGGCTCTAGCACTTTTCCCCTCGCCGCATTCCCCGTTTTGTGTGTCAAAGCCTGTTTGACCACAGTTTTGACCACAACAGCAGCAAACCCTTTTTCTGCTTCAATTTCATATCCGGGCTTAGCGAAGTTTGGTATCGCGCTTGGTTTGGGACCAAGAGACCGTGGGTTCAAATCCCGCAGCCCGGACCAAAATCCAGAATTTGTGTCATGCAAATTCTGGATTTTTCTTTGTTTATAGCATGAAATTTCTTATTTTTTCAATTCTTTTTACAACTGAATGTCTACTAGCTTTCCAATGCCCACGAAACAATTTTGAAAATATTTATTGTCCGCTGTATTTAAGAAATTTCAATGCGGCGATTCTCGATACAAGAAGCGAAAAACAAGCTCAGCAAAAACTCTTGTGCCCTCGGTCTCTTGGTAAGTTCCATCATGGTTATTTCCTTCAAAAGGTTAGGGTTGGTATTCCATGCTCTTTCTGACATTCGACGAATTTCTGCGTCTATCGCCCCGCAGCTACATCCTAATTTCTCAGCAATCGGAAGATAAATCTCTTTTTGTATCGCAGTTATATGATATTCGTCATCTGCAATACAATGCAATGCTTGTAGAATGATATAGTATCCTTGCCAATATGGTAGGAGTCCCAATGCATTCAAAAGTTTCTCTGCTCTTTCTTCATCATAGATTCTTCTAAGGAAAATCGACGCTTTGGATTTATTTGGTGTAAGGTTGCAAGACACTTTTATGAAATCCTCCGATTCAATATTCTGAATTGGCTCTGCCGGTTTACTTTCTCGAAAAATCTCAATCGCACCTTTGCCTTGGACCTTTAATATAACATACTTTGCTTGTGATTTCGTTTCTGTCAACAATAACATCTCCACATCTAATTTTTATCTCATCACAATTTTAGCTGCATAATTCACTGTTGGCAAATACATTTGTGGATAGTATTCTGTCACGGTTTGGCCTAGATATTGAACGGCTACTTTCATAGAACAACGTCAAAATACCCCCTGACGGAGTAGATATTCGTCGGTACACAAGCGTTATGACCTCTGTATGGATGTTTACTGGGAAAAAACATCTTTGAGACACATATTTGCATTCAAGACATAATAAAATAGAACGGCCTGCAGCAGTTCAAGTAGATCTTGCTTGTCCGCTGCAAGCCATTTTCATTTATAAAAATTGGGGAGTATGAATTCTTTTAAGTGAATATCTTCTATGCAGCTCACGCTATGTGGGAAATTAATATGCTTACAAGAATTACCATCACACACGTTATGACCAGCAGTACAACGCCCAGAATAAGTTGTTTGCCCTTTTTCTCGTTCCGGGGAGCATCGTAATAGAAACTACCTGGAACAGACACTTCGCTTTCGTCCATGGTTTCTGATTCTTCATCTTTGGAATTATACAGATTCAACATTGCCAGTGGATCTTGCTGTTGCATGATCCTGTCAACAAAATCTATAACATTCTCTACATCCTGCTCTGTGCATACCTGATACTCGCTTACATTGTGCGCCAGGGTATTTCTAGTCCGTCGCAGCCCTCGCAATTTTCGATAGTCCTGTGCCCAGTGAGGAATCGTTTTTTTGCCCTCAGAAAATTGACACTCCATATCCTCCAAATACTGCCTGATACCATCCCGACAGGAATACATATCCGAGCAAAGGCGTTCCAGGTGCTTGTATTCCTCAAAGAACTCATTGTCCAATTGCGTCATTATGTACCCCTCTTTTTCTTGCGGCATGGAATCGATACTCTGTCCACAGCTCCAAGACCATGGGCATGAAGCATAGTGCCAGATATCCAATGGCTGTTACGATACCAATTCCATTTAGGGGCCGCCAGATAATCCTGGGATTGTACCACATCTTACTGGCTCCCAAAATCACACCCATTGCGGTCAGGGTAATACAGCTGAACAGTGCGATTACAAACGCTCGGTCCCGGTTATCAAAGCGGTATATAGAGAAAGCCGTCCGGCCCCGGAGGAGACTGCCGCGGGAGCGCATGGAGTCGGATTCCAGGGCAAGGGCGGAGATCATCCAGGTAATCAGCATGGAGAATATCCGCAGACAATTGACAAGCCTCTGGAAGATATTTCCTTGATTGCTGCCCCGGCCAATGCCTTTTTGGGCGAGATTGATTCTTCCTGCCTCCTGGCCGATTCTGGGAAAGAGGCGCAATAGGATGGTGAGGAACAGGGACAGCAGTGGACTGACCTTTCCGAACAGGTACACCAGGGTCTGTAACAGTAATTAGGCATGAAGCAGAAAAATCCCCGTCATTGCTTACCGCTGTGACTGTTGTCATGCCCGCTGTCAGCGGAGTTACAACGCCGTCTACCACAGTAGCGACTTCTGGATTAGAACTGCTCCATGCAATTGTTTGGTTATCTGCATTTTCTGGCACGACTGTAACCAGCAGTTGAATCGGCTTGTCCTCAATCGTTAAATGAATTTCCGATTCGCTTAAGTAAACCCCAGATACCGAAACAAATTCATTTTCAAAGCCTTCGTTGGAGGCATCCGATGGCTCATTATTAGTTGTCCCCTCCAAAATTGGAGCGACATCGCTTTTATTAATTTCCAGCTCATCCTGCTGTTCCAGATGCACATCATTGTCAGCAGTTCCTGAGATATCGATATTTTCATCGATGCCTCCATCGCTGTCAGACAAGTCTGTGCTGTTTTGTGCAACTATTAAATTTTCGTTGATTCTCACCTGATCCTCCCGCACAGAAAATCCAATTTGCGGAAGCAGGCAGCGGAAAATCATGTCAATCCAGTTACCTCGCTGGATTTGTTCGCCCATATTCATCCGTCTGTCACCAGTGTACTTGATGGCATAGAGGATAGCTGGGATCATCATCGGATAGTTGTGATCATCCATACGTTCTCTCGTCATCATCACAGAAGATCCAAGCCCTGTTGTCTTATCCAACGCAACATAGTGATTCATCACCTGATGACAGTAGTGATAAATAATATAGCGTCCCTCAAACGTAAAGTCATAGATCCCGCTGGGGTCAGCTTTCATCCGATCCGGCATCATCCGAAAGCTCATGAAGTCATTTTTCTGGATTTCAAACATAATGGTATCCTCCTATATATCTTGTGAACCATACTGCATGATCCACTATTTTACTTGATTCCTACGACTCGCTGCTTACTTAGGAATAAAACGTCCCAACAAATTTCTCAAACTGTCGCTTGTACTTCCTCGCCACCTGTTCAGAAACACCACACCGTCTGGCCACTTCAGCAGTACAGGATGTCTTCTTTCCATCCATATAGTAGTCCATCAGCATCGGTGCCCACTTGTGCCACTCTGCCACTGACTGACGCAGCTGTGCGCAAGTGAGGCGGCTTACCGCAGAATCTGCAATATCTTCACTTTCAAGCCCCGCATTCGCTAAAATATCATCTTGCATGGTGAGCATGGACTCCACCGGGATATGCTCATACTGCTTTCTGTGTTGGAGGTTATCCCGAATCCTTCGCTGCTCCCGATCCCACTCCTGCCACGTCTCTTTGGTTGTTTCAATGAACATGCAGTCCACACCTTTGTCATCCGGAATAACATCACGGATAAAGTAGCGGCGCTGATCTGTGGGGAGCTTTGCGCATGCTCGGACAATCGCATGCCAGTTCTCCGCGGTTGTTTCTACCAGGCAGGTACTCCCGTCCAGCTGTTTCTCTTGAAGCAGATACGTTGTTCGCATTCCTATATCCCTCCTGCGCAAAATAAAAAAAGCCGGACGCAAAGACAGAGTATCCCTACTCTAACTTCACGCCCGACCTATGTTGTCATACTGTACATCACTACAATAGACCTTACTCGGTGTCATGATACGATTCCAATATGCACTTTTTCTTTGTTTACGGAGTACAAAGATTTATGAGACTGTTGCCCGCCAGATATATGTGCCCATATCCTTAACCGTTCTGTAGTCGAGCTTTCCCTTTGCCCTGCGCAGAGAAAGATTCACAACTGCAGTCCTGCCACATTTCTGGCACTTGAGTTCGACCAAACCGCTGGCTGCGCTCATTTTATAACACAATATGCGCCCGCAGGTTTTACACCGAACTTCCACTCGAATAGGTTGGTCTTCTTTTGAGACCATCTCAACCAACTCCTCTCCTGGCTCTGGCCTCCGCAATCAGCTCATTTCGCTCCAGTAATCCAAGCTGCTCCATCCGGAAAGATAACGCACTTCTGGATACCCCAAGCGCATCTGCCATCTCGCAAAAGCACTGATATTTGTATTCTGAGTATTTTCGGCTCAAAACTTTCACCTTATCACCCAGACCATACACGAACATAGCATCTTTCACCGCGTCTTCAGGAAGCAGGAGACACGCTGCCAATGCGTCTGCCTGCCATTCTTCCCAATCCTCAATCTTTCTCCTTGGCGCATTGTTTCGTCTATAATCACAAAGCACACGCTGATTCGGTCCATAAATCTCCGGATATAGACGATACAATATCTGGTGGGCACACTCATGTGCAATCGTGAAATTTCGGCGTCCCTTTGCCTTTGGGGAATGATTCAAACACGCCTCAATCAAAACTGTCTTACCGTCCAAAATAAAAATGGATCTTTCTTTGTTCTCATCGAAAATCGGAACCATCACTTCATCCGGCGCTGTCATTCCTAAGATCGAATGATCATAAGACAACTGGCGAAAGTAAACAGACAGCCCAAGCATTTCAGCTAACTCTATAGGATCAACTCGATAGCAAAGCCTTTTTGAGGGAATGTAGCGCAGTTTGTACTGATCTATGATTCGATTTGCAATCGCTTCAATATCTATTTTTGATAGATACGGCATAGCTTTCTCTCCCATTACCCAGTACTGATCCGCGGTTTCGCTACACATTGGGTAGCTGTTTCTCTGTTCGTGTTTCTATTATAGAACGTATGTTCATATTTGTCAAGAACTTTTTATGTCAACGCTACATTTTATGTTTTCTCGCTTTCGGAGCTGTCCTCCATCTGAGATGTTGGATCTCTTTTGCGCCTTTCTCTTGCTTGTCTTCTGGCCTGCAAATTATCTGGACGATAGCGGTCCGGGGGAGGCATTACACCACCTGCTCTACGGAACCCGTCCACCTTTCTGCCTACTTGGGATTTCTCTTGGACGGCCTGGTGCAGACGTGCTTTTGCACTGGCTGGCGGGATATCATACGGCACAACTTCTTCCGAGATAGACTCAAAAACCGCAACCCTCTGTGGGTATTTTCGATCCAGTGCTTGGAGTATTGTATCCTTACCCGCATAGTGAACGGGACGTGCATCCTTATCTTCCAGCTCGCATTTTCCCATATTGAATTCTATTCCCCATTTTGTAAACAGCTTTAGCTTGGAAATAAATGGATGCGCGCCTGTTTTCATCACAATGAATGAGCCTGGACGCATCGACTTTAGCTCATCCGCGCTCATCAAAGGTCGTTCTGTCATCTGCAAACTTTCAGATGCGTTCTCATGACCCCGGCTTACAGAGCCGGTCATAACCGTTCGTGAGCCAAGTGCTTTGGAGATAATATCTGCTGTTTCGCTGGTTGGCGCAAATCCTCCGGCGATGGTCAGCTGGCAGTTGTCCTGAATAATTGCCGCTCCCTCTTTTCCGTAGTTCTTTTCAAGCTGCTGGTAACTCTGAATAATACTGACGATGCTCAGCTTTCTGGAGCGAGACGCACTATACATTACTTCTGCAGAGCTGATCGGCGGCAGGGAGCCAAACTCATCGCAGTAAAACATAACACGGTTATCCAGCGCCCCACCTTTTTCATCCGCTACAGTCAGAATTTCCCGGTACAGCTGCTGGATCAACAGTGACACCATAAAGTAAGTATTCGGATTTTCCTCTGGTAAGACAACAAACACGGCACATTTCTCATTGTCCCTTTTGGATACATTTCTTTGTATCTGGCCGCCTCTCTATGAAGCCGCTCCCATTCAGATATCGGCATGTTTCATCTCCTTTTCGATTCTAAATAATTGCATTTGCTTTTCATATAGCCAATGATGTCCTATCGCCCCCTTGTTTCACATTGGCTGCGTTTCTGCATCTCCTCAAATACTGATAACTGCCTTTCATAGTGAATGTCCTGTGCTTCTTGGATAGGGCGGATCGTGTACAGCAAACTTCCATTCCACTTTTTACCGGCCTTTGTAAAAACAGATGTCGGCTCCGTATAAATCAGCCCTTTATCCACCAGCGAATCCACATGTTTCTTTACTGTTGGGCGGCTCATGCCTAAAGCTTTGCCGATTGTCGCAAAACTTGGATAGCATTGGTATGTTTTCCGGTTTTCACAAAACAAGAGGTAGGCGTATACGGAAATCTCGCCCGCATTCAGACTTAGGTTAAAGATAGCGTTAGGCATAATGTACAATAAATTGCGCAAATTGAAAACCGCATAAAAGAAGACATAGCTTG
>ERZ827512.152-NODE-152-length-107164-cov-9.413383_pt1 | contig 107164 bp, 114 predicted proteins | sample MGYA00519916_ERZ827512 | MGnify/ENA primary metagenome ERZ827512 (study PRJEB31778, sample SAMEA3449335) | human gut metagenome | biome: human gut; feature: human-associated habitat; material: faeces | place: United Kingdom | collected 2010/2012 ...
AATTAATGAAAAATAAGTAAGTAAATAATAAGCAGGATAAAGAGAATGATAGCACGCTCTTAATATACCCTTTATAATTAAAGGAATTATAGTGCTATCATTTCTTATTTTGCACTTGCAAAATTAAGTTAAAAATATGGAAGAATTCTACCATACTTTGGCTATTGATAAAGGTATGCCAATAGAACAAGTGCAAAAATTACTTGGACATATAAAAATAGATACAACTATGGAATATGCAATGGTAAATCAAAATAATGTAAAAAATTCTCATAGAAAGTATATTACTTAGAAAAATTAAGAGATAATGTATTCGCAATTCAAATTGTTGAAAATGTAGACAAATTGAGAAAAATGTAATATAATGGTAACACAAATAAAAAAAAGGAGTAGTTATGAAAAATATTGACTCAAATACTTTTAAAAGTTTGATTAATAATGCTAGTATTGCACTTATGGGAATTCCTGTGAAGGAATCCATAAATTATATGCCATATGGCTTAAAAATACGCAATTTGCTATATGATAAAGCTATGGAATTACTTAATAATGGCGGGTATCAAAAAGTAATGTTATCAGATTTTATAAATCCAGATTCGCTTACAGAAATAGATAAAGTTTCAAAAGTATCTAGTGGATATATGCGAGTAGAAAACAAAAATTTAATGATTGCTGCAGGGCACGAAGTGAATGCATATCTATTTATTAAGGAATTAATAAAGCATGGTTATCAAAATTTTGATTTACCAGTAAAAATATATAATTTTGGACCAGTATATAGAACAAACAAAAATACTAAATATCCGTTTAATCTAGGTGAAAGGAAATCATTTCTAGAATGCTATTCTGTTTTTAAAACAGAACAAGAAGCAGAAAATGAATTAGAATTTGCAATAAATTGGAATAGAAATGTTATTAGAAAATTATTACACATACCTAGTGTAGAAGTAGTAAGACCTCGTAGTACAAATAAAAAAATCTCAAAAAGAACTATATGCATTGATTCTATTACACCTTTAAATGAAACTGTTATTACTGGTATGACTTATTTTCATGATGATATTTTTTCAAAATCTGTGAATTTAAGATATAAAGATCAAATTGAAAACAGAAATAAAATTGCTTATTCTGTGCATTTTGGTTTAAGCGAAAACATACTGTTTTCGTATCTTTTAAATTCTTGTGATGGAAAGAATTTAAGATTATATAGTTTTATTGCACCTATACAAGTTAATATACTTAATGCACTAAATGATGATGTATATGATAGTGCAATTGATAATTTAAACAATATATTAAAAGAAAATAACTTGAGATATAATACAGAAAAGATAATAAGAAAAAAAATCACCTCTAAAATAGAAAATAATACAATACAAGGAGTACCGGTTACCATATTACTAAAAAAAGAAGGCAATAATATTGAAATTTATTCAATTTGTAATGGTATTCAAAAATTAGTAGTTACTACTAATGATATAAATAATTGTTTGGAAAAAGTATTAAATACAATAATAACATTATTGGACAAAAATGATAAAAAAATCATAAAAGATATGACATTAAGAGAAAAAGAAAGTATAGTAGAATGTGATGATTTAGAGAAATTAGATGAAGTTGTAAAAAACGGAAAAATTGCAAAAGTGCATTTGAAAAATACAGATGAAAGTGTACATATTGTTGAATCGCATTTAACAGGAGGAGAGGTACTTGGGTTTGGATTAAATAAAGAAAATGGTTATGATATAGTTACACAAGAAACTGTTGATACAATTGCATTTATTTCAAGAAGATCATAGAAAAGAGGGGAATGTGGATAAACAAAAATATCAAATATGTGGAATCATTTTTGAAATTGATTTGTATTCAAAAGAATATAAGGTAGAAGATTTGTTTGGAGAACCAGAACCATATAATGTATATATTAATTATCATATAGTAAAATATAACGGCAATAAAGAAGCAGATGAAAGAATAATTATAAATGATACATTCAATACAAGTGTTGCATTAAAAGAAGAAAGTTTTGTTATAAATACCAATATTTCAAATATCATAAAAAAAGACTATAATCACCAATTTTCTTTGTTTGGTAATAAAGGTATAGTGCAAAAATACATATTACATATTTTAGAAGTTAAATATCACAGAATTGTATTTCATGGTTGTGCACTTATAAATAAAGATAATGAAATTATTATAGGATTAGGTCAAAGTGGAAGTGGCAAAAGTGTTTTAATCAATGTAGCACTTCAAAATGGATGGGAGTTACTTTCTACAGAACAAACAGTAATAGATGATAATATGTTTATATATAAAGGTAATGTATATGATAACGTTTCACCTCTTTCAGAAAAGCTTGTTAGTGAGAAATTAACAAAAGCTATTATATTAAACAATAAGAAATTGATTGAACCATTAGGACAAAAAATATTTGTAGATATGAGAGCATATGAGACTAGTAGTAATAAAGTTAAAATTAATTTTGATAAACTTACTATTATAAATGTTAATTTCAATGGTAAAAGTCAAAATATGTGTAATATTGAAGATAAAGATTATTTGCTAAGACTTTTTCAAATATCAGCATCAGATAAGATTTCTTTTCCAACAATAATTGAAAATAATTTAATAGACTTTCCTTATATAGGTAGTGTAGCAGTAAGAGAAAATGTAATAGATACTTTATTAAAAAGTGATGCGAAAAAAATAATTTTATCAAATGGACTTGAAGGATTTGAACTATTTTTTTATAATAGGGAGATAATAAAAAATGATTAAAAGTTTAATTTCAAAAATAGCAAAAAAACCAACAATATTTTATGCAATGAGTATTGCAGCAACCTGGGCAAATGCTGGTAGTTTATTAAATGGAGTTACCACAGCTCAAAATAATGGTATAATTCCATATCTGCTTTGGGCAATTGGTAATACACTTGCTTGTATTGTATTTGGAATATTTGCACTGAAAATTCCTAAATTAGTAGATGTATTTAATTCAAAAGTTATGAAAATAATTATGGGTATAATGTGTCCATTTCAATGTTGGATAAGTATGAATGGTATACAAACAGTATTTTCATCGACACCAATTGGAAAAGTAGGAGGAATAATTATAGCACTTGCTTTTGCAATGTTTTTCATTATTTTATTGTATAAATATGGAATGTTGTCAAATATACTAAGTGATCATATTAGTTGGATATCTGTATATATAATACTTTTTGCATTAACTTCAGTAGTTTTAATTCTTTCAAATGGGGATTATAACGTACTTCAAATGGGAACAGATCAAATAGGCATTGGAATTAAGAATTGCTTATTATTAATTCCTGGTGCATTTTTATATCCATACTATTATGAATTATTAAATTATAATCAGAAGAACAATGACGGTGTAAATAAGATAAACATAAAAAAAGCTTTTGTTCTAGGAGGATTTGCTTTTGGATTTTATTTAGTATTCATATTCTTAATGGCATATGCTAAATTTGGAATGGTTACTAATATTATTAAAGCGATATTAGTAACGTTAATAGCTATATCTTCACTATCATCTTTCTTATATTCAATATATTTAACTTTTGGAAAGAAACTTGGTACTGTAATTAACATATTAACAGTTATTTTATGGCAATTCTTAATTCCTCTTGGTGTTATGGGGGCTTGGACATTAATGGCAAGTATAAGAGTATACATAGTTGCTGGAGCCATAATTTTTGCATATATTTGGTTCTTTAAAGAAAAATATGTAAAACAAAAAGAAATTGCTAAATAACTGTATACTAAAAATAATTATAAAAAGGAGAGATACAGAATGTATAATTTTAAAGAAATAGAAAAAAATGACAAAATTATTGGAAAGAAAACCACACGTTTAAAGTAGATGTATGGGATTTTTCAAAACCTAAGTATTATGCACTAGATATGTTTCCGTATCCATCTGGTGTAGGGCTTCATGCTGGGCATCCTGAAGGTTATACTGCAACAGATATAGTATCACGTATGAAGAGAATGCAAGGATATAATGTTCTTCATCCTATAGGATACGATTCTTTTGGATTACCAGCTGAACAATATGCAATACAAACAGGAAATCATCCTGCTGAATTTACACAAAAAAATATTGAAACTTTCCAAGGACAATTAGAAAGATTAGGGTTTTCATACGATTACTATTTATCATTATTATCTATCAAATTTTTCATTTCTTTAAGTTTTGTTTCTAATAATTTTTTATCAATTAATTTTAACTTATATTCAGAAATCATAGTTTGAGACATATTTTTACTGATTGAATATTCAACAACATCTTTATCTTTAGAACTACAAAGTATTACACCAACACTTGGATTCTCTTGTCTTTTTTTCACATCTCTATCTAGTGCTTCTAAATATAAATTCATTTTTCCTGAATATTCTGCTTTAAATTCTCCTAATTTTAATTCAAATGCTACTAAACAAGATAATTCTCTGTTTACAGACCATTCGATTTTACTTTGATAGGCTTCGCTTTTCTTAAGCCTTTCAAACTCAGTTATTAGATATAATTTGAATTCTACATTTAGCCAACTTGCAAATTCAAAAGCAATATCAGGATGAGCAAAGGTTCCTAAACTATATTTTCCACTACTTGGAATAATTCCAATAGCATTAAAATCCTTTTTCCAACGATTTGGAGTCATAGTAAAACGATTGTATCCAACTTCAGCAACTTTAATTCTGTGTGATTCCACGGAATTAAAATTGTCATTATTTAATTCAAGAGCAAAAATGAAAAAATATTGCTTATTTTAAAGAATAACTATTATTTATTATTGAAATACTGTATATGAATAACACATCTTTATTACTAAAATCAATATAATTTCCTAATATTGTAGGTGATATGTATCTAGTATCTACTAAAGTTATTTTACTATAAGAACTTAATAACAAAGGTGCTAAACTACTTCCATACGAGTCTCTAAAAATTATCAATTCTTTTCCACTAGTATTTTTATCGTTATAAATAGTTAAAAGGGGAGTAGCACCAGACAAATATATATCATACTTGTCTAATGAATTTTTTTTGTTTAAATCATATACATTAGTATAAGTATTAGTTGTATAATTAAATACTCTGGCATTTTTTAATATGTCGTTAGTCATTATATTTATTTCATCAAAGTCAGTATTTACAGGCACTTGATAAGCATAAGCACCTTTAAACTTTGCAATATTCTCAATATTATAGTTAGAACTTGAATAATTATTCATTCCTTTTAAAAGTTCATCAGCAACCTTTTGTATGTTTTCTTGTTTCCAATGGCTATCAGTTTTATAATAGTCAGTTAAATCTAATTTGTCGAATATATTTATATATGTGGCAAAATCTAGATTTTCTTTCATTCTACTTTCAAGCAAATCATAATCCATTTTTAAATTATTATCATTTACAAAATAATTTTTATCTGGAACAATTGAAAAATATATTTTATTATTAGCTAAATAATTATTTTTTATATTTGTTATTTTACCTGTTAAGTTTGCTATCGAAGTTTCTGAAAGAGGATAGGTCTGCTCAACTAAATAATCGTTTTTAATATAAATGTTGTGATAGTTTCCTTTAAAAGTTAAGTCTAGTTTAGCTTTGACAGTTCTAAAAGTATCTCTACTAATAAATTGATCATTTACATAGGTATCAAATTTACTAAAAAATGTACCATTAAATAAATTGTGAAATGTAAAACTTGGAAACTGCTCGAGCTTACGTCTTTCAGCAATAGATATTTCGGTATCTGGTTTTAATATGTTTAAAACAAATACTAATAGTAATATTGTTAAAAATAAAACAGATACAATTATATTTTTAAATTTATTACTCATATTTCACCTTCTAAAACCTAAAATATAAAAATGGGTTGTATGAATTATCTACTAAAAATATTGTTACAATACCTAATAATAAAATCATGTAAATAGGTTGTAAAATATTTATAATTTTGTTCCATTTTGAGTTACTACTTAATTTATTTACTAAATTACGTAATAATGGGGTAGAGCCTATTATTCCTAAAATAATAATTACAGCATAACCTTTTAAGTAGTAAAGTGTAGTAGCATTTATTAAAGCTTCATTATTAAGTCCAAATAATCCTTTAATTATTACTCCAATTTGACTCATATCTGTTGACTGGAATATAACAAAACTAATCATAACAATAAATAAAGTATAAATTCTTTTTATAATATTTGGTGACTTTTCAAGAAGTTTATTAAATACAAATTTTTCTAAAATTAGTATAACACCAAATAATGAGCCCCACAAAACAAAATTCCAACTTGCACCATGCCATAGACCAGTTAAAGCCCAAACAATTAAGATGTTTCTTATTTGAATTTTTACTCCACGTCTATTTCCACCTAGAGGAATGTATACATAGTCTCTAAACCATGAACTTAAAGTCATATGCCATTTTCTCCAAAATTCAGTTATAGTTTTTGCAGTGTATGGGTAATCAAAATTCTCTGGAAAATGAAAACCGAAAATTCTTCCTAATCCTATTGCTATATCTGAATAGCCAGAAAAGTCAAAATATATTTGTAACATATAACTAATTGCAAAAATCCAATAAAATAAAATACTTTTATCAGGTATTGAAGAAAATACATTACACAATTCACCTAGGCTATTTGCTATTATTACTTTTTTAGCAAGTCCTATGGTGAATCTATTAGCACCATAAGCAAAGTTTTCGAATGTATGCTTTCTGTTGTCTAGTTCATTAGCAATAGAGTTATACCTTACTATTGGACCAGCTATAAGTTGAGGGAAGAAAAATACATAAGTTGCAAATTTAAAAAAGTTCTTTTGAGCAGATACTTTTTTGTTAAATACATCAACTTCATAACTGATTATTTGAAATGTGTAAAATGATATTCCTATTGGTAATACTAAATTTAGTAATGGAATATCAATATTAAATATGCCGTTTATATTTTCTATAATAAAAGTTAGATATTTAAATATACACAAAAATAAAATATGTATAAATATTGATAAAGCTAAGATGCCTTTATTTTTATGTTTGTCAATTAACAATGCAGAAAAATAGGCAATAGCAATTTCGATAATCATCAATAATATATATTTAGGTTCTCCATAAAAATAAAATAATATAGAAGAAAGGAGAAGAACCATATTTTTAAATTTATTAGGCAATATAAAATATACCACTAATACTATGGGAAGAAAGTAGTATATAAAGCTAATACTTGTAAAAACCATAACTATAATCCTTTCAGAAAGTTAAAAAGTGTGCCATTGGGGACGGAGAATATTGGCACGTTTTAAAATTATTAACGTGCCAATATTCTCCGTCCCCAATGGCACACTTTTGATTATTGTACTTTCATTTCAGGTGGAAGTTCATAATCAGAATTTCCTGATTTTTCTAACTCTTTTCCAACTTCGTTATTTACGTATTTTTTAAATGAATCATAAACTGGTTTTGCCCAATCTTCATATGACATTACATAGAATATTACATTATTGTGATTTGTAATATAGAACTTTTCAGCAGATACACAAATCCATTTATTCATATCTACATTGTCATAAATTTCTTGTTTAACTTGTTCGATATTTGCATTATTTTTTAGTTTTATAGCAACTAATGAGTATGCTTGAGAACTCATTACAGGTTCAGACACTACTAATTCTTCAACATTATCATTATTGGATAAAAATGTATATGAAGAAACAACATTATTATCAGACAAACTAATTTTTTGAGTTTCTAATGATGGCAATTCAACATTTGAGTTTTTATAAATTGTATCAATCATAGTCTTCAAATTAATAGAAGAGTTATTAGTAGAATTTTGATTAGTTATCATATAAATTGCAACACCAGCTATAATAACTAAAATAGCAATAATTAAAATAATAATTGAACTCTTTTTCAAAAAAATCCCTCCTTCTAGATATATTTTACCTAAGAAGGAGGTTTTAGTCAACTATTTATTTGATTCTAATCTTTTAGCATCATCAATTTGTTTTAAGCCTAAGTTTATAAAATAAATTATTACAAGCCAAGCTAAAATAGTCATTGCAATTTGAACTAGGTAATAAGGAGCTTGAATAGGCATATCCCATATACCATGTAATACAACAGGAATTAAACAAATCAATAAAAATCTTTTATCATTTAGATGTTTTTTATCTAATTTTTCAAATCCTTTAACATACATCAATGCTGCACCTTCTATAGCAGCCCAAGCAACATGGCCACCAGGTGCTAAGAAACCACGTAATTTTATAATCTCTAACATTGTTTGTAAACCACCGTTTAGGCCATATCTTAAAATATATCCAGCTGTTTCAAATGCTGCAAATCCTGCACCAACAGCGGCACCAATTAATAATCCGTTTAATATATAATTGCTCTTTTTACTTTTAAATAAGAAAATAGCAACTATAACAGCTTTTGCAACTTCTTCAACTAAGCCAATCAATAAAGCCCCTTCATAAGTTTGAACAGTAGCATTTGTTTCAAAATATGGTAATGTAAAATATAATATAGCTAATATTAGTGATAATGCTCCACCAAGTACAAAGTATTTTATTACCTTGTAAAAAGGTATGTTTCTAAATAAATTAATTTCAAAGAAAAACATAAGTACAGTTACTGGAACAGCAAAAGCTGCTAACATTATCATAAGTGGTAAGAAGTTAGTATTTCCATAATCTATAAATCCTATACGAGTGGGGATATATGCAATTATGAAAAATACAAATATTTTAAAATATACCCATGCACTTGCGTTATTTGGGTTAATATCTTTGACATCTGGAGTAGTTTTATCTGAACCACAAACAAAAATTTCATCCAAATCTTCTTCAGTATGTTTTTTGAAAGTATTTTTAAATAAATCTTTAAATTTTACATAGCTTTTTGATTGAGCACCTGTTATTTTATCTAAGTTTTCAGTTATTATATTTGAAGCATTTTTCTTGCCAACAGGGTAACCACATTCGGGACAATTAATTTCGTCTCCGTTTAATTTGGCACCACATTCGGGGCAAGTTTGTAGATTAATTTTTACGCCACAGTGTGGACATACTTTAGCACTAGAAGATATGCTTTCACCACATTCTTCACATTTTATTAAAGCCATATTTTATGATCCCCTTTCTGTTAAAGTAGATATAATGCAATTTACAGCATTATTGATTTCTGTTGTATTGGTATTTTCCTCACGAGAAGCTATCATATATACTTTACCATTGATTAGTACAGCATATCTGTTATCAATTACTAAGTGTCCACTTGAAGTATAACTATACGCTAATCCATAAACAGTTCTGTTACCAATAACACCAGAAAGCATATTAATAATAATTTGTAAATCACTATATTCTTTTTTCATATACGTTGTAAAATCATTTAAAAATTGAACTTCACTAGTATAATTGTCATATCTGCCAATAATTAGATATGGGATTAAAGGACCTTGGTCATCTATGTTTTTACCTACATAAATGTATCCTTCTTTATCTGTGGTTACTTTATAACCACTTGGTACTTGGAAAGAAATTCCAAGGTAAGGATCATTGTAAACCTGATTACCATTAGTTGATGGGGTAGTAGGTTGACCAGTACCACCAGTTCCTGTTCCGCCTGTTCCAGTACCACCTGTGCCTGTTCCTGTATTATTACTTGGTTGATTAAAAACTAAAAAGCCAACTACAATTATAGCCAATATTATTAAAATATATTTAAAGTTACCTTTATTTGCAAAGGAACTTGCTATTTTGTTAGCATTGGTAGTGACAGAATCAGATTTCTTGTTTAACTCATAACCACATTTTGGACAACTTTCAGCTTTGTCGCTTATTTGATTGCCACATTCTGGACATTTTATTAATGCCATAACATCACCCTTTCTTTTCATAGTATGATAATTTTGTGAAAACTATATACAAATAAATCTTGTTTAAAGTATAATATATGCAATAAATAACTTGAAGTAAAACTGCCAAATAGGCAATGACACTTTGGAAAAAAGGAAATGGTAAAAATATGCGTATTTTAATAATTGAAGATGAATTTAATTTAGCAGATGCAATTGCATCAAAATTAAAAAAAGAAAAATATCAGGTAGATATTTGTACAGATGGAGAAGAAGGTTTGTATAATGCTACAACCAATATATACGACTTAATAATTTTAGATGTTATGCTTCCTGGCATAAATGGTTTTGAGATTTTAAATAATATAAGGAAAGAAAAAATAAAAACAAAAGTAATTATGCTCACAGCAAAGTCAACTTTAGAAGACAAACTTACAGGACTTGAACATGGAGCTAATGATTATGTTACAAAGCCATTTCATATAGAAGAACTAATTGCCAGAGTTAATATTCAGCTAAAAGACCCAACAGAAATAAAAAACAAAAACATAATAATATATGGAGATATAGAGTTAAATATAGCAACCTCAAAACTTAATTGTAAAAATACAGGAGAGACCGTTGAATTAGTATGCAAGGAATTTCAACTTTTAGAGTATTTTATGAGAAATCCAAATCAAATATTATCTAAAGAACAAATTTATGATAAAGTTTGGGGAATGGAAAACGAAATAGAATCTAACAACTTAGAGGCGTATTTATCTTTTATAAGAAAGAAATTAAAAGCAATAGGTTCAAATGTAAATGTAAAAGCTGTTAGAGGGCTTGGTTATAGATTGGAGGAAAAAGATGAATAAACTAAAAAATAAAGTATTTTATATGACTATAGCCATTTTTACAATAAGTGTGCTAAGTATTATAGTTATATTTAATACTCAAAACTATATTGAACAAAAGAATTCTGTTGAAAACAGTTTAAATGTGGCTACTAATAATGGTAAAGAAAGAGGAGACAAGCCACCTGAAAAACCTGCAGATGATAAAGTACCAATGTATAATCCTACAAACGAAGATATTAAGTTTATGGATTCAACAATTTATACAATTTTACTTGATGAAAATAACAACATAAAAGATGTAATAAATCATTCAAATGATGGAGCAGGAACTACTGAAATTACTAGGCTCGCACAAGAAATATTAAAAAGTGATATACAAGAAAGACATGTTGGATGTTTATATTTTGAAGAATATTCATATGTATATTTAGAAAATAATTCCTTAACAATATTGGATAATGCTAACATTAAAGATAGATTATTAAAATCATTAAGAATTTCATGTTTACTTTTTTTAATTATAGAAATAGTAATCGTATTCATATCAAAAATAATTACTAAATGGATTACAGAGCCAGTAAGAGTTAGCTTTGAAAATCAAAAAAGATTTATTGCAGATGCTTCACATGAACTAAAAACGCCACTATCTGTAATTATAGCAAGTATAGAAGCTTTTGAGGATAATCCAAAAGAAACAAAGTGGATTACAAATATAAAAAACGAATCGACTAGAATGAGTCTACTTATTACCAATTTATTAGAACTTGCAGCAAGTGAGAGCAAAGAAACATTTAAATTTGAAGAAGGCAATTTATCTAAAGCAGTTGAATTATCTGTGCTGACCTTTGAGGGACGAGCATTCGAAAGTAATGTAAAGCTGGAATATAATATACCTGAAAATGTAAAATTGAAAATGGATGAAAATAGTATAAAACAACTTATAGAAATTCTTTTAGACAATGCTATAAAACATGCTGAAAAGGGTAGTACAATAAATGTAAATTTATTAGAAGAAAATAACGATATAACAATATTAGTAAAGAATAAAGGCGAAGAAATACCAAAAGGTGAAGAAGAAAAGATTTTTGAGAGATTTTATAGAATAGATAAATCAAGAAACAGAAATGATAATAGATACGGTTTGGGACTTGCAATTGCTAAGAATATTGTTACAAATCATAATGGAAAAATAAGTGCATTTTCAAAAGATGGAATAACAACTTTCAAAATTTTATTTAAAAGATAAGAAAAGTGGCTTCGCCACATGTACACAATTGCTTTGCAATTGGTACAGCCCAAGGAAACTTAACCTTGTTGTATAGTAAAAATCAAAGATTTTCACTATACAATAAAATATTTAATCTTCATTTAATAAAAGTTTAATATTATAACATCATCAAAAGGAGGAACAAAACTAAATTTATTAAAAGGAGTGATTATTTTGAAAAGAAGTATTAAAAATATAATATTTATTATTTTAATTATTTTATTATGTGGAGTTATGTTCTTTACAGTATGCTATGCAAAAAATAATAGCATACAAAACAATAAAGGCGGAATGAGCCAAAATGGTGGTACACCACCAAGTATGCCAGGTGGAAGCGACTCAAATAAAGGTACACCACCTGAAAAACCATCAGGAGATAACAATGATATGGGAGAGCCTCCGGCAAAGCCAGATGGAGATGATACAGATTCGAATATGGAAGAACCACCAGCTAGACCTAATGAAGACAATAATAGTAGCTCAAATGAAAAAGGTCAAATGCCAACAGGAAATCCTGGTGAACAAATGCTAGAAATGAAAAAAACTACAATATCTATTATATATTATGTAATATTTGGAGTAGAAAGCTTGGTACTAACAATTTTAGTAATGTACCTAATCATGTCTAACTTTAACAAGAGAACATTTAGAGAGACATTTGCAAACAAATATAGAATAATTATTACAATTTTATCAGTTATTGTTTTAACAGCAGGATTAACATATTTAGATGTATATTTAACTAACCAAACAACAAGTAATAATCAAAATATGCAGGGACCTGGAGGAGGAATGAACCAAAGTAATTCATCAATAGAATATTCTTCACAAAAAGAAATAACAACAGCAGAAACAATTACAAGTGGAACATATACTTCATCAAATAAGGATGAAAATGCAATGCTTGTAAATGGAACAGAATCAAATGTATCTGGAATTACAGTAACAAAAACAGGAGATTCTGATGGAGGAGATAGCACCAGTTTTTATGGAACAAACTCAGCAATACTTGCTAAAAGTGGTGCAAATTTAACATTAAAAAACATAACTGTAACAACTGATGCAACAGGAGCAAATGGAGTGTTCTGTTATGGTGGCTCAGCTACAACAAACAATTCATCAAGCGATGGAACAACAGTAACAATAAGTGATTCAAAAATTACCACTACTAAAGATAATTCAGGAGGAATCATGACAACTGGTGGCGGAACTATGAATGCATCAAACTTGGAAATAAATACAGCAGGAACTTCAAGTGCTGCAATTAGAACTGATCGTGGAGGCGGTACAGTAACTGTTGACGGTGGAACATATACTACAACAGGTCAAGGCTCACCAGCAATTTACTCAACAGCTGATATAAAAGTTAGTAATGCAACATTGACTGCAACAGCATCAGAAGGAATTGTAATTGAAGGTAAAAACTCAGTTACAATAGATAATGTTAATTTAACAGATACAAACAATAAACTAAATGGACAATCAACAACATATAAAAACATATTTTTATACCAATCAATGAGTGGTGATGCTGCAGATGGTACAGCTGAATTTACAGCTAAAAATAGTAAAATTACAACAAACAAAGGTGATTCGTTTTACATTACAAATACTACAGCCACAATAAACTTAACAAATAATACAATAGTTAATAATGACACAACAGGAAATTTCTTAAGAGCTAAAACAGATTCTTGGGGAAAGAGCGGTTCAAATGGTGGAAATGTAACACTTAATATGACAAACCAAAAAGCAATAGGAAATATAGTTATAGATTCTGTTTCAACACTTGTAATGAATATGAAATCAAATTCTTATTATGAAGGAGCTATAAATACTGATAATAGTGCAAAATCTATTACCCTAACATTAGATAGCACTTCAACTATAAAATTAACAGCTGATACCTATGTAACAAGCCTAGAAAATGCTGATACAACTAATAGTAACATAGATTTTAATGGCTATAAATTATATGTAAATGGAACAGCTATAAATTAGGAAAAATGGCAGTATTTAACAAAAAATACTGCCATTTTCAGTACTTTCAAATGTCAAGTTTGATTAAACGAGATTAAGAGAAAAAGAGAGAAAAAGAGTAAAACTGAATAAAACGATATTGTAAAATGATAAAATTGGGCAAAATTGTTAAAAAGTGGAATAAAAATTACAATCCTTTAAATTTTACTTTTTCATAAAAAAATCTTATCATATAAGAGCACTAAATTTAAAAAAAGGAGTATTTTATGGAAGATGATAAAGAAAAACCCCGACCTTGTGGAAAAAATCTAGCAAGTGCAATATTTAATTATTATAAAGAAGAAATGGAGGTTCAAACAAAAGAAATTGCTAAAAAAGATCAAAGTTTAGCAGATGTAGAATTTCATCTTTTACAGACTCTTAGAGAAGATGAAAGAATTAACAATGCAATTGTTGATATTGCAGATTTCTATAACACAAACTATGTTGGAAATAAAGACTTTATACACATACCTAAAGTAAACAACATTATCTCAAATGCTATGCAATATCCAATAATATTAGCTACTAAAAAAGATATGTATAATAGTACTAATATACTAGGAGTCACAACAATTAAAATGGAAAATAACAAAAGTATAACTGATAATCCACACTTCCCAACACAGGGGCAGAACATATTAACTATTAATGGTATATTAACAAGAATGATGCCTCTACCAGGTTCAACAGAAAGAATTAGAAATATAGGTAAATACCTATTTAAATCAGCTATACGAGGTGCATACAATATAAATAAAAAAGAAAAAGTAAGACTTGTATGCGAAATAGACTGTAGAAATAAAAATAGTTTAAAGTCAATTTTAAAAGCAGTAAAGGAATTACAAGAAGAAGGACTTAAAGTACAATTATTTATAACAGGATATTATGAAATAAAAAATAGAAAAAATGAATTAAAAGAAGCTCCAACATTTATGTTAGAGATAGACTTAAATCGAAACAAAATACTAGACAATAATTTTGTGAAATTTTCTTACTTAAATTGCAATAATGAAAAATTATTAGAAAAACTTACTAATGTTATTAGAAAAAATTCAAAAGAACTAAAAAGATATATAAACATTAGACAAGATATTGTTATATATCACAAAATAAATCCAATAAATGCTTTGAATGTAGAGCTAGAGGTTGGAAACTCAGCAAATGGTAATGAAAGAGTTAAAATGCCGGAACTTTACGAAAAAGCTTATGAAGTTTAATAATAACATTGAAAAGAGGAAAATAAAATGAATAATAATTTATATAATATAAAAGTTGAAAGAGGAGCATTAAGATGCAATGAACATGGAAAATTATCAAAATTAGATCATCCAGAAATTTTTGGAGACAAAAATAAGAATAAATTTATTACAATAGGAAAAGAAGAATCACAAATAAAAATTGCTACTCCAGTATGCAAGAGTGTTGAGGATTGTTACATTAAATTAGAAGAAATAACAGATATAGTTTTAGAAACATTAAAAGTAAGAAAAGAACTATTATGGCCAACAACATTACCTTGTGAAGGAAGTAACTTAAATTCTGTAATAAATGTTGAACTTACAATTAGTGAGCAAAGCTTCGACTCAGATTTATATGAAGCAATAATGAAAAAGCTTGAAAGCCTTAGAGAATTCTATGGAAATATAAATCTAGAAATGAATGATAGAAGAATATTAGTAAAAAATATAGAAATAGACCCATATAACAGAACTGGTATTTCAAAAGAATATTTAATGCATTTAGTGCTAGAAATACTATCTGTAATATTTAATGTTTCTGATTTGGAAAAATTAAACCAAAAGTATTCATTAAAATGTAAAGAAGGAATAAAAATACAGGAACATTTAAAATTAGAAAATAATGATGTATTAAAACAAGCAGAAGAAAATATGAGGATTGGATATGATGAAAGATATCAATTAAAACATTATCCTCAACTGGTTGCAGAAGCGGCAGCTTTAGTAAAAGATGCTTTATCTCAAGGAATTGACTATGAAGTATTAAATGAAATAACAAGTGTTGTGGAACTAAATTATGAAGGACATAAAGAGATTGTAGTTGAAGGAAATAAAACTAATAGAGACAATTATATATTTCCAATAGTAACAGACGACAAAATGATTTCAAAAAACATGATGAAAGAAAGTGGTCTTAATGTTCCAGAAGCAATTATATTAAATAAAAACATGGAACAAGAAGAAAAACAAGAATTGCTACGTAAATTTTATAATACTAAAGTAGTAATAAAACCAAGAAATACTAATAAAGGAACAGGTATAACTGTATTTAGTGAGAGAGCAAATAAAGAACAAATAACTCAAGCTGTTGAATATGCTTTTCAATTTGATGAAGACGTGTTAATAGAAGAATATATAAAAGGAATGGAATATAGATTTTTAGTTGTTAATGGCAAATGTATAAGTGTATGCCATAGAAGGGCAGCAAGTGTTGTCGGAGATGGTGTATCTACAATAAAACAATTGATAGATACTAAAAATAAAGAACCATGGCATGCTTTAACGTATGCACCAGTAAAAGAAGACGAACCTGTTGAAGAATATTTAAAACTTCAAGGTTACACATATTCGTCAGTACCAGAAAAAAATAAAAGAATATTTTTAAGAACAAACTCAAATGTTTCTACTGGTGGAGAAAGTTTAGATGTAACTGCAATAGTTCCTGAATATTTTAAAAGAATAGCAGAAAAAGCAGCAGATGTATTTAATGGAAAAATATCAGGAGTAGACTTAATTATAGACGACATGAATAAAAAAGACTATGCAATTATAGAAATAAATGACAACCCTGGCTATTCTATAAATGAGTGGCCATATGAGGGGCCAGGAGAAAAAGTAGGATTAGAAATTTTAAAATTATTAGGATATTAGAATGCAAGAGGTATGTAATTTTACATACCTTTTTAAATATTTTACCCAAGCAAATACAGAGATAAAACTATTGCTATTTTTTGCAAAATGAAATATAATTTATAGGAAAAACTAACAAAAAATTAAAGGAGAAATTTAATGGAAGAACAGTGGTTTAATAAAAGCATTGAAGAAGTTAAAGAAGAGTTAAAAGTAGGTAGTCAGGGACTATCTGATGAACAAGTAAAAGAAAAAAGAGAAATTTATGGCTTAAATGAATTACAAGCTAAAAAGAAAAAGAGTTTAATTGTTAAATTTTTAGAACAATTCAAAGACTTTATGATTATTATTTTAATAATTGCAGCTATAATTTCTGGAGCAGTAGGCTATTATCAAGGAGAAGGAATAACAGATTCAATTATTATACTAATAGTTGTAATTGTAAATGCAATTATTGGAGTGGCACAAGAAAGTAAGGCAGAAAAATCATTAGAGGCTTTACAAAAATTAAGCTCTCATGTTACTAAAGTAATTCGTAATGGAAAAGTAGCTGTAATACCATCAAAAGAATTAGTACCAGGAGATATTGTAATTCTAGATACTGGAGATTATGTTCCAGCAGATTTAAGAATTATAGAATCTGCTAATTTAAAAGCACAAGAAGCATCTTTAACAGGTGAATCAGTTCCAGTTGATAAAAATACTGATGTAATAAATGATAAAAAAATAGGTTTAGGAGATAGAACTAATATGCTATTTTCTTCAAGCCTAATTACTTATGGTAGAGGCAGAGGTATTGTTGTTGAAACAGGTATGAATACTGAAGTTGGAAAAATAGCTGGAATGATAAATGAAGTTGAAGAAACAGAAACTCCATTACAACAAAAGTTAAATAAACTAGGTAAAACACTTGGAATTGCAGCAATAGTAATTTGTGTAATTATTTTTATAATAGGTTTATTATATGGTAAAGAACCAATAGAAATGTTTATGACTGCAGTAAGTTTAGCAGTTGCAGCTATACCAGAGGGCTTAGCAGCTGTATCTACAATTGTATTAGCAATAGGTGTTCAAAGAATGGTAAAAAAACATGCAATTGTTAAAAAACTTCCAGCAGTAGAAACATTAGGAAGTACAACAGTTATATGTTCAGATAAAACAGGAACATTAACACAAAATAAAATGACTGTTAAAAAAGTATTTTATAACAATAAATTAGTAAACTTAGACGATATAGATACAGAAGATTTGGATGAAGAACTAGAGACACTGACATATATTAGCATGTTTTGTAATGACACAAAAGTATCAGATGGAAAACTTACTGGAGATCCAACAGAAACAGCATTAATTGATATGGGATTCAAACTGGATTTTCAACCACCAATTCTAGAAAAATATGAAAGAGTAAAAGAACTACCATTTGACTCTGATAGAAAACTTATGACAACAGTACATCTATTTCCTAATAAATATATGGTATATACAAAAGGTGGAGTAGATGAGTTATTAAACAGATGTAGTAGCTATGTTATAAATGGAAATGTAAATACTGACATTGATGAATATAGAAAAGAAATTGTTAAACAAAATGAAGAAATGGCTAAAAATGCACTTAGAGTATTAGCAATGGCATATAAAGAATTAGACCATGAACCAACAGATGAAGAAATGAAAACTATTGAGAGTGATTTAACTTATGTTGGTATGGTTGGAATGATAGATCCACCAAGAGAAGAAGTAAAAGAAGCAGTAGAAAAATGTAAAACAGCAGGTATTAAAACTGTAATGATTACAGGTGACCACAAAATTACAGCAATTGCAATTGCTAAAGCTTTAGGAATTTTAGAAAATGAAGATGAAGCAATTACAGGTAGTGAACTTGAAGAAATGTCAGATGAAGACTTAATAAAAAATGTTAGAAAGTATAGTGTATATGCAAGAGTTTCGCCTGAACATAAAGTTAGAATAGTAAAAGCTTGGCAAGCAAATGGAGAAATTGTTGCAATGACTGGTGATGGAGTAAACGACGCTCCAGCATTAAAAACAGCAGATATAGGATGTGCAATGGGAATAGTTGGTACTGATGTATCAAAAGAAGCGGCAGATGTTATATTAACAGATGATAACTTTGCTACAATAGTATCTTCAGTAGAAGAAGGAAGACGTATATATGATAACATATTAAAAGCAATTCAGTTTTTACTATCAAGTAATGTTGGAGAAATAATAATATTATTTGTAGCGATTTTAATGACTCCACTTTTAAGCAAATGGTTTAACATAGATGTAAACTTAATTACACCATTATTACCAATTCATATATTATGGATAAACCTAGTAACAGACTCACTACCAGCATTAGCATTAGCAGTTGATCCAGCAGAAAAAGATATTATGAATAGAAAACCATTAAAACCAAAACAAGGTGTATTTACAAAAGGAATGACTTTTAGAGTAATATACCAAGGAATTATGATTGGTGTAATTACACTTATTGCATTTATAATTGGTTTAGCAACACCAGAAAATGAGTTGCCAGTTGTACAAGTAACAGAAGCAAATGGAATTGTAAGAACATTATCTGCAGAAGAAGTTAAAGTAGAAATAGGACAAGCAATGGCATTTACTGTTTTAGCGCTTTCAGAATTAGTACATGTATTTAATATTAGAAACAATAAAAAATCTATATTTAAAACAGGAATATTTAATAATAGTAAATTAATACTTGCAACAGTTGTATCTGCAGGACTAATGCTTATAGTATTATTTGTACCAGCATTAAGAAATATATTTAGCATACCAGTATTACCAGCAATGAATATTCTAGAGACAGTTATATTAGTATTTATGCCAATTGTTGTAGTAGAAATATTTAAGTTATTAAAAATAAATACTACAAAAGATGAATAAGCAGTTGACAAATGCAAAAAAAGTTAGTATAATTTTATAGTATCAATTTTTAGGTAATAAATTAAAATATAGATTACAGAGAAAAAGCAATCAAGGGAGGGAATTAGAAATGGCACAACCAAAAAGAAGATGGTCAAAAGCAAGAACACATTTAAAAAGATCTACATGGAAATTAGAAAATCAAAATTTAGTTGATTGTCCACATTGCCATGAAAAAGTATTACAACATAGAGTATGTCCAAATTGTGGATACTATGATGGAAAAGAAGTAATTGCAAAAACTGAAGGATAAAAATCGATAACAGCATAGCTTAAAGGCTATGCTGTTTTGCTTTGCAAGAGCAAATGATAAAAATGAATAAAAATAATAGCATTATTTGACATTGTATGGTAAAATATAAATGCAAAAATTTAAAATAAGGAATAGGTATATAAATGAGTAGTAATAGAATTGATAAAACAAACTATTATTTAAATATAGCAAAATCTGTTGCAGAAAGAAGTACATGCTTAAGAAAAAGAGTAGGGTGTGTTATAGTAAACAATGATGAAATTATATCTACAGGTTATAACGGAGCACCAAGGGGGAGAAAAAACTGCATAGATATAGGCTATTGTACCAAGAAAAAAGAATTTCCAGATATAAGACATGGAGGATATGATGCTTGTAGAAGTGTTCATGCAGAGCAAAATGCAATAATTAGTGCAAGCAGAAAAGACATGATGGGTGGAACTTTATATTTAGTTATATATAAAGCCGAAACAGGTGAATATGACCCAGGTTCTAATTCATGTCAAATGTGCAGAAAGTTAATAATAAATAGTGGAATTAAAAAAGTAGTAGTTAGAACTAGTGATTCAGAATATATTGAAGTTGATGTTGATGAGTGGATTAGAAATGATGATTTGTTAGAAGGCAAATTTACATACTAAAGTTTAAAAATAATCAGCATCTTGTTCATTTTAAACTTAATTATAATAATAGCAAAATAAAGAAAGGAATGGAAAAATGAGTAAACCAATAGTTGCAATTATAGGTAAGCCAAATGTGGGTAAGTCTACATTTTTTAACTATGTTGTTGGAAAGAGAATATCAATAGTTGAAGATACACCAGGTGTTACAAGAGATAGAGTTTATGCTGATGCAAATTGGAGAGGTAGAAACTTTACTTTAGTGGATACTGGTGGTATAGAGCCAGAGTCTGATGACATTATTCTTTCGCAAATGCGCAGACAAGCAGATATGGCAATAGAAATTGCAGATGTAATTTTGTTTGTAACAGATATAAAACAAGGAGTTACTGCAACAGATCAAGATATAGCATTAATGCTAAAAAAATCTAAGAAACCAATAATTTTAGTATGTAATAAATCTGATACATTTGGAAAAACACCTGATGAATTATATGAATTTTATAATTTAGGAGTTGGAGAACCTTTTGCTGTATCATCAGTAAATGCAAAAGGAATAGGAGATGTACTAGATGCTATATATGATAATCTTCCACCTCAAACAGAAGATGAAGATGAAAGTGATGTTATTAAAGTAGCAATAATAGGAAAACCAAATGTAGGTAAATCTTCATTAGTAAATAAAATACTTGGAGAAAATAGAGTAATAGTAAGTGATATTGCAGGAACTACAAGAGATGCAATTGACTCAGAATTTCAGAATGAATATGGTAAATATATATTTATTGATACAGCAGGAATTCGTAGAAAAAGCAAAGTAAATGATAACCTAGAAAAATATAGTGTTATGAGAAGTCTATTAGCAGTAGAAAGAGCAGATGTATGTATGCTAATGCTAGATGCAAAAGAAGGAGTAACTGCTCAAGATGCAAAAATAGCCGGAGAAGCACATGAAGCTGGCAAGGGTGTAATAATTGTAGTAAATAAATGGGATGAAGTAGAAAAAGATAATCAAACTATGGAAAACTATAAAAAAGATGTGTATAATAAATTATCTTATTTATCTTATGCCCCTATTATGTTTATATCGGCTAAAACAGGTCAAAGAGTAAACAAACTATATGAAATGATAAATATGGTTGCAAGTCAAAATGCATTAAGAGTATCAACTTCAGTATTGAATGACGTATTAAGTGAAGCGGTTACAATTGTGCAACCACCAACAGATAAGGGAAAGAGACTAAAGATTTTTTATATGACTCAGGCTACTACAAAACCACCAACATTTGTGGTATTTGTAAATGATAAAGAGCTATTCCATTTTTCTTATGAAAGGTACCTTGTGAACCAAATTAGAAAAGAATTTGGGCTAACAGGAACCCCAATTAGAATGATAGTAAGAGAAAAGGGAGAAAAAGAATAATACAAAGGAGAGTGATTTTTTATGGCAACATATATAATAGTTGCAGTAATTGCCTATTTAATAGGTAGTGTTAATTTTTCAATAATTATTAGCAAAAAAATGGCAGGATTTGATATAAGAGAAAAAGGTAGTGGAAATGCAGGAACAACAAATATGCTAAGATCTGTAGGAAAAAAGGCAGCAGTTATAACCTTAATTTGCGATATATTAAAAGGTGTAGTTGCAGTATTAATAGCTGTACTTGCAGGAAAAATTATAAAAAATTTGGATAATGCATTATTAGTACAACTTGCTGGGATATTTGTAATAGTAGGGCATACATTTCCAATTTTCTTCGGGTTTAAAGGTGGAAAAGGAATTGCAACTTCATTAGGTGTTTTACTAATGGTAAATTGGCAGATTGGATTAATTTGTTTAGTATTTGCATTAGTATTAATGGCATTAACTAAAATGGTTTCAGTAGGTTCAATTTCAGCAGGAATATTATTTCCTATATTAGTTGCATTTATAAATCAAAACTATATTGTTCAAACGCCAAATAGTAATTGGAGTTATTTAATTTTTAGTATTATTATAGCTGTACTTGTTGTATTCAACCACAGAGCAAATGTAAAAAGAATATTAAGTGGTACAGAAAACAAATTGAGTTTTAAGTCAAAATAGAAAGGAACAGAAGATAATGAAAAATATTTGTATAATTGGAAGCGGAAGCTGGGGATGTGCATTAGCAATACATGCAGCTAAAATGGGACATAATGTGAAAATATGGTCATTTGCGCAAGAAGAAGCGGACTTAATAAACAAAGAAAGAAAGTGTATGTTTTTACCAATGGCAGAAATGCCAGAAAATATATATTGTACTACAGACATAAAAGAAGCAGTAGAAGGCTCTGATATTATATTACATGTAACACCATCTAAATTCTTTAGAGATACATTAAACAAGTATAAAGAATATATAACAACACAACCAGTAGTTATATGTTCAAAAGGTTTTGAACTTGCAACATTATCAACACTAAATGATGTTGCAGAACAAGAAATACCAAATGTAAAAATAGGAGCTTTTTCTGGACCTAGTCATGCAGAAGAAGTTTCACTTGGAATACCAACAGCAATTGTAGCAGCTTCAAAAGACTACAATGTTCAATACTTAATTCAAGATACTTTTATGAATGAAGAAATGAGAGTATATACAAGCAATGATATACAAGGAGTTGAGCTTGGAGGAGCACTAAAAAATATAATAGCATTTTGTGCAGGAATTATAACAGAACTAAAGCTAGGTGATAACACATTTGCAGCACTAATTACAAGGGGATTAACTGAGCTTTCAAGACTAGGAGTTGCAATGGGTGGAGAACATAATACATTTTATGGTTTATCTGGATTAGGAGATTTAATTGTAACATGTATGAGTGAACACAGTAGAAACAGAAAAGCAGGAAGATGTATAGGAAGAGGCTTAACTTTAGAAGAGACTAAAAAAGAAGTAGGAATGACTATTGAAAGTGTAGACAATATTGAAGCAGCCTATAAACTAGCCCAAAAATACAACATAGAAATGCCAATAGTAAATGCAGTATATGATATTTTATACAATAACTTAGATCCAAGAAAAGCAGTAACACAACTAATGACCCGTGAAAAAAAGGCTGAGTAATGTCAGTTCGGGGACGTTTCTTTAACTGACATTTTTGTCAGTCGGGGGACACATCTTAAAAAGGAGACACACAAATATGAGATTAGTAGTTCAAAGAGTAAAACAATCTAATGTAGTTGTTGAAGGGCAAACAATTGGTGAGATAGGCCAAGGCTATATGGTACTAATTGGTGTTGGCCCAAATGACACCAAGGAAATTGCAGATTTTTTAGTACAAAAATTAATTAATTTGAGAGTGTTTGAAGATGAAAACGAAAAGATGAATTTATCTATAAAAGATATAGATGGAGAGCTTTTACTAATATCTCAATTTACACTTTATGCTGATACAAGTCATGGAAACAGACCAAGTTTTATTAATGCTGCTAAACCAGATAAGGCTAGTGAATTATATGATTATTTTGTAGAGCAATGCAAAAAACAAAACATAAAAAAAGTTGCAACAGGAAAGTTTGCAGCAGATATGCAAGTTACATTGCAAAATGATGGACCAGTAACAATTATATTAGAAAAAGAATAAAATGGCGTTTTGCCATTTTATTTTTGCTCTTTAATTAAATTTTCGAGGATTTGAATAGCATTAGAAGCAGCTCCTTTTCTAAGATTATCTGCAACAATCCATAAATTAATACCAGAAGATACACTAAAATCTCTACGTATTCGTCCAACAAATACATTATCTTGATTATTACTGTCAAAAGTAGTTGGATAAACTTCAAAATCATCTTTTAAAATTATACTAGGTGAATTTTTTAATATTTGTTTTAATTCTTTAAGTTTAAATTCTTTTTCGAATTCTATATTAACCGATTCACAATGACTATTTATAACAGGAACTCTAACCGTAGTTGCTGTTATTTTTAAATTAGGTTTATTTAAGATTTTTCTTGTTTCATTTATCATTTTCTCTTCTTCTTTTGTATAACCATTATCTAAAAATACATCAATATGAGGAATACAATTACTAAAGATAGGAACATTGAATTTTTGTAATTCGTAATCTGAGTTTTGATTTTCAATAATAGGTATTTTTTCATCAAAATTTTTAATTCCACTTATTAAGTCATTTACTCCATTGTAACCAGCGCCTGAAACAGCTTGATATGTATTATAAACTATTCTTTTTATATTATATTTATCGTCTAATGGCTTTAAGGCGACAACAGCTTGTATGGTAGAACAATTTGGATTTGCAATAATTCCATTATTATTTTGAATATTAGCTATATTAACTTCAGGTACAATTAATGGAACGTCTTTATTCATTCTGAAATAACTACTATTATCAATAACAATGCATCCTTTGGAAACTGCAATTGGAGCAAATTTTTTTGAAACGCTTGCACCAGCAGAAAAAATTGCAAAATCAAAATTGGAGTAAAAAGATTTTTCAGAAAGTTCTTGAACTATATAGGTATTTCCTAATAAATTGATTTCTTTTCCTGCTGATTTACTTGATGCAAAAAAAACATACTCATCTATAGGCAATTTTTTTTCTTCTAAAACCTTAATAATAGTTTGACCGACTAATCCTGTGGCACCAACTACTGCTAATTTAATTTTTTTCATAAAATCCATCCTTTCTAATAAATTTTATGAATTAAAGTTAAAAAAGTGCTTATCTTAATATGGATATCTTTCAAACAAATATCTGACAATATCATCTGCATTATTTTGAGTTATATTTATAAAAACATCTTTATCTAAGCTGATCCACATAGTTATACTATAATCATCGATGTTTTCAATTAAAGCAGTAATAATATCTGAAAGCTCTACTGGGTTTAGATATTCTTTTTGCCAAAACAAATCTGAATCGAGGGTAATTTCTTTTTCAAAAAAATGCGTTAAAAACATTGAAATTTCGCCGGGATTATTACTATAAAGCTTAACAATTGCATTCATAAAAAATCTCCTTTTAGTAATTAGTATAAAAAAAATAAAAACAATTATACTTGAGAATAAAAGGCAATTTTTTAGCAAATACTAAGTAAAAAATAAAAAGGAATGAAAATTATGAAAAAAACAATAACAATTATAATAATTACAGTATTAGCTATTATTGTAATTTTATCATCTTTAGTAGTATATGCTAATAGCCAGGATGACTCTAATCAATTAAGTGATAAAGTAACCCAGGAGCTTATGTACTTAAATCAATATTTTGTTACAATGCTAGGAGATTTTAATGGCCTAAGTATAGGAGATAATAGGCTTCAAGAAACAGAGCCTAAAATACAAACTAATATAAATACTAATTTAAGTGATCAAGCAGACACAAATACAAATCAATCAAATGATAATTTACAACAAAGAAATAAAGTAGAAGAAAAGACAGATACTGTGCAAAATGGTATTTTGAAAAATGATGGAAAGTATGATACTAAATGGGAAAAAGTCCAAACAGAAATAGAACAAATATATCAAGTATGGAATACAGTGAGTATTGATTTATATTCGTTAAATATTGATAATGCATTAATAGTTTCGTTTAATGACAGTCTTAACAATGCCACTCAAGCAATAAAAAACAAGGATAAGGCTTGGGCTGTTGATGCAGTTACTCAAATGGATGCAAAAATACTGGAGTATAAAAAAAGATGCGGACAAAATGAAAGAGAAAAAGAGATATTAACAATTCAACATGATGCTGTAGCATCATATGCTGATGTCACAAATGATAGATGGGATAATGCAAATGCAAGATTAGCTGATTCAGAAAAAAGATTTTCTAATTTATTAAATACATTGACAGATGATTATACAAATCAAGCAACAATGAGTCAATGTTATATATTGATAAATGAATTAAAAAAGGCAGTTAATTTAAAAGATAAAGAGATATTTTTTATAGAATATAGAAACCTAATGAGTAAGATGGAAATATTAGTGACATAAAAACATATTGAGGTCACATGTTAGACACAATTAAATGATATAACAATAATAAATTTTTATAGGAGGAAATTAATTATGACCAAAGAAGAGAGAAAACAAAAAATGGATGAATTTAATGCAAAAATGAAGGAGCTAAATGCAAAAATAAAAGATGGAACAGATACAGCAATAATAGCTGGAATGGAAGCAAAAGATGTGTTGTCAGAAAAGTTAAAGGATGCACAAAGTGGTCTTGAAGCTGCAAAAGAACAATGCAGGATTGCATCTGAAAGAGGAAAAAGCAAAATTTCTAGTGAGCTATTAAGAGCACAAATGAACTTTAATGTTGCAAAGGAAAATATACAAGAAAGAAAAGAAGCACATGATAAAGAAAAATTATCACAATATATTGACAATGAGATTGAATATGCAGAACAATGTGTTACTCTTGCATTATTAGCAGCAGAAGAGGCAAAAGTTGCTTTCCTTGAAGCAGTTGATGCACAAAAAGAATATGATGAAAAATATGGAAAAGATGAATAATTTTATATGAATCTGCTAGTGCAATGCATTAGCAGATTTTATTAAAATTTGCTAAATTTTAATAAAAATGTTATAATATGCTATATGAGAGGTGATAAACATGGGACTATTTGATAGATTTAAAAAGAATAAACAAGAGACAGATAAAAAAGTCGATAATATTTCTAAGGATTATGAAATAAAGTATGGAATGTCTCAAGATGGAAGACTACAAATTGATTTTTATGATAGAAATATAAAAGTTGGTCAATTTTATGATACTACAAGACTAATAGTTGGCGATAAAACTGTAGTCCTTGCAAATCAGCGTGTTCAAAACTGTATAGTTTCATGGTATAGACAAGATGATACTATTTTTTCAGATCCTCAATATGAAAATGAAAGTATAGATGCAAGAAGTTATAAAGGTGTTTTAGCTCAAATTGATCCTGTATTATTGCAAAGTGATGAAAAATACTGTTCTAACGTAATGAGATATTTATTAAACAAAAAAAGAGTGAATCAATATTTAGAAAATGGATTACAAGAATCACCAGAACATCCATGTGGAAAATATATAGGAGGCATGCGTAAAACAGAGAATGGATATAATAAATTTTTTGATATAGATGCTGGAATTGCATCACATAATTCTAAACTGATGGTAGAACGTAGAAGAGAAAATAGAGAAAAAATGGAACAGAAAAAAAGAATGGAAATTGATAGAAAAAAAGCTGAAATTCAAAGGTTACAAAGTGAAATAGACGATATGTATAGATAGTAAATATAAAGTGTTGAAATTTATGCATAAATATAGTATAATTAAAAGGTAGTAAATTGGATAGTCGCGTATAGCAAAGCTGAAAAGCTGCGTACGAGGAAAGTCTGGGCTCCATAGAGTGATGATGCTGGATAACGTCCAGTGAGGGTGACCTCAAGGAAAGTGCAACAGAAAATAACCGCTGTATTTAAATATGCAGTAAGGGTGAAAAGGCAGGGTAAGAGCCTACCGCTAATATGGTGACATATTGGGCTGTGTAAACCCCATCTGGAGCAACACCGAACAGGAAGGTTAAGACTACTCGTCGTCTTCCGATTTGGTGGCATGAGACTTATAGCAATATAAGTAGTAGATAAATGACTATCTTAAATGACAGAACCCGGCTTATAGATTTACTATAAAAATGAAGAAACGTAGGTAAAACCCTACGTTTTTTGTTGTGCTATAGCAAATTTTTCAAATCTTCTGGAATGTCAGCTATATATTTTACGTTTTGTTTTGTAATTGGATGTATAAAATCAACTTCATATGAATGTAAAGCTTGCCTTTTTATTAAGTCTGAATGTGTACCATATAAAGTATCACCTAATAAACTGTGACCTATGTGAGCAAAATGAACTCGAATTTGGTGCGTTCGGCCAGTTTCTAAAATACATTCTACAATATCATAATTTGCTGTTCTTTTCAAAACTTTGTAAAGAGTAATAGCATTATCTCCATTACTATTAACACACCTTTCGATAATACTACCTTCTTTTCTGGCAATAGGTGCATTTATAGTTCCTACCGAATTGTCTAAATTACCATTGACAACAGCAATATATTTTTTTACAAATTGCTTTGATTTCATTTGCCTAATTAAACATTCCTGAATATATTCATTTTTAGCAAATATAACGATACCTGAAGTATCTTTATCTATTCTATTTACTGGTCTAATTTTTTTCTTTAAACAAATTTTAGAAAAGTAAAATGCAATTCCATTTGATAAACTGTCTGTGTAATGATCCATAGATGGATGAACAGGAATGCCAGCAGGTTTATTTACAATTAAGAAAGCATCATCTTCATATACAATATTAATTGGCATTTCAGTAGGTATGATGTTGGAATTATCTTCATCATAATCTAAGTAACATTCAACTAAATCATTTTTAGAAATATTTTGATTTACAGAAGCGTTTTTTCCATTCAAATAAATCTTATCTAATCTTTTCAACTTTAATAAAAGTCTGTCAGACATTGAAAATTCAGCTTTTAAGACCTCTTTTATATTAGAGTATTTATTTAAATTAACATATGATAACTTCATAATTATTTTTTTCTACTTTCAAGAATATAGCTTGCCTCTAAATCAGCTTCATGTAATGCTAAAGCAAGAGGATATCTTTCATAAACGGTACTAATAGTATTATATAATTCTTTTGGTTCTGTAAATCCCATATGCCAACGAATACAGTACATTTCTTCTAGTGTTAAGTCAATAAACTTAGTAATCATCATTACAGATTTTTCTCCATGGCCATAAGGAATAGTATCGTTAACTGTATAGTATGGTTCTTTAACCCAAATACCATCTTCATTTTTCTTATTTCTATAATCAACTGTATAGTAATTTGCTTTGCAAAAGTCATGTAGCAAAGTTATTAATATAATTGTTTCATCAGAAGCTTTGACAATATCGCTATATGGTTTATGCAATAATTTTTCTTTTAGCAAATGATAAACATTTAAACTATGTTCCAACAAACCACCCTCATGATTACCATGAAATCTTGTACTAGCAGGAGCTTTAAAAAAGTCTGTTTTTTCAATATACGCAAGTAATTTATCCATACCTTCTCTTTGAACTGATTGCAATAATAATAAAAATTCTTCTTTCATAATATTCCCCCATAACAAAAAATTGGTGCGAATAGTGGGACTTGAACCCACACGCAATATTGCACACGCCCCTCAAACGTGCCTGTCTGCCAATTCCAGCATATTCGCAAATACTATAACATTATATACTAATATAAGATATAATTCCAGAATTTTTTAATAAAATAGTATATTACAAATAAATTACAATTTTATTACGTTTTTGTAACAAAACGTAAAGAATATTGTAATTTGTTTTTTTATGTGATTTAATTTTAGTAAAATAAAAATAGGAGGAATTACAAATGAAAGAGAAAAAAATAAGTTTAACAACAGCGATATTATTGTTTGTAATATTTTTATTGTTGTTAGTAATTGTTTGTGGTGCAGTGTATTTTGCTAATAAAAATGGTATAAATAAAGTAGGGAAGACTGAGAAAAAACTTTCAGAAAAAAGTGTATCTGAATTAGTAACAGATGCAGAATTTGACTATAATACAGGTATAGAGAGCTTTTCTTATTCTATAGAAAATATTTATACAAAAAAAACAGAAACATATGTATATGAGAAAAATAGCACAGAAATTGAAGGAGTAGATTTAAAAACATCAAAATTTCCACGAGTAAATATTAATTCTGCATATGCAGGACAAATAAATACTGAGACCGAGAAGTTATTTGAAAAATACATGAATGAGTTTAAAAACAGAATTAAAAATCTAAGAGTCACAGAGTCAATAACAGATAAAAATGAAAAAGATCAACAAAGATATATAGGATATTCTTTATATGTAAAAAATAATGTTGTAACATATTCAACATATAAAAATGGTGATATATTATCAATTGTAGTAAAGGAAGGACCATTTGAAAATGTAGGAGATATATATACAACATACAATATAGATTTAAACACAGGAAATCAAGCAGACTTCACAAATATATGTAATAAATTAGGGGTTGAAACAACTCAAATACGTAATAGCTTATATAAACAAATGGAAGAAGTAATAAAGAAAGAATTTTATGATTATCCAAATGATGGAGATTATACTGAAGAATATAACAATTATTTGGAAGAAAACAAAAAATTAATAGATGAAGCAGTATTTGATAATACAACTAAATTTTTTGTCGACAATAGTAATAAATTAAACATAATATTTACTATATCACATAATGCAGGAAAAGGTACAATGGAGTGTGTATTCACTGTGAAATAAGTAATATCAATTGAGCAAAGTTTAATCTTTGCTCAATTTTTATGAAGAAAAATAATAACTATTGACTAAATTTGAGATAAAATATTATAATATATTTGTACTTTTACAATAGAAAGGAATTGATGCAATTGAAAATATTAGCAGTTGGAGATATAGTAGGAGAAAATGGATTAGATAAATTAAAACAAGTTTTACCAAAATTAAAAGAAGAAGCACAAATAGATTTTGTGGTTGTAAATGCTGAAAATGTTGCTGGAGGAATGGGGATCACTTTCAAAAATTGGAATGAACTATTAAAATTGCCAATAGATGTAGTTACAATGGGAAACCATACATGGGCTAAAAAAGATATTTTTCAATTTATAAATCATCAAAAACTAATTAGACCTGCAAATTATTCTAAAGGTGTACCTGGGAAAGGTTATGGCATATACAAATGTAAAGACAAAAATATTGCTGTTATTAATTTAATAGGAAGAACAGATATGAATGTGTTATCAGAAAATCCATTTACTGTTGCAGAAAATCTAGTTGATAAATTATCAAAAGAATCAGATGTAATAATAATAGATTTTCATGCAGAAGCAACAGCAGAAAAAATTGCTATGAGGCATTTTTTAGATGGAAAAGTTAATATATTATTTGGAACACATACTCATGTACAAACAGCAGATGAGCAAATTACAGAAAAGGGAACAGCATATATAACTGATATAGGAATGACAGGCCCAATAAATTCAGTTATTGGTATGGGAATAGAAGAATCTGTAAAAAGATTTGTTACATCATTGCCAGAAAGATATAAATTGGCAGATGGAAACTGTATGCTTAATGGATGTATATTTGAAATAAATGACGAAAATTGTAAAACCGAGAAGATTGAAAGATTATTTGTAAAATAAATGACAAAAAATGTAAAAAAATAGGATACGAAACTTCCACATTTTTCCAAAAAATACTAGACAAATTTATGAAAGTGTATTATAAATATAAATGTTCACGGAACAAAAAATAAAAAAATTAGGAGGCAAAAATGGAAGTTTTAAAAATCTCATCAAAATCAAATCCAAACTCAGTTGCAGGAGCAATAGCAGGTTTGGTGAAAGAATCAAACAAAGCAGAAATGCAAGCAATTGGAGCAGGAGCATTAAATCAAGCAGTAAAGGCTGTAGCAATAGCAAGAGGCTTTGTAGCACCAGCAGGAGTAGATTTGGTATGTATACCAGCATTTGCAGAGGTAGAAGTTGAAGGGGAAGACAGAACAGGCATTAAGCTAATTGTTGAATCAAGGAAATAATGTATTTTTAATTTAATTTTATATAGGGGCACAGAGATATATTAAATATATTTTTGTGCTTTTTGTTTTTTATTATTGAAAAAATAGCTAATATATTATAAAATGAGTAGGCAAAAAGGAGAGGTTATAATGAAGCTAAAGCCATTTAGAATTCTAATTGTTATATTTATATTATTAATAATAATTAGTGCTGTATATTTAATAACCAAAAAAGAACCAATCAACAATGAAGAAAGCAAAGAAATATCATATAAAACGATTGACATGGTTACGAATTTACGAATGGGAATTTCAAACTTTGATAGCATTCATCCATATATAACAAATAATCAAGAGGTTATTTATATAGATCAACTTATATTTGAACCATTACTTAGCATAACCGAAGATTATAAAATAGACACATGCTTAGCAAAAGAATGGTCAAAAGTTGATGAAAAGGCATATATAATAAAATTAAAAGAAGGTGTAAAATGGCAAGATAACAGCAGTTTTACATCAGAAGATGTAAAATTTTCAATAGATAGGTTAAAGAAACAGACAGAATCAGTTTTTTATGCAAATGTAAAAAATATAAAAAGTGTTGAAATAGTAGACGAGTATACAATAAGAATTGAATTAAATGACAATGAAGCTTTTTTTGAGTATAATTTAATATTTCCTATAATTTCTTATAAACAATATAAAAATAAAAAATTTAATTCTACATCAATACCAATAGGTACAGGCAAATATAAGATTTCTAAGATGGATAATGACAAAATTGAACTTAGCAAAAATAATGAATGGAGAGATATTGATATTGAAAATTCTAATATAAAAACAATATCTATAAACTTATATGATGGCAGAGGAAAAGAATACAATTCGTTTAAATTAGGAAGCATAGATATAATTTATACTAGTAGTGATGAGGCAGAAGAATATATTGGTAGTATAGGATATGGAAAGAAAGTTTATGAAAGTAGAGAGTATGATTATTTAGCACTAAATTGTGAAAATATGATTTTACAATATAAAGAAGTAAGACAGGCTATAAACATGGTGATTGATAAAGAAAAAATAGCAGGCTCTACATTGGAAAATAAGGTTACAGTTGCAAAATATCCTTTATTGAATAATTATTATTTATTAAAAGATATTTCTAAAGAAAACAAAATTAATACAGCAAAAGCAAAAGAATTATTGGAAAGTTCGGGCTGGAAGTATGAATATGGAATATGGCAAAAAGAAATAGAAGGAGTAACTAAAACAATAAATATAGACCTAGTTGTAAGCCAAGAAAACAGCAAAAGAGTAAAAGTAGCAACAGAAATAAAAAAAGAGTTAGAAGAGTTTGGAATAAAAATCAATATAAAAGAGGTATCTATTGCACAATATAATGCATACTTAAATGATAAAAACTATGAAATGATTTTAACTGGGATGTATATGCCAATATCTCCAGATTTAGGATATATGTTTGGAGAAAATAATTTATCAAATTATAAAAATGATCAAGTGATTTCAGTAATAAATGAAATAAAAAGTATAACAGATGAAACAAGTTTAAAGGAAAGGTATATAAAAATATTTGAAATATATGATGATGATGTACCTTATATAGGACTATATTACAATCATAATATGATTGCATATTCAACAGATTTTATGGGAGATGTTAAGCCAAATTGTTATAGTATTTTTTATAATTTTTCTAATTGGTATAGACAATAATACTAAAAATATATAACAAAAATATAAAAATTACTTGACAAATAAAAATAATAATATATAATAAACACAAACAAACGTTTACAACAATTTAGGAGGAAAAAATAATGGGTAAAGATAATTCAGAAAAAATGAGAGCACTAGAAGCAGCACTAGGACAAATTGAAAAACAATTTGGAAAAGGATCTGTTATGAAACTAGGTGATTATACAGCAATGAATGTTGAAGCTATACCAACAGGAGCATTAAGCTTAGACATTGCATTGGGAATTGGAGGAATTCCAAGAGGAAGAATTATAGAAGTGTTTGGACCAGAATCTTCAGGAAAAACTACACTTGCATTACACTTAATTGCTGAAGCACAAAAAATGGGCGGAGAAGCAGCATTTATTGACGCAGAACATGCACTAGATCCTGTTTATGCAAAACATTTAGGTGTAAATATAGATGAACTTATAGTTTCTCAACCAGACACAGGTGAACAAGCACTAGAAATTGCAGAAGCTCTAGTAAGAAGTGGAGCATTAGACATTATAGTAGTTGACTCAGTTGCTGCATTAGTACCAAAGGCCGAAATTGATGGAGATATGGGAGATTCACATGTTGGACTACAAGCAAGACTAATGTCACAAGCTTTAAGAAAGTTGGCAGGGGTTATAAATAAATCTAAATGTGTAATTGTGTTTATAAATCAATTAAGAGAAAAAGTTGGAGTTATGTTTGGAAATCCAGAAACAACTCCTGGTGGTAGAGCACTAAAATTCTATGCTTCAGTAAGATTAGATATTAGAAGAGTAGAAAGCTTAAAACAAGATGGAGAGGTTATTGGTAACCGTACAAGAGTAAAGGTAGTTAAAAACAAAGTCGCTCCACCATTTAGAGAAGCTGAATTTGATATTATCTATGGAAAAGGTATTTCAAAGGAAGGTAATATATTAGATGCAGCGGTTAACTTAGATATAGTAGAAAAAAGTGGTTCTTGGTTCAGCTACAATGGAGATAGAATTGGACAAGGAAGAGAAAATGTTAAAGATTATTTGGCTAAAAATCCAAAAATAGCAGAAGAAATAGAAAATAAAATAAGAGCTAACTATGAAAAAGCATTTGAAAAAAGTTTAGGAGAAGAAGAAAATGATCCTGAACAGGAAACAGAACCATCAGATGATGAAGAATAATAGGTGAAATCATTGTACGATAATATAGAAGAATTTGATAAATTAAAAACAAAAATATTAAAGTATATAATGTATAAGAAGAGAACAGAAAAAGAAATAATTCAGAAGTTCTCTTCTTCTGCTGACAAAAATATGTTAGAAGATGTTATTGAACATTTGAAAGAAATAGGTTATATAGATGATGAAAATTATATAGAAAGAGCAGTTAATGAATTTATGGCAATTAATACATTATCAATAAGAGAAATGCAAAACAAATTGTATGCAAAAGGAATTAGTAGTGGTATAATAGATACATATTTTGATAAACATGAAGATGAAATAAAAGAATATGAACTAAAATGTGCACAAAAAATTATATTAAAAAAGCAAACTCAAATGGAAAAAGAAGAAATCGAGCAGTTTTTATATAGAAAAGGTTACTCATCAGAAACTACTAGAGAAGCATTTGAAACAATGGAATAAGGTGAAATTATGCAAAATGTACTAACATTAGAAACAAATAAATATAAAGTAAAAGTGGAAAATTTTGAAGGCCCACTAGATTTGCTATGCCATTTAATTGATAAAAATAAAATGGATATATGTGATATAAAAATTAGTGAGATTACAGACCAATACATAGCGTATTTAAATGCTATGGAAGAGCTAAATTTAGAAATTGCAAGTGAATTTTTAATAATGGCTTCTACATTATTATATTTAAAATCAAAATCCCTTCTTCCAAATGAAGTAGAAGACGAAAAGGAATTAACAGAAGAAGAGCTATTAAGAAGAATTATAGAATATAAAAAATATAAAGAAATTACTCAAAAACTAAAAGAATGTGCAGAAAATAATTCAAAGAAAATATTCAAGAATCCAGAAATAATAGAACTTCCAAAGCAAAAATTAGATGCAATATACAAAAAAGAAACAATTTCGCAAATGTATAAAAACATAATTGATAGGAATGCACAAAAATTAAATCAAAATGCCAAAAACATAGAAAAAATTGCAATTACAGATACATATACGGTTGAAAGTAAAGTGAAAGTAATGTTTAAAGAACTTATTAGAAAGAATAAATTTATATTTAATAAATTATTTTCATTGAAACAATGCAATAAACAAGAAGTAATGACAGCTTTTACAGGGCTTTTAGAGTTATCAAGAAGAAGCAAAGTAATTACAAATCAAACAGAACTATTTGGTGACATTACAGTAGAAAAAGCTAAAAAATCTGTTTAAAAATAATAAAAATGGAAAAACTAATATCAAATAACTTCAAAAAGGAGGTTATCATGATATTAGTTTTAATTTTTCTTGGAATATTGGTGTTACTAATATCAGTAATAATTTTGATAATAGTATCAACACTACATATACAAATAAAAAATTTAAGTGTATCAAATATGAAAACTAAAAATAAAGCTGAGTATACAATAATAATTTCTTTATACTTGGGCAATAAAATCAAATGGATATGGTTTAATCTAAATGATAAAAAAATGAAAAAAATGTATTCAAAAATACAATTAGAAAAACTGGATTTTCAAAAATTTAAAAAAGATTTTAAAATGAAAGATTTAAAACAATTACTAAAATTAAAACCTAAAATATCATATTTAAACTTAGATGCAAATTTAGGAGTAATAGAGCCAACAACAACATCTTTTTTAGTAGCAATAATTGCAACAATAATATCATTATTATTACCATATTTGGCAACAGAGCTAAAAGAAAAAAACTACATTTATAATATAAAACCACTTTATTACAATCAAAATTTATATAAAGTTAATGTAGACTGTATAATTGAAATAAAAATGGTACATATTATCAATGTAATATATTATATTCTTATAAAGAAAGGAAGAAAGAAAAATGACCAATCAACAACATCCAATAGAAAATCTTATGCTTACAGCTATGAATAGTATTAAAGATATGGTAGATGTAAATACGATCATAGGTGAACCAATAGAGACTAACAACAATACAATAATTATTCCAATTTCTAAAGTTGGGTTTGGGTTTGCAGCAGGTGGAAGTGAATTTAAAGGTGAAACAATTGATGAGTATACTAAAAGAGAAAAAGAAGAAGCAATACAATACAGATTACCTTTTGGAGGCGGAAGTGGAGCTGGAGTTTCAATTGCACCAGTTGCATTTCTAGTAGTACAACAAAATAATGTAAAGTTACTTCCAGTTGAGCATTGTTCTGCAATTGATAGACTATTAGATTATGTACCAGATTTAATGGAAAAAGCAAATTGCGTATTAAACAAAAATATGCAAAACAAGAAAGAAGAATTAAAAAATCAAGAAAAAATAAAAAAACAGGTAAAAGAGATATTAGAAAAAGAAGAACCAAATGTACAACAAAGCAGTAATATAAGTCAGGCAAAAGCAAGACCGAAATACACAAAAGTGCCAAGGCCAGAGCCAATAGAATATGACTACGAATATGATGAAACAGATGGCTCAGACGAATAATTAAACATAAGCTTCTGCATTTTAAATTGCAGAAGCTTATTAGTTTTAATCAGGTAAACATGAATCAATAAAATCAAATTTTCTACTATAATCTTTGGTGTCAGGGTTACTTTTATAAACTTCACTACGATTTCTCTGAAGAAAATTTACTAAGTCATACAAATTACACCAAATCTGATTTGACCCTTCCTTTTGAACTTCATTAAAAATTAATTGAATGCCAAAATGAAGATGAGGAACATTTATATTATTTACATTTTCTTTTGCACTATATCCAGTCATTCCAAGGTAACCAATAACATCACCAGCTTGAACAATTTGACCTTCTTTAATATTTTCAGCATATGGATGATTCTTTCTTAGATGTGCATAATAGTAATAACGTTTTTGATCAAAACTACGAATGCCAACTCTCCAACCACCATACTGATTCCAACCAACAGCCTCAATAATTCCTGATTCGACTGCAATAACTGGAGTTCCAATACTTCCCATTAAGTCATTTCCAAAATGAACACGTTTATATCCATAAGATCTAGAAGCACCAAAATCGTCATAATGGCTAAAACTGTAGTTCTTAGCAATTGGGCAAAATACTTTTAAACCATATTTCTCTTCAAACCTTTTTTCATCTGAATTAGAATTTTTTACTTCAATTTGATAATCTCCTATAAATTCATGTAATGTAGAATCATAACCCTCAAAATAATAATTATATAGTTTCATTTTTTTAGTAAGTTCATCAATAGTTTTACCAGATTTTAATTCTGCAACTAACTTATCTAAATCAGCTTGCTTAAATTTTGAAAAGTCATTTCCGTATTTACAGGCTAAGTAAGATATAAGCTCAATCCAATTATATTTTACTGTTTCATTTTTTTTGTGGGAATTAATATCTAATTTTGAAGTTTTATCTAATACTTCATAATTTACATTGAATTCAAACCATTTAATATAATCCTTTTTCTTTTCAGTTTCAGAATTTTCAGGATTATAAATATATTTTTCGGTCTGTCCATTTACAGGTAAAGTGGGAGTGGAGAGCACCAAGTAACAAACAAATAATATTATTGAAAGTGCCAATAAACTAATTATAATCCATAAAACACTTTTATTTATTTTAACACTTTTAATTATCACTAAAATTCACCAATATAAATTTATGATGAAAACAGAAAAATATGATTGCGTTGAATTAGAAAAGTGATATAATAGCTATGCCACAAATATATAAAATGGAGGAAAAGATTATGAAGGATTATTTATTTACTTCAGAGAGTGTAACAGAAGGACATCCAGATAAACTTTGTGATTTAATATCAGATAGTATTTTGGATGCATGTCTTGAACAAGACCAAAACTCAAGAGTGGCAATTGAAACCTTTGCATCAAAAAATTTAATTACAATAGCAGGCCAAATTACCACTAACGCAAAAATTGATGCAGAGAAAATTGCAAGAGAAACAATAAAACAAATTGGCTATGACAATGAGCAAACAGACATAGATTATCGTACTTGCAAAGTAGAAACAAATATCACAACTCAAAGTGGTGACATTGCAATGGGAGTGGATATTGGAGGAGCAGGAGATCAAGGAATTATGTTTGGATATGCCTGTGATGAAACAAAAAACTATATGCCATTTGCAATTGATGTAGCACATAAATTAGCTAAACAATTAACTAAAGTTAGAAAAGAGGCAATAATTCCATATTTAAGACCAGATGGAAAAACTCAAGTGACAGTTGAATATGAAAATGATATTCCAAAAAGAATAGAAACAATATTGATATCAAATCAACATTTACCAGATGTAGATATGAAACAAATGAAAAAGGATATAATTGAAAATGTTATAAAACAAGTTGTGCCAGAAAAGTATGTTGATGAAAATACCAAAATATATGTAAATCCAACAGGAAGGTTTGTAATAGGCGGACCTTTAGGAGATACAGGACTTACAGGAAGAAAGTTGATAGTAGATACTTATGGCGGTTATAGTAGACATGGTGGAGGAGCATTTTCAGGTAAAGATGCAAGCAAGGTAGATAGAAGTGCAAGCTATATGTTAAGACATATTGCAAAAAATATAGTAGCAAATGGATATGCAAGAAAATGTGAGATTCAAATTTCTTATGCCATAGGCATGGAACAACCATTATCGGTATATGTAGATACATTTGGAACTGCAACAATTGATGAAGAAAAAATAGTAAAAATAATAAAAGAAAAATTTGATTTAACTCCAAATGGAATAATAAATTATTTAGACTTAAAGAAGCCAATATACAAAAAGACTACAAACTATGGTCACTTTGGAAAAGATGAATTACCATGGGAAAAAGTAATTAATATATAAAAAATACTACCAAAACTTAACATTATGTGATATAATACTATTCGTAAAAATAAAAAAGGAGGAATTAACCATGTCAGGACACAGCAAATGGCATAATATTGCAGCTAAAAAAGGTAAAGCAGATGCAGCTAGAGGAAAAATATTTACAAAATTAGGTAGAGAATTATTAATTGCAGTAAAAGAGGGAGGACCTGATCCTGCTGGTAATTCTAAACTAAAAGATGTTATAGCAAAATGTAAAGCAAATAACATGCCAAATGACACAATAAATAATGCAATTAAAAAAGCTTCAGGAGCTGGAAATAGTGAAAACTATGAAGAAATCATATATGAGGGATATGGAGCAAACGGTGTTGCTGTTATTGTAGAAGCAAGCACAGATAACAAAAATAGAACAGCAGCAGATGTACGTCATGCTTTTGATAAAGCTGGTGGAAATTTAGGAACAACTGGATGTGTATCATACTTATTTAGTAAAAAAGGTGTAATTGTAATTGATAAAACTACTACAAATCTTTCAGAAGATGATATGATGATGTTAGCATTAGATAGTGGAGCAGAAGATTTTGAAGCTACAGATGAATGCTACGAAATAACAACTGCACCAGAGGATTTCTCAAAAGTTAGAGAAGCATTAGAAGCACAAGGACTAGAATTTTTAGAAGCGGAAATACAAATGGTACCATCTACATATATTCAATTAAGCGAGAATGATGCACCAAAAATGCAAAGACTAATTGATATGTTAGAAGACCTAGACGACGTTATGAATGTATACCATAATTGGGAAGAATAATATTAATAAAAAGAGTTCTAAAACCAAAAACATAGCATATATATTAATATATATGTTATGTTTTTTTATTCTATAAAGGAGTACAAGCTATGGATGAAATATTGAGTTTCCTACCAGATATATTAAAGCAGAAAATCATATCTAGCAATATGGACAATATTGAAGAAATTAGAATAAGAACAGCAAAGCCAGTTATAATAAAAAACAATGTAAGTGAAAAAATACTAGATTATATTATTTCTTCAGAAACTGTACTTAAAATATTGCAAAGAATATGTGAGAATTCGTTATACTCATATCAAAGTCAAATTTGTGATGGATTTATAACTTTAAATGGCGGGCATCGTGTAGGTGTGACTGGAAATGCAATAATTAAAGAGGGAAAAGTAACAACACTAAGCTACATTAATAGTCTAAATTTTAGAATCGCAAGGCAAATAATTGATTGTAGTAATAAAGCAATTATGTATATACTGAATGGAAATTCTATATGGAATACATTAATTGTATCACCACCAGGCTTAGGTAAAACTACACTGCTAAAAGACATAATTAGAAAAATAAGTAATGGAATTCCAGAAATAAATTTTAGGGGACTAACATGTGGGGTTGTTGACGAAAGAGGAGAAATTTCAGCTACATATAAAGGGATATCTCAAAATGATTTAGGGATAAGAACAGATGTAATTGACAACATTCCTAAAGCGTTAGGAATGAAAATGTTAATAAGATCGATGAGCCCAAAAGTAATTATTGCAGATGAAATAGGAAATAAAGAAGATGTGAAGGCAATTGAATATGCAGTAAACTCAGGAGTAAATGGAATTTTTACTGCACATGGAAGTGATTTAGAACAGATAAGGGAAAATCCAATTTTAAAGCAATTAATATTAAATGGTTATATAGACCGAGTGTTACTTTTGGACAATATGAGAAATATACATTTAGTGTATGAAAAACAAACAAAAAGAAAGGTAAGTTAGGAGGTAGAAATGTTAGTTTTTAGATTGTTTTTATTAGCTATGATAATAGTAACTAGCAGTATAATAGGAATATTATTTTCAAAAAAGTATGCTAATAGAGAAAAAGAAATTAAAGAAATGAAAAATGCACTTAATATGTTTTCGACTAAAATAAAATTCACATATGAACCAATACCAAATGTGTTTATGGAAATAGCAAATAAAATAGGCGGAAATATAGGTATGATTTTTGACATGGCAGCAAACGGAATGAAAGAATTATCTGCAGGAGAGGCATGGTGCCAAGCAGTAAAAGATAGTAAAAATAATTTGAATAAGGAAGATATTTCTGTAATACAAAATTTAAGCAGATTACTTGGACAAACTGATTTAGATGGACAACTTGGTGAAATTGAAGTGGTAAATGATTTTTTGACTGCACAGCTTGAAAATGCTTCAGAAGAACGAAGAAAAAATGAGAAGATGTATAGAACTTTTGGATTAGTTACAGGGCTTACAATTGCAATTATATTAATATGATATAAAAAATTAAAGGGAGATAAAAATATTATGGACATTAGTTTATTGTTTAAAATAGCAGCAATTGGAATTCTTGTAGCTGTACTATACCAAGTTTTAGTAAGGGCAGGGAGAGAAGATCAAGCAATGATGACAACTTTAGCAGGACTTATAATTGTTCTTTCTCTTGTTATAAAAGAAATAAGTACATTATTTACAAGTGTTAGAACAATGTTTGGACTATAGAAAGGGTAAAAAACAATGGATATAATTAAAATTATTGGAGTTGGGTTAATTTCATTAATTATAATTGTAATTGTAAAACAATATCGACCTGAATTTGTGCTGTATATTTCTTTAATTGCAGGAGTATTAATTTTAACAATGATAATCGATAAAATAGGTGCAATTATTAGTTTACTTACAACGCTATCAAATAAAACAGCAATAAATAATGAGTTTTTGATACTTTTGATTAAGATAACTGGAATAGCGTTTTTGACGGAATTTACAGTAAGTATATGCAAAGATACAGGAGAAACTGCAATTGCAAATAAAGTTGATTTAGGTGGAAAAGTTTTAATAATTTCAATGTCAATACCAATAATTGCTAGTTTACTTGAAACAATACTAAAATTATTACCTTAAAAAGGAATTAATCTAATGAAAAAAATGTTTATTATGATTGTCTTTATATTTTGGGTAATTCCAAATTTGTGTTATGCATCAGAAATATCAAGCCAAGATATTTTACAATCACAACAAGATGAATTAAATATATCAAGTTTTATAAAAGAAGCACAAAAATATACAGAAAGTACTTTTGAAGAAATAAATATAAATGAGCTTTTTACATCTGCAATAACAGGAAAAATAGATAACAATACAATTTTTAAAAGTATAATAAATCTAATTGGAAAAGAGGTTTTAGACTGTACAACAGTATTAGGAAGTATACTTGTTATTATTGTGATTCATAGCATACTAAAAAGTATTAGTGAAGGACTAGAAAATAAAAGCATATCACAAATTACATATTATGTACAATATATATTAATTGTAACACTTATAATGAAAAACTTTTCAGATGTTCTTCAAATGGTAAAGACAAGTATTCAAAACTTAGTAGGTTTTATGAATAGTTTAGTACCACTACTTATTACCTTAATGCTAACTACAGGAAATTTTGCATCTGCAGGAATATTAGAACCAATTATACTATTTTTAATAACTTTTATAGGTAATTTCATAACCACTATTCTATTACCATTTGTATTAATATCAACAGCACTAGCAATTGTTTCAAAGGTATCTAGTAAAATTCAAGTAGATAAATTATCAAAGTTTTTCAATTCGACTGTTATATGGATTTTAGGGGTTGTTCTTACACTATTTGTAGGTGTCATCTCGGTAGAAGGAAGTTTAAGTAGTACTGTAGATGGAATAACAGCTAAAACTACAAAAGCAGCCGTATCAAATTTTATACCTGTAGTTGGTAAAATACTAGGAGACGCAGTGGATACTGTTATAGGGTGTAGCAACATTTTAAAAAATGCAGTTGGAATAGTTGGAGTTATTGTTGTGATTTCAATATGTGTTGGACCAATAATCAAATTGGCAATACTAATGGGGTTGTATTATTTGACTGGGGCACTGTGTCAACCTATAGCAGATGAAAAAATTGTTAAACTACTGGAAGAGATGGGAAACACATTTAAAATGCTTCTTGCAATTATGTGTAGTGTGTCAGTAATGTTAATTGTTGGAACTACATTAGTATTAAAAATTACAAATAGCGGACTTATGTATAGGTAAAGGAATAGATATGAATTGGATAAGTGATTGGATACAAGGAATAATAATAGCAGTTGTGATAGGAACAATTATTGAGATGATTTTACCAAATGGAAACTGTAAAAAGTATGTTAAAGTTGTAATAGGAGTATATATCTTATTTTCAATAATTTCTCCTGTAATAACCAAAATAACTGGAAATGAATTTAGAGTTTCAGATGTTTTTGACATAGATACATATATAGAAACTTCTACACATGAAAGCCAAACTAAAGTTGAAACAAAACAACAGGATCAAATAAAGCAAATATACATAACAAATTTAAAGGAAGATATAAAACAGAAGTTAAAAAGTAAAAGCTATGAAGTTACAAGTATATCAGTAGAAATCGAAAATAATGAACAATATACATTAAAGAGCATGAATTTACAGGTAACCCAAAAGGAACAAACCAATAGCGAAAATAGAGAAATACAAAATGTAAATGAAATTAAAATTAATATAGGAAATAACTCTGAGTCGCCAACTAAAGATGTAAAAATTTCTTCTAAAGAGCAAAAAGAATTGAAAGAGTATTTGAGTGGAATATACAATTTAGAAAAAAAAAACATAAATATAAATTAGGAGGAACAATTATGTTTAAAGAAAAAATAAAACAATTAACCTCTAAAATGGATGATGGAAATAATAAAAAGAAAATTGAAAATTTAGTATTTTTTTTAATTATATTAATAATAGTTTTAGTATCTATAAATTTAATTTGGGGTGAGAAAAAGGAAAATAAACAAACAGAAAGCCCTAATAAAAAATTAGCTGTACAAGATGAATATGAAAGTGAAAATTCGGAAGATAAATTAAGTTTACAATTGGAGAACATATTACATGAGATTGATGGAGTTGGTAAAGTAAAGGTACTAATTACATATTCGCAAACAAGTCAAACAATACCTTTGTATAATGAAGATACATCACAAAAAGATACTGAAGAAAAAGATACAACTGGAGGAACAAGAAAAGTAATAGAAACTGATACAAAAAAAGATGTTATATATCAAGAAACAAATGGAAGCAAAATACCAATAACACAAAGTGTTATTAGCCCAAAAATGGAAGGGGCAATTGTTACAGCACAGGGAGCTACAAATACAAATGTAAAGACTAATATTATTCAAGCTGTGGAAGCGGTTACAGGACTTGCAACACATAAAATACAAGTTTTTGCTATGAGCGAAAGCTAAGAATAGGAAGGGATTAGAGTGATATATATGAAAATTTTAAAGAGAAATCAAATTATTATTTCTGTAATAGCATTAATGCTAATAACGGCTGGCTATCTGAATTTTGCAAATCAAAAAAAGGAAAGTGATTTAATCCCTACAAGTAGTGTTGCAGATTCAGAGCTTATGGCTGGAATTGGAGATGCTAAATTAGTAAGTGCAAATGAAGTAACTGATAAGAATCAGGTTACTAATACTGAAACTCAAGCAAATATAGAAAATAACACATCAGTTACAAATAATAATGAAACATTAGAAGATAAATATTTTAATGAAACAAGACTAGAAAGAGAAAAAATGTATTCTCAAATGCTTGAAAATTACCAAAAAATAATAGAAACAGATAGTCTAAGTGGTGAAGAAAAGAAAGATGCTCAAGAAGAAATAAAAAAAATAAATGATGAAAAAAATGCTATTATGATTGCTGAAAATCTAATTAAGACAAAGGGTTTTGCAGATGTTATTATATTTAAAAATAATGGAAATGTAACAGCTATTATAAAATCTGACCAACTGGAGGAACAAGCAGTTTCACAAATACAAAATATTATAACTAGAGAATTAGATGTAAAAGTAAATCAGGTAAATATAAATAGCAAAAAGTAATTCTTGATAATAAAGATGAAAAGTGGAGTGACGAAAGATAGCTACTCTACTTTTTTTTCGTTTTTTATTGTATTTTTTTTATTTATTGGTATAATAGTAGCAGTAAACTAAGGACAGAAGAGAAAGGTGGAAAAAGATTATGATAAAAAAAGTAGCTATTTTGGCAAATGGAGGAGACGTTTCAGGCTTTAATGCAGTTATACGTGCAATTATAAAAACAGCTGAAAATAACAATGTGGAATGTTATGGATTTATAGATGGATATAGGGGGCTACTAGAAAATAATTATGTACAACTTGGTACAAGTTCTACAGGAAATGCAGTTGGAATATTGCCAAAGGGTGGATCTATAATTGGATCTTCTTCAAATGCAAATGTATTTTGCTATCCGGTAGAAGAAAATGGCGAAACAGTATATAAAGACTTATCTGATAAATGTGTAGAAAACATAAAAAAAGATGAAATTGATTGTTTATTTACTCTAGGAGGAGATGGTACACAAAAATCAGCAAGAGATTTATCTATAAAAGGAATAAATGTAATAGGAGTTCCAAAAACAATTGACAATGATGTAGCATGTACTGATATTACATTTGGATATAATACAGCAGTAAGTGTGGCAGCGGAAGCACTAGATAGGCTTCACACAACTGCAGATACACACCATAGAATTATGGTGTTAGAAGTTATGGGGAGATATGCAGGATGGATTGCCCTAGAATCAGCAATTGCTGGTGGAGCAGATGTAGCACTAATACCAGAAATACCATATGATATAAACAAAGCAGCACAAAAAATTTTAAATAGAAAAAAAAGAGGAAAAGAATTTAGCATAGTAGTAGTGGCAGAAGGTGCAAAACCAATAGGAGGAGAATTTTCTATTAAAAATGTAAGAGATAAAGGAAATGGAGTAGACAATATAAAACTTGGAGGTGTAGGTGAAAAAGTAGCAAAACAACTTCAAGAGTTAACAGGATTAGAGGCAAGATGCACAGTTTTGGGATATATGCAAAGAGGAGGAAGCCCAACTGCATTTGATAGAGTATTATCTACTAAATATGGTGCAAAGGCAATGGAACTTGCACTTGAAGGAAAGTTTAATGTATTAACAGTTATAAAAGATGGAAGACTTGACTGCGTTTCATTGGAAGATGTAGTTGGAAATAATAAAAAAATTGGAGCTGCTTCAGGTAATACACCAGAAAGTAATATAAGGCGAGTAAATTTAGATAATGACTTGGTAAAAACAGCAAGACATATTGGTATAAACTTAGGAGATTGAAAAGAAGGGATGTAATGTAAATGGTAAATTTCAAACAAAAAATTGCAAAAGAAATAAGTGAAATAACCAAAATACCAGAGAATCAAATAGTTGAATATATTGAAGTACCAACAGATGAAAAAATGGGAGATTTTTCTTTTCCATGTTTTAAACTTGCAAAAGAATTAAAAAAAGCACCTCAAATGATAGCACAGGAAATAAAAGAGAATATAAAATTTCCAGAGGGCTTTATGCAAAATATTGAGGTTGTGAATGGCTATTTAAACTTCTATATAACATCACAAGAATATGTTTCAAATGTATTAACTGAGGTTGCCGAAAAACAAGAAGAGTACGGAAAGAGTACAATAGGAAACGGAAAAAATGTTGTTGTAGATTATTCAGCACCAAACATTGCAAAACCATTTCATATTGGACATTTACGTTCAACAGTAATTGGTAATGCAATATATAAAACACACAAACACTTAGGATATAATTGTACAGGAGTAAACCATTTAGGAGATTATGGAACACAGTTTGGAAAATTAATAGAAGGCTACAAGAGATGGGGAGAAGAATATAAAGTTGAAGAAAACCCTATTGATGAACTTACTAAAATTTATGTTAGAATAAATAATTTGTGTAAAGAAGATGAAAGCGTTTTAGAAGAATGCAGAAATAATTTTAAAAAACTAGAAGATGGAGACGAATATTGTACTAAAATTTGGACTAAGTTTAAAGATTTGAGCTTGAAAGAGTTCCAAAAAGTATATAAACTATTAAATGTTGAATTTGACTCTTGGAATGGTGAGGCTTTTTATTCTGATAAAATGGGAGAAGTAGTAGATATCTTAAAACAAAAAAATCTATTACAACAATCAGAAGGAGCAATGGTAGTAAATCTAGATGAATATAATATTCCACCATGTATTATAGAAAAAACAAATGGATCTACAACTTATGCAACTCGTGATTTAGCCGCAATACTATACAGAGCAAGAACTTATGATTTTGATAAAGATATTTATGTAACATCTTATGAGCAAATATTACACTTTAAACAAGTTTTTGAAACAGCTAAACATTTAAACCTAGATGAAAAATATACCAATGGCTTAGTACATGTTCCATTCGGAATGGTACAATTAAAAACAGGTAAAATGTCAACTAGAGAGGGAAATGTTATCAAACTAGAAGATTTGTTGAATGAAGCTATAAGTAGAGTAAAGCAAATTATGGATGAAAAAAATCCTAATTTAGAAAACAAAGAAGAAATAGCAAGAAAAATTGGAGTAGGAGCTGTAATTTTTAATGACCTATATAATAGCAGAATTAAAGATGAAATATTTGACTGGGATACAATGCTTAACTTTAATGGTGAAACAGGGCCATATATGCAATACATATATGTTAGAACAAAAAGTTTATTAGAAAAAGCTGGCTATATACCAAACATAAAAGAAATTGACTTTACAAAACTAACTGATGTACTTTCATTAAGAGTAATAAAACTAATCTATTCTTTTGAAGATACATTAAAACAATCAGCAGATAAATATGAACCCTATATTATTGCTAGATATTTAATAAAATTAGCACAAGCATTTAGTAGCTTTTATAATGAAAACAAAATAATAGGTGAAGATAAACAAATTCAAGATGCAAGACTATACTTAACTTATGCAACTGGATTAATATTGAAAATAGGTGCTGGAATATTAGGAATTGAAATGCCAGAAAAAATGTAGATTTTAAAATATTGCAAATTTTTAATATTATGATATAATCAACAATGTAAAATTTAACACAAATATGTTAAAAAAGAATAAGATATATAAATTACTTTTGAAAGGAACAATGTAAAATGAGAAAATATTTTGGAACAGATGGTATAAGAAGAATTGCTAATACAGAGCTTTCACCAGAATTGGTATACCGTGTGGCAAAAGCTGGGGCTTATGCTTTAGCTAAGCATTCAAATCATGCACCTACAATTTTAATAGGAAGAGATACAAGAATTTCAGGCACTTTAATAGAAAGCGCTATGACAGCTGGATTTTTAAGCTATGGAGCAAATGTAAAAAGCTTAGGTGTTATTCCTACACCAGCAGTTGCATATTTGACAAAGAAAATGAAGGCTGATGCTAGTGTCGTTATATCAGCATCACACAATACATATGAATTTAACGGGGTAAAATATTTTAGTAATAAAGGAATGAAAATTCCAGATGAAATTGAAGAAGAAATAGAAGAAATGATGGACTCTGAGAAACTAAATGATTTTACAGCTGTTAATGAAAAAATAGGAACAGCAGAAGTAAGAACAGATCTTTTAGATGAATATGTTTATTTCTTTAGAAAGAATTTTGAAGAAGAATTTGAAAACTACAATACTGATGATTTTGTAGTTGCAATTGATACAGCAAATGGAGCAACATCTGTTGTAGCAGAAAAAGTATTTACTGCACTAGGAATAAAACATTATATAATGAATAATACTCCAAATGGAATAAATATTAATCAAAATTGTGGTTCAACACATTTAGATATGTTAAAAAAATATGTTGTAGAAAACAATTGCAACTTGGGAATTGCCTATGATGGAGATGGAGATAGATGCTTAGCAGTTGACGAAAATGGAAATGAAATTGACGGTGATAGATTACTAGCAATTATATCAAATTACATGAAAGAAAAAGGCACACTTAAAAACAACACAGTAGTTGCAACTGTTATGAGCAACCTAGGATTAAAGAAATATGCAGAAAGCAATGGATTAAATTTTGTACAGACAAAAGTTGGAGACAGATATGTCTTAGAAGAAATGCTTAAAAATGGATATAACATTGGTGGAGAACAATCTGGACACATTATTTTCTTAGACTATAACCCAACAGGAGATGGAATATTAACTTCATTGATGTTAATAAAGGTAATGCTTGAAAAACAAAAAAGTGCATCTGAATTATGCAAAATAATAAAAATGTATCCTCAAGTTTTAATAAATGCAAAAGTATCAAGCAAAAAGAAAAATTTGTATAAAGAAGATGAAGAAATTCAAAATGAAATACAAAAACTTGAAAATGAATTTTCAGGTAATGGAAGAGTTTTAATTAGACCTTCAGGAACAGAACCTTTAATACGTGTAATGATAGAAGGAGAAAATCAAGATTACATAAGAGATAAAGCAGAAAAACTTGCTAAACTAATAGAGAAAAAATTAAATTAAATTTAAATATACAAAGGAGGAATTTTAAAATGCCAATTATTAATTTTGCACAACCATTTTCAATTCTTACAGGAGTAGTGCTTTTTGTTCTAGTGCTATACTTAGCAAAGGACACAAAAAAAGCTTGGATTGTAGGTTCATTATTATTTGCATTCTTAATGTTATTAGTTTGCCATACTGTTGAATTTATAATGATACCATCACAAAACCAAGAAGCATATCAAGCCCTTACAACTTCGGCAACAATAGACTTGATATTTATTTTCCTGGCTTTTATTTCGTACTTATGGGTTGACGATATAGAAGCAAAAGAAGGAAAAAGAAAAAGCATTGATGATAGTTTAGAATGGTTTTGGAATAAAGTTTAATAATAGCAAATATAACTGTTGTAAATAAAACAACAGTTATATTCAATTATCAGAGCAAAGAAAGGAACGAAGAAATATGCAAAAATTTTACTTAACAACGCCAATTTATTATCCAAGTGGAAAATTTCATATAGGAACAGCTTATACAACAGCATTAGCAGATACAATAAAAAAATATAAACAAGCCAGAGGGTTTGATGTTTATATGCTTACAGGAATGGACGAGCATGGTCAAAAAGTTCAAAAGGTAGCAGAAAGTAGAGGAAAAACTCCTCAAGAGCATGTGGATGAAATGGCTGATGAAGCTAAAAAATTATGGAGTTTAATGGAAATTGATTATGACGATTTTATTCGTACTACAGATGAAAGACACACAAAAGTAGTAGAAGAAATATTTGACAGATTAATGGATCAAGGGGATATATATAAATCAGAATATGAAGGCTGGTATTGTATGCCATGTGAAACGTATTTTACAGAGACTCAATTAGTAGATGGAAAATGTCCTGACTGTGGTAGAGAAGTAAAGAAAATGAAAGAAGAATCATATTTCTTTAACATGAAAAAATATGCTGATAGACTTATAAAATTTTATAATGAAAATCCAGAGTTTATTTTACCAGAATCTAGAAAAAATGAACTATTTAACAACTTTTTAAAGCCAGGATTAGAAGATTTATGTGTAAGTCGTACAAGCTTTGATTGGGGAGTAAAAGTTAGAAAAGACCCAAAACATGTGGTATATGTGTGGTTAGATGCGCTAACTAACTATATTACTGCATTAGGCTATTTATCGGATGATGACAGTTTGATGAAGAAATATTGGCCAGCAGATTTACACATTGTTGGCAAGGACATTATTCGTTTTCACGGAATATATTGGCCAATCTTTTTAATGGCGTTAAATTTACCATTACCAAAGCAAATTTATGCTCACGGTTTTATAATGATGAAAGATGGAAAGATGTCTAAATCAAAAGGAAATGTTATATGTCCAGAGCCACTTATAGAACGATATGGACTAGATGCATTTAAATATTTCATCTTAAGAGAAATGTCATATAGTCAAGATGGAACATTTACACCTGAAGGTTTTGTAGAAAGATTTAATTTTGATTTATGTAATGATCTAGGAAACCTTCTAAATAGAACAATAGGAATGGTAAACAAATATTTCGAGGGAAGAATAGACTCATATCCAGATAATGTATCAGAATTAGACAAAGAAATCGAAAATTATTCTGAAACGGTTGTTAAACAAGTAGAACAATATTTTGACACATATCATATTAGTAATGCAATAACAGAAACATGGAATTTAATTTCTAGAACAAACAAATATATTGATGAAACAGCTCCTTGGGTCTTATTTAAAGAAGGAAAAACAGAAGAATTAAAATCTGTAATGTATCATTTGGTTGAAAACTTACGTAAAATAGCTATTTTAATTAAACCATATATGAAGCACACTTCTGAAAAAATGTTAAATCAACTTAACATTCCAGAAGAGCTAAGAACATGGAATAGCCTAGATGATTATACTAAATTAGTAAATATTAAAGTTACTGAAAAACCAGAGGTGCTATTTGCAAGATTAGATGCTGAGGATGAGATAAGTGCTATCAAAGAAATGATGAAGTAAAATTTTAAAGCTTATTTTGTCAAAGTGCATTATAAAAAGGAGTAAGGATGAAAGAGATTGTTGTTATAAATGGAAGTGGAGGAGTTGGAAAAGACACTTTTGTACAATTTTGTGGTGAATATGTTCCAATTATGAATATATCTTCTGTAGATAAAGTAAAGGAAGCAGCAAAAGTGCTTGCAGGATGGAATGGAGAAAAAGACGAAAAGTCTAGAAAATTTTTGTCAGATTTAAAAGAACTTGGAATTGAATATAATGATGCTCCATTTAAATATATTTCTAATATGGCAGAAGAGTTTAAAAAATCAGATAAACAAATAATGTTTGTACATGTTAGAGAAAGCGAAGAAATTGAAAAATGCAAGAAATGTTTAAATGCTAAAACATTGCTTATTACAAATAAGAATGTTGCAGCAATAAACACAAACATCTCAGACAGAGATGTAGACAAATACGAATATGATTACCATATATCAAATGATGGAACACTAGAAGAACTGAAACAAAAGGCTAAAGAGTTTTTGGAAAAGTTTTGCTAATTAAAGAAATATCATAAAGGGACATATCTTTAAAGATGTGTCCCTTTTAACTGACAAAAATGTCAGTTAAAGAAACGTCCCCAAACTGACATTTTATGCATATTATATTGTGAGGTGTAATATGGAAAATAAAGTGAAGATAAATGTTGCTGAAAAGCAATTATATTACAAAGGAGAAGTGATTTTAAAGTATACTATAAAGTATCCAGAGATAACACAAAGTCAGTATGATATTGGTAAACAAAGATTTAATCATGTGAATAGACAAGAAGCTTTAAAGTTGAAAGAGTTTGCAGAAGGAGACTTGTATAATCAAGCAAAGGAGACATATGATTATAATAAGAAAAATGGATATCCTATTATGGTGTATGAGCTATATAGAGAAACAACAATAACATATAATAATGATAAATTAATAAGCTTGTATTTTGACGATTATACATTTACTGGAGGGGCACATGGCTCAACTGTGAGAAGCTCACAAACATGGGATTTAGAACATGCATATCAAATACCATTACAGGCATTCTTCAGAAAAAATCCAAATTATCAAATAGACATTGTAAAAGAAATAAATGCACAAATTGCAAAACAAAATGAAAATGGAACAGGTGCATATTTTCCGGATTACTGTAGTTTGATATTGGAAACAATTAATTTTGATAGTTATTATTTAACACCTAAAGGAATAGTAATATATTTTCAACAATATGATATAGCACCATATTCAAGTGGTTTACCAGAATTTTTAATTAAACTAAATTAATTCCAATTAAGAAGAATGCAATTATGCATTCTTTTTCATTAGAAAAAAATGGTAATATATATTGACTAATCAAATAAGAACATATATAATAGTTTCGAAAACTAGATTATATGGTTTGCATAATAGCAAGTCAAGGTTATAAAAGGAAGGATCTATTAGTATGGGAAAAACAAAAGATTTAAAGTATTATGATGTTCAAAAAGTTGACACAATTAAACAATTACTTGAGATGGCTGTGGAGCAAGCAGGAGATAAAATTGCTTTCAAATATAAAGAAGGAAAAGACAAGGTTATAGATGTTACATATAAGCAATTTCAAGAAGATACATTTGAATTAGGAACAGCATTAAATTCTATAAATATGGCTGATAAGCATGTAGCGGTAATAGGAGATAACTGCTATAAATATGTTACAGTATATCTAGCAGTATTAAAAAGTAAAGGTGTAATCGTTCCGATTGATAAAGAATTACCAGTATATGATATTATAAATGTATTAAATGATAGTGATAGTGAAGTATTATTTTATGCAAAAAAATATGAAAAAGATATTGAAGAAATTGCTTCAAAAGCTCCAAATGTAAAATACTTTATTGGCTTTGAAACAGAAAAATCAGAAGGAAATAAGTTGTCATATAACGAGTTTAAAGCAGAAGGTAAAAAACTTTATGAAAGCGGAGATAAAACTTATACTGAAATGGTACCAGATCATAATAGTTTAAAAATGCTTGTATATACATCAGGAACAACAGGGATGGCTAAAGGTGTAATGCTATCAGAACATAATTTAATAAGCATAGTATATTATGGACTAAGAGTTTCAACAGTATATGATAGATGTTTATCTGTTCTACCATGGCACCATACTTATGAAGCTGTTGCAGGAATTTTAGTATCATTACATCATCATTCAACAATATGTATTAATGATAGTTTAAAAGCTGTGCTTAAAAACTTACAATTATACAAACCGGATTATATATATGTTGTTCCAGCATTTGTAGAATTGTTTTATAAAAAGATATGGTCAAATGCTAAAGAAAGTCATAAAGACAAAGCACTAAAAGCAATGATGGTTATAAGCAATGGACTTAGAAAAATAGGAATAGATCTAAGAAAGAAATTCTTTAAATCAATACATGAGGCATTTGGTGGAAATTTAAGAAAAATAGTGACAGGTGGAGCTGCTGTAAGACCTGAATTGGGAGACTTCTTTGATACTATAGGAATAGACTTAATAAATGGATATGGAATAACAGAATGTTCTCCTTTAGTTAGTGTTAATATGGATTACTGCAATGACTGTTCAACAGTAGGCTTTCCTCTAGAATGTGTTGAAATAAAACTTGAAGATGTAACTCCAGAAGGAGACGGAGAAATTTGTGTAAAAGGTGACATAGTTATGCTTGGATATTATAAACAACCTGAAAAAACAGCAGAAGTTTTACAAGATGGCTGGTTTAAAACAGGCGACTATGGAAAAATAAATGATAAAGGACAATTGATGATTACTGGAAGAAAGAAAAACCTTATTGTTTTAGACAATGGTAAAAATGTATTTCCAGAAGAAATTGAAAATTATATAATGAGAATTCCTTATGTACAAGAGGTAGTTGTGTCAGGTGTAAAAGATGAAAGTGGTAGTGAAGTAAGACTATGCGCTGAAGTATTTTTAAATGAAGATAAATTAAAAGAATTAAACGTACAAGATAAAGAGCAATCATTAAAGAAAGACATCTCAAAAGAGTGTGACGTATTACCAGTTTACAAAAGAATAGGAAAAATTGTCATCAGAGACAAGGAATTTGCTAAAACAACAACTAACAAAATTAAAAGATAAATTTTAAAGATAATTACCGTTTGGTAATTATCTTTAAATCCATAAAATAAAAAAAGGGGAAAATAAGAGAGTGGAGCAAGAAATCTATAAGGAAAAAGAAATAGCGGATTTTCATATTCCAAGATGGGAGGAACTTCCTAATCTAGATTTATATGTAGATCAAGTAATATGTTTTTTAGATGATGCTTTATCAAACTATGTCAGCAAAGAAAAAGAAGGACATGTTATAACAAAAAGTATGATAAATAACTATGTTAAGCATAGTGTTATTAAACCAGCTATTAATAAAAAATACAATAAAGAACATATTGCAAATTTATTTGTTATATGTATTCTTAAACCATTATATAGTATAAATGACATAGCAACAATGATAAAGTCTGCAACAAAAACCATTCCTATACAAACTGTATATAACAACTTTTGTGAGAGTTTAGAGAATGCCATCAGTGCTATATTTGCAGGGAAAGAATATATACCAGAAGAGCAAACTACTTTTGATAAATATGTTTTAAAAAGAGTAGTATATTCTTTTGCTAATAAACTATATACTGATAAAATATATTTAAATAAGTTTTAAAAATGGTGCCAGAATAATGTAAAGTTATTCTGGCATTTTTAACAAAAAATATTGCCAATTAGAATATTTAAATATATAATTAATTAAACACAAAGGAGGGGATAATTTGAAAAACAAAAAGGTGACTTTAACTGTAACAGTCATAGTGATGTTTATACTTATTATTTTAGCTGTGGTAGTAGACAATACTGATTTAGCAGATAATAAAAAAAATAATATTACCAGTATATTTACTAAGGATACATTTAATATAATTGCAAGTCAAGAAAATAAGGACTTGGAAGAAGTAATTCAAAACTATGCAAAAAGCAAAAAATATAATGTAAATATAGAATATGCAGGTACATTAGAAATAATGGACAAGCTAAATAATGGAGAAAAGTATGATGCGGTTTGGATTTCGAACTCTATATGGCTTTATATGTTAGATAGCAATGTAAAAGTTTTAAATTCAAAGTATACAAGCATAAATCCAATAGTATTTGGTATAAAAAAGTCAAAAGCGCAAGAATTGGATTTTATAAATAAAACAATAAAAACACAAGATATAGTTGATGCAATTTCAAGTGGAAAATTAAAATTTAGTATGTCTAATCCTACAAGTACTAATAGTGGGGCGTCAGCATATTTAGGATTTTTATATACATTAGCTGGGAATCCAGAGGTGTTAAAAAAAGAAAATTTACAAGATGAAAACGTGTCAAAAAAATTAACCACTTTGTTTACGGGCTTAGAGAGATCATCTGGAAGTGAGGACTTCCTTGAACAACTATTTTTCAATGGAAATTATGATGCAGTTGTAACTTATGAGTCTTCAATTATAAACATAAATAAAAAATTACAACAAGATGGAAAAGAAACATTATATGCAATATATCCTGTAGATGGAGTTTCAATATCAGATTCACCATTTGCTTATATTGATAACAAAGATGAAAAGGCAAAAGAAATATTTTTAGATATACAATCTTACATATTAAGTAATGAAGGGCAAAAATTATTACAAGAAAAAGGTAGAAGAACATGGTATGGTGGAATAAATTCCAATGTAGATAAGAATGTGTTCAATCCTGACTGGGGCATTGACACAACAAAATATATTTCACCTGTTAAATACCCTAGTACAGAAGTAATTAAGTTAGCACTTAACTTATATCAAACAGAACTAAGAAAGCCAGTACATGTTGTATTTTGCCTTGATTATTCAGGAAGTATGTCGGGTACAGGGTATAGAGAATTAATAAATGCTATGGAATATATTTTGTCAGATGAAGCTGCAAATGACTTTTTACAGTTTTCAGAAAAAGATAAAATTGATGTAATTCCTTTTAATAAAACTGTATTAAAACCATATGTTGCAAAAAATGGAGCAGATACTGAGGGGATGCTTGAATATATAAAGAGCATATCTCCAACAGCAACAACAGCGCTTTTCCCAGCTACGGCTAAGGCGCTTGCAAGATTAAAAGATGAAGATTTTAATAAATATAATGTTTCAATAGTTGCAATGACAGATGGAATAGCAAATGTTGGAAGTTTTGCACAACTAAAGTCAGCATATAAAAGTATTGGAAAAGAAATACCAATATATTCTATAATGTTTGGAAATGCTATGGAAAGTGAATTACAAGATATGGCAACATTAAGTAATGGAAAAGTTTTTGATGGAAAAAAAGACTTAAAAAAGGCATTTAAGGAAGTAAGAGGATATAATTAAAAAAGAGGTATAAAGAGTGAAAAATTCAACAATTGTATCTGCAATAGTGCGGTGGAGCATTTTTTGCGGTTCCATATTTAGGATTATCAATAGGTTTACTGCCATCATTGGCAATAGGAGCTAGTGCATTTGGAGCAGGAGAACTTATATTAAGCAAAACAGAAAAGACAAAGCAAGAAAAACTAAATATATATGAGGCTTTAAATGAAGCAAAAAATACAAATACTAAAATACAAAAAATGGTTTCTCAGGTAGAAGATTCTGAGCTGGCTAAAAATATATCAGAAATACATATTACGGTATCAAAAATAATTGAAACAGTAGAAAAGAAACCAGAAAGTTACAAAAAGATGAACAACTTTTTTAACTATTATTTACCAGTAACAATAAATATATTAACTAAATATGATGAGATTGAAAATCAAAAACTAAATACAGAAGATAGTAAAAAGTTTATGAAATCAACACAGAAAATGGTTAAAAAAATAAATGAAGCTTTTAAAAAACAACTATCAAATTTATACCAATCTGATATGATTGATACTGATGCAGAAATGAAGGTATTTGATACAATGTTAAAATCAGATGGTTATGATGTAGATGATAATGATTTTAAAATTTAATAAAGGAGGAGAAAAATAGTGAGTAAAAAACAAATTATAGGGCTCGTAATATTTTTAGTTCTGATATTAATTATAATTGGAATTAAATTTATAGGAGATAAAAATGACTCATTATCAGGTAAAGACCTAACAACAGTATATGTGGCAACAGGAGGAGGAAAAGAGGGATTTATTGCAAATGAAAAAGTAATAAATATCATGGAAAACAGATATGGACTAAATGTTGTTTATGATTCATGGAGTAATGGAAAACTAATCAAGAATCCATTGGTTAGAGAAGATGGAAAAACAAAATATGATGCAATGTTTTGTTCAGACCAAAGATTTTATGATTATTACAAATTATCTCCAAATAAAGCAGAAGGAGAAGCAGACAGATACAGAGTTTTAAATGGTGGTCTAACTTTAAATACTCCAATAGTAATATATAGTTGGGGAGAAGTTGTTGATGCTTTAGAAAAAGAAAAAATAGTAACTCAAAAAGATGGAGTATACTATATAACAGATATGCCAAAACTTTTAAACTATATATTAACAGGAAAAAAATGGTCTGATATAGGATTAAGTCAATTGTATGGTAATATAAATGTTGCTTCTACAGACCCTGTTACATCATCACCAGGTGCAACATATTATGGATTATTATTATCAATAATGTGTGAGAGTTCAATAAATGACAAAAACTTACAAACCAATTTACCAAAATTAAAAGAATTTTATGAGAAGTCTGGATATATGAACAATACACCAGCAGACTTATTTGAAAAATATTTAAAAACAGGTATGGGCGGAGAGCCTATGATAGTTGATTACGAAAAAAGTATAATTGAATTTGCAAACTCAAATCCAGAAGGTTTTGAACAAGTAAAAAAAGATATACGTATATTATACCCAACTCCAACAATATGGAATTCACATTGTATAGCAACTTTTGATGAAAATGGAAATCAATTTTACCAAGCATTTGAAGATAAAGAAATTCAACAAGTTGCATGGTCTGAATATGGATTTAGAACTGGTATTACAGGTGGAAATTATGATGTTTCTGGATTAGGAATAGGAATTCCACAAAATATAACAAGTACAGTATCAAGTTTAAAAATGAATGTTTATAATCAATTGATTGAATATTTAAAAGGAGAGTAAAGTTGAAAAAATAATTAGAAGTTTGAATGCGTCAAATTTCAACTATTTCAATCAAAATAAAAAGAGAAAGGATATTAGAAATGGCAGAATTAGAATTAAAGGTTAATAAGGAAGTAAATAAAGCTGAGGTAGAGAGTTTAGCTCAAGAATCAAAAAAAGTAACAGATGAAAAGATTGAAAAATCATTAAATTATGATTTATTATCACAAGAAGAAAAAGATGCAATAGAAGAATTTAATAAAAAAATAAATGTTGAGGATGCTACACAAGTATTACAATATGGAGCAAAAGCTCAAACAAAAATATCACAATTTTCTGATAGTGTATTAGAAGATGTAAAAACAAGAAGTACAGGAGAAGTAGGCGACTTACTTGCAGACCTTGTGGGTGAAATAAAATCATTTGATTCTGATATAGCTAATACAAACAAAACTGGATTAGGAAAAATATTTACTAGTGTAAAAAAACAATTAGAAAAACTAATAGCTGGATATGAAAAAATTGAAGTAAATATAGACAAAATTGAAGCAAGTCTAGAAAAACACAGATTACAAATGTTAAAAGATATTACAATATTTGATACAATGTATGAAAAAAACTTAGAGTATTTTAAAGAATTATCTTTATACATTATTGCGGGTGAAAAGAAAATTGAAGAATTAAGAAATGTAACATTACCTGAATTACAAAAGAAAGCACAAGAATCAGGAGAACAACTTGATGCACAAAAAGTAAATGATATGGAAAATATGATAAATAGATTTGAAAAGAAAATTTATGATTTGAAAACAACAAGAATTATATCTATTCAAATGGCACCACAAATTCGTTTACTACAAAACAATGAAGCAGAACTTGTAGAAAAAATTCAAGGTTCTTTAACAAATACAATTCCATTATGGAAAAACCAAATGGTATTAGCATTAGGAATAAACAATGCTAAACAAGCAATTGGAGCACAAAAAGCTGTTACAGATTTAACAAATAGTATGCTACAAAAGAATAGTGAAATATTAAAACAAGGCTCAATAGAAATTGCAGAAGAATCAGAAAGAGCAATTGTTGATGTTGCTACATTACAAAAAACTAATAAAGATATAATTGATACATTAGATCAAATTATACAAATTCATGAAAATGGAAGAGTAAAACGTCAAGAAGCTGAAGTAGAACTTGCAAATATTGAAAAAGAACTAAAAGAGAAAATGATAGAATTAAAAGTTAAATAATTTGTCAATTGAGAGGAATATATGGATACTAAACAATTTTTTAAAGATGTATATGATGATTTTTTCGGAGTGGAAAAAATTAAAGCAGAAAATGAAAAATTAGCAAAAGAATTAGGATTAAACCAAGATTATCCTACAATTGAATTAAACAAGCAAGATGAGGCAAAAGAAGAGCTAACTGAAGAAAAAATAAAAGAAACAAAAGATGAATTTATGTTAAAGTCTTTTGAAAAGTTAGAAAAACTATACATTACAGAACAATCAAAAAATACTCTTAAAAAAATTATTGAGTATATGAGAAAATATAGTGAAGGAATAGAAAAACAATACATTCCATTTAATATGTGCATTTATTCAAATAATAAAGAAACTACATATGGAATTATTGATATAATAAGTGATGCTGTTACATTTTTTTCATATATAAAAAGAGGAACTACTATAGAAACTTCTTTCTATAACCTAGAAAAAACAGAGCAAATTAACGAAATTTATAGCAAAGAGAATAGTATAATCGTACTAAAAGATTTTGAAGGGCTTTCAGCGAAAGAAAAAGAATTCAAAGATAGATTTTTGCATAATATGAAAGAAAAGTTAGAAGAAAATCAAAAAGATTTTTTAACTATTTTGATTTCAAAAACACCTGAAATAATTGAACAGGCAATGCAATCAGATATGATTGAAAAATATTTTGAATTCAAAATTGAATCAACTAATATAGATGTACAAGATGTTTATCAAGAAGTATTAAATAAATTAAAAGAAAGTAGTCAAATAACAGATGAAGCATCAATTAAACTATTAGACTATATTGCTGCAACATATCCAAAAACAGATTTATCATTTCCAGAGTATAGAGATAAATTATGCAATAAAATATTGTTTAGTAAAGACAAAGAAATAACAGAAAATGATTTACCAAAATATGAACAAGAAAAATCTATGGATGAAATATTTGCGGATTTAAATAGTCTAGTAGGATTAGAGAATATAAAACAAGTATTAAAAGATTTAGTAGATTTAATAGAACTAAAAAATAAAACTAAAGATGACTTAAAAATTAAAGACATAAATTTACACATGGTATTTTTAGGAAATCCAGGAACAGGTAAAACAACTGTTGCAAGAATTATTGCAGAAATGCTATATAATTTAAAATATATCAAACAAAATAAACTAATTGAAGTATCAAGTAAAGATTTGGTTGCAGAATATGTTGGACAAACTGCACCAAAAACAATGGCTGTTATTGAAAGAGCTTTAGGCGGAGTGCTATTTGTAGATGAAGCATATTCACTTGCATCTGAAGAAGGAAGTGGAAATTCATTTAACAAAGAAGCTATTGCAACACTTATACAGGCAATGGAGAATTATAGAGATAATTTAGTTGTAATTTTTGCTGGGTACACAAAAGAAATGCAAGCATTTTTAAATGCTAATTCAGGTATAGTTTCTAGAATTGGTTATACATTAGATTTTAAAGATTATACATCTGAAGAATTATTAAAAATCTTTGAAGGAATGGTTAAAAAAGCAGGATTTAGTATTACTAAAGAAGCATGTGATGAAGTAGTAAAGGTAATAGATAAATATAGAAATACTAAAAACTTTGGAAATGCAAGATTTGCAAGAAACTTATATGAAAAAACAATAATAAAACATGCATCAAATACTAGAGGAAAGAAAGCTAAGAAAGAATTAAAAACAATTGCTAAAGAAGATATAAGTACAGATAATTTATAAATTAAAAAGGGCCAAGATTATTAAATCAAAGTAATTTTGGCTTTTTATTTTATATATCTTTCGGACAAATTTATATTCTACATATTTTTCATAATAATCAAAATTACCTAAATCTTTTATAAAATTTTTATTAAAAACCATTGACAATTGAATATTCATTCAACTATAATATATTCAAAGTTGAGTAAATATTCAACTATACTTGCATATAATAAAACTAAGGAGGAAATAGTATGTCTAGAAATGAATTCATTTGTGACTGTAATGCAATACATCAAGAAGTTGTAGAAAGCACTAAAAAACAAATGCTAAATGATGAAGATTTGTTTAACAATTTGGCAGAGTTTTTTAAAATTCTAGGAGATACTACTAGAGTAAAAATATTATCGGCTTTAGACAAAAATGAAATGTGTGTATGTGACATTGCAAATGTTTTAAGTATGAGTAAATCTTCAATTTCACATCAATTAGGAACATTAAGAAGAAGTGGAATTGTAAAATGTAAAAGAGTAGGAAAAGAAGTATTTTATATGCTTGATGATGAACATGTAAAAAAAGTATTTGAAATTGGAGCCGAGCATATTGAACACAGAATATAGTATAAATAGTCTATGAAGAATTGTAGCGGAGCACAGTGTGCTCCATAAAAAGGTACGAGAAGGAGATTATTATGAAAAAAGAGATTATAAAGATTTTAATATCATTAGTATTGTTTTTAATAGCATTACTAATACAAATTGATAATCAAATAATAAAAATTGCTATATATGTAATTGCATATTTAGTAGTTGGATTTGAAGTTTTAAAAGAGGCAATAGAAAACGTTTTTAAAGGAGAAGTATTTGATGAAAACTTTTTAATGGCAATAGCTACAATAGGTGCTTTTGCTATTGGAGAATATCCAGAGGCTGTTACTGTAATGTTACTTTATCAAGTCGGAGAAACATTTCAAGATTATGCGGTTGATAACTCTAAAAAATCAATAGAAAATTTGATGAATATTAGACCAGATTTTGCAAATGTTTTAAGAGAAAATGCTGAGATAAAAATTAACCCTGAAGAAGTAAAAGTTGGAGAAATAATTATTGTAAAACCTGGTGAGAAAATACCTCTTGATGGAAAGATTATAGAAGGGGAGTCAATGCTAGATACAACAGCATTAACAGGAGAATCAGTCCCTAGAAAAGCAAACACAGGGGATAATGTTTTTAGTGGGTGTATAAACCAAACTGGGCTATTAAAAATTCAAGTAACTAAAGAATTTGGTGAATCAACTGTTAGTAAAATATTAAACCTAGTTGAAAATGCAGAAGACAAAAAATCTAAATCTGAAAACTTTATTACTAAATTTGCAAAATATTATACTCCAGTAGTTGTAATATTAGCAGTAATTATAGCTATTGTACCACCAATTATTATAAAAGACGCAAATTTCACAGAATGGCTATATAGAGCATTATCATTTTTAGTTGTATCATGCCCATGTGCATTAGTTATATCAATACCTTTAAGCTTTTTTGCTGGAATTGGAAGAGCATCTAAAATAGGAGTTCTAATCAAAGGCGGAAACTATTTAGAAGCTTTAGCAAATGTTAATACAGTGGTTTTTGATAAAACAGGAACACTTACAAAAGGTGTATTTGAAGTTCAAAAAATAGAAGAAGTAGGAGCATCTAAACAAGACATTATAAAATATTCGGCTTATGCAGAAAACTATTCAAATCATCCAATTGCACTATCAATTAAAAAAGCATATGACGAAAAAATAGATGACAAATTGATTTCAGATATAAACGAAATATCTGGAAAAGGAATAAGTGTAAAAATTGAAAATAAACAAGTATTAGTTGGAAATGAAAAACTAATGCAAGAAAACAATATTGAATATACAAAATGTAGTGAAATAGGCACTGTAGTACATGTAGCAATTGAAAATAAATATGCTGGTTATATACTTATATCAGACGAAATAAAAGAAGATTCATTTAAAGCAATAAAAGAATTAAAAGATAATAAAAAACAGACAATAATGCTTACAGGGGACAAAAAAGAAGTAGGAGAAAATGTTGCTAAAAAATTAGGAATAGATAAAGTATATACTGAATTACTACCAGATGGAAAAGTAAAAAAAGTAGAAGAGCTTATCAAGCAAAAGAATGGAACACTTGCATTTGTTGGAGATGGAATAAATGATGCACCAGTACTTGCTTTATCAGATATAGGAATAGCAATGGGAGGTCTTGGAAGTGATGCAGCTATAGAAGCAGCAGATATAGTAATAATGACAGACGAACCATCTAAAATAAATAAGGCTATTAAGATTTCTAAAAAAGCAATGAGAATTGTCAAACAAAATATTGTATTTGCAATTTCAATTAAAGCATTAGTATTAGTTTTAAGTGCAGTAGGAATTGCCACAATGTGGGAAGCAGTTTTTGCAGATGTTGGTGTTTCAGTAATTGCAGTATTAAATGCTATTAGAATATTAAAGAAATAATTGAAAATTATGTAAATTTGATGTATAATGTGTATGTATTTCAAATTGAAATAATATGAAAGGTAAGGAAATAACTATGAACAACAAAATAACTCGCTACATTCAAATCCTCGCCGCAACTGCAACGATAATCGGTGCAATAGCAACTATTCTCACATCCATTCAGGGAATCATTTGCAAACCTGAAGAGAACAATATGGGATGGGGAGAATAACAATAAGAACTGGGAAGAGTAAACTCTTCCCAGTTTTTATATTACATAAAAGAATATACAGAAAAATTGTAATGCACTTCCAATTATACAAGCAATGTGAAATACAGAGTGCATCCATTTATGTTTTTTGCCAAGTCCGTAAAATATAGCACCTACAGTATAAACAATTCCTCCAGCAATTAATAAAGCAAATCCTTTCATTGTTAACAATTCTATAATTACATTTATTCTAAATATAATACACCAACCAAGTAATATGTAACATATCATAGAAAAAACTTTATATCTTTTTAAATCTATTGAATTAAGCACTATTCCTAATATTGATAATCCCCAAACAATTCCAAATAATGTCCAGCCAGTAGCTGTATCATACTCTCTTAATGTACATAAAGCAAATGGTGTATAAGACCCAGCTATAAGGATAAATATAGAACAATGGTCAATTATTTGAAAGACTTTTTTTGCTGTACAATTGGGGTTTAAACCATGATATATACTTGACATGGTGTATAGTAAAATTAAGGATACGCCATAAATTGAGGTAGAAACTACACCATAAACATTGTGATGTAATGCTGAAAATATAACACATAAAGCAAGAGCAGCAATACCAAGCGCACCACCTACAATATGTGACACCATATTAAAAATTTCTTCACCTTTTGTATATGTTGGTAATAATCTATCAGCTAATTTCACTCTATGCATACTATCACTCCAATTCAATAACCTTTTTTAACTCTTCATTTCTTTTTATTTTATTTGTAGTAGTTTTTATTAAAGGCTCTTTAGTTAAAACAAGGTGCTTTATATATTTGTACATAGGAAGAGTCTTATTTATTTCCTTAATTTCATTCCAGATAATATCTTTTAGCTCTTGTTCAGTTGCATTAGGGTATTTAGACTTAGTAACAGTTTCGTTATAAACTACTTCAACAGAAACTTTAACGTCATTACTATCTTGAGCATCTGGAAGACCATAAACAAAACATTCTTCAACTTCATCTAATCTATTTATTAAAATTTCTAATTCCTCAGGGAATACTTTTTTACCATTTTTTAAAACAATCAAATCTTTTTGTCTACCAGTAATAAATAAATAACCGTCATCATCTATATATCCTAAATCACCAGTGTGAAACCAGCCATCTTTTAATACTTCATTTGTTTGGTCTTCATTTTGGTAATATCCAAGCATAACATTTGGTCCTTTAACGGTTATTTCACCAATACCATTTGCATCTTTATTGGCAATTTTTACATCAAGACTGCCCATAGGTATTCCAACAGAACCTTCTCTTACACAAGTATCATTTTCAGCAGATATAACAGGAGATGTTTCAGTTAATCCATAACCTTGGACTAAATGAATACCAATTGAGTTAAACCATTTACCAACTCTCTTATCAAGAGGAGCACCACCTGAAATAATAAATCTCATATTTCCGCCAAGTGCATCAATAAGTTGTTTAAAGATTTTTCTTCTAATATCAATGTGAAGTTTTAACAAGAAATTGCTTAGTTTAATCATAAAGTTTATAAGCCCAGTTTTACCTTGTTTTTCAACTTCTTTCATAATAGTAGAATACATTTTATCAATTAAAACAGGTACCCCAACAAAAACTGATACTTTGTATTCTTTCAAGTTTTGTTGAATATATCTTAACCCATCAGGAAATACAGTTTTCATACCAGAAGCTAACATTACAAGCATACCAGTTGATCCAAAAATATGATGATATGGTAAAAATGCAATATTCACATCAGTGCTGTAAAAGCTTTCAACTAATTGCATATCATATATATTTGTTGCAATTCCTTTTTGATTAAGCATAACAGCTTTAGACTTAGAAGTAGTACCAGATGTGAAAAGCAAAATGCTCATAGCATAAGAATCAACTTTATAATTTATATATTCTGAATAACCAGATTCAATAGCTTTTTTACCATCATCAATTAGGTCATAGAAATATAAAAAGCCAGGTACTCTAGAAAAACAGATAAAATGTTTAATATTTGTTTTTCCCGAATTTTTAATTTCTTCTATAATATCTTTTAGCTTTTCATCAAAAACTATTGATTCAACTTCACTTCTAATTAAGGAATCTTCAAGTTCTCCAATTTGTAACCCTTTATCTAAAGGGACAGAAACGATTCCACCAAGTAAATTGCTCAAATGTGCAACAGCCCACTCGTAGCAATTATGTCCTACAACTGCAGAACGTTTACCTTGTAAACCTAATTTATATAAAGAAGTACCAAAACAATTGATATCTTCTAATAAATTGGTATAAGTGTGATTTATATACTCAATTTCTTTACCGTTTTTTATCTTTGTTGTAAATGCTGTATTATCAGCATAAGTATTGACTGAATGATATAACAAATCTTTAATATTATCAAATTTTATAACAGTTTGTTCTTTTTTCATTTGTCCTCCAATAAATAATTTACTAAACTATACTATGTAGTTTCAAAAACTATTATACCTTAAAGATAGAAATAGGTCAATACTATTTGAATTTTTATAAAATTATAAAATTTTAATTTAAGTATTGATTTAAAATTTCCATTATAATATAATAATAACAACCAAAGCACAAATGAAAAAGGGGGATATATTTTTTTATGGAAAAGAAAAAGATGAAATTATGGAAAAAAATAGCTTTTACAGTTTTAGCAGCAGTTATAATAATACCAACAGTTGGAGTTATAGTAAATGCTAGTATTATTAACGATATTATTGTTAGTCAAAGAAAAACCATAAATGAACAAAACTTTTCATATACAGTCCAAGCAAATTCAGCAGAAAATATAACAACTAAAATTTATTATAAAGATGGAACTAAAATGTATGTAATTCAAAATAATGATAGAAATATGATTATGTGGAAAAGCCAAAGCACAGATGAAATGATAAATGTAGTTCCAACTGCCTTAAAAGCAACAATTTCAAAATGTGATGAAGATGAAACAGCTAATATTCCATATTTAATTGATGAACAAACAAGTAAAACAATGAAATTATCTTCAATTATAACTTCAGAGAAGGTTAATGGAGAAGATTGCTATAAAGTAAATAATTTAGGACTAATCCTTTGGTATAGTAAATCAACAGGTATGATTGTAAAGGCCATGAATGGAACAATGACAACAGATGGAAAAGAAACTGCTTGTGTAACTGAATTTAGAGATTGGAAATTTAATGAGTTAACAGATACAGATATGACAAGACCAAATTTAACAGGTTATAAAGTTACTAATAATGCATAAGAAAAAAGCAAATAACTAGGAAACTGGTTATTTGCTTTTTGTCACATTATGTAATAAAAAACATATTATGTAATGTGAGGTGAATAAATTGGATTGGTTTGAAACATTAAACCCAGTAATTCAAGCATTACTTGCAACAATATTTACTTGGGGTGTAACAGCCTTAGGTGCACTTGTGGTTTGCTTTTTTAAAGAAGTAAATGGTAAATTTTTAAATACAATTTTAGGATTCAGTGCAGGAGTAATGATTGCAGCAGCTTTTTGGTCTTTGCTAGAGCCATCAATTGATTTATCACAAGAGCTTGGATACATAGCATGGACTTTGCCTGCTATTGGATTTATAACAGGAAGTTTATTTGTGCTATTATCAGATAAGTTCTTAGATAAAATGTTAAAAAACAAAAGAAATATTGATAACAAAGATTCACTAAAAAGGAGTATATTATTAATTGCAGCGATTACAATTCATAATATTCCAGAAGGAATGGCTGTGGGCGTTGCTTTTGGTGGTATAGCAACTGGAGTTCCAGGAATGACACTAATAGGAGCAATAATGCTAGCTCTTGGAATAGGAATACAAAACTTTCCAGAGGGAGCAGCTGTATCATTGCCGCTCAGAACAGAAGGTTATTCAAGATTTAAGAGTTTTATGATAGGTCAGGCGTCAGCTTTAGTTGAGCCAATATCTGCTGTAATAGGTGCAATACTTGTAATATATATAAGAAGTATGTTGCCATTTCTATTAGCATTTGCAGCAGGAGCAATGATTACAGTGGTTGCAAGAGAGCTTTTACCAGAATCAATAAATGGTAATAAAAACTTATCGACACTTGGAATGAGTTTTGGATTTGTTTTAATGATGATATTAGATGTTGCACTAGGCTAAAAAAACATAGAAAGAAAAATAGATAATTAGAGATTGCTAATTATCTATTTTTATGATAATATTTTACAAGAAAATAAAAAGAGGTAAAAAATGAAGAAGACTATATATTTTTTTGGAGTAATATTTTTATCAACTATTATTTTGTTAAATATAATATACACAGCCACACTAGATAGCTCAGAGCATATTACAATAAAACTTAATAGTTTAATATATATTGCAGGGCTTATAATTGGAGGCACATTATTATATTTTTGTAGTAAATTATTGGACAAGTATTTATATGATAATGAAACAAGAACAAAAATAAGAAAATGGACATTTGGAATAGTTTTAGCTATATACATAATTTTTAATATAATATGGCTAATAAAGGTAAATCCGCCAGTAGGTGGTGACCAAATACACGCTGTCAATTTAGCACAAACATTTTACAGAGGCAATCCAGAAGAATTTTTGCCAAACCTTACATATGCTGGAATTCCATTAAGCCAATATATGCAAACATATCATCAACAAATAACTTTAGCATTTGTGTTTAGTGTTTTCTTTAGAATAATACACTTTGACGCAATGGAAATATTAAGAGGAGTAAACCTTATTGGCAATGTTTTAATTATTGTTGCATTATATAAAATATGTAATCAGCTGTCTAAAGAATATAAAACAAACAAAGTATTGTTAATGCTTTTAATATTAACATTTTTTACATTACCAATAATTTCGAATTTCATATATGGAGATGTTCCAAGCTTAGCACTATGTCTGTTCGCAGTATATTTTACAATGAAATATACAGAAACTGAAAAAATAAGGTATATTGTATTTACTACTATTTTAACAATGATTGCATATATGATGAGAATGAATAGTTTAATATTTATAATAGCAACAGTAATATACTTAATATTAAACATATTTAAAAATATTGAGGAAAAAAGTTGGAAGAAAAATTTACTAAGTGTTGCAATTATAATAATGTATGTAGTAATATCAATAGTTCCATCATCAATAGTAACTAATTATTACCTAGATAAATATAACTTAGAAAGAAACAAGCCATATCCTAATATAGGGTATGTACTTATGGCAATGCAAGAAGGTCCGAGAGCAAATGGATGGTATAATGAGGCTACAAGAGAGAAGGCATTTGATAGATTAGATAATATATCAGATGAGTATAAGCAAGAAATAAAAGAAAGAATAAAATATTTTTTACAAAATCCTGGCTATACAATTAAATTCTATATAGATAAAATAACTTCTATGTGGGCAGAAAATACATATTCAGCAATAAGAAATAGTGAAGTAAATGGAAACTTGGATAATCTAGTTAAGCCATTAGAATTTTATCAAAAGGTATTGTTGATTTTAACTTGTGGATGTAGTTTAATAGTATTAATACAAAATAGAAAGAATTTATCACTTAACTTAATATTTTTAATAACAATATTTATAGGTGGATTTGCTTTTCATATATTGTGGGAGGCAAAATCAAGGTATATAATACCATATATTTTAGTGTTAATACCTGTATCTACTATAGTTATAAATAAAAAATTAAAAAATAAGGAGGAAAATTAAAATGGAACTAAAAGGATCAAAAACAGAAAAAAATTTAATGGAGGCTTTTGCAGGAGAGTCACAAGCAAGAAACAAATATACATATTTTGCAAGTAAAGCAAAAAAAGAAGGATATGAGCAAATAGCTGCAATATTCCAAGAAACAGCTGACAACGAAAAAGAACATGCAAAATTATGGTTTAAATTATTAAATGGCGGAGAAATTGGTACAACAGCAGAAAACTTGAAAGCTGCAGCAGAAGGTGAGAATTTTGAATGGACAGATATGTATGAAAAAATGGCAAAAGAGGCAAAAGAAGAAGGATTTGATCATATTGCATTCTTGTTTACTGAAGTAGGAAAAATTGAAAAAGAGCATGAAGCAAGATATAAAAAACTTTTAGAAAAAGTTGAAGAAGGCAAAGTATTTGAAGCAGGAGAAATAAAAATATGGAAATGCAGAAACTGTGGACATATAGTAGTTGGAACAAAAGCACCAGAAATATGCCCAGTATGTGCACACCCAAAAGCATATTTTGAAATAAAAGCAGAAAACTATTAAAAAATTTAAGAGCAAGTATTATAAAATACTTGCTCTTTTTATGACCTTATGATATATATAAGGTATATGAAAAAAAAGGGGAAAATATAATGGAGAAACAAAAGAACAACCAAACAGCAGTGGAAACAAAATTAGAAGATGAAACACAATATGATGAAATTCAAAAAGTAGAACAGGTAGAAAGAACAGACTCGTATTTTGATGGAAAAGTATTGGAATGGCTAGGCTACAGAATTCTAGCTTTTATAATAACTGCTGTGACATTTGGAATTGCCAATGCATGGGCAGAAAAATTACTTATTGCGTATACTATAGATCATACAGTATACAATGGAAAAAGACTTAAATTTGAAGGTACAGGAGCATCTTTGTTTGTACAAAAATTTAAATGGATTTTTCTTACAATCATCACTTTAGGAATTTATGGATTTTGGGTTCCAATAAAAAAAGAGCAATGGATAGTTTCAAATATTCATTTTGAAAAAGAAGAATTTGTCAAAGGAGATAGTTACTTTGATGGAGGAGTATTAGGTATAATTGGAGTAAACTTATTTAGTAATATACTAACATTTATTTCATTTGGTCTATTATTCCCATTTGTAGTATGTTATAGACAAAAATGGTTTGCAAAACATACAATTATAAATCGTAAGAAAATAGTATTTACAGGAAAGTCATTAAATTTAATAGGAAACTATTTATTATGGTGGTTCTTATGTATTATTACATTTGGAATTTTTGGATTATGGCTACCAATAAAAATCGAAAATTGGAAAGCTAAAAATACACATATAAAATTAAAAGATGAGGCTGAACCCAAAACATCAATGGCTCCAGCTATACTAGGAATAATATTAGCAATTATGCTAATTGTAGGAATTGTGTCTTTTACATACAAAAATGTAGATTTTGATAAAATTATGGATGATGGTATTGATATTGAAGAGATATTTAATAAAGATGAAAAAACACCATCAAAAGGAAATGGACAAGTTGCAACAATAAATACACCAAGCAAAAACAATAATACTAATTCAAATACTAACAATAATTCAAATAAAAATAATACAAGCTCAAATGGAAATAGTAGTACAAGTTCAAACAATAACACTGTAACATATAGTACAAAAGACTTTAAAAGATATACAACAGTAACATTAATTGATTATGTTGCAACAGAAGGAGCACCAGATCATACAAGTGATTTAGTTGCAAGTATTGAAGGTAATGGAATTGCAATAAGTGAAAGTACAGGTGCAATATTAATTGAAGGAACTAATGCAAAATATTTATATAAAGTTTCTAGTGGTAACAAAATCGACTTATATTATATAACAAAAAACAATGAGCTATATGTAATACATAATCCAAGTTCTGGTAATCCAAATCAAACTAAAACTAAAGTTGCAAGTTCAGTTGCAGAGTTTTTAGGAACAGAAAATGGAAAAAGATATTTAAAAGTATTATTAAAAGATGGAAGTACAAAAAATATTTCATATTAAACTATAACAAGTGGAGGATATTATGGAAAAATGGTTAAAGTGGGCTATTGAAATTCAAAGTTTAGCACAATCTGGACTAGCTTATACAAATAATGTATATGATATAGAAAGATATGAAAAACTAAGAGAAATATCAGCAGAAATGATTGCAGAAAAAAGTAACTTAAATCTTGAAAAAGTAAAAGATTTGTTTTGCAACGAAACAGGATATCAAACCCCTAAAATTGATACAAGAGCTGTAATATTTAAAGATAATAAAATATTACTGACTTATGAAAACAATGGAACATGGGCACTACCAGGAGGATGGTGTGATGTTTTAGAATCCGTGGAATCAAATACAATAAAAGAAGCTAAAGAAGAAACAGGGTTAGATGTGAAGGCAACAAAAGTAATTGCTATACAAGATAGAAACAAGCATAATACGCCAGTATATGCCTATGGAGTATGTAAAGTGTTTATTCTATGTGAAGTTGTTGGAGGAAAATTTGAGGAAAATATAGAAACAACAGAAATTAAGTATTTTTCACTTGAAGATTTACCACAAAATTTAGCAGAAGAAAAAATAAATAGAGAACAAATTGAAATGTGTTTTGAAGCTTATAATAATAAGGAATGGGAAACACAATTTGATTAAAAATTAAGCAACATTTTAAAAAGATGTTGCTTTTTTCATGTTAGTAAAGTATAAATGAAACAAAGATAAATAAGATAGTAGACTTATTGTTACTAGATAATGGTTTTTAATAGAAAAATCGTTCATTTTTGCTAATCTGTAATGTTAATATAACATAAAAAACAACTGAATTTTTAAGTTTGGTAGGTGGTAATAAATTATAAGAGCAAATATATAAGCACTGTTGAAAATATCAAAGAAAGAAACAAATGTCGAAAACAGTCGATAGAAATTAAAGAAAAGTATTGAAAATAAAAAAATGTTATGATATTTTAAATAAGGAGAAAATATGTACAAAATTTTTTATGGAACATTGAAAATTAAATATAGAGTAAAACTGTAGGATATATAATTTATAACTAAAAAATGAGTAAATGTGCATAAGAAAAAATGTACATATTAAATTACAAAATGAAAAAAAGTGAAAATACAGAAGAAAGAGGAGGGAGATAACTTTGAATAGAAAAGAAACAAAAATAAGTAAAGAGACAAATCAAGCAGGTATTACTCTAATAGCATTAGTAGTAACTATTGTAGTCTTGCTAATACTTGCAGGAGTGAGTATAAATGCAATATTTAGTGAAAATGGAATAATAAAAAGGGCACAAGATACCCAAAACAAAATGGACCAAGCAACAAAAAATGACTTAGACTCAATAAATGAGCTAAATAATTGGATGGACGGAAAAATAAATGAAACCACAGGTGGAGGCACAACGGGAGGAGATGCCAATCCATCAACAACACCTAAAATCTCAACATTAGTAGGAACAGTAGTAGATAAAAATACAAAAGCAGAAGACGCATATGGAAATAAAATAACAATACCAAAAGGATTTAAAGTAGTAGCACATGGAACGGTAGCAGGCTCAGCAACATATACATATAGTGGAGATAATATTCCAGCAGTACAAGATGGAATAGTAATAGAAAATGGAACAGATAAAAACCAATTTGTATGGGTACCAGTAGGAATAATAAAAAACAAAGATAATATAACAAAGACAATAACACTTGGAAGATATAGTAACTTTACTGCAACAAATGGTGAATATACGCCTGCACAAGTAGCTTCAGTAGAGAATTATAAACAAGAAGTAGCAATAGATACCGATTATCAAGAATTAAGTACATTTAGAGAAGGAAAGTCAGTAACAGATTCAACAGCTCAAAATGCTACAGCAAGAAATTTAGAAGAATTCATATCAACAACCTTAGCAAATGGAGGATATTACATAGCACGATTTGAAGCAAGTGGAACAGCATCAAAAATAACTTCAAAATATGATCAAACTGTATTAGGAAATATAACACAACCAGATGCAGCAAAATTTGCAAGAGAAATGTATGGAGAAGTAAAAGAAAATAATGAATTAGTATATGCCAGTGATTTAGTAAATAGTTATGCATGGGATACAGCGATAATATTTATACAAACATATTCAACAGGAGAGGACGCAAGTAGCTATGCAAGTAAAAATAAAAGTACATCATTTGCAAAAACAGGTATAAATACCGATAAATACTGTAATATATGGGACATGTCAGGAAATGCATATGAATGGACCACAGAATACTCTACCTCCTCTAGCAATAGCTACTTCTACCCTTGTGTTTTTCGTGGAGGGAATTACTTCACAGATGGTGGCAGAGCCAACAATTACACGTCTTACCGCCTCAGCAATGACACGATTACTAGTGTCGAAGATTTTGGTCTACGTCCCATACTTTATGTAAAGTAGCACTGATTACTGGTTCAATGAACTAGAAAAAATGAATAAATACGATGTTAGCGCATCTCAAATGCTAAAAAAATATTTAAGCAACATTTTAAAAAGATGTTGCTTTTTTTATATTGGTAAAGTATAAATGAAACAAAGATAAATAAGATAGTAGACTTATTGTTACTAGATAATGGTTTTTAATAGAAAAATCGTTCATTTTTGCTAATCTGTAATGTTAATATAACATAAAAAACAACTGAATTTTTAAGTTTGGTAGGTGGTAATAAATTATAAGAGCAAATATATAAGCACTGTTGAAAATATCAAAGAAAGAAACAAATGTCGAAAACAGTCGATAGAAATTAAAGAAAAGTATTGAAAATAAAAAAATGTTATGATATTTTAAATAAGGAGAAAATATGTACAAAATTTTTTATGGAACATTGAAAATTAAATATAGAGTAAAACTGTAGGATATATAATTTATAACTAAAAAATGAGTAAATGTGCATAAGAAAAAATGTACATATTAAATTACAAAATGAAAAAAAGTGAAAATACAGAAGAAAGAGGAGGGAGATAACTTTGAATAGAAAAGAAACAAAAATAAGTAAAGAGACAAATCAAGCAGGTATTACTCTAATAGCATTAGTAGTAACTATTGTAGTCTTGCTAATACTTGCAGGAGTGAGTATAAATGCAATATTTAGTGAAAATGGAATAATAAAAAGGGCACAAGATACCCAAAACAAAATGGACCAAGCAACAAAAAATGACTTAGACTCAATAAATGAGCTAAATAATTGGATGGACGGAAAAATAAATGAAACCACAGGTGGAGGCACAACGGGAGGAGATGCCAATCCATCAACAACACCTAAAATCTCAACATTAGTAGGAACAGTAGTAGATAAAAATACAAAAGCAGAAGACGCATATGGAAATAAAATAACAATACCAAAAGGATTTAAAGTAGTAGCACATGGAACGGTAGCAGGCTCAGCAACATATACATATAGTGGAGATAATATACCAGCAGTACAAGATGGAATAGTAATAGAAAATGGAACAGATGGAAATCAATTTGTATGGGTACCAGTAGGAACAATAAATAATAAATCAGGAGATTCTAGAGGAACAACAAGTACAATAACACTTGGAAGATATGAGTTTGACAGTCACACGGGAGCACTAAAATCAAACACGCCAGTACAAGTTGCATCAGTAGAAAATTGTACACAAGAAGTTACAATAAATACTTATTATAAAGAATTAAGCACATCAAGAATTTCAAGTAGTTCATCAGAAAACACAACAGCAAGAGATTTAAAAACATTTATAGAAACAAGTTTAGCAAATGGAGGCTATTATATAGCTCGTTTTGAAGCAAGTGGAACAGCATCAAAAATAACTTCAAAATATAATCAAACACTATTAACTAATATAACACAACCAAATGCAGCAAAAGCAGCAAGAGAAATGTATGGAGAGGTAAAAGAAAATAATGAATTAGTATATGCAAGTGATCTAGTAAATAGTTATGCATGGGATACAGCAATAATATTTATACAAACATATTCAACAGAAACAGACGCAAGTAGTTATGCAAGCGAAAATAATGGACCGACAGATGGACAAAAAAATACAGGCTTAAGTAATGATAAATATTGTAACATATGGGACATGTCAGGAAATGCATATGAATGGACAACAGAATACTCTACCCTCTCTCGCACTAGCTACATCTACCCTTGTGTTTGTCGTGGAGGGTATTTCTTCACAGGTAGTGGCGAAGCCGTCTTTTACGCGTCTAACCGCGGCCACGATTTCACGACTGGTAGCATCATCATTAATGGTTTACGTCCCCTACTTTATGTAAAGTAGCACTGACCACTGGTTCAATGAACCAGAAAAAAATGAATAAATACGATGTTAACGCTAATGCGCTTAACACGTACTTTAGCGCATCTCAAATGCTAAGAAAAAAATATTTAAGCAACATTTTAAAAAGATGTTGCTTTTTTCATGTTAGTAAAGTATAATAAGTATGAAAAGTATAACTAGGCTGAAAGGAGAAAATTATGAATAAAGATAAATATGTTGGTATTTGCAAAGTTGGTGAAAAAGGACAAATTGTAATACCAAAGGAAGCAAGAGAAATGTTTAATATAAATCCAGGAGATTCAATAGTTGTTTTGTGTGATAAAAAACAAGGAATAGCTTTAGTAAAGTCTGATATTATTGAAGATTTATCAAATAAAATATTTCAAAAAGGAGATGAGTAAAAATGTACTCAATTGAAATTGAGAATCTAACTAAAAAATTCAAAGAAAAAACAGCAGTTAACAATGTTAGTTTAAAAATAAAACAAGGAGAGCTTTTTTCTTTGTTAGGTACAAATGGAGCTGGAAAGACCACTACAATAAAAATGTTATCTACTTTGATTTTACCTACCAGTGGAAACATAAAAATAAATGGATTAGATATAAATAAAGACAAACAAAAGATAAAAGAAATTTTAAATGTATCACCACAAGAAACTGCAATTGCAATGAACTTATCTGTAAAAGAAAATTTGGAATTTATGGCAGGAGTATATCAAATAAAAAATCCAAAAGAGAAAATTGATGAATTAGTAAAAACATTCAAATTAGAAGAAGTGCTAAATCAAAAGGCAAAAACTTTATCTGGAGGATGGCAAAGAAAAGTATCTATTGCAATGGCTTTAATAAATAACCCACAAATACTATTTCTTGACGAACCTACATTAGGCTTAGATGTTATTGCAAGAAGAGAATTATGGAGTATTATAGAGAGCCAAAAAGGAAAAATAACAATTATACTAACTACACATTATATGGAAGAAGCAGAAAGTTTATCTGATAGAGTTGGAATAATGGCAAAAGGAAGTTTAATAGATGTAGGAACTCCAAAAGAGTTAATAGAAAAATCAAATGCAAAAGATTTTGAAGATGCTTTTGTAAAAATAGCAACAGGAGGAGAATTATGATAATAATAAACTTTGCCAAAAGAAATTTTAAAGAAATAATAAGAGATCCATTAAGTATAATATTTGCAATTTTATTGCCATTATTTTTACTTTTTATATTTCAACAATTTAATATACCAAGTGAAAACTATAAATTAGAAAATTTTACACCAGGAATAATAATTTTTGGATTCTCTTTTCTAACACTTTTTACAGCTATGCTTGTTGCAAAAGATAGAAGCACATCATTATTAATTAGACTTGGAACAAGCCCAATGAAACCAGTAGAATATATATTAGGTTATATAATCTCAATAATTCCCATAATAATTATTCAAAATGTATTATTCTTTATATTAGCCATAATCTTAGGATTAAGCCTTAGTATAAACATTATATTGGCAATTTTAGTATCTATTATTGTTGCAATACTATTTATAGCAATAGGAATATTGATAGGAAGTACATTTACAGAAAAAGCATCATCGGGAATATCAAGTATTGTAGTACAATTAGTATGCTTTACAGGAGAAATGTATTTTCCAAAAGAAATGCTAGGAGATGTATTTGCGAAAATATGTAACATACTTCCATTTGAAAGTTGTGTAACAATTATAAAAGGAATAATGAACAATAACATTCAAATAATAAGCCTAAGAAATATAATAGTATTTTTAACATACACTATTGTAGTTTTAGCAATATCAATAATAGTGTTTAAAAGAAAAATGATTAGTGATAATAAATAGAACATGAATTATTTACTAAATTCTACTATTTATGTTATAATTGGTAAAAGGGAAGTGATATTATAATGAATAAAAAAGAAGTAAAAAATATTTTAATATCAATGAGAACACCAGAAAACGAAATAGCAGTAAATCATTTGCTTGGTCAATTAGATATGAAAAGTGATACTGAAATTGAACAAATTACAGAAAAATTGGAGAATAGTGAAGAGAATATAAGAGAGAACTTGTCAAAGAAAATAGAAGAAATTTCTCAAAGTAGAAATGTTGAAAAATATCCTATTAATGATATGTTTACTTATGGAATATCAAGTAATTGTATTCATTTACACTTACCAACAGACTTGCATGAATTAATGGCGAGAAATGGAATATCAAAAACAATAGCTCTAGTTAACTTACAGTTATTAGATGCAATTGATAAAATAAAAGAAATGAGAGACGGAGGATTTTATAGATTCAAAGATAAAGATAGTATATATATGATATCTCCAGCAGTAATAAAAAGAGAAATGAAATTTTTAGAAGAATTAGACTTTACAACTCATTCATATAGTAAGAAACAACTTAGTGATGAAAAGTTTGTACAAGAAACTCCAGAAGCTCAGCTTGCTACACACATTTTTGGACATGATAAAAACGTTGGAACCGCATTAATAAGATTTGAGCAAATAAATTCAAGGCAATGGCAAGAAAAGAAAAATGAAATAGTAGCAAATTTAAGAGAAAAAACATCGGGTATAGAGCATAATAAAAATGTAGAGAGGTAAAATGAAAGCAGGTAATTGAAAGTTATCTGCTTTTATGATATAAAATAGACAAGAAAGAAGGATAGAAATATGTATACGTTAATTACAGGAACTACAAGTGGCATTGGAAAAGAGTTTGCAGAATTATTTGCTAAAAAAGGATATAATTTGGTAACTGTAGCAATGAATGAAGAAAAACTAAAAGAACAAAAGCAAACTTTAGAGAGTAAGTATAATATATCTGTAAAATATATAGTAAAAGATTTAAGCATAGAAGAAAGTTACTCTGAAATATATAATGAAGTTAAAGCAAGTAATATAGAAATAGATATATTAATAAATAATGCGGGATTTGCAACTTATGGGAATTATATAGATGTTGAATGGCAAAAACAAAAAAATCTAGCAATGGTAAATATGATGGCTGTTATGCAATTATCATATATGTTTGGAAAAGATATGGCAAAAAGAAAAAGTGGAAGAATTATGAATATTGCATCAATTGCTTCATTTGAACCAGGACCATTTATGACAATGTATTATGCATCAAAAGCATTTGTACGTTCTTTTTCAGAAGGATTACATGAAGAGCTAAAAGACCAAGGAGTAATTGTAACTGCAATTTGCCCAGGACCAACCAAAACAAAATTTGAAGAAAGAGCATCAATGAAAAAATCATATATGTTTAAAAAGATGAAAGTAGATACAGCTAAAGAGGTAGCTGAAAAGAGCTATAAAGCAATGATGAAAAACAAAGCAGTATATGTAGTTGGATTCCATAATAAATTAATAGCATTTGCAACAAGATTTGGTAGTTTGAAATTAAATAGAAAAGTAGCAAAGAAAATTAACATAGGAACTGCAAAATAAAATAGGAGTGAGATTATGAAAAGACTTAATTTAATAGTAGTATTTAATAAAGATTTAACAAAAGTTCTATTTTGTATTAGAGCAAAAGAGCCATACAAAGGTCTGTATAATTTTGTTGGAGGAAAAGTAGAAGAAAATGAACCAAACGATGAAGCGGCTTATAGAGAGTTATTTGAAGAAACAGGAATAAGCAGTCATGATATTGAGTTAGATCATTTTATGGATTTAAATTACTTTAAATATGAAAACAATTTACAAGTATACTATGGAATATTAAAAAATGAAGTAACTTTGGTAGAAGAAAAAAATAAACTTGAATGGGTAACTATAAATGAAGAATTATTAAATAATGAAAAATTTGCAGGCAACTATAATATCCCTCATATTATAAAACAAATAAAAGTATATTTGAGGGATGGAATTAAATATTAAGTTTTGTTACACCTGAAAAAGAGATAGAAGCATGGATTGAGCAACTATAAAAGGAAAATATCATCAAATGGGTAGTGTCAACTTGTAAATGATAAAGAAAATATAATAAAGCTAATAAAAAAACGAATACTTGTTTATTCGTTTTTTCGATTTTTTAAGAATAAAAACTTACACAAAAAAATTTTTTTATGATATAATTTATAAGTTCGCAAAAAATTAAGAAGGAGAGAATTATGAAAGAGTTAGATTTGGGAAAAGAGAAAATCAGTAAACTTTTATTAGCTTTTGCTATACCTTGTGTAATAAGTATGTTAATAAATTCAGTTTACAATATTGTTGATCAGATATTTATTGGAAAAGGAGTAGGAACACTTGGAAATGCTGCAACAAATGTTATATTTCCATTAGTTATAATCTTTAATGCATTAGCAGGTTTAATAGGAAATGGAGCAGCGGCAAATTTATCATTAAAATTAGGTGAAAATGATAAAAAATCAGCAGCTAAAAGTATAGGGCAAGCAATAAGTATGTCAGTAATAGTATCTGTATTAATTAGTGTAGTTGCTTATATATTTTTACCTCAATTAGTATACATATTTGGCTGTACAGATAGTGTATATAATTATGCTATTGATTACGGAAAAATAATCATACTAGGAGCTCCTTTTATGCTAATATATTCAGCACTTTCAAATATTATAAGAGCTGATGGATCACCAAAATATTCAATGATAATGTTAGTAATAGGAGCAGTTATAAATATAATATTAGATCCAATATTTATTTTTGGATTTAATATGGGAGTAAAAGGTGGAGCAATTGCAACAGTTATAGGACAAGCAGTATCATTTTTAATAGCAATTATATATATTGGAAAAATAAAATCTGTAAAATTAACTAAAGATGATTTTAAACTAGATAAAAATATATTTAGAATATTATCATTAGGTTTATCTTCATTTATAACACAAGCAACTATTTTAATATTATTTATATTTATGAATAATATAATGACTAAATTAGGTGCAAACACAAAATTTGGAGCAGATATTCCATTATCTGTATATGGTGTAATATCAAAAATAAACAGCCTATATATTTCAACAGTTTTAGGAATATCAATAGGATCACAACCAATTATTGGATTTAACTATGGTGCTGGAAACGAATTAAGAGTAAAAGAAACAATAAAAAAGGTATTAATTGTTAACTTTATTATAGGAATAATATTCAATATAATCTTTGTATTATTTCCTAAACAAATAGCAGGTATATTCATATCAAGTAGTGATGAATCTTATGATTTATTTATGGAATTTGCTACACTTATGTGTCATAGCTTTTTACTAGTAATGGCATTAAATGCTTTAGAAATGACAACAAGTATTGTAATTCAATCTGTAGGACATGTATGGAAAGCAACTGCAGTAAGCTTTATAAGACAAATAATATTGCTAATACCAATATCTCTAATATTAGCATTTGCATTTAATAAAGGAATATATGGAGTTTTATATGCAGGATGTATATCAGATGTCTTATGCTTTATATCAACTATATTTATATTAAAATCAGAGTATACAAAGCTTGGAGCAAAACAAGAAAAAGTAGAAGAAAATCAAGAACAAAACACATCATATAAAGGTAAACATATAGTTATTACAATATCTAGAGAATACGGCTCAGGAGGAAGGTTTGTTGGAAAACTAGTTTCTAAAAAATTAGGTATTCCATTCTATGATAAGGAATTAATATCTTTATCTGCAAAAGAATCCGGACTTTCAGAACAATATATTGAAGAAATAGACCAAAAGAAAAAGTCGGCTACATATATTAACAATAATGATGACAGATTATTTATCGCAGAAAAAGAAGTAATAAATAACTTAGCAAAAAAATCATGTGTTATAGTTGGAAGATGTGCAGACTATATATTAAAAGATAATAAAGACACTGTAAAAATATTTCTATATAGTGATTCTAAATCAAAAGAAAAGAGAGCTATTAAATATTATGGACTAAACGAAAAAAATGCATTAAAAGAAATTGAAAAAATAAATAAAGAAAGAGCAAAACACTATAAATTTTATACTGATAGAGAATGGAAAAATTTCGACAATTATGATTTTGCATTTAATGTTGACAAATATGGTGTCGAGAAAACCGCAGATAATATTGTAGAAATTATTAAATCAATTTAAATCTAAAGCAAGTAATTGAAAATTACTTGCTTTTGTGATATAAGAAGGATAAATAATTATTGCAAGGAAGAGATATGAAAATAGAAGAATTAAATGTAGAATATGATAAGTTACAAAAAATATATGGAGCAAAAGAATTAATGTCTATATATAATGGAGGGTGCACTAAAAATCCCAATATTTGCTTTGTGTTTATGAATCCAACAGGTAGAAATATTGCTTCATGCCCACAATGGAAAGGAAGAAGATCACCTTGGATAGGTACAAAAAATATATGGAAGTTATTTTATAAAATTGGATTATTAATGGAATGATGAATATAGATAAGGCTATAGAAGATTTAAAATTTATTATAGAAACAAATAAATAAGGAGGAGATTTTATGAATTTAGTAACAGGTTTAGCAATACCTTTTTTAGGAACAACACTTGGCTCAGCAATGGTATTTTTAATGAAAAACAAGATGAACTCAAAAGTAGAAAAATTACTATTAGGTTTTGCATCAGGAGTAATGATTGCAGCTTCAATCTGGTCTTTAATTATACCATCAATTGATATGGCAAGTGAACAAGGAAAAGTAGCATGGATTCCAGCAGCAGTTGGATTTATACTAGGAATAGCCTTTTTACTTGTACTTGATAGTGTAATTCCGCATTTACACTTAAATAATGATAAAACAGAAGGAATAAAAGCAAAACTTAAGAAAACAACAATGATGGTATTTGCAGTTACACTTCACAATATACCAGAAGGAATGGCAGTAGGCGTTACATTTGCTGGTGCACTTATTGGAAATACTGGAATAACAATGGCAGGAGCATTTGCTTTAGCAATAGGAATTGCAATACAAAACTTTCCTGAAGGCGCAATTATATCAATGCCATTAAAAAGCGAAGGAATGTCAAAATCAAAAGCCTTTTTGTATGGATCACTTTCGGGCATAGTAGAACCAATAGGAGCAATTATTACAATATTACTTACAAGCACAGTAGTACCAATACTACCATATTTATTATCATTTGCAGCAGGAGCTATGATTTATGTAGTTGTTGAAGAACTAATACCAGAATCTCAAAATGGTGAACATTCAAATATAGGAACAATAGGCGTTGCTCTTGGATTTGTAATAATGATGATTTTAGATGTAGCATTAGGGTAAAAACATGAATTTCTCAAATTGCTACGAAAAGTAGCACAAATGTAAATAGAAGTTGCTGTTAATATGTATGAAGAGAGTGTAAAATTAAAACAAAAAGGAGAGTGATTTATATGACACTAGGTGAAAAATTAAAAGAAATAAGAAAGAGATTTGGTTTATCTCAAGAAGAACTTGCAGAAATGCTAAATGTTTCAAGACAGGCTATAACAAAATGGGAGAATGATGGAGGAAAGCCTGATATTGATAATTTATTAGAATTATCAAAAAAATTTGGAATAACTGTAGACAGTTTATTAAATAACGAAAGTGAATTATCAGATTTATCAATTAGTGTAAAATTGGATAAAGAGAAATATGGAAGCAAATTAAGTTCTTATTATAAGATCTTAAAAGAATATTATCCTGAACCATGGAAGATTTATACTATAACAGTTACTAAGAAAATGGGAAAAGTGGAAGGAGTTTTAGATGTACTTACAGGTGGAGATTACTTTTTAATAAAGCAAGCTAGCGATCTATCTCCATACTATTTAGTAAAAAAAGATAATTTAAAACTTCTTGTAAATATTAAAGACTGGACGATGAAAGTAGTAAACTTACCAATAGATATAGATGAGCAAAGATTTAGTTATGGAGATAATAAGTTTACGAATTGTGGAGAATTAAAAATTAAATAAATAGGAAAAAATATTATGAAAATAAATAAGCAAGAACTGCATAAACTTTTTACAGATCTAAAAATAAATAAGCAAGAAGATGTATTTAATGAACTATATAATAAATGTGGCAATTTAGTGTATAAAATAGCATTTTCAATATTAAAAAATAAAGAGAATAGTGAAGAAATTAAACAAATGGTATTTTTAAAGATATGGAAAATTAATAAAGAAATTTTACCAGACAAAAATGAAGCAAGTTGGCTATATGCTGTAACTAAAAATGAAGCAATAACATTTTTGAAGAAACAAAAAAATACAATTAATATAGATGAAATTTATTATATAAGTGATGAATGTGACAATATATTTAATGTAGAAGACAAAGAATCATATAATAAGATAATATCAGCACTAGATAAAAGAGAACAAGAAATAGTATCACTAAGAGTTATATCCAATCTATCATTTAGGCAAATATCTCAAATACTAGGAGAACCAATAGGAACAGTACAATGGAGATATTATAAAGCAATTCATTCTTTAAAAATATTATTAAGCAATTTATCTATGTTTATTATATCTGTTACTATATTTGCAAGTAGAATACTAAAAAAGAAAGAGAATATACCACAAACTACTATAAAAAATGAAGTGACTGAGAATAACGAAATAGCGAGTGATAGTGTGTATGACAATACTAAGAAGAACGATACAACTGAAACAACAGCGATTAAAGAAGATGCAAACATTCAATTGGATAACTATGATATAGGGATTCTAGGAATTTCAGGATTATTTTTAGTATTAACTATAATTTTTGGAATTATTTATAAAAATCACCAACAAAAAGCAAGAAAAAAGAAGTCTAAATAATAGAAAGGTTAAGAGGTGATAAATATGAAAAAAACATTTATTATAATAGGAGTGATATTTGCAGTTTGTATAAGCTTTGTCATTGGTTTATTAGTAGGACAATATAATAAAGCAAAAACTGATTTATTAATACGTAAAGCAGAAGGAACAACATTCTATGCAAAAATTGATAGTATAAGGGAAAATAATGGAACAATACATATAAGTGCAACAGGACTTAATGTAAATAACATAAACTGGAGAGGAAAATACAATTTTTCTATAAAAGAAAGTACTGATATTGTATGGAGAGGTGTAAAAATACCTGTATCTGATTTAGGTGTAAAAAATAATATTGCAATAACAATTACAGATGAAACTATACCAGATGTAGTGCCAACACCTTTACAAGAAATAGAAAAAATAGAACTTCTAGATGACAAAAAATATGGTGAATATGAAAAGGTAGCAGATTTTAAAGAAGGTAAATATGCAAAGGAACCATTAGTAAAATTTAATGGAACATTATATACGAAATCAAATAAAATAATTGATTATATTGGCGGAGTAGCTCAAATAGGAACTATTGACCAATTAATTGAATCCGACTATGTACCAAAAGTAGATGGAGAAACAAACTCAAAAGAATTATTAAATGCAGAAGTTTATCCAAGTGGAGACAATGAAATAGTGCTTAATTATAATAATGATTATGTGCTATATGAAAAGGTCTAATACTCTACGATAAGTAAGTCGTGAATTTATCTGTTTTAGAAGCGGAAATAGAAGATTAAAATAAGTTATAAAAATATAATTTCATTAGAATAGCAGATAATTATTTAAAATTATCTGCTATATTGCTTTGAAAAATTTTTACAAAATCCTAAAATAAACATTGACATATTAGTTAATTTGCTATACAATACGAACAATAGTTTTAAAATAATATATGAAAATTATATATAATAATATACGTAGCTATACTAAATTTTGTAAAAAAGGAAGTGTTTCTATGGGAGAAAAAAAGAATGAAATTATTTTATTTGAAAATCAAGGAGTGAAGTTAGAGGTTAACTTAAAAGACGAAACAGTATGGCTCAATAGACAACAATTAGCTAAATTATTTGACAGAGATGTAAAAACAATAGGCAAACATATCAATAATGCTTTAAGCGAAGAACTAAAAAATGTTCCAACTGTCGCAAAAATTGCGACAGTTCAAAAAGAAGGACAAAGAGAAGTTACTAGAGAGATTGAATATTACAATTTAGATATGATATTAAGTGTTGGATATAGAGTAAAATCTGATAAAGGTGTTATCTTTAGAAAATGGGCTACACAAATACTAAAAGATTATATGCTAAAAGGTTATGCAGTAAATCAAAAAAGATTAGAATATTTAGAAAAAACAATTAAATTAATAGATATAGCAAATCGTATGGATGAACGATTAGAAGGAAATGATGCAAAAAGAGGCAGATATTTAGTTGAAAGTATCTGCCTTTCTGTTATATAATAATAACTAGAAAATTTGTGAGGTAAAATATGAGTAAATATGAACCATTATGGAACTATCTAAAAGAAAATAAAAAGGAAAGCTATAAAATAACTTATGAAGAAATAAAAAACGTTCTTGGATTTGAAATAGATCATTCCTTTTTAAGTTACAAAAAAGAATTAAAAGATTATGGTTATGAAGTTGGTAAAATATCAATGAAAGAAAAAACAGTTATATTTAATAAAATATAAATTGAAAGTGAGAAAAGAATGAAATATATTGTCTTATTAAGAGGAATAAATATAAGCGGTAAAAACAAAATACCAATGAATGAATTAAAAGCAGAACTAGAGAAAATTGGTTTTGAAAACGTAAGTACATATTTGAACAGTGGAAATGCTATTTTTCAAAGTGAAATAGATAACAAAGAAGTAATAAAAGAAAATATTCAACGAATGATAAAAGAAAAATTTAATCTTGAAATACCTGTTTATGTTACAACTGCACCTGAACTTGAAGACATATTAAAACATACTCCTGAATGGTGGGGAACAAATAACAAAGAAATATATGATAACATGATTTTTATAATTCCACCAACAAAATATGAAGAGGTATATAATACTATTGGAGAGCCAAAAGAAAATCTTGAAAAAATTCAGGAATACAACAATATTATTTTCTGGTCTTATAAATTAAAAGAATATAGAAAAACAAACTGGTGGCCAAAAACTGCTAGTACAAGTATTAGTGATAAAATAACGATAAGAACTGCAAATACAATGAGAAAAGTATTAGAATTATGTAACAAATAATAGAGGGAAAATATGAAAATCTTTGAAGTAGATGATAGAACAACAATGTTGATAGATAAATTAGTAGAGGTTTGGGAAGATTCAGTAAAAGCAACACATACATTTTTATCAAATGATGAAATACAAAATATAAAGAAATATGTTCCACAAGCATTAAAAATGGTGTTAATGAATTAACGGTCAATGAGCAGAATATTAATGCAAAACAATTTTATGAGCACTTAGGATTTAAAACATATAAAAGAACAGAACTAGATGAGCAATGAAATCCATATCCAATTTTATATATGAGATTTGAAAATGTAAAATAAAGATTGTGAGAGACAAAATAGTAAAATAGGAAAGTGAGATGAGTTATGATGGAAATTAGAAAAATATCAAAAGAAGAAATAAAAGATGCTTTAGATTTAGTATGGAAAGTATTCTTAGAATATGAAGCGCCTGACTATACTGAAGAAGGTATAGAAGAATTTAAAAGATCTATTGATGATACGAATTGGGTTAATGCAAGAGAATTTTATGGAGCATTTAGTGAGAATAAACTACTAGGAATAATTGCTACAAAAGATATTAGCCATATTGCATTATTTTTTGTAGATGGCAGATACCATAATCAAGGGATTGGAAGAAAACTATATAATAAAGTTGAATTACTAAACAATAAGGGCTATTTTACAGTTAATTCATCTCCTTATGCACATGAAATATATAAGCATTTTGGATTCATAGATACAGATACTGAGCAATGCGTTAAAGGATTAAAATTCTACCCGATGAAGAAATACATAAAAGGGCAATAAAATCTATAATATAAAAGGAGAAAACTTCAAATGATAATATATAATTTAAAAGATAAATTGGAATATCTAGACGAAGTTGCAAGATTAGAATATGAAGAATGGGCAGACAACAAAGAAGAAAATAAAGAAGAAAGAATTAAAAGAAAAAAAGAAAAGATTTGTTGTATGTTTAGTAATAAATCTTTTTGCAAATTGATTTTAGTGGAAAATAATGAACTGGTAGGCTTTATATCAATATTTCCAGAAGATTGTGAAGAAGAAAAAGAACTAACTCCCTGGTATGCTACAATGTATGTGAAAAAAGAATATAGAAATCATGGATATTCACGAATATTAAATGATGCAATATTAAAAGAAGCAAAAGATAGAGGATTTTTAACATTGTATTTAAAAACAGATTTGAAAAATTATTATGAAAAATTTAGAGCTGTTTTTATAAAAAAGCTAACATCAGGAGAAAGCTTATATAAGTTTGAAATCAAATAATTGACAAAGTTAGTAATTTATTAGAAAAATTGGTAATTTGTAGAGGAGAAATAATATGATTTTTGAAAAGCAAAAAACATTGAAGGCTTCAGATAGATTTATACAAGATATATGTGGATTACCAGATATAGTAAAAAATAATACAATAATATTAATAGGACCAATGGGAACTGGAAAAAGTACAGTTGCAAAATTATTAGAAAATCAAATAGAAGGGATGCATAGAATATCTTTAGATAATAAAGATCTTCTAAAAATGTTATATGAAAAAGAAAGGAAATTTAGAGATTTTAAGAATTTTGAATTTATGCTTACAGGAACAGTACTAAGCTCTTTAAAAAAGCCATATATAATAGATTTTGGAGCTGGCCATTCTGTATATGAAGATAAAAATTTAAGAGAACAAATGAAAAAAATGTGTGCACAATTTAAAAATATAATATTATTATTACCTTCAATGGATAAGGAAAAGAGTAGAGAAGTTTTAGCGGAAAGAAGAAAAATCAAATTAGGTTCTCACAAAGATCAGGATAATTGGCATTTTATAACGTCTCCAAATAATTATGAATTAGCAACAAACACTTTATATGAAGAAAATAAAACACCAGAAGATATATCAAGAGAAATATTGCAATTAGTAAAGTGCAAACAGATGGAAGGAAAAGATAGATAATTTACAATTCTTAAAGAGGAAACTTTAGATGAATATATATAATTTAAAAGATAAACTGGAATATTTAGACGAAGTTGCAAGATAAGCATATGAGCTTTTTATTTATATATGACAAAATATATTTAATTGTAATAAAAATGTAATAAAAACTTAATATTTATTATGGTCTATATTGTTGTGTTTTTGTCGATTTATGATATAAAATATATGTAATAATTATGATGAAGCTAAGAGGTGACACATAATTAGTTTTAACTAGATGAGAGATTCGATACATTGTATAAAGCAGTGACCTGAGAGGAAAAAATACAAACAAATTCATACAAAATGAGGGTTGTAACTGCAATCCTCATTTTGTATGAATATAATAAAAAGGGGAGAAAAAATGGAAAATAACAATATTTCTTTAGAAGAGCTACAAAAGAGTAATTCAATTATCAGAGCAATTTCAAATTATTATACATCAAGAATTGTAGGGCAAAGGAACTTACAAATTTTACTTTTAGTGTCTTTAGTAGCAAATGGACACATATTAGTAGAATCTGTTCCAGGATTAGCAAAAACAACAGCTGCTAAAGTTTTAACTGAAAGCTGTGGAGGAAAATTTTCAAGAATACAATGCACACCTGATTTACTTCCAAGTGATATTATTGGAACTCAAACTTATAATGCTAAAACATCAGAGTTTGAAACTCAAATAGGTCCTGTATATGCCAACTTTGTCTTATTAGATGAAATAAATAGATCAAGTTCAAAAACACAAAGTGCAATGCTAGAAGCAATGCAAGAAAGACAAGTAAGTATAGGAGGTAAACAATACAAATTACCAGATGTATTTATTGTTATAGCAACACAAAACCCAATCGAACAAGAAGGAACATATCTATTATCAGAAGCACAGCAAGATAGGTTTATCATAAAAGAAACATTACATTATCCAACAGCAAATGAGGAATTGGAAATATTAAATAGAATCGAACAAAATGTTTTTGAAGATAGAAATAAAGTAGTAGGAATAAAGGAAATAAAGTATTTACAGGAACTTAGCAAAAGAGTATATATTGATGAAGCAGTAAAAAAATATATTATAAGCATTGTGTATGCAACGAGAAATCCTTCAACTGTTATGAGCCCTGAACTTGCAAAATATGTAACAAATGGAGCAAGTACAAGAGCATCAATTTCATTCATGGAAGCAGGAAAGGCATTAGCTCTAATAAATGGAAGAACATATGTAACACCAGATGATATAAAAGCATTAAGTTATAGTATATTAAGACATAGAATTTCTTTAAGTTTTGAAGCAATTGCAGATGAAGTACAAGTTGAGACAATAATAGATGCAATAATAAAATCAATAAAAGCCCCATAACTTGAATTAGGAGAGTTATATATTATGAAGATGAAATACATTACTAAAATAAAAGCCAATCTTGCAATTTATACTAAAAAGAAAACCTCAAATATATTAGAAGGAGCATATAATTCTATATATAAAGGTAAAAGTATGAACTTTGAGGATTTACGAGAATATGTTATTGGCGATAATGTTAAGGACATTGATTGGAAAGCTTCAGCTAGATCAAATAAAATATTAATAAAACAATATATTGCAGAGAAGAAGCATAATGTATTATTTATACTTGATACAGGAAGAAAAATGTTGGCAGATACAAAAGATTTAGAACCTAAAAAAGAAGTTGCTTTAATGGCGATGGGAACGATAGGGTATTTGGTAGATAAACATGGGGACTCCATAGGAGCAATATATCAAGGAAAAGAAAATATAAAATTATTTCAATTTAATACAGGAATTTATAATTTAGAAAAAATATTAACTTCATATGAAAGAGAAATAGGTACTGAAAATAATTTAGAGCATTTAGTAAAATATGTTTTAAGATTTATTAAAAGAAGAATGATTATTTTTATAATAACAGATATAGATGGTATGTATAATATTTCAGAAGATACATTGAAAAAATTATCATTACTTCATGATGTTATGTTTGTAAATATATCAGATGCACTAATGACAGGCTATAATGCTTTTGATATGGATCAAAACAATTATATTCCTGATTATATTTTAGAAGATGATAAGATAAAAGATATTGAGTTAGAAATAAAAACTAAAATATATGATGAAACAAAAGAAAGATTCAAAAAATATAAAATTATAACAACAACAATAAATAAGCAAAAAGACATAGTAAATGATGTATTTAAATTATTAGAAAGGCGAAAAAATGCAAACAACTATTAATTTACAAGAAACTTTTACATATTCACTTATACCATTAATTATTATTTTTTTACTTATTATTGGATTTACAATATATATAGTACTTTCTAAAAAAGCTAAAGACAATGTTAAAGGGAAATTGGAAGAAGTAAAAGTAATTCCTGAAAGGAATATTAAAAATATACCAGTAATTAAAAATAAGTATTTACAGCAATTAAATGATATTGAAGATAAATATACAAACCAAAAAATTGAATTAAGAAAAGCGTACCAGTTAATAAGTGAAGCAATTAGATTATTTGTTTTTGAAGTTACAGATATCACAACTCAAAATTATTCATTAACTGAAATAAAGAGATTAAATATTCCTGTGTTATATGAGTTAATTGAAGAGTATTATGAACCAGAATTTGCTAGTAAAGCTATTGGAGATTTTAATTCTTCTATCAATAAAGCAAGGAGAGTTATAAACGAATGGAAATAATGTACCCAATTGTAATAGTTATCTGTGTTATATTTGGATTAGCAATATTCTTTATAAACTTTAATAAAAAGAAACAATATATTAATGGAAAAAAAGTTGCAAATACGAAATATATAAAAGAAACAGAATATTACAAAACTAAAGTAAAAAAATATAAGATTGTATCTAATATAATAAAAACCATAAGTCTAATATGTATAATAATATCTAGCATACTTATAGCAAGGCCTGTAACTATTCAAACCAAAAGTGAAGATAAGTATAACAGAGATATTCTTATTAGTTTGGATGTATCAACATCAGAAAGTAAAGTAAATTTAGAATTAGTAAAAAAATTTAAAGAAATAATTCCAGATATTGAAGGTGATAGAATAGGAATTATAATATATAATACAGCTCCTGTAGTATATTGCCCATTAACTGATGATTATGATTATGTAAATGAATGCCTTGATACAATAGAACAACTATTAAAATTTGCTGTTGATAATAATGGGTATATTCCATCACTATTTGATCAGGAAAACGGAAATATATCCTCATTTTGGTATGGTGGAATAGTAGCAAATAATGAAGTAAGAGGAAGCTCGCTTGTGGGTGATGGACTAGCTCGGTACTGTATTTTCGTTTCCAAATATTAAAGAAGACAACGAAAGAACAAGAATAATTATATTTGCCACAGACAATGCAGTATCAGGAACAGAAGCTGTTTCATTAGAAGATGCATGTATACTTTGCAAAAAATATGGTATTAATTTATATGCATATTGTCCAACGGTTGAAATGAATATGTACACATCAAAAGAAAAAATTGCAGAATATAAAAAGGCAGTAGAACAATCAGCAGAAGGTAAATTTTACACAGGAGATTTAAGCACAATGTCTTCAAATATAGTAAATGAAATAAAAGAAACTAAAACATCATTATTAAAAACGAGTAAAAAGACGTTTGTTACAGATCATCCAGAAATATTTTTTATAAGTGTAGTAATTCTATATGCAATTTCAGTATTTATAGAGAAAAGGATCAAAATATGATAATAAAACCAATTATACCAATATGGCTTATGAGCATAATTTGTTTAATAATAATATTTTTAATACTTTTTGATAAGCCATTTAAAGAAAAAATTTCAAATAAAATAGGTAATGAAAAAACAGATAGACAAAAAGAACTAATAAAAAAGCAAATTATTAGTTCTGGTATAAAAATTTTAATAGTAATTTTAATGTTTATTATAAATTTAAGATTTATGATACCAAATGGAGAAAGTACAGCATTGAGTTCAGATTTAAGTGTACTATTTGTAGTTGATACTAGTGTTAGTATGAGAGCATTAGATTATAATGGAAATAAAGAAAGAATGGAAGGAGTAATAAATGATTGCTGTTATATAATTGATGAATTATCTGGAAGTAAGTATTCTATTATAACATTTGGAGACACTGCTCAAAGAGTTATACCATTTACAACAGATTCGGATATGGCACAAGCAGAAATAAAGGCAATAAAACTAGAAAACGATTCTTATGCCAAAGGAACTTCAATAAATGTAGTAAAAGAAGTTTTGAAAAAGACTTTAGAAGATGAGCAGAAAAGGCAAAATGGAGACACAAAATTTGTAGTATTCTTTATTACAGATGGTGAAATAACAAAAGAAGGAGAAAGGTTAAGTTCATTTTCTGAAATGAAAACCTACATTTCAGATGGTGCAGTATTAGGGTATGGAACAATAGACGGTGGAAAAATGATAAATAGTTCGTACGTAGATAATCCTGATAGTGACTATTATTATAAATATTACTATGATAATAATTATAAAAGAATCACAGCACTATCAAAACTAGATGAAAAAAATTTAAAACAAATATCGGCAGATTTAGGAATTGATTATATACAAATGAACAAACAAGATAATATAAATGATAAATTAAAGAGTATAAGGGAACAAATAATTAATTCTCAATCAGCAGGGGATAAAATAAAATCATATCAAGATATATATTTTTATTTTGCAATTCCTTTAGTAATATTATTAACAATAAATTTTATAATTCAGAAGAGGAGAATTTAATGAAAAGAAAAGTGATAATTGTTTTATATATTATCCTAATATTAATAGCTGTAAAACTAATATATAATCAACTGCTAAATACCATTTTAATAAATGATTACAATAATAATAAATATAATGAAAATTATGCTAAAGCATTGACATATGTGAACTTTCCGCAACAATATGTAGCAAACTACAATTATGGCAATGTTTTATATAAAAATGGAGAATATGAAGAAGCAATTAAAAAATATGAAGAAGCATTAAATGGAATAATTCCTGAAGATAAAGAATGTAATATTAGAATTAATTACGCTCTAGCTATATGTAAAACAGTACAAGTTGATGAAAGTGATAGTCAAAGTAAAAAAAATTCGATACAGACATATGAAAAAGCAATAGAAGTTTTAACAGAAAAAGGATGTGCAAACAAAGATAACGATAATGGACACAGTGAAAAAGCAGAGCAATTAAAAAAAGATATACAAAAAGAAATTGACAGATTGAAAAGATTAGAAAACTCAAGTTCTGATAGTGAAGAAGAAAAAGAAGAGCAAAAAGAAGTTAATGAAAAAGAAACGGAAACAATAGAAAGAAAAATACAAGATATAAAAGAAAATGCAATACAAGATCAAAGAGAGGTAGAAAATAAATATAAAAATTATGGCAATTTTAATTATACTATGGTAGAAAAAAATTGGTAAAGATGACTAAATTTTTTTAGAAAATGATTAATTGATTATTATTATCAGATGTTATAGAAGCATTAAAGAAATAATAGTAAGAAATGGAGAAAAAATGAAGAGAAAACTATTAATATTAATAATTATTATGACATTTGTAGTACCATTATTTTTGGGCATATATAAGGTACAAGCATTTGATGGAGAAATAGCCCCAGAAAATTATATTACATTACCAAGTAAAATTGAGGTAAAAAATAAAGTGGGTACGGGAACAGTAACGCTTTTATCAAATGCATCAGGATATAATATATCATACCAAAAAGTAGATATAACAAAAGAAAAACTTGATACTATTGGTGCTAAATTTAATAAAGTAAATGACTATAAAAAAACAAGCAATCAAACTTTAAAAGAAAAGGAATCAAATTTAGATATATTACAACAAACATATCAAGAATTACAACAAGATGCAAATGCAACAGAAGAACAAATAGCAACAGCAAAAACAAATTATGAAACAGCATATGCAGAATATACGGAGTATTACAATAATATACAAACACAAGTAAAAAAATTACAGGATGAATACTTAGCATCAATACCAAACTATACAAATTCTTGGAAAACTGCAACGAACACTTCAAATAATGTGAAATTAGATTTTTCAAATTATGCAGGAACAGTACATTTTATTTTATGGGTAAAAATAGATAATGGAATAAATACATATTATGACTTTAATAGTTATACTTCAGAAATAGAGACAGAGACTAAGACAGATCCAGAACAACCTGGAACAGATGATTCTGATACAACAGAAGGAGATTGGACAGATTTTTCAAATGCAAAATTTGAGTTGAAAAAAGATGGAATTTCAGGTGCTATTGTAGAGGTTTCAGGTGTTACGCCAAAGAAAAATAGTAGTTATTATTTACTTATAACTTCAAATAGCAGTAAACCAACTGCTAACGAAGAAGTTTATAAAGAAGGAATAGAATTAGTATATGATGAAACTTCTAAGAAATTAAAGTCTAGTGAAATGGATAAAATATCAAATTATGTGGAATTAAATCAAGATTTATATGCAAATGTAGTAGAAACTCAAATGGGACTAAAAAACAATGCAGTGGTTTCTTATGGAAATAAACTAACAAGATTTAATGAACCTAAATATAGTGATGCTTTTTTTGCAACATATATGGTTCAAGATTCTGATCAAATTGTGGTCAATTTTACACATAATAGATCTAATAACAGAAAAATCCAAATAAAGATAGGCAAAGTTACAGATGTATCAATACTAAAAAAAATAAAAAATAAAAGTAGTACAGGATTTGAAGAACTATTAAAATATACTAAATCAAATTCAGGAATATATAATCAAACTGTGGATGCAGATAAAGATGACTCATTTGCAATAGAATATAATGCAGGGACTAAAACAGATACCCCAGGAATATCAAAAGGAAATAGTGTTATAAACTTAAATGGTCTTGAAGACGATGAATACTACTTCTTATATGTAAAAACAGATGATGAAAATGGAAAATATGTATCAAATGAAGCTGTAACTCTTGCACAAGCAAATGTGTATAATGGTGGATGGGGATTATTCTTTTATGGCTCATCAGACTTCAAATGGAGTGAGTGGGATTTAACAGAAAAAGATGATACAGTAGCTCCTGGAACATTGCCACAAACAGGTATTGGGTATGTAGTGTGTGGTATGGGAATCCTAATAGTTATATTAAGTAGTTTTATAGCATATAAAAAATATAAAAAATACAATTTTTAAAATAAGGATAGATAATTTTTTATAATTATCTATCCTTAAATTTTAGGTGCTTAAAAACATTACAAAAATGTAGGATTTGTTACTTGTAATGTATGATATAATGATAACGGAGGTAGTACAAAATGCAGAAAATCTTAATAGTAGAAGATGATGAAAAACTAAGAAATGAATTAGAAATATGTTTAAACAATAATGGGTATAAATCAGAAAGTTTAAAAAACTTTGAAAATACATTAGATGATATTCTTAAAATAAACCCAGAATTATTGTTATTGGATATTAATTTGCCAGGAGCAGATGGAGAATTTATATGCAAGGAAATAAGAAAAAAATCTAATATGCCAATTATAATGGTAACAAGCAGAGACAATGAAATAGACGAGCTATTAAGCATAAATAATGGAGCAGATCACTATGTTACCAAACCTTTTAATATTCACATTTTACTTGCTAAAATAAATTCGTTGTTACGAAGAACAAACATGTCAAATGAAAATGCTGATATTATAGATACAAAAGACTTTGTATTAAATATAAATAAAAGTACAATTCAAAAGGGTGATAAATGTATTGAGTTAACTAAAAATGAGTTTAGAATTTTAAAATATCTAGTACAAAACAGAGATAAAATCGTATCAAGAGAAGATATAATGGGCTGTTTATGGGATAGCGAAGATTTTATAGGAGATAGTACATTAACAGTTAATATTACAAGAGTGAGAAACAAGTTAGAAGAACTAGGATTAAAAGAACTACTAGAAACAAAAAGAGGACAAGGATATATATTAAAAGGAGCGAATATGGAATGAGTTTTTTAAAGTTTATAAAAGAAAAAGCATTAACAATATTTTTAATAATATTTTCTTTAATTACGATAGAAATATTTTTTATGGCATATCAAACAAATCAATTCATTAAAATATATATTCCAATAGTAATTATAACTTCATACTCAATAGGCTTGCTTTATGAATATTTTAAAAAGAAAAAGTATTATACAAAAGTACAAAATATACTAGATGAGTTAACTGAAAAGTATTTGATTACAGAGATTGTAGAAACTCCAGATTTTATAGAAGGAAAAATATTAAAAGACACACTTGATCAAGTAAACAAGTCTATGCATGAAAATGTAAATAAGTATAAATACTTACAAGAAGATTATAAAGAATATATTGAATTATGGATTCATGAAATAAAAACTCCAATAGCAACAAGTAAAATGATTATAGAAAACAATAAAAACTCAGCAACTAGAAGCATAGAAGAAGAACTAGACAAAGTTGAAAACTATATTGAACAAGCCTTGTTTTATGCAAGAAGCAATACAGTTGAGAAGGATTATTATATAAAAAAATGTAATTTAAAAGAAATTGTGAATGAAAGTATTAAGAAAAACAAAAATGTTCTAATACAAGAAAAAGCTGAAATCAATATACACGACTTAGAAAATACAGTAAACACAGATAGTAAATGGATAATTTTTATTTTAAATCAAATTATACAAAACAGCATAAAATACAAAAATAAAGATGTTGAGCCTAATATAAAAATTTATAGCAAAGCCCAAAAAGAAAATGTTATTTTATACATAGAAGACAATGGAATAGGAATAAAAAAAGGTGAAATTACAAGAGTATTTGAAAAAGGCTTTACAGGAACAAATGGAAGGTTATCAGGCAAAAAGTCTACAGGAATAGGCTTGTATTTATGTAAAAAGTTATGTGACAAATTAGGAATAGCAATTGAACTTAATTCTGAAGAAGGAAAAGGAACAGAAATAAAAATAGTATTTCCAAATAGCAGTTATACAAATTTGGCTTAAACATTACAAAAATGTAATGTAAATGTAGGCAAAATCGATGGCAACTAATTTATAAAGCTACTATAATAAAAACATAAAGGGAGGTAAATCTGAAATGGAAAATATATTAGAAGTAAAAAATGTTGAAAAATATTATGGTAGCAAATCAAACTTAACAAAGGCTGTAGATAATATTAGTTTCAATGTGAAATCAAAAGAATTTGTTGGAATAATGGGAGCATCAGGCTCAGGAAAGACAACACTTTTAAATTGTATATCAACTATTGATAAAGTAACAACAGGACATATTATTATAAACGGAAATGATATTACAAAATTAAAAGGAAACAAACTTAATAAATTTAGAAGAAAAGAATTAGGATTTATATTTCAAGACTTCAACTTGTTAGATACACTTACAGCATACGAAAATATTGCTTTAGCTCTTACAATCCAAAAAGTAAATGCTCATGAAATTGATAAAAGAGTTAAAGAAATTGCCAATAAACTAGATATAAGCAATATTCTTAGCAAATATCCTTATCAATTATCAGGAGGACAAAAACAAAGAGTTGCATCTGCAAGAGCAATTATTACAAATCCACAATTAGTATTGGCAGATGAGCCAACTGGTGCTTTAGATTCAAAATCTGCAAAACAGTTACTAGAAACATTTACAACATTAAATGAAAAATTAGGGGCAACTATTTTAATGGTTACACATGATGCCTTTACAGCTAGTTATGCAGACCGTATTATATTCATAAAGGATGGAAAAATCTTTAATGAACTAATAAAAGGCAATGATACAAGAAAACAATTCTTCGAGAAGATAATTGAAGTGCAAACCCTTCTTGGAGGTGAGCTAAACGATGTTATTTAAACTATTTGCAAGAAACATGAAAAAAAGTTTTAAAGATTATGCAATATATTTTATTACTTTAGTTTTAGGTGTAGCATTATTTTATATGTTTAACTCTCTTGACAGCCAAGAGGCAATGTTACAAGTATCTAGCTCTACTAAAGAAATGATAAAACTTATGATAAATATGTTGGGTATGGTATCAATATTTATTGCAGTAATATTAGGACTTTTAATTGTATATGCCAATAATTTTTTAATAAATAGAAGAAAAAAAGAATTTGGAATATATATGACCTTAGGAATGGGCAAAAGACAAATTTCTAAAATCTTATTACTAGAAACAATATTTGTAGGAATAATTTCACTTGCAATAGGACTTATATTAGGAATATTTGCATCACAATTTATGTCAATATTAGTAGCAAAACTATTTCAAGCAGATATGAGTGGATTTGAATTTGTATTTTCACAAAATGCTTGTATAAAAACTTGTATATATTTTGCTGTAATGTTTTTAGCGGTAATGTTTTTCAATACATTCACAATCTCAAGATATAAATTAATAAGTCTGCTAACAGCAAGTAAAAAGAATGAACAAGTAAGAATGAAAAATCCAATAATATGTATTATTGTTTTTATAATTGCTGCCATAGGTTTAAGCTATGCTTACTGGATGGTAACAAAAGGTGTTTTCAAAATGAAGAATATTGATGAAACAACTAAAGCAATTGGAAAATCAGTATTAATTGGAATTGCTGGAACGGTTTTAATATTCTGGTCTTTCTCAGGACTAATTTTAAAACTTCTTCAAACTAAGAAAAGTACATACTTAAAGGGAACAAATATGTTTGTATTAAGACAATTACACAATAAAATAAATACAACTGTAATTAGTATGAGTGTAATATGTTTAATGCTATTTATGACAATTACTGCATTATCATCATCAATTGCATTAAAAAATTCTATGCAAGCAGACATAGAAAAAATGACACCAGTAGATTTAAATTTATATAAGTCTGCTAATTTGAAAGTAAATGATAATAAAAATAAGTATTCACAAGAATTACAATATGATTCAACCCAAAGTATTTTATACACTCTTACACAAAATAGTTTTGATATAAAACTATTAAAAGACATTATAGAAATACCAATTTATGATGTAGAAGGATTTACGTGGGAAAAGACATTAGGAGAAGCCACAGAACAAATAAAAAAGCAATCACCAATGATGAAACTAGACACACCAGAAAACATTATAAAAATATCAGATTACAACAAAATCGCAAAATTATATGGAAATGAGCAATACTCTCTAGAAGATGATGAATATATTATAATTTGTAATTATGGAGGTATAGCTAGTATAAGAAATTTTGGATTGAAAACAAAACCAATAATTAGCTTGAAAGGAAAAGAATATAAACCTAAATATAGTGAATGTAAAGATGGATTTATACAAATATCTACAAGCCATACAAACGTTGGTATTGTATTAGTTCCAGATAGTTGCAATTTAAGTAAAGATGAGCAACAGTTATGGTTCTTAGCAGCAAACTATAATGCTAAAACAGATGAAGAAAAAGTAAATATAGGAAAAGTATTTTCAGAGGATGACTCTGAACTAATGAAAGAACTAACTAACCAAAATAATACATTAAATGTAGAAACAAAAATAAAATTAGTCGAATCAAGTGTTGGGTTATCAACTATAATTGTATTTATTGCAATTTATCTAGGAATTATATTCCTTATAGCAAGTTGTGCTATTTTAGCATTAAAACAGTTAACTGAAAGTTCAGATAACAAGCAAAGGTATATTATTTTAAGAAAAATAGGTTGTGATGAAAAAATGATAAATCAAGCATTATTTAGACAAATAGGAATTTTCTTTATATTGCCACTTGTTTTAGCGGTAATCCATTCAATATTTGGAATACAATTTGCTATGTCTATATTTGATACACTCGCATCTAGAGAACAGCTATTGCCATCAGTTATAGCAACTGTAATTGTTATGGGTGTGATTTATGGATGTTACTTCTTAGCAACATATGTAGGAAGTAAAAATATTATTAAAGAGGAAGAATAAATAAAATTTAAGGAGGTATTTTTTGAATAATTTAGGTGTATTGGATTCCGTAGTGCCTTGTAAATAAGAATTTATAAGAAAAGAGGGATAAATATGAAATATATAAAAACAGAAAAATACAATAATGAATTAATTAATCAAAAAATTATGGGACCTAACTCATTAAAATTGGAAGAAGAACTTATGAATGATAACAAAATAAAAGCTGGTTCAGTTGTTATGGACTTAGGAAGTGGACAAGGGATTACTTCTGTATTTCTTGCAAAAGAATATGGTTTTAAAGTATATGCAGCTGATTTATGGAGTGAGCCAGAAGAAAATCAAAAGTTTTTTGAGCAAATGGGTTTAAGTAAAGAAAAAATTGTAGCTGTAAAAGCAGATGCAACTGATTTACCATTTGAAAAAGAATTCTTTGATGCTGTTGTATGTACAGATTCATATAATTATTTTGGAAGAGATGAAAAATATTTAGACGAAAAGCTTTTACCTTATGTAAAAAAAGAAGGCTATATTTATATTGCTATTCCTGGAATGAAAAAAGACTGTCATGATAATATTCCAAAAGAATTATTGCTATCTTGGACGCCAGAACAATTAGATTATATTCATGATATAGAGTATTGGAAAAATATTATTTCAAAATCAAAAGACAGCGAGATAATTTCAATTAGTGAAATGGAGAGCAATGAAGAGTGTTGGAATGATTGGTTAAAATGTGACAATGAATATTCTAAAAATGATAAAAAAGCTATTGATGCAGGAGCAGGTAAATACCTAAACTTTATTGCAATTGTCTTAAGAAAAAAAGGATAAAAGTGTGGCAGATAATTGGTTGAAATTATCTGCCATTTATTATATAATTATGCAGTAATAATTAGTAAAAAACAAAAGAAATAAGAGGCGAAAGAATGAAACAAGATTGGAAAGAATTTATAAAGAAAAATCTAAAATGGGTTGTACTATTTATTTGCTTAGTGGGATTTTTAGCATTAGCAGAAGATGTTTTTAATAAAGAAATAATGTATGGAGACATTATTGGATATAAACTTATATCAACATTTTTAATATCTGATTTTGTAACACCAATAGCAAAATTTATAACTAATTTTGGTGGGGCAATATTTTTATCAATTGCAACAGTTATGTTATTTTTATTTATAAAAAATAAAAAAATTGGTCTATCAATTATTTCGAACATAGTTATTATTGCAGTTTTAAATCAGTTATTGAAAAGAATATTACAAAGACCAAGACCAACTGAATTTAGAATAGTTGAAGAAACAGGATATAGTTTTCCTTCGGGGCATTCAATGGTAAGCATGGCTTTTTATGGATATTTAATATATTTGATTTATAGATATATAAAAAATAAATATGTGAAATGGACATTGATTACAATATTAAGCATACTAATTTGCCTAATAGGTATAAGCAGGATTTATCTTGGAGTACATTATACAAGTGATGTACTAGGTGGATTCTTGTTATCAATATCATATTTAGTTATATATATAAGTTCAATTAAAAAATTATTACCAGAAGAATAAAAGTATAAAGGAGAAACTTTTATGAAACGAATCTGTATAATTGGAGGAAGTGGAACTGGTAAAACAACACTTTCAAATAATTTGAGTAAAGAGTTAAATTTACCAGTTTACCATATTGATGGTATACATCACTTGGAAAATTGGAAAAAACGAGATAAGGAAGAACGTGACAGATTAATTCTTGAAAGAGCTTCAGAAGAAAAATGGATTATAGAAGGTTCATGTCTTTTATAACAGAAAACAACTTAATAAATGGCATGAAAATACATTTGGAAAAAAGATGGAGCACTAAAACGATTAAGAGATAATATGAAAGGGGAAAAATATGAAAAAATTAAATTCAAACCATTTGAAACTAATTGCAATTATAGCTATGACAATAGATCATATTGCAGATTTAATATTTCCTGGTATGCCTAATAATATATGGAGTAATATTTTACATATCATAGGTAGACTGACAGCACCAATTATGTTTTTCTTTATTTGTGAAGGATTTTACTACACAAAAAACTTGAAAAAATATGTAACAAGGCTATTTCTATTTGCTTTAATATCTCATTTTGCATACTGCTTTGCATTTGGAATTAACTTTATTCCATTTATTAATGGAGAAATATTTAATCAAACAAGTATTATGTGGTCACTTGCATGGGCAGTAGTTGCTCTTTATGTTGTATATGGAGATACAAAACTAAAACAGTGGCAAAAAACAGTACTATTATTAATAATATGTGCTATAACTTTTGGTGCGGATTTTAGTTCAATAGCAGTTATGTGTATAGTAGCAATGTATGGCAAAAGAGGAGACATTAAAAAACAAGTAGTAAGTATGGAAGTATGGTTAGGAATTTATGCACTTATATCATTTATATTTGTAAACAAGACATATGGAATTATAATATTGTTTTCAATATTAGTATATCCAATACTAAAAATGTATGATGGTTCAAGAGGAAAATTAAAGTGGATGAAATGGCTATTTTATATATATTATCCATTACACTTAGCAATAATAGGACTACTAAGAATATTAATGTATGGTAATGTACCATTGTTATTTTAAAAGAAGCCATAGAAAAGATCAAGAAGGATTCTACTATAAAAGAGTATTTTATAGTTTAGAGGACTTGAGAAATCAAGGAAAAGAATGGAGAAAAGAATATAATAATTTTCCTATGAGACCACTAGGATGGTTGAGTCCAAGGAAATTCATAGAAAAATATAAAAGTCAAGAAGAATCGTTATTTGCAATATAGGTGTTCAAAGTATTTATTTTAAATAATTTGTGACAAATGATTGACTAACCTACAACAAGAAGTGATTGATATAATGAACTCTATTGAATATGGAAAAATTGTAACATATAATGATATATCAAAAATAATTGCTAAAAAAAGAAACTTGGAAAAAATGTCATCACAAGCAGTAGGCGGAGCCGTTGGTTGGAACCCTATTTGTATTATAATACCATGTCATAGAGTAGTTGGAACGAATGGAAGCTTAACAGGATATGGTGGAGGAATAAAAAACAAAATAGAATTGCTAAAACTAGAAGGAAATGACATGCGTAAATATTTTGTTCCAAAGAAAGGTACAGCATTATGATAAGGTGTAAATGGTGTAACTTAAAGAATGAAAAATACATAGAGTACCACGATAAAGAATGGGGAGTAGCTATATATGATGACAAACATTTATATGAAATGCTAATCTTAGAATCTTTCCAAGCTGGTTTATCTTGGGAGTGTGTGTTAAATAAAAGAGAAGATTTTAGAAAAGCATTTGATAATTTCGAAATAGACAAGGTATCTGATTATGATGAAAAAAAGGTACAAGAGCTATTAAAGAATGAAAATATTATAAGAAATAAATTAAAAATAAATGCAGCTATAAACAATAGTAAAATATTTAAAGAAATACAAAATGAATACAAAACATTTTCAAATTATATTTGGAGCTTTACAAACAACAAAGTAATATATGAAATAGGAAAAACAAGCTCAGCGCTATCAGATATAATTTCAAAAGATTTGCAAAAAAGAGGAATGAAATTTGTAGGAACAACAATTATATATTCTTATTTACAAGCAATAGGTGTGATTTACTCACACGATAAAGAATGTTTTTTAAACAATAAAGGGGCTAATATTAAATGAAAATAGAAAGAACAAAAATAAATGAGATCCCATCGATAGTATGGGGAGAAAAAAGCAGTAAAGTTTTTATAGCAGTACATGGGAATATGTCTAATAAGGAGAATTTGTTTCAAACAACATATTAAATGCAAATTCTTTTGAAAAATTAATTAAATAATACAAATCTTTATTGATAAGGACTTTATGAGTAATCAGCATCTTGTTGGAGTAAATCCAAATGATAATACAGCAACAGTATGGCTAAAGGTAGAAGATTTAATTGATATTATAAAAGAACATGGCAATCAAGTTAGTATTATAGAAATCTTATAAATGAGGTATACAATAATGAATAATAATATAAAAGTAATAACATTATGTGGAAGTATGAAATTTCAAAAAGAGATGATGATTACAGCTGAAAAACTGGCGTTAGAAGGCAACTGCGTCCTTACGCCAGTTTATTCAGTGTTGGATAATTATGAGAAAACAGATGAACAATTAGAAAAACTAAAACAAGCACATTTTAAAAGAATAGAATTATCAGATGCAATTTTAGTGATAAATAAAGATGGATATATTGGAAATAGTACAAAACTTGAAATTGAATATGCTAAGAAACTTAATAAAGAAGTTATGTATTTGGAATAAAAAAGTTACCAAATAGGCACGGAAAAATTGGTAACAAATATGGCAAATGATATATTATATGATAGAATAAATAAAAAAATATATTTGAGAAGGAGGTAAGAGAATGAAAAAGACAAAAATACTATCAATATTATTTATACTTTGCCTATTAGCTAGTTTAATAATTCCAATAACCACAGTATATGCAGAAAGCAAAAATGAAGTAACATTAAATTTTGAAGGTGGGATTATT